>Ga0066903_100006480_pt1 | contig 10416 bp, 6 predicted proteins | sample PanSoiMetaGPlot1_FD_67491 | JGI IMG/M metagenome (GOLD analysis project Ga0066903, IMG submission 67491) | Tropical forest soil microbial communities from Panama analyzed to predict greenhouse gas emissions - Panama Soil - Plot 1 (version 2) | ecosystem: Environmental > Terrestrial > Soil >...
ACCGCCGATGTCATCAACATGCACAACACCGCGGCGCGCGGACATTTCCGGCTTAACGTCGAGCGCGACGCGCGAGCCTGCTTCGAGGTGGACGAACCGGTCAAGGTTTTCGACTACGGTCGTTTCGAATGCGACTCCGGCCTCGCATACCGTAGCGCGATTGCATATGGTCGAATCCGAATCGTCGAAGATCGCGATGCGAAGATTCGTTTCTTTGATGCGTTCCTCGCGAAATATGGTACAGGCGTTCCGGGCCGACCCAAGAGCTTCTATCCCCGCTTGGACGCCGTGACCGTGTATGCGCTCACCGTAGAGCGCATCTCGGGGAAACACTGCCCGTTGCCGCCGGCATCTGAGCAATGGCCGGCGCTCGATCGAACGAAAACGCCCGACGCCAAACCACCGAAATAGCAAGCGCCACGATTGCGGGGCGTACTGAGTTGCTGAGTTGATATCCACCCCCAGACGCACCCCCATCGGTTGCAAATTCGGGTGGGGCTGCATGCAGATTGAACGCTCAACCCGCAAGCGCTAATCGACAGGCGTCTTCTTCGGTCATCGTTGCACCTTCAGCCATGCGCTGCGCGCGTTCGTTGGCATCCAGCCGGTCGCCTAGCACGTGGTCGAGGCGCGTGCGGGCGCGGGCTTCGTTTGGCTCACGCACGACGCCTCTTGCAGTGAACACGGCATCGACGTACCCGGTGAGACGCGCCGCATCCGCCCATCTGCCGACCAGCGCCGCCCTCAGTGCGAGATGATCCAGCGCGCCCCAGGCGTAGCCTGCTGTCTTGCGCAACTCGATTCCTTCCCGGCCTGCACTTAAGGCCTCTTCGAAGTCGCCGCGCTCGACGAGCGCGCCAGCCAAGTTGGTGAGGTTCACGCCAAGGATCAGTTTGGTTCCCTTGTTGGACCCGCGCATCAGCTCGATGGCTTCGCGAAACCCCGCGACCGCCGCATCGAGTTCACCGAGCGCCCAATTCGTGTCGGCCAAGGTTCCGCACAGCTGCGCCGCGTCGCGCTCCAAGCCCACGGACCGATAGAGTGAAAGCCCTTTCTCGTAGTGCTTTCGTGCACCGGCGAGATCGCCGGCAACCTTGCGCACGAATCCGGCCGCGTGGAAATAGGGTGCCATGACGGCCGGCACAGAGCTGCGTGCGAGCAAAAGCCGAGCACGGTCGAGTGCCTTCTGCGCGAGATCGAGCCTTCCCGTCCGCGCCAAGCCGCTGCCCAGGCGCATGAGCGAGTAGCCGGTGCCGAAGGCGTCGCCCGCTCGGCGATGAAGGACGACTGCACGGCGGAGCGCCCGGACCCATTTCACCGGATCGCTGAACTGGTCCAACACCCCGAGCCAAAGCCACAAGCGTGCGCGAATCCGTTGCGGTGTGCGCGAGCTGCAGCGCGCCAACGCGAGCTCGATACGAGCAAGGCCCTCGCTGCGCAAGGACCACAAAAGCCAAGCCGGACCGGAGTACGCCGCGAGGGCGATGCCTATGTCGCCATCGCCCCGAGGCGAAAACGCCCAATCGAGCGCTGCGCGCACGTTATCGCGTTCCGCCAGATACACTGCGTTCCAGTGAAGGTCAGAGCGCTGGAGCCATTCGTCCAATGCGGGCTCGAAGCGATCCCGCAAGTAGCGCGCATGACGTTGTGACGCGAGCGGTCGTTCACGGGCGATGTCAAGCTTCTCCATGCAATATTCGCGCATCGTATCGAGCAACCGATAGCGCGTCCCTGCGTCGGTGACGTCAGCGATCACAAGCGAGCGCGCGACGAGCCGAGTGAGGAGGTCGAGCAGTGCTGCGTCCTTCGTCGTCCGCTCATCGACAACACGCAGAGCCGCTTCCAACGTGAAACCACCCGCGAATACCCCCGCTCGCCGCAGTGCGCACTGCTCTTCATCGTCGAGTAGATCGTAGCTCCAGTCGAGCGTGGCGCGGAGCGTCTTCTGGCGCCGCGGGGATGCGCGCGGGCCCGTAGCAAGGAGCCCGAAGCGGTCCCCCAGGCGCTCGCTGATTTCCTGGATCGATAGTGACGACATCCGTGCCGCGGCGAGCTCGACCGCCAAGGGTATACCTTCGAGATGCGAGCAGATCGCGGCGACGGATGCGGCAATGTCGGGCCTCAGGACAAAGTCGGGCTGTTGCAATTGCGCGCGCTCGACGAAGAGCTGCACCGCTTCGGCGCCGGCAGTCTCCTCCAGGTTCGCGCCAGTGCTTGGCAACGACAACGGCTGCAACGGAAATTGCTGCTCGCCGTCGACGTTCAGCGCCTCGCGGCTGGTCGCGAGGACGTAAGTGTTCGGCGCCTCCGCCAGCAGTGCGGCAACCAGCGTGGCGGCTGCAGCGATGACGTGCTCGCACGTATCGAGTACGAGCAGCAGGCGCCGCGCTCGGAGGTGGCGACCCAGCGTTCGAGTCAGCGGCTCTGCGACCTGTTCCTGGATACCGAGGACCTCCGCGACGCAATTGGGCACGAGTCCGGCGTCGGAGATGGATCCGAGCTCGACCAGCCAGACGCCGTCTGGATAGCGCTCGATCACTTCAACGGCGACCCGCAATGCGACGCGCGTCTTGCCGACTCCGCCCATACCGACCAGCGTCACGAGCCGATTTCGCGCCAATAAGTCCTTGACCTCCTCGATCTCGCGAGTGCGCCCTACGAACGACGAAATGCGCGCCGGTATGTTGTTGGGAAGCGCGGCTGCCATCTGCTGCGCGGCCAGCAAAGTTTCGCTTGAGTTGAGAGGCGGGACGCCGGTCGAAGGCGTTGCCGATTCTTCGGAACGTCGAACGACCGGCCCGACGAAGCGATAGCCGCGCCGCGTCAACGTCTCGATCCACTCCCTGCCCTGCGGCACGCGGGCGAGCACCCCGCGAATGGCGGAGATCTGGACAGACAGATTGGCCTCCTCCACCACGACGCCGGGCCATGCCTCGTCGACGATGACGGACTTTTCGACGTATTCGCCCGCGCGGCTGACCAGCGCGGCGAGCACAGCAACGCCGCGCGCGCCAAGCGCCGTCGCGACACGGTCGTGCGTGAGCACGCCTGTTTCGGTGTCCAGCCGGAAAGGCCCCAAGTCGTAAATCATGCGCATCCGATTGTCGCGGTCCGCGCCTCCCGCGCGTGGTGCATGTCCATGCGCAGTGCCACGTCCCCCTGCTCGCGGCACCGCGTCCCACCTTTTGGCCAAATTTTAGAGTTGTTTTGGGACTTGGTGGCTGCCTTCGTCCAACATCGCCAGTGACCGGCATGGCAAAACAAGGAGCCATTCGTGAAGACGGAATCCGGAGTGGGCGCTACACCTTCCATCGAAGGCAACATGATCGATCTGGGCGCGGGGAACGCGATCGCGATATACGAGAGAAACGGCGTGTGCTGGGTGGCGGAATTCCACGATGACCGTGCCGAGCTGGATTACGCGAGTGCGTGGTTCCGGTTCCACGCCGGACGCCTGCGCGCCGCCCGCGCTGCGCTCAAATCTCCCACGCCTCTGACCCCGGAGATGCTCGAAAGAATCGAACGCCTACACCTCGCAAGCGAGGCTCGGGAGGAGAGGATACTGGCCGTGCTACGGCCGGTCTCCGCAGCAGCGCAACATTGGGCGATCAACGTGATGTCACGCCTACGGGGCCGTGACTCCAAAATCAGCCAGACGCTCGGTTGAGGCGTTGTTCGTGATTGCACCTAGCAGAAAGTCAACCTGCCGAGTCGCCTGATCTGATGGACGCTTGGAATGCTGTTGGTTTTCTTGCCGCCGGCCTGGTAATCACGGCCTTTTGCATGAAAGATATCTTCCACCTGCGAATGGTCGCGGTCGCAAGCAATGTGGCATTCCTGGCGTACGGCGTCGCCCTCGGGCTGATGCCTGTCTGGCTACTCCACTTGCTGTTGCTTCCAGTGAACCTGGTCCGTTTGTGGCAGGTCGGCAGCAGTATCGCGATCGACGCGGTACAAGACCACGGCAAAGCTCGCTTGGTCGCCCGGCGTGCGCGCGGTCGACACCGGATTCGAAACCAAGCGAGCCGTTTAAACTGCGGAGCCGCCCGGACGCGCTGATCGGCCACAAGCGGTCACAGCGGATTGCATTTCGCAGCCGCCATTGGATCCGCGCATACGGGTTCTGAACGGTCGCCCAAGCGCGATACGGCGCGCCTCCAAATCGGGCGTTTAAAGCGGTCTATCAGTTCACGCCCGCAGGCAGTGGTGTTTCTCGCTCAACTTGCGTTATCATGGCGCGCGCCGACGGCGATGACACAACTGATTTCTTGAGCATCGCGCCGAAGCCTAGTTGCACCGCCGTCACAGAGGGGATTGTCGTGTCGGAGAATCTTACGACTCGCTTGAAGTAAGCGGCGGCGAAGCTGCTGTAAGCTCCTGTAGTCAATAAAAAAACACTGAGTTGTAGCGCTGGTTCAGATTTTGCTGTCATTAGCAGCTGCCACGAAAATTCGTGGCGGCCTCGTCACAGAATTGCTCAAGGGAGGAAAACGATGCGCAGATTCGTCTCTGCATTGATCGCGGGCGTGTCTTTAGGATTAGCAGGAACCGTCACTTCGGCGTGGGCCGATGACATCGGATTCAAGAAAGGATTGGAGGAGGAGGGTGGCGCGCCAAATAGGACTCCAGCCGCCGAGGCCTTCCTGATACGGGCATACCCCGCAACCGACATTCCGGACAGTGCGTCGCAGGGGGCTCGCTCCGGCTGGGCCGCACTGAATGCTGGCGGCCAATCGGCTGGCTCCTGGCAGCTGATCGGGCCGAGCAAGGCGCAGTACCCTGCCGCGCTCACTCCGTTCTTGTTCGATGGGGCGCAATACGTAGCGAGCGGCCGCGTGACGGCGATGGCGATCTCGCCCACCTGCTCACAGGGCAAGTGCACGCTCTACGTGGCGGCCGCGGGGGGTGGAGTGTGGCGCACGGACAAGGCGCTCAACGGCTCCAACTGGCAGTACATCTCCGGCAGCTTCGGTACCAACGCGATCGGCTCACTGCTGATGGATCCGCGCGATACGTCCGGCAACACGCTCTACGCCGGCACCGGCGAGCCGAACGCCTCGGGCGATTCGGAGTCGGGCGTCGGGATTTACAAGACGACCGACGGAGGACAGACCTGGGCGCTCGTTCCCGGCAGCAACATCTTTTTCAATCGCTCGATCGGGCAGATGGCGCTCGACAACGCCGGTAACCTGCTGGTCCCCATCGACAGCGGCGTGCGTGGCGTTGCTTCCACGGGTGGAGCGACAAGTGCGCCACCCGTTCCACCTCCCTTGCCGCGCGGCCTCTACCGCCAGAACGGAATGTCGTTCGTCCTCATCAGGGCACTCACTGCCCTCTCGCAGCGCGGCTCGACCACCGTCAAGGTCGATTCGACGCATGCGGGCGTGCTCTATGTGAACGAATTTGCGAACGGAGTCTGGCGCTCCACCAACAACGGCGCGACCTGGACGCAGATCATCGGACCGTTGAACGCAACCGATAACAGCGACCGTGCAGAATTCGACGTTACGCCGCTGCCCAACGGCAAGACACGCATGTACGTCGGTATCGGAAATGAAGACGACAACCCGGCGCACAGCAACAGGGCCCGGTTCTATCGGACCGACGACGCCAGTGGAGCGGCCGTATTCTCGGACATGACGACGGACCAGAACATCGGCTATTGCACGGCGCAGTGCTGGTACGACAACGTCGTCTACACGCCCCCTGGCGCGCCCGATGTCGTCTACCTGGGCGGTTCGTTCTCCTATGACGAGCTCGGAGGACCCTCGAACGGCCGCGCGTGGCTTTTGTCGACCGATGGCGGGTCTACCTTCAGCGATCTCACGCAGGACGGCGATCCGAACAAGGCCGAAGCGATCCATCCCGACCAGCATGCGATCGTCACCGTCCCGGGCAAGCCGCTGCAGTTCATCACCGGCTCGGACGGCGGCGTCGTCCGTTCCGATGGCAAGACCGCGGATATCTCGTACAAGTGCGACAAGCGCGGTCTGGAGCCAGCGGACCTGGCATTGTGCAAGACCCTGCTCAGCAAGGTTGCCAATCAGCTCGTCAACATGAACAACGGCTTGTCGACGCTGCAGTTCCAGAGCCTCTCGGCGAGCGCCCAGCGGCCCCGGAATCTGCTCCAGGGCGGGACGCAGGACAACGGGACGTTCCAGTACAACGGGTCCCCGGTCGTCTGGCCGCAGGAGATCTACGGCGACGGCGGGCAATCCGGTTTCAACGTCCTGAACGACGCGCTGCGATTCAACACGTTCACCGGCCAGGCAAACGACGCGAACTTCCGCAATGGCGATCCAACCAAGTGGGTTGTCATTTACGGGCCGACTATCCTCAGCCCGGAAGGTTCCTTGTTCTATCCGCCGGTCATCGCCGATCCGAATCCGAATACCGCAGGCTCGATCTTCCAGGGCTCGTTCTCGGTGTGGCGCACCCAGGACTGGGGCGGCGATCAGGCGTTTCTCGAGGCCAACTGCTCCGAGTTCGCTACGCTGACCCTGGCGGAACTTCAGGGTTGTGGGGACTTTGTCCCGATTGGTAAACCGACGCCGTCAACGCAGCTGACAGCCACCGGGTGGGGAAGTCGATCCGGCGGCGCGGTCTCCTGGATCGCGCGGGCACCGCAGAATACCGGGGGAATGTGGGCGGCAACGAGCACGGGTCGCGTCTTCATCACCGACAATGCCAACGACACCGCAGCGAACGTCGCCTGGAACCGGGTCGATCCGGCGACGGTGAACAGTCCCAATCGGTTCGTCACCCAGATCTACGTTGATCCGACAAACGCGCACCATGCGTGGATCGGTTACAGCGGCTACAACTCGAATACGCCGACGCAGCCGGGGCACGTGTTCGAGGCGACCTGGAGTGGATCGGGCACAGCGACGTTTGTCGATCGCAGCTACAACCTGCCCGACTTTCCGATTACCGGCGTGGTACGCGATGATCTCACCGGGGATCTCTACGCGTCCTCCGACTTCGGCGTGATGAAGCTCGCGAACGGAACCTCCAACTGGGTCTCCGCCGGCACCGGCCTGCCGATGGTCGAAGTGTCGGGCCTGACCATCGTCCCGAGCGCACGGGTTCTGTACGCGGCAACGCACGGGCGCAGCGCCTGGTCAATGCAGCTGCCATAACGATCAAGCGCAGCAACAAGCGAAAGGGTCGCCTCCGGGCGGCCCTTTTTTCTCTAGTGCAGAAGGAACTCTGGGGTCCGCTCCCGAACCGCTGCAAGTCTGTTCAGGGTCGACTTGAGTCTGCTCGCGGATTCCCGCAAACTCCGCATCGGTTGCCACCCGCGCGGCAGGTGAAACCCCGTTGCCACTTCACTGTTGTCGTTGCTGAAAGCAGTCCAGCGCCGTTCCAGGGGTCGACGATCCGTCTAGCGGTCCTCGCACTGCCAGTTGTCAGCTTGAGCACCTGTAGAAGGCAGGGCTGTGACACAATAAAACTCATGTCGGTCTATCGCACCGTGAACCGTTCGCCGCGTAGCGATGTCCATCAGGTTGTCGAGCATTCCCTTGTCTCGCATCGGCGCGAGCAACAAGGGATCTTGGAACCAACGCCGCAGGATTGGACTGGCCGACGGAAAGCAAAACCTGCCGAATTCCTGTTTCCCGCGACTAAGCGCTGGATCGCAAGCCTGCCCTCTGAGTTCCAGCCGACGGCGACCGCGGAATCCTTTCCGCGTATTGCAAACGCACTAGCTGGACTTTGGTCAGCGCCCGAAGAGTTGACGAGCTACTTCAATGAACTCTTTGTCGACAAACGAGGACGACGGCAGGGGTTTCCTGCACGCGTGTCGAGCGAGTTGCACGCGCTGAGCACCTATTACGCCGTCTCGCGCCCATCTGCGGCGCCGCGGTCGAAAGACAAGCCGCTTTAGCAAACGCGCCTCTGAGAGGTTGTCCGAAGCCACTCGGGGTTACCGGCGGGTCAGCGTTCCACCATCAGTCTCAGCTCGACTGCACTCGGATACAGCTTCAGTACCGGCGTAGTGCCCTGTTGCTGAAAATGCACGAGCTCGCGCAGGGCAAGTTTGAACCTGTGATCCGAACTCGCCTTTTGTTTCAAAGGGCAACGCTGCTGGATCAATAGGCGGGGTTTGCCCGTTGGTCTTCGACTCGGATCGTGAGTCAACGGACTTGCGGTCAATGTACGATAAGCCGACAGTGGCGTTGTTAAGCGGGCTCTCCTCGTTCCTGCGCCTTCCGCAACTCGTCCATGAACGTACAAGACTGTCGATCGCCCCTCAGCCTCCGGATCATCGATTGGCTGTTGCGTGATGGTCCGCGCATCACCGACTCCACGGCTTTTCTCAAGGCATTTGCCGAGGAGTTGCTCGCGAGCGGCGTAGAGATTGGCCGGATTGGGACCGGCGTGCCAATGCTCCATCCACAGGTCTTCTCCTTCACCGTGTTATGGGAGGCAGGCAAGGGGGCTTCGGAGCGACGTAATCTTGCGGACGCGAACACGTTTTCGCGACTCGAGCACAGCCCGGTCAAGACTGTCTACGAAGGCCGCGGTCCGGTGCACTGCGATCTCACCGCTCCGGCGGCAGAGGATGAGTATGAAATATATGCGGACCTGCGCAAGGAGGGTTTCACCGACTATTGGGTCATTGGCGTTCCGTTCTCGGATGGCAGCAACAAGGTGCTGACCCTGGCTACCAAGCGGCCCAGCGGCTTTACAGCCGCTGAGACCACCACGTTCATGGCGCTGATCCCGGCATTCGCGATGAATTTGGAGATCCAGGCGCTGCGACGGACCGCACAGACTCTGCTTGACGTTTACGTCGGGCGCCATGCCGGCAAGCGCGTGCTCGACGGGGCCATCAAGCGCGGGATGGGAGAAACGATCCCAGCGGTTGTCTGGGTGTGTGACGTGCGCGGGTTCAGCAGGCTATCGGAGGAGCTGCCGCGTGAAAGGCTGATCGAATTGCTCAATGGCTACTTTGGCGTGATGTGTCGCGCCGTCGAGCAACAGCAGGGGGAGGTATTGAAGTTCATCGGTGACGCTCTCCTGGCTATCTTTCCGATCAGCGGTGAGGATCAGGCGTCCGCCTGTCATCAAGCGCTGACCGCGGCGCATGCTGCCGTCGCCGGCATCGACGAGCTGAATGCCGATCGCGCAAAAAGAAACGAGCCGCTAATCGCCTACGGCATCGCCCTTCATGTAGGCGATGTGATCTACGGCAATATCGGCGGGGAAAACCGGCTCGACTTCACAGTAATCGGGCCCGCCGTCAACTTGGCTGCACGTATCGAAGGTCTCTGCCGAGAGCTGGGGCGCTCGATCCTGTTGTCGGAAGCCTTTGTCTCGGCAGCGCACATCGCGGTCGAGTCCGTGGGTCGCTTTCCTTTGAAGGGAGTAGCTGCGCAGGCGACAGTCTCGGCGCCGTTGACGTGATTGCGCCTTGGCCGATCGCGCTACTTTTTCGGCGCCGCGGCGGGCTCGGCTGAAGCTGGCGCGCCATCCGAATTCCAGGTGTCGCGAACATACAGCCACTTCCCGCCTTTCTTCCTGGAAACGGACAGGTACTTTCCGGCGTCGACGACTTTACCCGCCTTGTCCTTCACCACATAGGTCCCGGATGCCCAACCCAGGTCGCCGGACACGCCCCCGTCGGGCTTTGGACCAAGGCTGAATGTGAGACCGTCCCTCAAGGACGCTGCGATATCCCTCCCGAGGAATGCGCGGATCGACGGGCGGCCGCGCGCCGCGGGCGCACCCGGCGGTAAGAGGACTGCCTGTTCATCATAAAGACTGGCAACGGCATCGGCGTCGCCGGCGTTGTACCCCTTGGCCCACATTTGATCGACGGCTTGGATTGCCGCCAGCTCCGCCGCGGGACCCGCGGCCGATGATTCCACGCTGCAGATCGCGAGCGCGGCCATCGTGATCAAGACACTCGCTGCTCTCGTAATCGTATTCATCTAATCCCCCTTTGCTCTTGCGGCGCTGAAGGCCAGCACCACGCGCCAACATGGTAGCGAAATTCGATCTACATCGCGCGGCGTGCGAACATCGGGGCCAGAACCGAGACGGCGTCGAGCCCGGCCGACGGCTCCTTCACCGTGATCCGCCACAGCGTGCGCGGATCATCGGGATCGGTAAGCGTCGCCGAATGCAGCAAGGAAGCATTGTCCCAGATGACCACATCGCCGACGCGATACGCATAGTCGATCTGGTACCTGGCTTGTGTCGCATGCGCTGCCAGCTCGTCGAGAAGCGCGACGGCCTCATCTTCCGTCATGCCGACGATTCCGTACGAGCTGCCGGACACAGCGTACAGAGCCTTGCGTCCGGTGACCGGGTGCGGCCGCACCAGCGGGTGGGTGATCAGCGGCATCTTTGCTTTCTGCTCGTCCGTGAGTGGCGAAGCGGCGGTGCGGCTCATCTCGTCGGCGACTT
>Ga0066903_100006481_pt1 | contig 10416 bp, 7 predicted proteins | sample PanSoiMetaGPlot1_FD_67491 | JGI IMG/M metagenome (GOLD analysis project Ga0066903, IMG submission 67491) | Tropical forest soil microbial communities from Panama analyzed to predict greenhouse gas emissions - Panama Soil - Plot 1 (version 2) | ecosystem: Environmental > Terrestrial > Soil >...
CAGCCGTGCGCGTGAAAATCGTCGTGCCGCTTCCGTAACGCGTCGAGGAGGTCGCCAAGCCGCGCCACATGGACGTTGGCGGTCGCCGCCAATCTGTCGACCCACTCGTTGAACGCCGCCAGGTCGTGCAACCGCATCGCCGCATCTGGACGAAATGTCGGGTAGACGGCGGTCTCGAACGAGGATGCGGCGAGAGCGGCGTGATCGGTGAGCGGATCGGCGGGGTCGTCGGTCGTACAAACCGCGCGCACCTTGAACCGGCGCAGCATGCCACGCGTCGTCAGATCGTTGCCGGCCAACTGCGCGTTGGCGCGCGCCCACACGCTCGCGGCCGTCTGCTCGTTCAGCAAGTCGTGGATGTCGAAGTAGCGCAGCAGCTCGAGATGCGTCCAGTGATAGAGCGGATTGCGCAGCGTGCGCGGCACCGTGCGCGCCCAGGCGAGAAATTTCTCGTAGGGCGGCGCGTCGCCCGTACAGTAGCGCTCCTCCACACCGTTGGCGCGCATCGCACGCCACTTGTAGTGATCGCCCTCCAGCCAGGCGTCAGCGAGTGTGGTGAACCGGCGATCGGACGCGATGTCGCGGACCGGCAGATGACAGTGATAGTCAAGGATCGGCTGCGGCGCCGCGAACTCGCGATACAGCGCGCGGGCCGTCGGATCGTGCAGCAGAAAATCATCGGTGATGAACGTGGTCATGTGTCGCTACCGTTGAACTCGTCCCGAAGCCTCGCCGCCGGCCAGGGCGTCCACTTCGGCGACACCGGCGCGGTTGAAGTCGCCGGGGATGGTTTGCTTGAGCGCGCTCGCGGCGACCGCAAATCGCAGCGCCGCACCCGCAGGTCGATTCGTGAGCAGCCCGTAGATCAGTCCAGCGGCAAAGCTATCGCCGCCGCCGATTCGGTCGACCAGGGTGACGATGTATCGCTGGCTTTCGTGGACACGACCGGTGGTCGCATCCCATAAGATGGCGCTCCAGCCGTTTTCACTGGCTGAAAGGCTCTCGCGCAGCGTAATCGCCACGATCGTCGGACCAAACTCGTGGCTGACACGAGCCGCGGCATCGGCGTACGCCCCACGATCGAGCGCGCCGCGGTTCACGTCGGCGCCGGTGACGTCAACACCCAGCACCGATTGCAAGTCCTCTTCGTTGGCAATCACCACGTCCGCATCCTTCACCATCGGACGCATAGCTTCCTGGGCCTGCGCTTCGGTCCAGAGCTTTTTGCGGTAGTTCAAGTCGATGCTGATGCGGGCGCCCGCTCGCTTTGCGGCAACGATCGCCGCCCGGGTGCAGGCGCGCGCGCGCTCGCCCAGTGCCGGCGTGATCCCGGTCAGGTGCAGCCACGCTGCGGTCCTGAGTGCGTCGTCCCAACGAACCTCGTCCGGGGACATCTCGCTGATCGCCGATCCCGCCCGGTCGTAAATGACTGTGGACGGCCGCTGGCTCGCCCCGGTTTCGGCGAAGTAGATGCCGACGCGCTGTCCCCCGCGGGCGAGGAACGCGGTGTCGACGCCTTCGGCGCGCAGCGCGCGAACCGCGGCATCGCCAATCGCATGACACGGCAGACGCGTGACATACCGGCTGTGCAGTCCGAAATGGGCAAGGCTGACGGCGACGTTCGCTTCGCCGCCGCCGAAGGTCGCGGAGAACTGCGGCGACTGAAGGAACCGCTCGAAGGCCGGCGGGCTCAGGCGCAGCATGATCTCGCCAAACGTCACGACGAGCATCAGTGTGCCCTCGCGCTTTCGACGGCGGCGATCGCGGTGCGCGCGCGATTGCTGATCGTCGGCCAATCGCTGCGCTCAACCGAAGCGCCGTCGACCAGCGCCGATCCGATCCCGACGGCGACCGCGCCGGCGCGAATCCAGTCGCTGGCGTTCGCCGGTGTGACACCGCCGGTCGGCATCAGCTTGACGTGCGGCAGCGGCGCCCGAACGTCCTTGAGGAACTGCGGACCCAGCATCGTTGCCGGAAATACTTTCACGATGTCCGCGCCCGCTTCGTGCGCATTAAGAATCTCGGTCGGCGAAAAACAGCCTGGAATCGCCGGGACGTCGCGTTCGTGGCACGCGTGCACCACGTCCTTGCGAAACACGGGACCGACGACGAAGCGCGCCCCCGCGTCGATGACGGCTCGAGCGGTGGCGGCGTCGGTCACGGTGCCGGCGCCGAGCAGCACATCGCCGGGGAGCGTGGCCGAGAGCTCGCGCATCAACGCCACGGCGCCTGGCACCGTCATGGTGACCTCGAGCGCGCGGACTCCGCCGGCGGCGAGCGCGTCGACGACGGCGCGCAGCCTGGCGGCGTCGCGGAGCCGGATTACCGCGACGACGCCCAGTCGTTCCAGGGCAGCGACGATCGACTGGCGGCCGGTGACGTTCGCGGGCATGGTCACAGCGGGGAATGGTTATACCACTTGACTGGTGGCATTTCAAAGTGGTAATACCTCGTCACTCTTTCGACTGCGCGAGCAGGGAGGTTTCGCATGTCGTCACTCCGCCAGTGTCTGACCGCGTGTGCCGTCGTCTTTGCCCTGTCAGCGGCCGGCGTCGCGGCGGCTCAGGAATACCGCGGCTCGATCGCCGGCACCGTGACCGATGTCTCCAGCGGTGTGCTGCCCGGCGTCACCGTGACCGTGACCAACGCCGACACCGGGGTGTCGCAGCGCATCATCACCGACAGCAAAGGGTTCTATCAGGTGCTGTATCTGAACGCCGGAACGTATAGTGTCACGGCGGAGCTCGATGGCTTCAAGAAAGTTGTGCAGTCGGACAACGCCGTTCGCGTCGGTGACGTGCTGCGCGTCGACCTCGCGATGTCGGTTGGCGCGATCGAGGAAATGATCACCGTCGTGTCGCCGCCGGCGGTGTTGAACATGACGACCGGCATCACCGGCACGCGCGTCGACAGCAAGCAGATAGCGGCGTTGCCGCTCGGCGACGGCACCGCCTACATGCTGACCCGCCTGGCCCCCGGCGTGATGGATTCTTCCGACCTGCACTTCGCGCGCCCCGCCGACAACGCGAACCTCGGCGGGATCGTCACCAACGGCGTCCAGGGCGGCAACGAGTTCGCCATCGACGGCGCGCCGAATGTGTCGAATGCACGCGGCGTAGGATTCTCGCCACCCTCGGACGCAATCGCCGAATACCTGGTGCAAACCAACGCGTTCGACGCGCGCTCCGGCCACACTGCGGGCGCCGTTGTGAACCTCGCGATCAAGAGCGGTACGAACTCACTGCACGGCGCGGGCGGCTATTTCAACCGCGACAGCAGCCGCACGGCCACACCGCTGCTCACCGGGCGCGCCGGTGCGACGAAGCCGACGCGGGAGTACAACCGTTTTACCGGCACGGTCGGCGGTCCGCTGTTCAAGGACAAGACGTTCTACATGACGTCGTTCGAACACCTGCGCGACGTGCAGCCCGAACCGGCGACCTACACGGTGCCGACCGACAAGATGCGCGCCGGCGACTTCAGCGAGTTCCCCACCGTCCAGATCTACAACCCGTACTCAGCCACGGGCACCACAGGCGCGCGGACTCCGTTTGCGAACAACGTCATCCCGTCGACCATGATCAATCCGGTCGCCGCGGCCTACGCGTCGTACTTTCCAGAGCCGAACCGCCCCGGCACCGAGAGCAACTACTTCACGAATCAGCTCCGTCCCTACGACTACAACGCCTGGATGGGTAAGATCGATCACAACATCACGCCGTCGCATCGAGTCTTTGCCACGTCGTACGTGAACAAGCGGCGCGAGGATCGGTACAACTGGGCGAAGGGTGCCTCGAACGCGACCGGCGAGGGCTCGATCAACGACTTCCTCGTCACGCAAGGGTTCGACTATCGCACCAACCTCGGGTTGAACGGCGGGTACACCGCCGTCATCAGCAGCTCGACTCTGTTCGACACGCGCGTCAGCTTCTCGCGGTTCGGCGAGTATCGCGATCCGGCGCAGACGTTCGATCCGGCGAAGCTGGGCTTCTCGCCGACCGCCGTGCAGTTGATGGGCGGCTACCAGTACCTGCCGCTCTTCACCTTCGGCAGCTTCAGCACCACCAACCAGAGCTCGACGATCGCCTCGCTTGGAGCTCAGCGGTCCGACTGGGACGATGGCTTCAGCCGGCCGATGATCACGCTGTCGGTCTCCCCGACGCTGACCAAAGTGTGGGGCAGCCACACCACGTATGCCGGCTACGATCTCCGGTTGCAGCGCTGGACCATCATCAGCGACGGCTATCCCGGTGGCCGTTTCTCGTTCAACGGCGCCTATACGCGCGCCAACAACTCGGCGGCGCTCAATGATCGCGCGCAGTCGTGGGCGCAGTTCCTGCTCGGCCTGCCAACCGTTGGCAGCGGCAACGTGGCGACGCCGGGCACCGCGTCGAGCCAGTACGAGCTGGCGGTTCCGGGCACGTTCCGTCAGCAGTATCACGGTCTCTTCCTGCAGGACGACTGGCGCCTCAGCCCGAAACTGACCGCCAATCTCGGCGTGCGCCTCGAGATCAACCCGGGCATGACCGAAGCGCAGAACCGCAACCTCGCAGGATTCGACTTCTCCGCTTCGAATCCGATTCAAGCGACCGCCCAGGCCGCCTATGCCTTGAACCCGGTACCCGAGATTCCGGTCACCAGCTTCAAGGTGCCAGGTGGTCTGCTGTTCGAGAACGGCTCGACCTATCACACGCTCGTGAAACCGCTCCCGCGCGGCGCCGCGTCGTATCTACTCGGTGACAAGACCGTGCTCCGCGGCGGCGTCGGTCTGTTTTCGTACGATTTGTTCTTCGATAACATCAATCAGCAGGGCTTCTCGATCGGCACGCCAGTGCTGACGACCAACGACAACGGCTTGACGTTCACGGGCGCGACGCTCACGAACCCCGTTCCCAACGGTGGGCTGGTGCAGCCAGTTGGTGCGGCGCTCGGCCTTGGCAGCCAGCTCGGTCAAAACCTCACCGGAAATTCGCCCGCCGGCGGCGGCCCGGCAACCAGCAGCAACCTCGTAGAGCAGGATCGGAAGGCGCCGTACTACACGCGTTGGGAGGCGAGCGTGCAGCACGACTTCGGTGCCGGATGGGTCGGCATCGCCGATTACGTCGGATCGCGCGGCACGAATCTGCCGGTCTTCCGTGATATCAACAACATCCCCTTCCAATATTTGTCGACGTCGCGGTTCCGCGATACGGCGAACGAGTCGTTTCTCACGCAGCAGGTGGCGAATCCGTTCGTCGGGCTCTTGGCCGGCAGCACCATCAACGGCGCCACGGTCCAACGACAGCAACTGCTGCGGCCCTACCCGGAATTCGGAACATTCGGGATCGAGCAATACACCGGCTCCGATTCCTACGAATCCGTGAGCGTGCAGATCGAGCGTCATTTCCGCAACAGCAATAGCTTCACGATGCAATACACGCGGTCGCGGACGCGTGATCGTCTCAAATATTTGAATCCGCAACAGGACGTGCTCGAAGATCGTATCTCGCCGAACGACCGCCCGAACCGTTTCTCCATCGGATCGAGCGTCATGCTGCCGTTCGGTCACGGCCAGAAGTTCGGGAGCAGCTGGTCCACGCCCCTCGAGGCGGTCCTCGGCGGATGGCAGATGGGCGGTACTTATCAGTTCCAGTCAGGGTTCCCGCTCACGTGGAACAGCGTGTACTACGACTCAAGCTGCGGCGACCCCGCGTCGCTTGTGTCCAGCATCGGCAAAACGGTCAATGGACAGATTCGCGGGCTCGACACTCCCGCGTGGGACGTGTCCTGTTTCTACTTCCACGACGCAGCGGTGCAGACCAACGGCGCCGACGACCCGGTCAAGCAGCGGAACGACCAGCGCATTCAGCTCGCCAACAACGTCCGCTACTTCCCGTCGACGTTGCCGGACGTCCGGACGCACCAGCTCCACCTGATGGATCTCAGCCTCTCGAAAAACTTCCGTGCTCCGCGCGGGATGACGGCGCAGGTGCGGCTGGAATTGATCAATGCCTTGAACTACACCGTCTTATGGAGCCCGGACACGAACCCGCGGAATGCGACATTCGGGTACATCACGACCGATCGCAACAACCCACGCGATCTCCAATTGGGACTCCGCCTGACGTTCTGATTTGTGAGCAGATGAGTATCATGGGACCGATGCCTATCGCGCAGGCACGACGACGACGGGTGGAACGAGCCGCGGAGGGGGGCGCCGACCAGGTCGTCGCCCACGTCCGGGGGTTGATCGAACGAAAGGCGCTGCGACCCGGCGACCGGTTGCCACCCGAGCGAGAGCTTGCGACTCAAATCGGCGTGAGCCGTCCGACAGTGCGCATGGGCCTGCACGCCCTCGCCGCGATGGGCTGCGTGCAATCGCGGCACGGGGCCGGCACGTTCATTCCCGCAGGGCCTCCGGCGCTCGACAGCGGCGCCCTCAGCCTGCAGGCAGCGCTTCACGACTTCACGCACACGCAGATGTACGACGCGCGGCGGATTCTCGAGGTCGGCGCTGCCGGACTTGCCGCCGAATGCGCGACTCCGGAGCAACTGGCGTCGCTGGCCGAAGAGGTCGCGAACCTCTTTGCGTCAATGGATAATCCACAGCGCTTTCTGGTCCACGACATCAATTTCCACCGCCAGGTGGCGGCCGCTTCCGGCAATCCGATCATCGCCGCAGTCGTCGAGATGGTGTCGGCGCTCTATTACGAGCAGCGGCGCGAGACTGCGGAGCAGGCCTCGGATCGCGATCTGCGCGACGCCGCAGACGCGCATCGCGAGATTTATCAAGCCATTCGCGCGCGCGATGCCGAAGCGGCGCGCCGTGCCATGAACGAACACCTGCTGCGCGCGCGTGCCTACCAGGCGCAGGAGCGTGAGAAGCCGACGGCGCGCCTGAAACGCCGGTGACCGCGTCCCTGTTCGATCTCAGCGGCCGCCTCGCGGTCGTCGTGGGCGGCACGAGCGGCATCGGGCGCGCGCTGGCGATTGGTTTTGCGGAGGCCGGCGCGAACGTCGTCGCGACCGGCCGGCGCGCGTCGCACGTCGAGGCGATCGCGACCGAGATCGAGCAGCGCGGCCGGCGGACGCTTCGGCAGCCATCCGATGTCGCCGACGCCGCGTCGCTCGCCCGTCTCTGTGATCATGCTCACGCCGAGTTCGGTGGTGTCGACATCGTGGTCGCCGCCGCAGGCGTCACCAAGCGCGTACCGACCTTGAAGATGACCGACGAGGAATGGCTGCAGATCGTCGACACCAATCTCACCGGCATGATGCGGACGTATCGCGCATTCGCGCCAGCCATGGTGGAGCGCCGATCTGGACGATTGATCGGGATCGCCTCACTCGGATCCTTCGTCGGCCTCCACGAAGTGGCCGCCTACACGGCGGCGAAGGCGGGCGTCGCGGGCTTGACCCGGGCGCTCGCGGTCGAGTGGGCGCCCTACAACGTCACCGTCAACGCCATTGCCCCGGGCGTGTTCGAGACCGACTTGAATCGCGAACTGCTCAAGGGCCCCCGCGGTCAGGAGTTCCTGGTGCGCACACCGATGAAGCGCTTCGGCCGCGTTCAGGAGCTGGTCGGCGCGGCGGTGTTCCTGGCGTCCGATGCGGCGGCATTCATGACCGGACAAATCGTCGCAGTCGATGGCGGATTTCTGGCGAGCGGAGTCAACCAATGATCCGGTTGCTCGTGATCAGTCCTCGCGACAACGTGGCGACGGCCCTCGAGCCGTTGTCGCGTGGCGACATCGTCGAGGTTCCGGGAAACACGTTGCGTATCGGCGAAGCGATTCCTCGCGGGCACAAGGTCGCGCTCGCTGACATCGCAACTGGAGCACCGGTCATCAAATACGGCAGCGCGATTGGGATGGCCTCGGCCTCGATTCCTGCCGGCGCACACGTGCATACTCACAACCTGGCAAGCGCTCGAGGCCGCGGCGATCTCGCGCGGGCGGCCGCCGCCACCGAGGCGCGGATTGCCGAGCCGCCTGACTCCGACGCGATCGAGCTACCGGCCGGGGAGCCGCGGCGATGAACAGACCGACGAGTTTTCGAGGCTTCCTCCGGCCCGACGGCCGCGTGGGCACCCGCAATCATGTTCTCGTCGTGCCGACGGTGATCTGCGCTTCTGTTGTTGCGGAGCGGATCGCCGCGGCGATTGCGCCGGTCGGGACCGCCGTGCCCCATCAGGCCGGATGCGGCCAGCTGGGCCCCGATCTCCGGATCACTCACGACACCCTGGCCGCTTACTGCCAGCATCCAAATGTAGGCGCGGTGCTCGTGGTCGCGCTCGGCTGCGAGCAGGTGATCGCGCAGCATCTGGCGGACGTGGCTCAGCGGGCGGGGAAGCCGGCCGAGGTCGTCGCGATTCAGTCGGAAGGGGGCACCGTCCGCGCTACCGATCGCGGGATCGGAATCGCCAGACAGCTCCGAGCGGAGCTGGATCGCCAGGCGCGGGAGACGTGCGAGGTTTCGTCGCTGATTCTTTCGGTCAAATGCGGCGGATCTGACTACACCTCGGGCCTCGCGTCCAATCCCGTGCTCGGCCGGATCGCCGATCGTCTGGTAGACGTTGGCGGGAGCATCGTGCTCGGCGAGATCGCCGAGATCATGGGTGCCGAGCAGCTGCTGGCCGAGCGCGCCGCGTCACCAAAGATTGCCGCACAGTTGATTCAGGTCGTCAATCGCGTCGAAGCCGAGGCGATTGCGCTCGGGCTCGACATCCGCGGCACGCAACCGTCGCCGGGAAACATTCGCGGCGGCTTGACGACGATAGAGGAAAAGTCGCTGGGCGCGACTCACAAAGCCGGCGAGCGGTCGCCGCTGACCGACGTCGTGCCGTACGCCGCGCGGATTACGTCTCGCGGCCTGACGGTGATGGACACGCCCGGACTCGACGTCGAGTCGGTGACCGGGATGGTTGCCGGCGGCGCGCAGGTCGTCGTCTTCACGACTGGCCTCGGCACACCGACGGGCAATCCGATCGCGCCGGTGGTAAAGATCACCGGAAACGCACGCACCGCCGTCTCGATGGCCGACAACATCGACCTCGACGTCAGCGGCGTCATCACAGGGCGGGAATCACTCGCCGCCGCCGCCGATCGGCTGTTCGACGAGCTGCTCGCTGTCGCATCCGGATCAGCGACAGCCGCGGAACGGCTTCTTCACCGCGAGTTCGCCATTCACCGTCGCAATCCCACGATCTGATCTGGTATGGCCGCACCCAGTACGCTCGCGGGGCCGGCGCCGACTCGCACCAGCGAGACGACCTCCTTCCGGTGGGTCATTTGCGGATTGCTGTTTTTCGCAGCGACCATCAACTACGTCGACCGCCAGGTGATCGGCATTCTCAAACCCACGCTGCAACGCGATCTCGGTTGGAGCGAGATCGATTACGGCGACATCGTGTTTGCGTTTCAGCTGGCCTACGCAATCGGGTTTGTGTTGGCCGGGCGGATTATCGATCGGGTTGGTACAAAAGTCGGTCTCGCGCTCGCGCTCATCGTGTGGTCGACGGCTGCATTCGCTCATGCCGGTGCAATCACGTACGGTGAAGGAGCAGCAGCCGTGCTCGCGGTGTTCGGCTTGCGGTATTCGGCGTCGGTGGCTGGTTTCATTGCCGCGCGGTTTGCGCTTGGCCTCGGCGAATCGGGCAGTTTTCCAGCGTCGATCAAAACCGTTGCCGAATGGTTTCCTCGCCGCGATCGCGCGCTCGCGACCGGTATATTCAATGCCGGCACGAACGTCGGCGCGGTGATCACCCCGCTCGTGGTGCCGTGGATCACGATTCAGCTGGGCTGGCGATGGGCATTTGCCGTCACCGGTGCGCTCGGTTTCGCATGGCTCGTCACGTGGTGGGCGCTCTACGAGGCTCCTGATCGTCATCCGCGGGTGTCACCGGCCGAATGGGCGCTCATCCGCGAGGATGCCGGTGAGAAACAGGCGGCGATTCCCTGGCGTGCGCTACTCCCTCACCGGCAGACGTGGGCCTTCGCGATCGGCAAGCTGCTGACAGATCCCATCTGGTGGCTGTACCTGTTCTGGGTTCCGGACTTTTTCAGTCGTAGGCACGGACTCTCGCTGAGCGAACTCGGACCGCCGATTGTCGTCATTTATCTGATGGCGGACATCGGGAGTGTCGGCGGCGGCTGGTTGTCGTCGATGTTGATTCGACGCGGCTGGAGCCTGAACGCCGCGCGCAAAAGCGCGATGCTGATCTGTGCCTGTGCCGTTGTTCCGATTGTGCTGGCACCACGGGTCAGCGGCGAGTGGACGGCGGTCGCGCTCATCGGCCTTGCCGCTGCCGCGCATCAGGGTTGGTCCGCCAATCTGTTCACGCTGGCCTCTGACCTGTTTCCGAAGCGGGCCGTCGGATCGGTCGTCGGCATCGGTGGCACCGCCGGGGCGATCGGCGGGATGCTCATCGCGAAGATC
>Ga0066903_100006482_pt1 | contig 10416 bp, 9 predicted proteins | sample PanSoiMetaGPlot1_FD_67491 | JGI IMG/M metagenome (GOLD analysis project Ga0066903, IMG submission 67491) | Tropical forest soil microbial communities from Panama analyzed to predict greenhouse gas emissions - Panama Soil - Plot 1 (version 2) | ecosystem: Environmental > Terrestrial > Soil >...
GTCGTCGGCGCTCGCCTCGGTTTCGCCAGCGCGCTCGGTCCGTTCGGACGGTAGACGACCACTGTCGCCGGGCAGGCCGCGCCGCCCGCTCAGCTACCGGGGCGATCTTCCACTGAGCGCGCGAGTTCGCGGATCTCTTTGGTCAGCGCCAAGATCTGGCGCGAGAGCTCAAGCAGCTGGACGTTCTGCTGGTCTTCCTTCTCGACCGTCTTCCACTGCGCGTCGGCGATCACCTGGCGTTTGGCGTCGGCGCGGTTCTGGCTGATCATCACGAACGTCGAGAGGAAGATCGCCTCGAGTGAGACGATCATCGTCAGCAGGCCGTAGGGGTACTTCTCGACGCCGAAGCCGATCCAACAGCCGAACCAGATGATGTGCACATAGACGAACAGCATCGAGCCGCTGAAAGCCGTGATGGCGTCCGCAGCCCGGTTCTGCCTCGCCTCCGCCCGCTCCCGCTCGTGCTCGAGCAGCGGCGGTAGGGTCGGCGGCCCCAGCTTCGGGACCGGCCGCAGGAACTTGCGGAGCCGTGGTTTCAGCGGCATGGCTTGAGCTCCTCGGTCGTGGTCGTCGCGCATCATCTTCCTGCATGGAGACCCGCGGGCCAAGCGCGGAGCCGGGCGCAGGGCGGCCCGGCGTCATGCTCACTGGAGCCCGCTCGCGGCCGGCGTGCATTGCTACTGATGACGAGGACGATGACCTGACAGACGGGTGGGTTGTCGGGGACCTGACTGCTCCGCGTCTGGTTCGACGGATCGGGTGGTGAGAGCCGGCCGCGGTACTACAGTGAATCGCGCCAATCGCCGGCGAGTAGGCCGAGGACGACGACGTCTTGGAAGGCTCCGAGGACCCAAGCCGCCTGCCGGAGGGCCCCTTCTTCTTCAAAGCCGACCAGGGCGGCCGCGCGTCGCATGGCCACGTTCCCGGCGGCGGTCTCCGCTTGTACGCGGTTCAGGCCGCGCACGTGGAAGCCGTAACGGCAGAGCAGCCGGAGCACCTCGACGCTCCAGCCACGACCGCGGAAGCCGGGGAGGAGCGCAAGGCCAATGTGCGCCAGTCGGTTGTGCAGGTCGATGTCCCAAAGCAGTGCCTCACCCACCAACTCGCCGCCCTCGACCATGACGACGGAGAAGAGCGCCGCGGCCTCGCTGACCTCGGTCACGGCGTAGGGGGAGAGGGCAGGATCAGGCGGGATCGGCCACCAGGGACGCGTGTCGGCGAGCGATCGGGTCGCGACGTCGTCATACAGCTGCGCCTGCAGTATCGGGACGTCCTCCGGGTGTCGTGCCCGAAGCTCGACGTGCTCGTCGCTCAGGTGGTTCTCGGTCATGGCGTTATCGGCGGACGAGGTCGGCCCGCGGCCATCGGGAGAAGCTTGCCGCAGGCTTGGTGTGCCCTCGAATACGAGAAAGAGTTCCGGGCGGAGGACGGTGTTCGGATGCTGACGACACTGTTCGAGTAGGTCGGCTGGGGGAACCTCGGTAGGCCATGAGCACGCATGCAGTTTGTATAGCTGCGCGCCTGGGTGAGAAGGTTCGTGTCCGACTCGCTTCGGCGGCTCAGCCAGACAGCGGTTACGGCCGCTACGCCGGCCAAGAGTACGACGACGCCGGCCGCAAATAGCAGGCGCTCTGGGTGGAGGTGGTCTCGAAGTCGCGCGCTCCGCATGGCAAAACAGCGTGCCTGCTTGCGACCCCTACGCCCAGCCGGACAACAGGAGTCCTGCGGGGTAGGGCCAGCCGTAACGCCTATTGAGCGTTGAGGTACGCGACGACCGCGAGGACGCGGCGGTGGTCATCGGGTGACGGTGGGAGTCGGAGGGTGGCGAAGATGTTCTTGACGTGTTTCTCGATCGTGTGCTCGGTGACGTAGAGGCGTTCGCCGATTGCCCTGTTCGATCGTCCCTCGGCCATGAGGGCGAGCACCTCCCGTTCGCGGGCGGTTAGCTGCTCGAGTGGATCGTTGCTTGGCCTTCTCTTGTCGACGAGCTGGCCGACGACGGCCGGGTCGAGGACGGATCCTCTCTGGCCGATCCGCTCGATGCTCGAGGACAGTTCGGCGAGGTCCGAAACCCGCTCTTTGAGCAGGTAGCCGATGCCGTCTGTGCCGCTCCGGAGAAGCTCGAGGGCGTAGCGAGGATGGACGTGCTGCGAGAGCACGAGGATGCCGGTGGCCGGGCGCCGGCGGCGGATCTCCTGCGCTGCACGCAGCCCCTCGTCGGTGTGGGTCGGGGGCATCCGGATGTCGACTATCGCGACATCGGGCTCGGCACTCTCGACGAGCTCGAGCAGTTCGTCGGCGTCGGCTGCAAGGCCGACTACGTCGAAGCCCGCCTCTTGTAGAAGACGTGCGAGGCCTTCACGCAGGATTACCGCGTCGTCCGCAACGACTACGCGCACGGGATCTCCGCGCGCAGCGTCGTGCCGCGGCCGGGCGGACTGGAGACAGTCATGCGTCCGCCGAGCGCCTCGATCCGGTCGGTCAGTCCTCTGAGGCCCGATCCGCCTCCTGTGCCGGCACCGCCGATCCCGTCGTCGGCGACCTCGATGGTGAGGACGGGCATGTCGATCGATGCGCGCACTCGGACACTGCCTGCGTGCGAGTGCTTGGCTGCATTCGTGAGTGCTTCGCTGGTGAAGAAGTAGGCAGCGCTCTCGACCTGGTCGGGGAGGCGGTGATCGAGCTTCAGCTCGAGCTGCACGGGGAGCGCGGCGCGGCGGCAGAGTTCGTCGAGCGCAGCCGGGAGCCCACGTTCGGCGAGGAGGGTGGGGTGGATCCCTTGGGTTAGGTCGCGCAGCTCCGCTAGAGCGAGGGCGAGCGCTTCGCGCGTCTCGCGTACGAGCGCCGGGGCGTCGGCCGCTCCTGCGGGGAGTTTCGACTCGAGTAGCCCGAGTGACATCGCGATCGAGACGAGGCGCTGTTGCGTTCCGTCGTGGAGGTCTCGCTCGATGCGGCGCCGTTCGGCGTCGGTGGCTTCGACCAGACGTGCGCGCGAGGCCTGCAGCTCGGCTAGTTGGGCGCGGAGTTCGGCGTGGAGACGCTCGTTCTCGAGTGCCAGCGCGGCTGCGGCGCAGACCGACCGGACTAGCTCGGCGTCATGGTCAAGCGCGGGGTCGTGAACGAGCGCGGCGATCGGCTGTCCGTCCCGTTCAACAACGGTGGAGCTGCGCTCCCGCTCAGCGCCCGGCAGGACGACCGGCAGACCGTCCGGGTCAACGTAGCGACTCTCGGCGGGTATCCAAAACGCGAGCTCGAGAGAGGGGTCGTTCAGCGCTCGCGCAAGTGCTTCTCGCAGACCTGCGGGTGCCGTCGGCTCTCCGAGTTCCACGACGAGGCCGGCGACGCCGCCGCGGGCGAGGCGCCGTTGGAGGAAGACGAGGAGCACCGCAAGGGGCACCAGGGCGAAGGAGTAGAAGAAAATCTCGGCCGGCGCCCGGTCGAATGGGTTGCCCGTCTCATCGTTAACGATCGTCCCGATCAGTGCGAGGAGCGCGATGCTGCCCGCCAGCAGCACGGGAGCGGCCGCTCGTCGCTCGGGCCGGCTCGCACGGAACCAGCGGAGGACGACCAGGCAGATGACGGTGAAAGCGAGGGCACCGCCGAGGATGCGTTGCAGGTCGAGGATCTTCAGTGCGCGCTCGTTGTCCGCAAAGGAGCGGATGACGTTGTGAGGGCACCCCGTGCAGCGCAGGCCTCTCCGGTCGCCGAAGAGCATCGCCGCCAACTCGAACCCGACGCCGAGCACGAGCGCGGCCATGACGAGGCAGCGATTGAGCGTCGTCTGGAGTCTTCCCGCCGGGAACGAGAGAAGGATGTAGATGAAGCCGGCGACGTAGACGTACTGGACCGCCTCACCGACCGTGTAAAGCCAGCCCGTTTGCACCTCGATGAGCAGGCTCGCGAACCAGGCGAAGCCGGTACAGACCATCACCGGTCCAAGACGGTTGTCGGGACGCTGACGCCACGAGAGCAGCCCGCTGATAAAGAGCGAGGCGCCGACGACGAACGTCAATGCGACGCCGGGCTCGGTTGGCCGGTCGTAGCTGCTGTGCGCTGCGAGCCAGAGGGCTGCTGCGCCGGCCGCGGCTCCGGCTACCGCAATCAGGCTGAGCCTCGCGCTCATCGGCACCAATGGTGCATGTCGCGTCAGTCCGCCGCTGGGGCAGGCACCGGTGGAAGCAGTTCCTCCTCCAGACGCGGAAGCCGGGCGAGCCAGCGCGGCAGGTACCAGTTCCAGGGGCCAAGCAGCTTCACCGCCGCGGGCAGCAGCACCCCTCGGATTACGGTCGCGTCGAGCAGTACCGCGACCGCGAGTCCGACGCCGGCCTGCTTGAGGTCGAGTGAGCTCGACGTCCCGAAGAGCGAGAAGACGCCCACCATCACGAGCGCCGCGCTCGTGACGACTCCGGCGGTGCGGGAGACTCCGTAGCTGACGGCCTCGTCGGTGCCGAGGCCTGAGATGACACCCTCGCGGATCCGACTGAGGATGAACACGTGATAGTCCATCGATAGTCCGAAAAGGACAACGAACAGGAAGAGCGGCAGCCAGGAGACGATCGCTCCGTTCGAGTGGAAGCCGAGCAGTCCCTCGGCCCAGCGGCGCTCGAACACGAGGACTAGCACGCCGTAGGACGCTGCGACCGATAGCAGGTTGAGCACGATCGCCTTCAGCGGGACGACGATCGAGCGGAAGCTGAAGAGCAACAGCACGAAGGCGAGTGCGAGCACGAAGCCGACGACGTACGGGATGCCGTGCTTCATCTGATTGGTGAAGTCGACATCCTGCGCGGTGTCGCCCGTCACGTCGACTGTGACGCCCGGAACGCGGCCGAGGGTCTCCGGAATCAGCTTCTCGCGTAGCGTCCCGACCGCCTCGCGGCTTGCCGTGTTGTCGCCGAAGCCCGTGAGCGGGAGTTGCGCGGCGACCGCCTGCCCGTCCTGGCTGACCGAGGACTGGAACGGCGGATGCGCGATCCCGCGCGCCGCCGCGAGTCGCCCGAGCCGCGTCATTGCGCGCTCTGCGGCGGCTCGCCGGTCGCGGGGGAAGGTTGCGACGACAATCGCCGGCGACGACGTCTCCGGGAAGGCAGCGTTCAGTTGGCGCTCAAGCGTGGGATCGCCTCCGGCAGCGAGTGCGTCGGAGCTCGGCTTCGCGACGTGCAGCCCGAGCGCGGGCACGGCCAGCGCGACAAGCAACGAGGTCGCCAAAACAGTCGAAAGCACCGGCCGGCGCAGTACCCGGTCGGTGACCGCGGGCCAGAAGCGCGACTCGGCGCTGCCGGCGCGCAAGCTCGGCAGGAAGGGGATGCGGCCGCGATCGATGCGCGGCCCGAGCAGCTCGAGCAGAGCGGGCAGGACGGTGACCGATCCGACGACAGCGCAGGCGACGACGGCGATCGTGCCGCTCGCCACCCCGTTGAAGATCGTCGAGCCGACCACGTATTGGCCTGCCATGGCGATCGCCACGGTTGTGCCGGCGATCAGCACCGTGCGACCCGAGGTGCGCGCGGTCCGCTCGAGCGCCTCGTGCGACGGCAGCCCGCGCAGCCGTTCCTCACGTGATCGGATCACGTAAAAAAGGGCGTAGTCGACGCCGACCGCCATCCCGATCAGCAGCACCACGGTCTTGACGCTGTTGTCGAGCGGGAAGGCATGGCTGATCGGTCCCAACAGACCGAATGCGGTCACCACCGCTGTCACCGCGAGGAGCATCGGTACGAGCGCCGCCACCACTCCACCGAACGCGAACAACAGGACCAGCAGCGTCACCGGAACAGAGAGCTCCTCGGCGCGCCTCAGGTCGCTCGAGCTTCCGGACCCGCCGTTGACCAGCACCGCGCTGATCTTCGGAGTACTCGCGGCCCCGACCGCTCGTTGCAGACGACCGACTGGGAACTGATTCTCAAGCCTCGCCGCGACGAGGGCTGAGTGTCCTCCCGCCGCCAACCTCACCGTCACAGGCACACCGGTGGCGCTGTGCATGCTTGCGGCGACCCGCTCGATTGCGGCGTGAAACGCCGGATCGTTCGCGCGCAACGAGTCACTGTGCAGATAGCTATACGCGTAGGGCGCGAACCCGAGCTGGTGGGCCATCATTGTTGCCTCGCCGCGCGCCGACTCGCCGACCGCGCCGTTCTGGAGCTGCTTCGAGCCGGTGGCCGCGAGCGCGAAGACCGCGGTTACGACGAATGCCAGCCAGAGTCCGATCGCGAGCCAGGGCCGCCGTGTGCTCCAGCGCCCTAGGGCAGCAGGTGAGAGATGCCTCGTCATGCTCCCAGCCTGCTCCCCGCAGCCAAGCTGCACCAGCCGGGCAGCCGGAGTCTTGTGCGGTACGGCCAGCCGTAGGGCGGACGCCGACTCATCCATTTGGCTGAGCCAAAGATCGTTCGGTCGTCGGCCGATGTTCATCCGACGCGCCGATGTGCTGGCAGTGCTCCCGGCCCTACCGTCGGGGCATGATGAATACACAGCTGCACGAAGTCCCTCTCGACCGGGACGACATGGTGGTCGAGACGCGAGGCCTGACGAAGCGCTTCGGCGGCCGGACTGCGGTCGACAACGTTGAGCTGCAGGTGCCGCGTGGGGTGGCGTTCGGTTATCTCGGGCCGAACGGCGCCGGCAAGACGACGCTGATCCGGATGTTGCTCGGGCTGACGAGCGCCTCGGCCGGCGAGATGCGGCTGCTCGGCCTGCCGCTGCCACAGGGCCGGGCGCGGGCGCTCTCCCGCGTCGGCGCCATCGTCGAGGAGCCCCGTTTCCATGGGCACCTGACAGGCCGCGAGAACCTTGAGATCGTCGCCTCCGTTCGCGGCGGTGAGGCCTATCGGCGGTTCGACGAGTCACTCGAGCGGGTCGGCCTGACGGCACGCGCGGAGGACCGCGTGAAGACCTACTCGATGGGGATGCGCCAGCGTCTAGGGATCGCCCGCTGTCTGCTCGCCGACCCGGACTTGTTGATCCTGGACGAGCCGATGAACGGCCTCGATCCGGCTGGGATCCTGGAATTCCGCGGCTTCGTTCGCTCGTTCGTGGAGGAGGGGCGGACGATCGTCCTCTCCTCGCACCTGCTCGACGAGGTGGAGAAGACCTGCGACCACGTCGCAATCGTCGACCGCGGCCGGGTCGTCGTTCAGGGCTCGATCGCCGAGCTACGCGACAGCGGGAACCCAACCGTGCTGGTCGAGACCCGCGACCCCCTCGCGACTGCGGGCCTCCTCTCAACCCACCCGGCAGTGGCACGCGTCATTGCGGAGGGCCCGGCCGTCCATGCCGTGCTTGCAGACCTTGCGGTCGTGCCCGAGCTGAACCGGCTCCTCGTCGGGGCGGGCCAGGAAGTGCTTCGGCTCGAGCCGGCCCACGCGTCGCTGGAGGACCGCTTCCTCGAGATCACGACCCGATTGGAGAACGCCGCATGAGCACCTATGCCCTCACTCCGAGCCGCAATCTGGTCGCGGCCGACCTGCTGAAGCTGCGCCGTCGCCGCGGACTGGTCGCCGTCACCGCGCTCCTGACGGTAGGGGCGATGACGATCACCTACGGAATCATCGAGCTACTCCACGTTGCGAACCCCGCGACGCATGGCCCCGCGGGCGGCATTGTGAACCTCGGCCATGGCGCCTGGGTAGCGTCGGCGCTGGGAGCGGTCGCTGCGGCGATCGTGGGCTCGATGGCCGGCACAGGCGATCTCGAAGCCGGCGTCTACCGCGACCTCGTCGTCACCGGACGCTCCCGGCTCGCGCTCTACCGCTCTCGCCTCCTCGGTGGGCTCGTCTTTCTCTTGCCGTTCGTTGCCGCCGGCTACGCAATTGCCGGACTCTCCTCGGTGGTCTTCGCAGGAAGTCACGCGGAGCCGGGCGTGTCGCTGCTCGTGACGACGGGACTCTGGGCGCTGCTCCAGGTGACGTTCTATTACCTGCTGGCGGTTGGGGTCGCCTGCCTCGTCGGCTCGCGCTCGTACACGATCGGGATCCTGCTTGCCTTCCGGCTTGCTTTGACGCCCATTCTCGCCTCGATCTCGGCGCTGGGGATCGTCCGCGAGCTCGTCCCAGGCGTCGGCCTTCAGGGTCTGACGCCGGCCGCGCTCGGTGACGCGGCGCAGCAGGGGCCGACAGTCCCCATGTCGACTGCTGCAATTGCGGCAGTCCTCATCATCTGGGCGGCAGCGGCCGTCGCCGCGGGTGCCTGGCGTGACACCCAAAGAGATGCGTAATGGGCGTAGCGTTTCCTCGAAGCGATGCTGATCCTCTGGCTGCAACGGCACCCGCGGCTGATCGACTGGGCGTTGTTCCTGGCAGCGCTGACGACCTCCGTCGGCGCCGCTGCCAGTCATGGTCAGCGCTCGGTCGGCATCCCTCTTTCGGTCGTCGCCAGCTTGCCACTGCTCGTCCGCCGGCATCACCCGCTGGCTGTGCTCGCGGTCGCCACAGGTGCGCTCATCCTCCAGGTCGCCGCGATTCGCCTCTTCGCCCCGCTACCGACGGGGATCGCGCTGTTCACCGTGGCGGAGCAGCTCGAACGACGCGACTCCGTCCTCGCCGGCGCTGCCACCCTGATCGCGATCGCGCCGGCGCTATGGGCAAATGCGGGCTGGACGCACGTCTACAAGATCGTCGGCCCCTTGCTCGGCTTCGGCATCGCGTGGCTGCTCGGTGACAGCTTCGGTACCCGCCGCCGCTACGTGGCCGCGCTCGAGGAGCGCGCCGAGAGGCTCGAGCGCGAGCGCGAAGCAGAGGCCGCCCGCGCCGTTGCGGAGGAGCAGGCGCGAATCGCCCGCGAGCTGCACGACGTGATCGCCCACACGCTCAGCGTCATCGTGGTGCAGGCCGCCGCGGCCCGAGACGTCTTCGCAACCCGGCCGGAACGGGCCCGCGAATCCCTCGAGGCGATCGAGCGCAGTGCCCGCGGCGCTCTCGAGGAGCTCCGCGGCCTGGTCGGCAGCGTCCGCGGCGAAGAAGTCGCCTTCGCACCGCCGCCGCGCCTCGCCGACCTCGACCGACTCTTCGACGAGCTCCGAGAGTCCGGCCTTCCCGTCAGCTTCACGATCGATGGGTCGCCGGCCGCGCTCCCCGAGGCGGTGGACCTGTCCGCGTACCGGGTCGTACAGGAAGCGCTCACCAACACGCTCAAGCACGCGCAAGCCACGCAGGCCGCTGTGGCACTGCGTTGGCGGGTGAACGTGCTCGAGGTCGAGATCCGCGACGACGGCGTCGGCTCCACGAGCATCAACGGGACGGGTCACGGCATCATCGGAATGCAGGAGCGGCTCGCCCTCCTCGGCGGCACGCTCGTCGCCGGCCCCGCAACCGACGGTGGCTTCACGGTTCTCGCCCGCTTCCCTCTAGCCTCGGCCGCGTGAGCATCCGCGTTCTCATCGCCGACGACCAGCCGCTCGTCCGGAGCGGCTTTCGCATGGTCATCGACGAGCGTTCCGATCTCGAGCTCGTCGGCGAAGCCGAAGACGGCAACCAGGCCCTCGCGCTCGCCTCACAGCTCGACCCCGACGTGATCTTGATGGACATCCGTATGCCGAAACTCGACGGCGTCCAAGCGACGCGGCACCTCGTCGAGGCCGGCACTCGCGCCCGCATCCTGGTACTCACCACCTTCGACCTCGACGAATACGTCTACGCCGCCGTCAACGCCGGAGCGAGCGGCTTCCTGCTCAAGGACGTCCAGCCCGAGCAACTCGTCGACGCGATACGCGTGGTAGCCGCCGGCAACTCCCTCTTCGGCCCAGAGGCGACCCAGCGGCTACTGGAACGGTTTGCCGCACCGTCTTCCACGGCCGCCCCCGACAGGCTCGATCAGCTCACGGACCGCGAACGCGAGATCCTCAAGCTCATCGCCCAAGGACGGTCCAATGCCGAGCTCGCCCAGCAGCTCTACCTCAGCGAAGCAACGATCAAGACCCACGTCTCGGCGATCCTGCGCAAGCTCGCCGTGCGCGACCGCGTCCAGGCCGTCATCGCCGCATACGAAGCCGGCCTCGTCAGTCCCGGCGCCGACTAGGCAGAAGAGCGGACGGTCACAGGAGCCAACTGCTGTGGAGCGCGTAAGAAGTCGGCGGCGCGTCCGGTGGCGCAAGAAGGAGCAGGCTGGGGTCGGTGAGGCGCAACCCAGCATCAATGGCGACTTGCACTAGCGCGGTCGCGCTGCCCGGAACCTCGAGATAGATCTCCTCTCCGGCGTTGGCCGCGAGTTCGGCGCTGAGCGCCTGGGCCGCGGCCTCTGGGTCCAAACCGGCCACCGGACCGACGACGCGGCCATCGTGAAAGCCTCCTCGGTAGCTGTAAGCGCAGGGCTCCCCATCGCGGAGCCAGAGAGTGGCGCGGGTCGAAGTTCGCGCCCAGAGCTCGTGATCGACCGCACGGTCGAAGCCGTAAGCAGCGAAGTCGATCGCTCGCACTGCCTGTTCGG
>Ga0066903_100006483_pt1 | contig 10416 bp, 7 predicted proteins | sample PanSoiMetaGPlot1_FD_67491 | JGI IMG/M metagenome (GOLD analysis project Ga0066903, IMG submission 67491) | Tropical forest soil microbial communities from Panama analyzed to predict greenhouse gas emissions - Panama Soil - Plot 1 (version 2) | ecosystem: Environmental > Terrestrial > Soil >...
GGACGCGGCGCATGAGAAAACGAAAGACGCCGCCCACCAGCCCGATGATCAACAGCAGGCCGCCATACTCCATCAGCTTGGTGCGCGTCACGCCCTGAGTCAGATCGTCGACGGCGTATCGGAGGACCATGGGGGCGGCCAGGCCCACTCCCGTGCTGATGACGACCGATGCCAGGCCGATGAGGAAGTGGGCACGGTACCGGAGCACGTACGCGAGCAGACGGCGGAATGCAGGCACAAACCGAGTATAGCCCGCGTTACCGTGACAATGGCCGGCGGCGAGTCCTTTTTGAGCCTCGTTCTCAACCGCAGGAAGCCGGAGGACGCAGAGGCTTGATAGAATCCGACCGATGCATGCCCTCTACCTGATCGTGCCGATTCTCTGCATCCTCGCGATCGCCTATCGCTATTACAGCGCCTTCATCGCGGCGAGGGTCATGGCGCTCGACGACTCGCGGGTGACGCCGGCTCATGCGAAGTACGACGGGGCCAACTACTATCCGACGAGCCGATGGGTCCTGTTCGGCCATCACTTCGCTGCGATTACGGGCGCGGGCCCCCTGATCGGGCCGGTACTGGCCGCGCAGTTCGGGTATGCACCCGGGCTGATCTGGCTGGTGTCGGGCGTTTGCCTCGCTGGCGCCGTACACGACTTCGTCGCCTTGTGGGCCTCGACACGACGCGGTGGCCGATCGCTTGCCGAAATTGCCCGAACCGAAATCAGTCCCGTCGCAGGCGTCACGGCGTGCATCGCGATTCTCTTCATTATGGTCATCGCTCTCGCCGGCCTCGGCCTCGCCGTGACGAACGCGCTGGCGGAGAGCGCGTGGGGCACGTTCACGATCGGCGTGACGATTCCGCTGGCGATCGTCATGGGCTTCCACATGTTCCGCTGGCGCAAGGGACACATCACGGAAGCCACCATCATCGGCGTGATCGTCATGATGCTCGGAGTCATCCTTGGCCGCCCGGTGGCGTCGTCCTCGTTCGCGCAGTGGTTCATCCTGACGCCGCATCAGCTCATCATCGCGCTTGCGGTTTATGGGTTCGCCGCGTCGGTGCTGCCGGTCTGGATGCTGCTCACGCCACGCGCCTATCTCAGCACCTACATGAAGATCGGCACCATTCTCGTCCTCGTCGTCGGAGTCATCCTCGTGAACCCGACACTCGAGGCGCCGGCGTTCTCCCAGTACATCGCCGGCGGTGGACCGATCATTCCCGGACCGATGTACCCGTTCGTGTTCATCACCATCGCGTGTGGAGCGATTTCCGGCTTCCATTCGCTCATCTCGTCCGGCACCACGCCCAAGATGATTGATAAGGAATCCGACATCCGGCCGATCGGCTACGGCGCCATGCTCTTCGAGGGACTGGTAGGCGTCATGGCGATGATCGCCGCCACCGCACTCCACCCGGCCGATTACTTCGCCATCAATACGTCGCCCGCCGTGTTCCACACCCTCGGCATGACGCCGATCAACCTCGACGTGCTGCAGGGGCAGGTCGGCGAGCTCGTTGCGGGGCGGCCTGGCGGTGCCGTCTCGCTCGCCGTCGGGATGGCGCAGATCTTCAGCGGCCTTCCCGGCATGCGCGGGTTGATGGCCTACTGGTATCACTTCGCCATCATGTTCGAAGCGGTCTTCATCCTGACCACGATCGACGCCGGCACCCGCGTAGGTCGGTTTCTCCTGCAGGAGTTCGGCGGGCGGGTGTGGAAGCCGCTCGGCCAGACGAACTGGCTGCCAGGAGCGATGGGTTCGACCGCGTTGATCGTCCTGGCATGGGCTTACTTCATCTGGACCGGGAGCATCAGCACAATCTGGCCGATGTTCGGCATCGCGAACCAGCTTCTGGCTGCCGTCGCGCTCGCCGTCGGCACGACGATTATCATCAACGTCGGCCGCGCGCGGTACGCATGGGTGACGTTCGTCCCGCTCTGCTTCGTGGCGATAACCACGTTGACGGCCGGTTTCTTGAGCGTCCGTGACAACTTCTGGCCGATGGCGGTCGGCGGCGATCCGGCGCTGCAGGTGCAGGGGTACGTCGACTCCGTCTGCACCGTGATCATGATGATCTGTGTCGTGATCATCCTCGGCTCGGCCGCGCGCCGTTGCCTGATGGTGGTCACGGGACGGGCGCCGGCCCTGGAGACGGCTGAGGCGTAGCGCCTGCGGCCTGACAGGATTGCCGAATGGCAACACTGACCGACTACGAAAAGTTCGTCAACACCGAGGCGCTGCTGGCGTGTCAGCGGCCGCTCGATCGCCTCGTCAATTCTCACGAGTTGTTCTTCCAGGTCACCCATCAGGTGATGGAGCTCTGGATGAAGGTGATCGGCTACGAGCTCCGTGTCGCAATCGACGAGATGAGCCGCGACAACCTGCCGGAGGCGGCGCTTCGGTTCGCGCGCGTCCGCGAGATCGAGCGCGTGCTGGTTGATCAGATGACCGTGATGGAAACGCTTGCACCCGCGGACTACCATCCCATCAGGATGACGCTGGGCCATGGGAGCGGCCAGGAATCGCCCGGGTTCAACGCCATTCTCCGACTGGCTCCCGAGGTGTACGCCGCTTTCGAGGCGCGCCTTCAAGCGTCAGGGCTCCGGCTGCTCGACGTCCATCGCGACCGACAGTCCCATCAAGCGATGTTTGGATTGGTACAGGCGTTGATGGACGTCGACTCGTGGTTCCAGCGCTTTCGCGAAGCCCACTATCATCTGGTGAAGCGCGTGATCGGCTCCGAGGTGCGGTCGCTCCGAGGCGTCCCTGCGTCGCGCCTCGAGCACACCTCGAGAGAGCCGCTGTTTCCCGAGCTCTGGCGGGTGATTAACGACGTGACGCGCATCGACTGGCCGAGCTACTGAGGCACGGTCCCGGCCGCCCGGGAATTGATGAGGCCGGCACGGAATCGCACACTTCGTCGCCAGGCGCCGGGGCACCGTCCATCTGTGCTATCCTCTGGACGCCTTCCCAGCAGGCTTCGACTCAACACTATTCAGGGGCTAAGAAGAGGTCCGATGCGCGACCGATCTACTGTTTGCGTGTACGTAATCGTCGTGCTGGCGATGTTGATCGCGGGCACAGCCCCCGCGGCCGCACAGCAGCCGCCACAGACGAGCGCGGGGGCCGTCGCCGAGCCGGGGTCGCCGGAGGGTTATCACATCGAAGGGGCTGCAGGCTTCTGGTTCCCGAGCTCAACCCTGGTCGTGTCGAGCGGTGGAGGCGGCGCGCTTTCGGGCATCGTTGGAACACAGATCGACGGCAAGACCGACCTCGGGTTTCAGGATACGCACTTCTCCGAGCTGCACGTCACCTTCAAGCCGGTCACGCACGCAAAGTTTTTCTTCCAGTACATTCCGATCAGCTACACCGCCTCGTCGGTGCTCGCGCGCGATGTCGTGTTCAACGGGATTCGATATCCGGTTCGCATCCCGGTCACGTCGACTTTCGACTGGAAGGCCTATCGATTCGGGGCGGAATTCGACTTCATCGCCAACGACCGCGGGTACTTCGGCCTTCTGCTCGAGGCGAAGTACACCGACGTGCAGGTTCAGCTCTCGAGCGTCGTCGCGACGGAGTACGCGCGCGCGCGTGCGCCGATTCCCGCAATCGGCGGTACCGGCCGCTACTACATCATCCCCAGTGTGTCGATCACCGGCGAGCTGAGCGGATTCACGCTTCCCTCGTCCTTGATCAAGGGAGACTCGGGGCACTACGTCGACTTCGGCATCTACGGCACGGTGAACTTCAACAACAACGTCGGCGTTCAGGCTGGATATCGCTCGTTCGACGTCGCCTACGTGGTGAGACCGGATAACTCGGGGACGTTCACGCTCAAAGGGCTGTACTTCGGAATCGTGGCGAGGTATTAGGGTCGCGGTCCTGAAAGGGCCGCGCTACGAGGTCAGGCGGTCGCAGCGCGAGGCTTCAGCCGAGCGAACCTACCGCGCCGCGCCGACCGCCGACAGCCTTTCCAGCCGCTTGTCAGCCTCGCGCAGCGTTTCGTCCCGCTTGCAGAAGCAGAAACGCAGCTTGGTCCGTCCGGAGGCGCTGTCCTTGTAGAAGCTGCTGCCCGGAACGGCGGCGACGCCGACGTCCTTGACCAAGTACCGCGCAAACTCCACGTCATCGTCGAATCCGAAGGCGCTGACGTCGGTCATGATGTAATACGCGCCGTACGGCTTGTAGCAGACGAAGTGATGGCGCTCCAGGATATCAAGGAGCGCGTCGCGGCGCCGTTGGTACTGCGCAGCCAGATCGCCGTAGTACTGGTCGGGGAGCGTCAGCGCGGCGGCGCCAGCCTCCTGGAGCGGCGCGGGAGCGCCAACGGTGAGGAAGTCGTGCACTTTGCGAATTGCGCCTGTCAGCGCGGGCGGTGAAATCGTCCAGCCGACGCGCCACCCCGTGACGCTGTACGTCTTCGACAGGCCGTTGATCGTAATGGTCCGATCCGCCATTCCATCGATCGTCGCAATCGGGATGTGCCGATGGCCGTCGAAGATGATGTGCTCGTAGATTTCGTCGGAGATGGCGACGACGTCCCACTTCCGGCACAATGCCGCGATGGTCTCGAGCTCCTGCCGGGTGAACACCTTGCCGGTCGGGTTGTTCGGCGTGTTGATGATGATCGCTTTCGTCTTCTGATTGAAAGCCGCAGCGAGCTCGTCCGGATCGAATGTCCAGTCCGGCTCACGCAGCGTCACGTAGCTTGGCGTGGCGCCCGAAAGGATCGCGTCCGGACCGTAGTTCTCGTAGAACGGCTCGAAGATGATCACTTCATCGCCGGGATCGATGATAGCCAGCATGGCCGACATCATCGCCTCCGTCGAGCCGCAGCAGACGGTAACCTGCTGATCGGCCACCACCGGCACGCCGTAGCGCAGCGTGAACTCGCGCGCGATCGCCTCGCGGAGCGAGCGTGCTCCCCAGGTGACCGCGTACTGATTGACGTCGGCCGCAATCGCCGCGCAGGCAGCTTCTTTCACGACCGCCGGCGCTGGAAAATCGGGAAAGCCCTGCGACAGATTGACGCCGCCGTAGAGCTCGTTGAGACGGGTCATCTCGCGGATGACCGACTCGGTGAACTGGGTCGCTTTCCTGGATCCGGTGAACATAGGCGTCGCCACCTATGTTACGCCGACTTCTTCTTCTTGGTCGTTGAGGACTTTGCCGACTGCGCCTTCTTCGCCGACGAAGACGCTGCAAGTGGAGGGCTCGCCGTGCTCGCGTCGGCGGCATGATCGCCGCCGCGCGCTGAGTCGGGACCGTAGAGGCGACGGTAGTCTTCGGCAGTGCCGAGAATTTTCCTAACGTAACCCTGGGTCTCCGGGAACGGGATGTCGTCGATGAATTCTTCGCGCCCGATACCCGGGCGTTCCGCTACCCATCGCACCACGCGGCTCTCCCCCGCGTTGTAACCTGCCAGCGCGAAGTGCGTGTCCCCAAACTGACGGACGAGATCTGCGAAGTAGGCCGTCCCCATCCTGATGTTCGTCTCGGCGTTGGTCAGCAGCGAAATCGAGAATCGCTTCATGTGCAGCTCGCGCGCGTAGCGGCGACCTGTAGAAGGGACGAGCTGCATGAGCCCGTACGCATTGGCGCGAGATCTCGCATCGACGGTGAACGTCGACTCCTGCGCGATCAGCGCCGCCATCATGTACGGATCGAGATGACGCTCGGTCGCGTAACGACGGATGATCGGCCAGTAGTTCACGGGAAACAGCACTTTCAACAGGGGGTCGGGCAGCTTCTCGCCGCCGGCGGCCAGGTACTGTGGATACGCGCGCTTCACGGCGTTGATTCCCGCGCGGAGATCGCCCCGTTCATGGGCAATCCAGCCAAGCGTGGCCTGGATGGCCGACGAGTCGCCCCACACCTTCTGCGCGTAACGCAGTTCGTCGACCGCCTGGTCGTACAGCTCGATGCTCAGCAGCGCGCGGATGACTCCTTGGTTCGGAGGAAGCGGCGCGACGGGCGCTTCCTGCTGAGCGTCGCCGGCCCCCGTTTCAGCCTCGACCAGGCGTCGACGCTGAGCGGGTGGGTCGAGTCGCTGCACGGCGAGCCGACCGTAATAACTGTTCAGATAGTCGGTCGCCACGAGCGTGTAGCGCGTAACTGCCAGGTCTTGTTCTTTCAGCAGGTCGTGTGCGCGACCGGACCAATACAACCACGCTGGCCGATAGTCGGACCGGGGGAAGTCCGCCGCCACGCGCTCGAAGACGCGGGCCGTCTCGGCATAAACGCCGTTCCTGTAAGCTGTCCACCCAATCTTCCACGCCGCGCGCTCGGCGTAGCGACCCGACGGGAACTTCTCGTACATCTCCCGGAACGTCGCGTCGGCCTGATCGTCATCGTCATCGACGATGTAGTGGGTGGCGAGGTTGTTGAGAGCCTCTTCCGCCCAACTCTGCGTCGGGAATTCCGAGACGATGCGACGCACGGTCCTGAAGTACTCGTCGCGATCACCGAGCTCGCGAGAGGCGACTGCGTAGAAATACAACGCCTCGGCCTGGCGCGACGCATGGTCGATATAAGGCCGCACGCCGTCGCGTGCGCTTCGCGCACGCTTCAGAAAATAGTCGCACTCCGCGAGCCGAAGATCGACCAGCTCGCGATCGTCGCCCGTCGCAACCCCCCGCAGCATCTCGAACGCCGGCCGTGCCTGGATGTAACGCTTCGATCCAAACAGCCGCTCGGCGCGCCCGACCTCGAGCTTGTACCGTGTCGTTCCTGCGCCGAACGCCTGACCGTTTGACAGCTGCTCGAGTTCGGCACCAGCAGCGGCTGAAAGGTCGCTGAATGGAAATTCGTAATAGACGCGCGCAAATGCGCTGCTTGCTTTGTCGATGTTCCCGGTTGCTTTCGCCGCCTTCCCGATGTGCATCAGTACATCGTCGGGCGCGGTCGTCTTGGTCTTCGATAGGCGCTCGTAGATTTCGAGCGCGGCTCCGGCATCGCCGAGCGTCTCGTCACATTCGGCCTCGCGGAGCGCGGCGGCCTCGAGCAGGTAACTGGTCGGGTGGGTCGACTGGAGCGCCTGAAAGGTTCGGCGCCCTTCGGCCGCCCGATTCAACCGTAGCTGGGCCAGCCCCTGGTAGTAGACGGCGTAGTCGCCCAGCGGCCCTTTCTGGAGGGCCGGCGACGAGAAGATCGGCAGCGCCTTCGCGTAGTTGTCGTCGACCTCGAGCCTCACCGCTGCGGCGAATTCGGCGAGTGCTGCCGATCGCGGGCTGCGACTCGAATCGGGAACGATCCAGAACTGTGTCGGATCAGCGGGCAGCCGTGGATGTACGGTTGGTGTGAGCCGGATCGACGGCTCGGCGGCCTGCTGCGCGCGAGGCGTCGACACTGGAACCGTCGCTGCTATCGCGGCCGAGACAGTAATCAGAACGAACTGTTTCATATGCGATGTTTCAAGGGATTTTTGGATTATGCGGGGCGCGCGAGCGGTCGTCAAGCCGCCGAGATCGGTAACTCCGTGTCCCTCCGGCCCATCCTGCCTTTCGTGGTCAGTATTTATCACTGCGCGCGGGGCCCCACCCCCACGCGCTCGCGCTGCGGCGCTCGAAGACTCGCTACCGCCACCCGGCTCCTCGCGCGGGCCGCGGGCGCTCCTTTCCCGGCCTTCTTGCCCGTCTCTGTCTCCACCGGAGGACCGTCCCAGTCCGCACGGGGTGTCAAATCCCACCAAAATGCGCGATAATTAAGGGGCCAGCGCTGGCAGCATTGTTGCGTTTTCGCTGCTGGAGCGTCCTCCATGACCATCACCAAAGGATTCTTCGCGTCAGCCGTTTTGGCGACGGGCGTTCTCTGCGCCGCGCCGGCCTATGCCCAGCGAGGCGGCGGCCACGCCGTTGGACATGCCGGCGCGCCGATCCGCACGCCAGGACCAGCGCCCACGCTCGGCCACGCCGTGCCACGGCCACCGTACTCGCCGGCGCATTACCCGGGTTACGGGCATCCTTATTACCCGTACTACCCTTACTACCCGTACTATCGGCCGTACTACTACGGGGGCGGGATCGGCTTCGGTCTCGGCTTTTACTACGGGTACCCTGGCTTCAGCATTGGCGTCGGCTTCGGGTATCCATACTACGGATACGGATACGGCTATCCCTACTACGGCTATCCGTACTACGGTTACCCATATTCCTACCCGTACTACGGTGCCCCGTATGGGGGCGGCTACGCGGCACCCACACCAGGTGGCGCTGTTTCAGCGGCTCCAGGCGGGCCGTCTGGCGGCATTCGGATCCAGGACGCGCCGAGGAATACCGAGGTCTACGTCGACGGGCAGCACGTGGGCGTCGTCGAAGATTTCGACGGAACGTTTCAACACTTGAGCCTCGCGCCGGGAGCGCATCGGATCGAACTGCGGTCGCAGGGTTACGAAACGCTCATTTTCGACGCGCATATTGATCCCGGTCAAACGGTGAACTACCGCGCGCACATGAGGCACCAGCAGTAACGACGTTCGAGCGCCATCTTCGACTTGGGGGCGACACGGCTTCGACGGGGGTAAAGAATCGCAGGGTGCATGCCGAGCGCCATCGTCTCGTAAATCCGATGGATTTCACTAACTGCGAATACGCAGCTCGCTCTCGCTGCTTAATTAAGCAGCGACGTCCACCTCGACCTCGCCTGTAGGGCGGGACTGGATGTCATAAAAGCAGGCTGGTCGCCACGGGCGGTTCCGACGCGTGGCGGCGAGATTTTTCGGAGCTAGCGGCCGCCGGTTTCCGCCGCTCTTTCACGGCGGCTGCGAACATTCAAGAGCGGCTACGCATGTAGGGTCCTGCGACGGCGTACTCTCGGACGCGGGTTCGACTCCCGCCGCCTCCACCAACCTTCGCATTCGCTCGGTTCGTTTCGGCCGCGAAGTCAGGCAAGCGGCTCCGCCCTTCGGCCTCGCCAGCATGCTCGACTCCCGTCCAACGAAGGCTCAACAACCCAGGACGGAAGCGACGTCGAACTGAAGATCGCGTTACCGATCAGCCGAGAAGCGTTCCGGGGTCATACCCGTGCCTGACCCGGTGTGCGTCTTCGCGTTGCCTGGCCGCTCGATACCGCATGCGCAAACGATCCCACTCACGTTTTCTTTCAGCGTGGGCGGGATCTGTCGCGGGAGTGCTCCGCAGATCCTCGCGCGCAGCCGCCAGCGCCTTCAGGAGGGCCGATGTCTCGGCGGACAAGCGGACGCACTCAGCACACTTGAAATTGGGAGGGCGACTTTTCAACGCCGACGCCGCCCTCGGCTTCCCATCATCCAGTGCCAGGCGGCACAACAGGCGAGAATCGCAGCAAGGGTAAGGATTTCGCTACGTATCATCTCTGGTGGATTGCCCGGTCACCCCATCTATCGACCGGATCGCGGTTGCCCTGGCGACAGCAACTTTAGAGTTCGTTCGCTGCACGGTTCCGCTTACTTGTGCGAAATATCAACTTGAGACTCGCACCTACGATTCCCTCATGTTGGACCGATCGTCAATCACCAGAAGTGCTGCGGCGCTCAGTCCGCCGGCATGCACTGAGGCACTCTCGCGACGGAGGCTTTGCCACGATCGATGTAGCCGTCGACCACTACAACGCGAGCATGACACTCGGACTCACAAGCAGGGAGAAGCAATACGGCTGAGTTAGTTGCGGCGTCATTATTCGTACGCGACGCACTCTCGTTCCGTGCGAAACTCTGGTGGAGTCGTGACGCACTCAGGCGTATCATCATTGTTTCGTCGTCCTGGTCACCCGGAGGAACGGTGCGACGAGGCTTCTTGGGTGCGATCGGCGTGCCCGCTGACCTGATGACGAGGTCTGATGACCTATGACTCTGTACGAAATTCAGAAAGACTCGCAGGCTGTCGACGAATCAGCCCGATGGGAAAAATGGGAGGCGTGCGGCAGGCACAATCCGCGGAGTCTGTTGAGGTCGACTGACACAGGGCATTACTACTGCACGGCGTGCGGCACAATCTGGGAGCCCAATGGCACCTGCGTGAATCAACCGAAGGCGCCAAGGAAGTCTGTCACGAACGCTGCCTGAAGATCATCGTCTCCGCCGGTTAGGAAAATTGACGGCATCGAGCCTCGCCTGAGTGTATGATGAGTGTTCCCTTCATTCATCCATCCCAGGGGGTGCCATGCCGACTCGCCGCGACAACGACGCCGAGCGTACCGCTCGGATCGAATGGCTCCTCGAGGAAAATCGCACCAAGGTCGAGGCCACGGCGACAGAGATCAGCAAGGTGCTCGATCACGTCGAACGAGCGTCCAAGATCGCCAGGGCCAACCTGAATGCCTTGAGACGGCGCCCCCGCGCGTCGAAAGCCTGACCACCTGATTGCCGTTAAGCCCCGATGCTCGAACCGGAGCATCTGTGCGTGTCTGGCGGGATCCGGCCAGATGTCACCACAGCGCCGCA
>Ga0066903_100006484_pt1 | contig 10414 bp, 8 predicted proteins | sample PanSoiMetaGPlot1_FD_67491 | JGI IMG/M metagenome (GOLD analysis project Ga0066903, IMG submission 67491) | Tropical forest soil microbial communities from Panama analyzed to predict greenhouse gas emissions - Panama Soil - Plot 1 (version 2) | ecosystem: Environmental > Terrestrial > Soil >...
CCGGCATGTGGTCGACGCCGCTCCACGTCGAGGGCGCCGAGGAGGAGATCTTCTACGTCCTCGGAGGCTCGGGGCTCTCCGTGCAGTGGGAGGGCGAGGGCGAGCCGGCGGCCTACGCCGTCGCGGCGGGAGACGCGATCGTCCACCTCGCGCTCGAGAATGCGCACACGCTGCAGGCCGGCGACGAGGGCCTCGACGTGCTCGCCTTCGGGCAGCGCACCTACGCGAACGGCGTGACGTGGCTGCCACGCGCCGGGGTCGCCTGGCTGGGCGAGACGTGGGCTCCCGTCGGGGCGGAGGCGGACCAGCCGTGGGGGCGGGAGGCCGTGGCCGGTCCGCCCGACGTCGCCGAAGCCTCCCCCCGACCGGCGAACATCGTCAACGTCGACGACGTCGACGCCGCCGAGCGTGACACGACGACGGTCGGGCGCCGCGTGCGCGACCTCGGCCGAGCCGCGGGCTCGCAGCAGACGGGTCTGCGGCACGCCGAGGTGCTGCCCGGAAAGCTGAACGCGGCGCCTCACTGCCATTCGGCAGAGGAGGAGATCTTCGTCTGCCTCGCGGGCTCGGGTGAGCTCCTGCTCTGGGAACGGGACGGCGTCACGGAGCACCGGGTTCACGCGGGCTCGGTCGTCGTGCGTCCAGCGGGGACCGGAGTCGCGCACGCGTTCCGCGGCGGGGAGAAGGGGATGACCCTCCTCTTGTACGGGCCCCGGGACCCGAACGACATCCTCTTCTACCCGCGCTCTGGCAAGGTCTTCTTCCGCGGCATCGGGCTCGTCACGCGCGTCGGAGAACCCCTCGACTACTGGGAAGGAGAGGACTAGCCAAGACGCCGCGAGCCGTGCCGCTCGCTACCTTCCCCCCGCAAGGAGCGTGAGGCTATGAAGGAGTTTCGGAGAGCGGCTGGAAGGTGAGGCGGTCATGGGCCTCTCGCGTCTCCTGCCGCGCTCCGCGCAGGCACGTCCGACCGTCGGCGGCGACGCGAACGGCGCCTCTCACGAAGGCGACGCGAAGCCCGAGCCGGGCGCCGAGCTGCACGCCGTGCCCTCCGAGTCGGCGCCGCCTGCCGCCGAGGAGCAGGTGATGGCGAACGTCATCGCCTTCGCGAACCAGAAGGGCGGCGTGGCCAAGACGACCACGACCCTGAACCTCGGCGTGGCGCTCGGGGAGCTCGGGCACCGCGTCCTGCTCGTCGACCTCGACCCGCAGGGCAACCTGACGATGAGCCAGGGCATGAACCCCGATGCGATCGAGCGCTCGATGTTCGACGTGCTCGTCCACCGGGTGCCGATCTCGGACGTGATCGAGACCGTGGAGGTCGACATCGCCGTCGCCTCGATCGACCTCGCTGGCGCCGAGCTCGCGCTCTCCGCCCTCATCGGCCGTGAGCGCGCACTCGAGAAGGCGCTCGTCGAGGTGCGCGACAAGTACGACTTCGTGCTCCTCGACACGCCGCCGTCGCTCGGGCTCCTGACGATCAACGCCTTCGTCGCCTCGCAGGGCGTCATCGTCCCCGTCCAGTGCGAGTACCTCTCGCTGCGGGGGCTCGTTCAGCTCGAGAACACCCTCGCTATGGTGCGTGAGAACTTGAACCCGCACGTCCACGTGGAGGGGATCGTCCCGACGATGTACGACGGACGCACGCTGCACGCGCGCGAGGCGATCGAGATCCTCGAGGAGCATTTCGGCGACCTGGTCTACGAGACCCGTATCCGCAAGACGGTGCGCTACGCCGAAGCGCCCGTGAAGGGGAGCTCGGTGCTCCGCTACGACCCGTCCGGGCCTGCTGCCCAGGCCTACCGCGATCTGGCGAAGGAGGTGCTCGATGGCGCGAAAGCGCGCGAGCATGCGTGAGGGCCCCCTGGCGGAGCTCTTCCGCCGCACCGAGGCGGCACAGCGTGCCCAGGAGGCCGACGAGGCCTCCGAGGACGTGACTGTCGAGGCCGTCCCCGACCGGCGCGAGCTCGCAGCGCTCGAGGAGACGGTCGAGCATGTCCACGACTTCGTCGAGACTCCTCCGGCTCCTGCGAAGCCGGCCTCTGCACCCGAGCCGCAGCGGGTCGAGCCGGCTCCCGAGCAGGCACCAGAGGCAGCGGCGGCGCGGGCCGCCGCGCGCTACTTCCAGACGATCCTCGAGCCGGCGCCGAGGCTCCATCGCGTCCCGCCTCCGAAGGGCGCTGCGTACATCGCCGCGATCCGCGTGGTCGGGGTCGGCGGCGCGGGGCTCAACGCGATTCACCGCATGATCGACGCGGGGATCGCGCAGGTCGACTTCGTCGCCGTCAACACGGACGTGCAGGCGCTCGCCATCTCGGACGCGCCGCTCAAGATCCACATCGGTGAAGGGGTGACGCACGGGCTCGGGTCGGGTGCGGATCCCGAGGTCGGACGGCGAGCCGCTGAGGAGGCCGCCGACCAGCTCAAGGCGGCGCTGCGCGGATCGGACATGGTCTTCGTCACCGCGGGAGAGGGCGGCGGCACGGGCACCGGCGCCGCTCCGATCGTCGCGCGCATCGCGCGCGAGCTCGGCGCGCTGACGGTCGGCATCGTGACGACGCCGTTCCGCTTCGAGGGCACGCGGCGCAAGACCGCCTCGGAGCGCGGAGTCGACGAGCTGCGCGCGGCCTGCGACACGCTCATCGTGATCCCGAACGACCGGCTGCTCGAGGTGCTCGACCGCTCGACGTCCGTGGTGGACGCGTTCAAGATCGCCGACGACGTGCTGCGCCAGGGCGTGCAGGGGATCTGCGACCTGATCACGACTCCGGGGCTCATCAACCTCGACTTCGCGGACGTGCGCACGGTCATGCAGGACGCCGGCTCGGCGCTCATGGGCATCGGCTACGCGACGGGCGACAACCGCGCCAGGGAGGCGGCGGAGCGCGCGCTCGGCTCGCCCCTCATCGACACCGAGATCGTCGGTGCGCGCGGGATCCTGCTCTCGATCGCGGGGGGCGACGACCTCTCGCTCTTCGAGGTGCACGAGGCGGCCGAGATCGTGCGCGGCTCGGCGACCGACGACACGAACATCATCTTCGGCGCGACGGTCGACTCGCGGCTCACGGGCCAGGTCTGGGTGACGGTGGTGGCGACGGGGATAGGCGGTACGCGCCGCCGCTCCGAGACGCCTCGCTTCGAGCGCACGAGCGCTTCGGACTCCTCGCGCGAGACCGAGATCCCGGCCTTCCTGCGCACGGAATAGCGCTCTCGTACCCTTGCCGCATGAAGGGCGCGATCGCCGCCGGCCACCCGCTCACGGCCGCGACCGGTGCGGCCGTGCTCGAGCACGGCGGCAACGCCGTCGACGCCTGCGTCGCGGCTGCCTTCGCGGCGGCGGTCGCAGAAGGGCCGCTGACCGGGCCGGCGGGCGGGGGCTTTCTGCTGATCCACTCGGCGGGGGGCCAGACGACGCTCCTCGACTGCTTCTTCGCCGTGCCGGAGGGTCACGGAGGGGACATGGACGAGGTCGTCATCGACTTCGACGACGCGGGTACGCAGACGTTCCACGTGGGCGAGGCGTCGGTCGCCGTTCCCGGCCTGGTCGCGGGCCTCGAGGTGGCGCACCGCCGCTTCGGCTCCCGGGCGTGGGCGTCGCTCGTCGACCCCGCACTCGAGCTCGCCGAGCGCGGATTCGAGCGCGACGCGCAACGCGACTTCCTGCACCGCATCCTCGCCGGGATCCTCCTCCGGAGCGAGGCGGGCACCCGCGTCTACGGCGACCCCGAACGCGTCGTGACCACGGAGATCGTCCCGACGCTGGAGCGCATCCGCGACGCGGGAGCCGAGGCCGTCTCCGAGCTCCTCCCGGAGCTCGCCTCGGACCTCGCTGCCTACCGCGTGCTCGAACGGGGGCCGCTGCGCGAGGAGCTCGCCGGTGTCGAGGTCGTGGCGACGCCGGCGCCGTCGCGGGGAGGCGGCGTCGTACTCGAGGTCCTGACGGCGCTGGCGGAGCAGGATGCGTGGTCGTTGCATGGCGCGGCGAGCGCCGTCGGCGACGCGTACGGGCGCTCGGCGGTCGGGCCGCTGACCGGGACCACGCACATCTCGGTCGTGGACGCGGAGGGGGCCGCAGCGTCTCTCTCGTCCACCCTCGGCGCCGGCTCCGGCGTCTTCCGCGGCGGGACGCAGCTGAACAACATGCTGGGTGAGCTCGACGTCATCGGCCCGGGTCCGCGCGAGCCGGGGGAGCGACTCGCCAGCATGATGACGCCGACGATGCTGCTCTCCGGGAACGAGCCGCGGCTCGTGCTCGGCAGCGCAGGCTCGGTCCGGCTCGCGGGCGCGATCGCGCAGGTCGCCTGGCGGGTGCTCTCCGGCGAGCCCGTGGACGAGGCGATCGAGGCGCCGCGAATCCACGTCGACGGAGCGCGGCTCCACGTCGAGGGCGGCTGGCCCGAGGAGATGGTCGGGGCGCTCCCGGAGTCGTGGGAAGTCGTGCGCTGGGGCGATCGCAACCTCTTCTTCGGGGGCGTCTCGGCGGTCGAGCGGCGGACGGGTGGCTCGCTCGCCGCAGCCGGCGATCCCCGTCGCGGCGGGGTCGGGCTCGTCGTCGAATGATCCGCGTGCGCCGGGCGGAGCCCGAGGACGCAGCTCAGCTCGTCGCGCTCGCCGAGGAGGTCGGAGGCGAGGAGGGACGCTGGATCCTCACGAGCTCGAGCTGGCGGTCGGTCGCCGACGAGCGCCGCTACCTGAAGGCCGTGCAGCGACATTCCGACGCAGCGGTCTTCGTCGTGGAGGACGACGGGCGCGTGGTCGGCCGGCTCTCACTCGCCCGCGATCCGCACCCGTCGAGCCAGCACGTCGCCGACCTCGGGCTGATGGTCGCGGTGGACCACCGCAGACGCGGGATCGGGAAGGTCCTGCTCGAGGAGGCGGTTCGCTGGGCCCGAGAGGCAGGCGTCCGCAAGCTCGAGCTGCACGTCTTTCCCTGGAACGGGCCCGCCCTGCGCCTGTACGAGTCGTTCGGCTTCGAGCGCGAGGGCCTCCGTCGGGAGCACTACGCGCGTGACGGCGAGTACGTCGACGCGATCCTGATGGCCTACCGCGTGGAAGGGGAGCCGGGTTAGAAGCGCGCGGGAAACCGGTCCGGCTCGGTCTCCCGGCGCACGGGAACGGCCCGCGGGACCGGATCGACGACGATGCTGTGCAGCAGCCGCACGGCGAGCTGCTCGCGCCGCCCGGGGCTGTGCCGCCGGACGAAGCGGAAGAGGTGTCGGAAAGGCCGCAGCATGGATGTCCTCCTGGGTCGTTAGGTCTCGGCGCCGCCGCGAATGGGGACGACCTGGCCGAGCGAGTCGGGCTCGGCGGGTGCTTCGGGCTCCGGGACCTGCCCGCTCTCCAGCCGCTGCAGCCGCCACTCGAGGCGGGCCGCCAGACGTTCGAGCTGCACGAGCACGGCTTCCCGGTTCTCGCGCGCAGCGGCCTCGGCGTGCTCCATGCGCAGCTCGAGCGCGCGCAGCTCGACGCGGAACCTGCCGTCTCCTGGCCCCGACGTCGGCCCGGGCGGCGGCGAGGAGGCCGCGGCCTCGACCGCGTCGAGCCGGGAGGACAGCGCCTCGACGTGCCCCTCGAGCTCGTGCGAGTCCCGGCCGGCGAGCAGCTCCTCTGCCGAGGAGAGCCGTCCTGCGAGAGCGGCAAGGGAGGCGCGGACGCTCGCCACGGCACCGTCGGCCTTGCGCGCAGCCAGCTCCGTGTCCGCTCGCTCGGCCTCGATCGCGTCGATCCGGTCGGCGAACGCCGTCAGCAGCCGCTCGAGCTCCTCGTCCTGCGAGGGAGGGATCGGCGCTTCGAGCTCCGGCAGCGCGTCGAGCCTGGCAGCGAGCGCCTCCACGTCCTGCTTCGTCGGGGTCTCCGACACCGCCTGGACGAGGACGTCCAGCTGCTCCTGCACGCGCGCCTGCTCCTCGCTCCCCGCCGCGCCTGCGCGTCGAGCCTCGGTCGCAGCGGTCTCGGCGGCCTGCTCGACGGCGTCCAGACGGACCCTGACGGAGGCGACGAGGTCGTCGACCTCCGCCGCGTGCACGACGCTTGCCGTGGACCGCTCGCTCGCGACCCGCGCTTCCTCCTCCAGCCGACGAGCGAGTGACTGCAGCTGGGTGCCCAACGGCTGGAGCTTCGAGTCGAGATCCTCGAGCGACGCGTGCGACTGGGCTGCGAGCCCCTCCTCGACGGTCCGGAGCGCTTCCTCGAGCCGCGGTCGTGCCTCCTCGAGCCGTTCCAGCCGTCTCGACACGCCCACCAGTGGCTCCGAAAAGTCGTCCGTCGTGGGGGTCTCTGCCACGGCCTGCACGAGCGCGTCCAGCTGCTCCTGCACCCGCGCCTGCTCCTCGCTCCCGGCCTCGCCTGCGCGTCGAGCCTCCGTCGCTGCGGTCTCGGCAGCGTGCTCGACGGCGTCGAGCCGCGCCCTGACGGAGGCGACGAGGTCGTCGATCTGCAGCGCGTGCGCGGCGCTCGCCTCGTCCCGCTCGCTCGCCACCCGCTCGGCCGCCTCGAGTCGACGGGCGAACGGCTCGAGCTTCCTCTCGAGGTCTTCGAGGGACGGATCAGGGCGCGCAGCGAGCTCCTCCTCGAGCGTCCGGAGCGCCTCCTCGTGCCGCGGTCCTGCTTCCTCGAGCCGTTGCAGCCGTCCCGACACGGCGGTCAGTGGCTGCTCGAGGTCGTTTTTCGTGGGCGTCTCGGCGACGGCCTGCACGAGCGCGTCGAGCTGCTCCTGCATCCGAGCCTGCTCCTCGCTCCTGGCCTCGCCGGCGCGTCGAGCCTCTGTTGCGGAGGTCTCGGCAGCCTGCTCGATGTCAACGAGCCGCCGGTCGGCGTCACCGAGGCGCCGTTCGGCGTCCGAGAGCCGATCGAGCTCGTGCTCGATCCGCTCCTTCGCCACGGCATCGGCCTCCTGCACGCGCGACGCGAGCGTCTCGAGCTGACCGAGAAGCGGAGCGAGCCGCTCGTCGAGCTCCACGAGTGAGAGCGACTGCGGCAGCTCCTCGCGAATGTCCTGCACGGCGGCCTCGACCTGGGCGGTCGTCTCCTCGAGATGGCGCTTGAGCGCGGCCAGCTCGAGCTCGCTCGCCGCGAACTCCCGGGATGCGCCCTCGAGCTTCGACGTGACCTCCGCGACACGGGTCTGGAGACGTTCGTCGAGCGACTTCAGCTGTGTCTCGGCCTGGTGTTGGGCCGCGGCCACCTCCTGGAGCCGCGCCTGCATCTCCACGTCGCGTGCGCCGCTCTCGTCACGGCGGATCTCGGCCGTGAGCTGCGCGATCTGCACGCCGACGTCGTCGAGCGAGCGCTGGAGGGCGGTGACCTCGCCCTCGCGTCCGGCGAGCCCGGCCGCCGTGGACGCGACGGTCGTGGCGAGCGTGTCGACGCGCTGGCCGACGTGGTCGATCTTCGTGCGCAGATCGCCGACGTCCGCCCGCGTCCGCCTCGACCGCTCGTTCGAGAGGTCGGCGACCGTTTGCCGGAGCTCCTCGAGCGCCTGTCCGTCACCGCTCGAACCGTTCGCGTGGATCGCCGCCTCGAGCTTCGCACTCGCCTGCTCGAGCTCGCGCCGCAGGCACGCGAGGTCGCCCTCGGATGCGGCATGAGCGGCTGCGGCGGTGTTGACCGTGGAGGAGAGCGTCGCGACGCGGTCGGCGAGGACGTCGACTCGGTCGGTCAGACGCTCCTCGAACTTCGGGTCTCGCTTCGACCAGGCTTCGAGCGCGCGCCTGAGCTCCTTCAGCGTCTTCTCGTCGCCCGCGGCGGTCGTCGCGCGGATCTGCGCATCGAGCTCCTGGATCCAGCCCGCGAGGGCTTCGATCCGCTCCCCGACGTGCTCTTCCTGGGAGCCCCCGGCGCCGTCGTCCTGCGGGCTAGCGAGCGTCGGGTGCACGGGCGGTCCGGCTCGGGAGGCGTCGCTCGCCGCAGGAGCAGTCACCCGTCGGCCCAGCCGTGCCGCGGCGCCAAGACGCCAGCCGCCCGGAGTCCGCATGAGAGGTCGACATGCTCACGACCGCGTATCGGTGCAAATTGCGGGCTTCTCGCTCACCCGCGAGAGGGACTTGACTGCTGTCGACGCTGTCTCTAGTGCCCTACCTCCCACGCGAGGACGGCGAGGCGCTGCTCGAGCGTCTGCGGGCACCCGAGACCGCGGGTCGTGGCGATCCGCTCGAGCGCCCTCCCGGGCTCGGCTCCGTGACGCACCAGCCAGCAGCCGACGACGACACCCGTGCGACCACAACCCGCCCAGCAGTGGACGTAGACGATGCCGCCCGCGCGCAGCTCGGAGTCGATCAGGTCGAGCGCGACGAGGATCTGCTCCTCGCTCGGCACGCTGAAGTCACGCACCGGTACGCGCACATGCCTCGTACCGTCGCGGAGGAGGCCCTCGTAGGGAACGAGCTCGCCCGGCTCGGTCAGGTCGAGGAAGAGCGTCACTCCGACCTCGAGCAGCGCCGCCACCTCGCGCTCCGCATCGTCGCGGCCCCATGCACACGGATGGCGGCCGGCGATGAGCCGACCGTCCTCGATCCACGTCGGAGGACGCACGGCCGGGAGTCTGCCCGCTCGGCGGGTCCGAAGCCCGAATGGTGCGGACACGCGGAGCGTTTAGGCGGCGTCGCCCTGCCAGAGGGCATCGGCGAGCCGGCGCCACTCGTCTCTCAGGTCGGCGCGGCCGCTGCGCTGCTGCAGCTCCCAGTACGTGCGTACGAGTGCCCCCAGGTCCGGGGGCTCGTGCTCGTCGCGGCTGACCTCGAGCATGCGGAGGTACCAGCTCCCCTGGTCGAGCCCGAGCTCGGAGGCGAGCACGAGCGCGCGATCGCGAAGCTCCGTCGCCTGGGTCTCGAGGGGCGTCATGCCGGTCTCATCGGCACTGCACGGCCTCGCATTGAGAAACTTCCACCCGGAGGAGTGAGCGCCGTTCGCAGAAGAGGAAACACGTCAGGACCCCTCACTAGCATCCGCGTCCCGTGAGCTCGCCGTTCGTCCATCTCCACGTCCACTCCGAGTACTCGATCCTCGACGGCGCGTGCCGGATCCCGGCGCTCGTGGAGAAGGCGGCACGGCTCGAGATGCCGGCGGTCGCGCTCACCGATCACGGCTCGCTCGCCGGGATGGTCGAGCTCTACCGCGAGGCGCAGGGGCACGGCGTCAAGCCGATCATCGGCTGCGAGGTCTACGTCGCGGAAGACCGGCTGGCGCAGTCGAAGGGCTATGCGCATCTGACGCTTCTCGCCGAGTCGAACGAGGGGCATGCGAACCTCATCAAGCTCTGCTCGCTCGGGTACCTCGAGGGCTACTACTACAAACCACGGGTCGACTGGGAGCTTCTCGAGCGCTACTCGAAGGGGCTCGTGGCCCTCTCGGGCTGCCTGTCTGGCCGCGTCTCGCGGGCCCTCGCCGAAGGCCGCGAGCAGGACGCCCGCTCCGACCTCGACCGGCTCGCGCAGATCTTCGGCCGCGACTCGACGTACGTGGAGATCCAGAACGCGGGCGTCCCCGAGCAGGAGCGGATCAATCCGCAGCTCGTGGCGCTCGCGGAGGAGGCGAGGCTCCCGCTCGTCGCGACAGGCGACGTCCACTACCTCGATGCGGACGACGCGTACTCGCACGAGGCCCTGCTCTGCATCCAGTCGGGCGACACGCTCAAGAACCCCGAGCACTGGCGCTTCGACACCAACGAGTTCTTCTTCAAGACGCCCGACGAGATGGCGAAGGACTTCCCGGGCCTCGAGCACGCGCTCGCGCGAACGCTCGAGGTCGCGGAGCGCTGCAGCGTCGAGCTCGAGCTCGGCCGGATCCTCCTGCCGACATTCCCCGTGCCCGAGGGCCGCGACGCCTTCGACTACCTCGTCGAGCTGTGCGAGAACGGGCTCGTCCGGCGCTACGGGAAGGCCACGCCGGAGCTGCAGGAGCGCCTCCGCTTCGAGCTCAAGACCGTCCGCGAGATGGGCTTCGCCGACTACTTCCTCATCGTCTGGGACTTCATCCGCTTCGCGAAGTCGAACGGCGTCTCGGTCGGGCCCGGCCGAGGCTCCTCCGCCGGCTCGCTCGCCGCCTACTGCCTCGAGATCACGGACGTCGACCCGATCCGCTACGGGCTCCTGTTCGAGCGCTTCCTGAACCCGGCACGCAAGGACCTGCCGGACATGGACATCGACTTCTCCGTCGCGGGGCGCGACCGCGTCATCAACTACGTCGCGGAGAAGTACGGGCGCGACCGGGTGGCGCAGATCATCACCTTCTCCACGATGGCCGCGCGCGCGGCGATCCGCGACGCGGGGCGCGTGCTCGACATCCCGTACGGCGTCGTCGACCGCATCGCCAAGCTCGTACCCGAAGGGCCCGGACAGACGCTCGACCAGTCGCTGAAGGCCGGCGCGGAGCTGCGACAGGCGGTCGACTCCGACCCGGTGGCCAAGGAGATCGTCGA
>Ga0066903_100006485_pt1 | contig 10414 bp, 7 predicted proteins | sample PanSoiMetaGPlot1_FD_67491 | JGI IMG/M metagenome (GOLD analysis project Ga0066903, IMG submission 67491) | Tropical forest soil microbial communities from Panama analyzed to predict greenhouse gas emissions - Panama Soil - Plot 1 (version 2) | ecosystem: Environmental > Terrestrial > Soil >...
GGAGCGCCTGGCAGATGTTTCAGACAGATTTCGTCCAACCGATGGCGCACGACCCCGCTTAAGCTCCGCCAAAGCGAGACTCGCAAATGAGGCTAGCACTGATCTCATCAGCTCAAGAGATTTGATCGGTTTGGTGTCCAAAACTGCGATTGCTCCAACCCCTGGCAAGGCTGGATCAGCAAGTTTGATCCCAGCATAACTTTCTATCCGTAAATCGGCCATGCGTTGATCGTGAGGGAATTGATTATACGCTTTTCTCGTGTAATAGACCTCGTTCTGATACGAATGCAACAACGGAATATACGGCCAATGCGTCGCGCGGTAATAATCTTGCTCTTGACCTGTGACTGCGCCTGCGTCGTAAAAGGCTACGGTGGCGGGCACTCCTCTACCGCGTTCGTCATATTCGCCGATGAAGACATAACGTACATTTAACGCCTTGGCCAGATTTTCGGCCAACACTTGCAATAACTGCCTATCAGCCGTAGGCGATGCCGAGCGTGTAACCTCATTGATAAGGGAAGCGATGAGGGTGAATAGGGAGTTCGCGGTCAGATGCGATTCAATCAAGTCAATAGTCAAAGCGGCCATCCGCCTGAGGAACTCTTTCTCCGAAACAGAAATATCGCGTGGTTTACGGTCAATGACGCCCAATATTCCTATGCTGTACCCTTCGCGAGTGCGCATCGGCGCGGCGGCGTAAAACCGCAGACCGAAATCGCCAGCCACTAGTGGATCGGCCTTCGCGAGCGGATGTTCTAGCGCGTCGGTGATACAAAAGACATCGTCTGTGGCGATTGCGTCCGCGCACCATTTGGCCTGGTGACCGGCCTGCGCCTCATCTAAACCGTAAAATGATTTGGCGATGATGTGATTGTGAAGGATCAAATTAATGACGGAAATAGGCGAGTTAAAGAACCAGGCAACGAGCGCCGTAATAGAGTCCAGTGCGGCCTCCGGCGAAGTGGCGATCCCCTCAAAGCGCCGCAGAACTGCCAATCGCACCTTCTCATCATGAGAATAAGAGCTGCTGACCAAAAAGCATTCTCCAGGGGGAAAAAATTAAAACAGGATAGCTTCTTCGCGATGCCGAAATACATTGAAGCTGTGGATCTCAAACTACACCCGATCATGGAAATGGGCTACGCTGCTGAACGATCGAAATACCCATCCCTCATGATTAAAGACGCAAAACAGAGAGGATTTTGCAGAGAAAAATTTGCCTGGCTCAATTTTTGGTGGTGTAGTTTTCTCCTGATATAGGCTTAGACCACTTGAAACCGCGCAAGTTGCGGGTTTCAGATGATTTGATCCGGTTTTATGCCTGACCAAATCTTGAGACTTACAAGCCTTTTGAGGACTGAAGACGACTATAGCGAATCACGATTTCGCCCAAAATCCACGACGCTGAGAAGAAATCGGCAGTGAGGATCGGCGGCTGAAAGGCGCCGTCATTGCGCGTGTTCGAGCCATCCTGGAACAGCAACCAATTTTGACCTTCCCTCGGCCGTGGTGACCGTCATGATTCACTACATTACGCAAAGTGATTGACCACCGATTCTGATTATGGCATTGGCGCCTAGCGCTGGCCCGAGCCCGTCGGCGTTGCAATTATGGCCCGCAGATCTTAGAAAAATTCACTGTTTCCGCATGACTTCTGGGATCCCATTAGCGCTTCTGTCAAGGGGAATCCATCTGAACACGTGCCCCCGGGCTAGAGACACCGGTGGCTCCTCCGGACCTCGCTCTATCGGTCAGGCAGATGCGCCTTCCGCGCTTGGCGCGATTGCTACAATTCTGCTACGTAACCGGCTTCGCAGAGATGAAGATTGTTCAGTTTTATGCGCTACTCACAAGGCGGAAACACGGTTTGGATTCAATTATTTGCAGTTTATGGGACTCTATTCAAAATTCCCCGAACTGGCTTTTAACCAGTGGGGCACAAGTTCGAGTCCTGCACAGCTCATGTCGCTAACGACTGATTCCAAATGAAAGTTGTGGCGACGGCACACATACGAATCACTGAATAACAGGAATCAACACCTTGAGCCGGCACATCTGTTTGCATCCGCCGGGATGTTTCCCGGCGTTGATTCAGACCGTGGCCGAATTCGTAATCGTGACAGGCGGCGAATTAGCGCCCCTCAGCCTGAGATCGGACCTGGCCGCCGTACGATAACACAGTCGGAGATTCCAGCTTACTGTAGGCGAGAAAGCAGAACAGCGGTATGGGGCTGATGCTCACAATGACAGGCGTGGTATTGCTCTTGCTTGATCCGGCTCCTCCTCTATCGAAGAACCTTGGGACAAATTTGGGACAAAAATTGTTTCAATTAGGTTCATTTCGATTCATTTTGGCTCCCTGACCGTAGGGCTGCAACCCAAATAAAATGTGATGGATATCAGTAATTTTCAACTTGATTCAGTGATTGGCCACCGGACTGAAAATCCGTATGTCGGCGGTTCGATTCCGTCCCTGGCCACCAACAGAATCAACCACTTGTTAATGGCCGACACGAACAGTTGTCGGCCATTGCCACAAATGATGCCACAAACGGTTTTTGGAGCGATCGACAGCCGCCTCAGCAGCCCCGCCGATAATCCGTTGCGCCCTCCCATTCCTGACGATAATCCTGGTCATTACTTCGCGCTTCCCTGCTTTGTTGTTCGCTTCGTCGGTCATGGCTCAATCTCCCATGCCCGGTGGGATCGGCGGTCTCGGCGTGTATCGAGTGTCCATAGCGAAAACTTCGTCTCCCAGGATTTTCATAAGTTTACAGTCATGGGCTGAATACTTGCTTCGCTGAAAATGGAGCCGGACGTTAACGGTTAACCGGACGTTATCAACTGCCCACTTGGGGCCGGATCGAGTTTTTGGTAAGGACAGGCGGGCGGCTTCAAGGTACGCAATTCCACCTGAGTGACAAGGTCGAAGAGGACGACAACTGCGCCAGTCTCTACAACCGCTCACTTCTGTACCTGGTCTCAAACGCCTGCGAGCGCAAGCCCAGGACGCCGATTCTGGGGATGGAGAAGTTTGCCCGACTGGTCAATCCCCCAAAACCGCCCTCAAGCAAGCTGAAGGTTTGGGACTTCATCAGCGCGCCGACCGCGCCCTACGCCGCGTTGACCATCCGCTGTCGCGCCACCTCGCACGGCGCGTTTGATAACGACTCTGACACAATGCGCGCCATACTGGAACGCATCAAGCGGTCGGCAAGATGACGGCGTACGATTAACGCGCCTATTCATGGGAACAAAAATAAAATAACTTACTGGCCCTGAAACTCTGGCTTGGGGTTTGCCATTCTCCATTGTCAAGGAGAGAGGCGCGGAGATCGCGTCCGAAGGGCGATGGCATGAGTGGAGGATCCGGGAAGTTATTTAATTTCTGTCCCATATGAAGAATTCCAACTCGAATGATTGGTTGATTCCTCTGTTGGCGGCCTTTGCGATATATCTTCCGCTCTCAACCGCAGCGCCATCGCCGGACCAGCAATCATCAACGCAGCCGCAACCGCCGGCGTTGATACAGATGGTCCCGACCGCGACGCCGACGCCGACACCGGGGCCGGGACGGGTTCCGGGAGAAGCGGCAAGGCTGTTATGCGATTTCTTCGGGCTGGAACCGGATCAGGATCAGAACGCCGGATTGAATCCTCAACAGAAATCGGAGGTTGATAACCGGAGGGGCGATTATTGCCGGATAAAATCGGCTTTGAATTCAAACGGGAACAATCGCTCGCCGCCATCCGGTTATGATGAGATCAAGTACCTGATCGCAACGGTTCCCGATCCGAAAGATACGCGCCTTGACCACCAGTTCGATCGCGCTCTGGATGCGATCCGGCGTGCCTTCGAATCGGCTGATTACATTTTCGACCGTTACTGGCTGCCCTGGGACAGAAGCAAGACCGTCGCGCCGCCTATTTCGCCTGCGGACCCGAAGACGGCGCAGATGGCGACGCGCCATTTGCGCGAACCGGGCGTGATCCTCTTTCGCCATTCGAAATCGAAGGGATTGTTGGCGCTGTTTCTGGTCGGAGAGACGCCGACTGGCGGAATTCATCGAGTCGCATTTCAAAACGCGCTCCGGCAGATTGAAGAGCTTCCCCGTCGGGTGGGATCAATGACCGAAGCGCCTGCGGAAGAAAGTCGGCTGTGTATCCTCGGCCCATACTTTTCAAGTTCGGCTAATTCGCTCGCGATCCTACTCAAGGGATGGATAGATGGACGAAATCCGCCGCCCAAATTCAGAATCATTACGGGAAGCGCGGCGTTAATTAACAAAGACGATTTTCTGACAGATCTGAAGCCTGTTGACGCCAGCTTTTACACTACGGTTATTAGCACTGAACAAGTCATCAACGAGTTTTATACATATCTGAGTGATCTCGATCCGCAGATTAAGCCGCCCAATGACGGCAGCCCGGCCCGCGCTTACATCGCCGTTTTATCCGAAGCCGGCACGGGGGGCGGCCAGATTGTACGTCGGAATATATGGGATCTGAACGTCGGCAATGAGCAGCCGCAGGTTCTTTCTCTGACTTACCCTGTCCACATTTCACAGCTTCGCGTCGAGGAGGCGAAGAGTTCCTTGCTCAATAACCAGAACAATGCGCCTGCGGTCAAAGACCCTAACTTGCCACTGCCGATGAGCGAAACCGGCGGCCCCGGATCGAAGGACATCGCCCCCCTCTTTTCGCCGCTCGAGACGGTCACGATGGAGCTTGCGCTCCGCGAAATTCTCACCTCAATCCACCGCGAGCGGATTCGTTACGTATGGGTGTCGGCGGCCGATCCGCAGGATCTCATCTTTCTCGTACACGAAATTCGCAAACATTGTCCGAACGCGACGATCTTCACGACTAGCGCTGATCTGCTCTACCTGCACTCCGAATCCAATCTTGATTTTCAGGGCACGCTGGTCATCACCTCTTATCCGCTTTTCGGATTGAATCAGCTGTGGACCCACCCATTCGAAGGCGACCGGTGGCGGCCACAATTTCCCACCCCGACGGAGCAGGGCATTTTCAACGCGACCCTCGCGTTGTTGTGCAGAACAGAACTGATGTTGGAATACGGCAGCCCGTTCGTAAACTACAATGTTGGCGCCGAGCGCTGTCCGGCGCCGTGGTTGGGCATCGTCGGCCGCAACGGCATCTGGCCGGTCAAAACGTTCGATATTAAGCCCGAAGGAAAACGCTGTACTTTGCCTATCGCCACTAGATCCTCTACTTCAGCGATGCGGCTCGGGCTGAGCGACAATTACAGGTCGCCGACTGGCGCGGGCTTTCTATTATTGATCGGGGTCATCTGTCTGTTTCTATCGCTGTCTCTGTTGGCGCAGTTAATCCTTTTCTGGGGCCACAGCCGGACGGATCAAGCCGATCCTGATCAATTGATGGGGCGGCGGTCAAAATTGAGCAGGGCGATCATCGCGCCGATTCTCAAACTTGCGCGCCGGATCGAAAGATGGAACAAGGGGGTTTTACTACGCCCCCTCGTATGGATCAGACGCGGATTGTTGGGGCAGGTTTTTGGCGACGAGGAGTTTTATTGTTATCGCCTGGATCGCCGCATCAACCTGTTGGGTTGTTGCGTCAGCCTGCTTTCCGCCTCGCTCTTCATTTCGGGTGTGACTATGTTGCCGGCGTGGGTGCTGTTGAACAGGAGGGATGGAGTCGCGCTCCAAGTCGGGTGGGATAGGCATCTGGCGATTGGAGTCGTGGCTTGTACGATTCTTGTTTTCACGCTGGGCGCCTTCATCTGGCTGATGGTGGGCGTCAGCATGTGGATGATCAGCGGGTGGCGCTATTTTCACGGGCGCGTCTGGGTTTTGCTGGCGCTGGTTGTCGGCGCGGCGACGATCACGTTCATCGGCTGGGGGCTGTTTGAAGTTTTTTTCCGGTTCAAGAAGCCGGAACAGGTCTTCTTCTTCCTGCGCGCGACCGAATTGACCAGTGGCGTTTCCGTATTGCTGCCGGCGCTGCTCGTCGGGCTGGCGGCTTTTCTATTCTTCTTTGCCGCATTGCGGCGGTTGAATCTGGCCGAGCGTATGCCCTGTCTGCGCAATCCTCGGCAGCGGCCGGGCGCCGCGCCGCAATTCCTGCGCTTCGATCACGAAGGGGCGAAATCATTCGAGGGGTTGAAGGATTTGGAAGACCGCGTCAAGGAGATGATCGTTTGCCACATTTTCAGAGTTCCGGGAACGGCGCTCCTTACGGTTCTGATCTCGGTCGTATATTGGCATTTCTTTCAGAAGCATGTCATTCCGTCGGTTGACGGCCGGCAGTTCGATTGGTTTTTCGAGCTGGCGTTTTATGTCGTCCCGCTGATGCTGGTATGGGCTCTGCTGCGGTCCTTCTGGCTGTGGGTGGCGACCAAGCGATTGTTGCGGCGATTGTCGTGGCACCCGCTGATTTCGCAATACGCCGCCAGGCATTCCGAGGAGAAGCGATTCGCGTCACTTCCGCAGATCGATCTGATGACGCCCACGCCGACATACACCGCGTTGTCGATTTCCGTGCGGCAGGCCCGGTCTTTTTATAACGCGTTGAAGCTCGGGCCGGGGCAGGCCGAGGAGCGAAAGCGTATCGGACAGCTGGTCGAAGAAGCCGAAAGCGAATTGTCGCTCGCGCTCGGGGCCGACGCGAAGGGCGACTGGCAAACTGCCTTGCGGAAGCGCCGTTATTCGCAGGCAGCGCTGGCGGAGCTGACCGAGCGAGTCAGCGGCCTGCTCGAAGATTCGTGGCGGGCGGCTGGCGCCGCGGGGCCGGACGCCGCGGGGCGTGATGAAGGGAAGTTTTTCCTGGTCGCGCACGTCGTGGCTTTTCTGCAACACATCTTCGCGCATCTCCAGAATCTTGTCGGGCTGGTCACAATGGGGTTGTTGCTGATGCTGCTCGCGGCCATCTCGTACCCGTTCCAGCCGCGCGAGCCGTTACTGCTGTTCAGTTGGGTGGCGATCCTGACCTCCGTCGTGGTGACGCTGTTTATCTTCTTGAGCGCGAACCGTGACAAGACGCTGAGCCTGCTCACCGGGAAGGCGCCGGGAAAAGTGAACGTCACGCGCGATCTCGTGTTCCGCGTCCTGATCCACGGCGTGGTCCCGGTAATCGCCTTGCTGGGCGTGCAATTCCCGGAATCCATGCGCAGGATATTTTCGTGGCTGAACGTTTTTGAGGGGAAAGGTAATTAGAAGGTCAAATGGAGATGACAGCGGTTCTGGGCCATGCCTATGCCGCGACAGGACAGAAAGGGATGCGCGAAAAGCGCTCGACCGATTGAAGGATGTGATTTGAATCTGCGTGAGCTTTCGGTGGGCGAGAGTGAAATTATTGAAAAAAACTGCACTCACCCACTGAAAGCTCACGACGATACCGATGATGTCAGATCGGCTTAGTCTGCGGGAAGCGCCTGCGGCGATGATGCTGCCTTCAGTGATGAGGAGGGGTCAGGGCAGGTCGGCGCTGTCTAAATTCATGGGGTTTCAAGCGAGCGGTGACAATTCAGCCGCAATCATCAAAATTACGGGAGCCCCATCCAGTGGCAGTTACTGCCATCCGATGCTTCAAGTCACAGCCATCAGAATTCTGCCCGAGGTGGCGCGAAAACCAGACCGCCTCGGCGAATTTATTACTCGGCGACCGGCGCGTGAAGATCTGGCCGTTCCCTCGACGGCTGTTACGCCGTCGCCATCGCGATTGAGAACGGTTGCGCCGATCGAGGCCCAGTCAAACATGGGATATTCGCTCCAAGGCCGCTGGTAATCGGGAGCAGGGTTTGATGAGACGGCGATCTGGCGCAGATGTGATTCGACACCTTGGAGGCTCGCCGCAATCATCCGGAGAATTTCATTCTGCTCATTTATTCGTTACCCGAGCTTGACGATCGGTTTTTCTTCTACGTCCGACATCGTTCCCTCCTTGGCGTCGGTTGAAGAAAGCCGCCTGTGATTTGCTAACGCCCCCGACAACCATCGCAACCGGCGAGTGATCAGATTGCGCGCCGATGCCGCCCGCCCAATTTTTATGCTTTAGTGCGCCTTCTTCAGCTGACGAACAAATTACAAGTTTCATTACTTGATATTTGTAACCTCATTGCATACGGTTGTTCATGTCCCCATTCCAAAGGAGCAACGAAATGAGTGAAATTACTGAAACAATGCTCGGCGGCCGGTTTACATTCCCCGGCACGTCATTGACGGTTCGACGGATAGGTTACGGCGCGATGCAACTGGCCGGCCCCGGCGTATGGGGCCCGCCCAAGGACCCCGACGGCGCCATCGCTGTCCTCCGCGAGGCGGTCGCGGCCGGCGTGAACCATATCGACACGTCCGACTTCTACGGCCCGCACATCACAAACCAAATCATCCGGCAGGCGCTGCACCCGTATCCAACGGGGTTAGTAATCGTCACCAAACTCGGGGCCCGCCGCCCGCCCGACAAGTCGTGGCAGCCGGCCATCTCGCCCTATGACCTGACCGAGGGCGTCCACGACAACCTCCGCAATTTAGGCTTGGACGCGCTCGACATCGTCAACTACCGCGCGACGGGCGCCAGCCCCGCGGAAGGGTCCATCGCTGAGCAGGTGACGGCGCTGGCTGACCTCCGGCGCAAGGGGCTGATCCGCCACATCGGCCTGAGCAATGTCACGGCCGCCCAGTTGGCCGAGGCGCAGGCGATTACCGACATCGTGTGCGTGCAGAACAACTACAATCTGGCCCAACGCCACGACGACGCCCTGATCGACGACCTGGCCAGGCAGGGCATCCCGTATGTGCCGTTCTTCCCGCTGGGCGGGTTCACACCACTGCAGTCGTCCACCCTATCGGACGTCGCGGGCCGGCTCGGGGCCACTCAAATGCAGGTTGCGCTGGCGTGGTTACTGCGCCGCTCGCCCAACATCCTGTTGATCCCTGGTACATCGTCGGTCGCCCATCTGCGCGAGAACCTTGCCGCGGGGCAGTTGACGCTCTCACCGCAAGTCCTGGAGGAGTTGGACGGGATTGCCGCCACGGCGGAGGCGCCGCATTGATTACCTTGTAAAGAGCATTTAAGGAGAAATACTCGATTTACTGTTTAGGAGCCTGGCCTTTGGCGAGATTAAGCGACTTGTCAGTGCGCAAAGAGAAGACGGAGCCCTGCTCGATCTTCATATTCTTACCGGTGAGTGAGAGGGTCGAAGTCCCGCCTGCTTCGGCGCTGGAGTTCGAAGTTATGGCGATCAGCCCTTTGGCGTTCGCGGCCGCGCCATTCACGGTTTGAGACGAAGTCGCAATCACTTGGCCTGTTACTTGACCTGTCACTTGACCCGTTGTATCCACAACTCCGCCGACTGCGCCGGTGGTCGCGCCTACTACTCCGCCTACCGTGTTGTTCACGGTTCCGGTCACGCCGCCGAGCAACCCGCCGTTCGACCCGCCGGAGGAGGATGTCCTCGACCTGGATGCGCCGCCGGCGCCTGCGCCAGCTCCCGAGGGCACCCCCAGATCATCGATCTGACTCTGACTGTTGATGGAAACCCTCGTAATCTGCTCGATGGTCGCGGAAAAAGGCGTTGTCAGGTTCTTATTACTCAATTGATCGAAGCAGAGCCGCAATTGCGAGGCGCCTTCTTTGCCTTGCGCCTTAGCCGATTCGACCACGTGGCCGGTGAGCACTGAGCCTTTGGCGATCACCTCTTTGCCGCCAACAATCACCGGCTTGACCGTCCTCATTTTGAATTCGTATCCCGGTTTGGCCTTCCCGGCCTCGAGCGTGGCGAGTAATTCCGCGCTCAACTGCGCCCCTGAATCCAGAGCGGCCGTCTGGTTGGCGTTCTGCGCTTCGCCCTTTGCCTTGCCTCGCGCCGAAGCTTTCCCCTTGGCGGATTCTTGCGCCAGGGCCGAGGAGCAGACCAACACGGTTACGGCCAAAAACAATACAAGTCGTTTCATTAAATATCCTCCTAAAGGATTGGAAAATGACGTCGCCATGTCGCTACGTCGAAACTACAAGGGGGGAAGGATTCAATGTGAGGTCAGCCGGGCGATCTAAGCTGGGCAAAATGTGTACCCGATTATTAATCGTCACATCATTTGCTGAACATCGTCATATCTTTCACTAAATCCGCGCCTCAAGCCTCCTGTCCGTCCATAAGGTGAATATCAAACTGACCCGTTCTGTTAACTTCGTCGCCATGGGGCGGAAGCGATCGACAAGCTGCCAGAACGTCTATCAATGCGGCGCTTGCGGTGGCAGTATCATTTCGGTCGGCGAGGCAAGTCTCCGCTTTTATCCAGACCGGCCTGGCCTCCCACGAAAGCCATTTCCGCGTCTTTCCGTCTCCGCCACCCTTGAACACCTATGCCATAAAAACGCAAACTTCCTCGCCTTTTTCAAGAAGCCCAATTTATCTGAGTAGAATCGCG
>Ga0066903_100006486_pt1 | contig 10414 bp, 7 predicted proteins | sample PanSoiMetaGPlot1_FD_67491 | JGI IMG/M metagenome (GOLD analysis project Ga0066903, IMG submission 67491) | Tropical forest soil microbial communities from Panama analyzed to predict greenhouse gas emissions - Panama Soil - Plot 1 (version 2) | ecosystem: Environmental > Terrestrial > Soil >...
ACGGAAATGGGCACGATCGCTTCTTTCGATCCCAGCCGCATGATCGAGCCCTTACCAAACTGTTTTTCGATCTGCGCAAATGCCAGATCAATTGCCTTTGTCCGTTCATCGGCCATAGAACTGCTGCTCCTTCAAATATGGGTATGAAGACCCACGTAGCGTACACCTACCGGCTGGGAGGTCGTAAGTGCCGGAGATCACAAAGCTGTGGACAGAATAACATGATGGCGAATGAAAGGCGAAGCTGCAAGTTTATCTTTCCGGTTCGACCCTAACCAAGGTTTTGTTATCGCGCAAATTGATCTCTCCCCTCGAATGGTAGGCGAATTGTAATTCGTCGGGTCTGGCAGCGCGTTTTTCCTCGCGCAACCGATACTGCCCAGACTCCAACACAACGCCAGTGACATCAGCGTAGACCGTACACTGGTTGTGTGATGCTCCCGAGATTGCGTCACAGTCGAACCAGTCCCCACCATCCGGCCCACCTGCCCATATGGCAGTCTGAGGCACGGTCGTAGGTCTTTCAGGTGTATGAGCGGCGTATGTGCACGCGAAAACGAACGAGAGCAAAATTATCAAAGCAACAATTCGCACGTGTGTGCCCACCCGTCTAAATACTAGTACTCGGTTACGCGATCTTAAACTCTGCCTGGATCGTTCCATCCTCCAGGTTCGATTTCAGAGAGAATCCCATCTTCTGACAGATCGCCTTCATCTCCTGGTTTTCCGCCAGCAAAGTAGAAACCACCTTCCCCACCTTCTCTGCCCGCGCGATGTCAATCAGGCGGCGGTAAAGTTCGGTCCCCATCCCCAGGTGCTGAAAGCGATCGTCGACCAGCACTGCCAACTCCGCCTCGTCTCGGCCGCGCAACTTGCTCAGGCGTCCTATCCCAACGATTTCGGCTAAGCCTTCCGCGTTCCTGCGCTCGACAACCAGCGCCATCTCGCGGTCGTAGTCGATGAAACAGATGCGGGTCAGCCGTTCATGCGCCGTGCGCTGGCTGAGCTTGAGCGGTTGGAAGTAGCGCAAGTACACGGTTCGCTCTGATAAGGCCTGGTGCAATTTGATCAGGAGAGGCTCATCCTCAGGACGAATCGGGCGGATCGTTGCCGCCTCGCCGTTCTTCATGGTCCATGGCTTTACATATTGTGTGGGGTAGGGACGGATGGCTAGCCGGGGCAGGTTCTCATCTTTCGACTCTGGCCCGTAGATCACCACGCGGGCATCGAGTGCTAGCAACTTGTCAGGCGAAGCCAGTAGCGGGTTGATGTCGATCTCACGAATCCACCGCTGTTCGACCACCAACAGGCTGAACCGCACTAACAACTCTTCGAGCGCTTCCAGATCAACTGCTTTGCGGCCACGGACGCCTCGCAGTGCGTCGAACACTTTGGTCTGCTCCATAAAGCGCCGTGCCAACGTTGTGTTGAGAGGTGGCAACGAAAGGGCGCGATCCTTGAACACTTCCACCAACTGACCGCCAGCCCCAAAGAGCAAGACTGGGCCGAACTGTGGATCGACGCTTGAGCCGACGATGATTTCGTATCCGTCGAGCCGCACCATCGGCTGAACACTGACGCCAAGGAAGTGGCCCGCTCCGGCTTTCTCCTGCACGGAACGTTCGATTTCGCGGTAGGCGCGGCGAACGCCATCTGCGTCGCGCAGATTCAATTGCACGCCGCCGACGTCGGTCTTATGCGTGATGCTCTCGGAGAACAGCTTCAACACCACCGGGTAACCTAGTTCCTCTGCCCTGGCGACAGCCTCGTCAAGCGAGGCGGCGACGAGCGTGCGGACACTGGGAATTCCGTAGGACGACAATAGATCCTTCGACTCGACTTCAGTAAGAATCGTGCGCCCTGCCTGCCGCGCACGTTGAATGATTCGCTCCGCCGATCCGCGATCAGCGCTCTGGTCACCTTCTTCGCGTAAGACAGGCGTCTCATAGAGGCCGTGCAGGTTGTAGCTGTACTTCCACATGTAATGGAAGACTTTGGCGGCGGTGTCGGGAAAGGGAAAAGTAGGAATGCCTGCACTGTTCAAAATGTCGCGTCCTCTAGCGACATCATCTCCGCCCATCCAACTGGCGATGATGGGCTTACCTGTGCTCTTGGCCAGCACCTTCATCTGCTCAGCAGTCTGTGTGGGTTCGGCAAGGCCTTGCGGACAGATGATCGCCAAGAGTCCATCGACATTCGGGTCGTTCGCAGCGATCTGCGCCACTTTCCCGTACTTTTCAGGATTCGCGTCGCCAAGGATGTCGAGAGGGTTGCTGTGACTCCAGTGCGGAGGAAGCAAGTTGTCGAGCTCCTGCATCGATTTCGGTGTGATGGATGCTAGCTCTCCTCCATTTGCGATCAGGGAATCGGCGGCCAATACACCGGGACCACCGGCGTTAGTGACAATCGCCAGCCTGGGACCCTTTGGACGCGGCTGTTTTGAGAGCACGTCCGCCATATAGAAGAGATCGGCAATCGTATTCACTCGCAGAACGCCGGACCGGCGGAAGGCGGCATCGAGCACTTCGTCACTCCCGGTAAGCGACCCGGTGTGTGATGCCGCCGCGTGGGCAGCGGCTTCCGTTCGTCCCGCCTTGATGATGATGACTGGCTTGCTGAGCGTGACTTCGCGGGCAGCTGAGAGGAAGGAACGCGCATCACCGACGGTCTCCATGTACATCACAATGCTGTGGGTGCGCGGATCGTTTCCCAGGTAGTCGATCAGGTCTCCCCATCCCACGTCGAGCATGGATCCGACGGAGACGAATGCGCTGAAGCCAACCATCTCTTTCTGGCACCAGTCGAGAATCGCGGTACACAAAGCGCCACTCTGGCTGATAAATGCGACGTTTCCAGGACGCGCAATGTGCGGAGCGAATGTCGCGTTCAATCCGGTGATCGGATTCATCACTCCGAGGCAGTTCGGCCCAATCAGGCGAAGACTACCTCCACGCATTCGCTCAAGGATCTGGCGTTCTAGATCCTTGCCGGCGTCGCCGTGCTCCTTAAAGCCGGCAGAGATCACGATGGCTCCGCCTACTCCGCAACTCACGCACTCGCCTACGATTTCGGGAACCTTGACCGCTGGGGTCACGATTACGGCCAGATCAACTCGCGCCGGAATGTCTGTAATCCGAGGGTACGCCTTGATACCGAGCACGCTGGTTCGCTTGTCACTGACCGGGTAGACGGTTCCGCCAAAGGGGCTGCTCACCAGGCTCCACATCACCGCCCGTCCGATGCTGCCTTCGCGATCGGTCGCTCCGACAACAGCTACATTGCGGGGAGCGAAGATCGCGTCCAAGGGCTGCCCTTCGGAGCGCAGAACGTCGTGCGCCCGATCGTGGGCCGGCTCTCCGATCTTGTTGATGGCCTTCGTGCCCGTCATTACGCGCGTAAGTTTACCGGTACTCGCTATGGACTGTCAGTGACTTGTGAAGCGCGGTACCAGACGCCAGCTTACCCCCAGCGGCCGTCCGTTCTCTCGATTTTTCCTCGCGCTACCCCTGAGTCGTAGTAAAATCCGCCGCATCAGACCTGCCTCTTGGCAGTGTGGGGAAATAATCCAGGGCGCTGTTCTGTAAAGACCGGCACCGGAGGTTTCATGGAAGAACGGGCCATCAGTAATCCCTCAACAACCGCAAAAGCACCATGCAAACACGAAGGCCGCAATGTCTGGGTGTTGACCGCCTACGGCATCTCAGGATTGGCCTTGTTTGGTATTCTCGCGTACTACGTCTCGCAGTTCCTGGCACGATAGCGAATTTGGCCCGCAGCCAGCTCATTCAGAGCGTGCGCGAGTAGTGTTGCTCGCCGCTGATAATTCGTTTTCTTTCGACTTACTAATTTCCGAAAGTGGTCATTCCGCGTACATAAGCTGGCTGGCGTTCGTGCTACAATGACCCGCGCTCGAATAAAAATTCCAGAAAGTTTTCCTCACGTTTCACAAGTAGACGGATAACTCCCGTGGACCAGGAATCCCCAAAAGCTAACGGCGTCACCTACGCTGACGCGGGTGTGGACATCGATCGCGCGACCCGCACCAAGAAGCGCATCAAGTACCTCGCTCATAAAACTTTTACACGGGGAGTGCTGAGCGAAATTGGCGGCTTCGGCGGACTTTTTTCAGTCGACAAGACCAAGTATCTCGATCCTGTACTGGTTTCGAGCGTGGATGGCGTCGGCACAAAATTGAAAGTCGCGTTCGAGATGGGCGTTCACCACACGATCGGTACCGATCTAGTGAATCACTGCGTGAACGACATAGCGGTTCAGGGCGCAGCACCGCTGTTTTTCATGGATTATCTCGCCACGGGAAAGCTCGATCCCGAGATCGCCGAGAAGGTGATTGAGGGACTTGCCGACGCCTGCAAACACAACGGCTGTGCTCTCATTGGCGGCGAAACCGCTGAAATGCCCGGTTTCTATCCGGAAGGAGAGTATGACCTCGCCGGATTCATCGTCGGCGTCGTCGACCGCGAAAAAATAGTCACCGGCAAAACGATGGAGATAGGCGATGTAGTTCTAGGGCTGGCGTCCAACGGACTGCATACCAACGGATACTCTCTCGCCCGGAAGCTTCTCTTCGATGTCGCCCGCTACACGCCTGAGACGTATGTAAACGAACTCAAGGGTAAGGTCGGCAACGAACTGATGCGTACCCACAAGAGCTATTGGCCCGCTATTAAACGCCTGGTTGACGGCGAGTGCGTGGCGGCGATGGCGCACATAACGGGCGGCGGCATCACTGAGAATCTGCCACGGGTTCTTCCTCGTGGAGTGGCTGCTGTCATTGAGCTCGGTTCCTGGCCGATTCCTCCGGTATTCGATCACCTGCAAACCCTGGGCAATGTTCCCCAGGATGAAATGCTCCGCACCTTCAACATGGGGATTGGGATGGTGCTGGTGATTCCTTCCAAGAAGTTCAAGAAAGCTCAGACAGTTCTGGAACGTGCGGGAGAAAAACCGTTCACGATTGGAAGAATTGTAAAGGGCGACCGCAAGGTGATGTACACGTAGTGCCTACTGGCATGCGTTGATATGCGAGTCACCTCACGTTAACGCCACTGACTCCGGATTGCTCGCGTCCCGCCTCGCAACTCGTCTGCCTTCTCGTCGGAAAGCGATCTGATAAGCGAGCGTAATTCCTCCAGACGTTTCTCCCTGTCGCCTGGATAGGCTTCAATCGCCTCTGCCAACACGGACGAAATACCGATTTATCGCTTAAGCAAATCCACCGGTTCACGGACATCGGTCACGCGAATGTGCTTTGCCAAGATGGGATACTTTTGCGCCAACGCCTCGTACATCGCGTATGCGACCTTACGGTAGGAGATGTGACCCGCCGGCCCAGTACGTAATTCTGAGATGTAAACCGCCTCGGCGAAGTCCATTTTGAATAGAGTGCGCTTTCGGAATGCGAGCGGGATTGCATACTGAGCGTTTTCTGAGCTCTCAGGAAGTGATCCACGGCCTAGCTGTTCCACTGCCTTCACGGTGCGCTGCATCGCCGCCTGGTAGCCTTCGAGTGCGCTCGCTGCCTCCAGTTCTTCGGGAGTGTCGTATCCATGTGCCGTGGTAAATCCTTGACCAATCTGAACGCAGCGGCGGTGACGATGCATGTCGCGGAAGCCGCCAATATCCATCAGGATGTCGAAGCGAAACTGTTGTCCCGCGCAAAAGGCGCGCTGCATCTCATCATGCTTGCTGCGATGTTGAAGGCCCAGATCAATGAATTCCTGCCGTCGTTTCTCTCCGCAACTCTGAACCGCGCTTCGAAGCTGCCGGTACGAGTAATCGCAATGCTCATACAGCAGAGTGGTTGCCAGTTCAACTTCAAGCGGCTCTTCGTCGAGCAAATCGACTACTGGCGCGGGTGCGAAATCGGCGCCTTTCATCAACTCGGCCGCGGCCTGTCGCAGTTCATGGCGCGTTTTCAGTTCGTATTCGCTGGCATTGGCATACTTCACGAGCGTGGGGCTGACGCGAACTTCGCGCAACAACTCCTGCTCGGCGCGCTCTCCTAGTGAAGAATCAACCTCGCGGATTTCATTCACCAAGCGCATCATCGATTCGTGATTCACGTTGTAGGCAGGCGATGATGCAGCTTCCTTCAATAACTCTCCGAGACGCCTGATCTCACGGAAGTTCGAAGACAGGAGCCTCGCCACCTGCGTCTCGAGCGTGCGGGCATTAACGATCTGCCCCAGCGAAGTATTCGTGGCCAGCGGCAGCAGGTATCGAGAGATATCAAAGGCGCGTGCGCGCAATGTGCGCTCGTAAGCCTCCGGCTTCATTTCTGCCGGGCGTGGTGTGATGTCGGCAAGGTACCGAAACACTTTTTCCGACGCAGTCGCATACTCTGCGAATAAGCCGTCGATGGTTGCGCGATAAAGACGACGCGCATCTTCGTTCGTGCCAAAGTCAGGGGTGAAGTATCCGCCCTTCTTAAAATCCTGATACCGCGTCGAGCGTTCCTGACCATCCCAGCGCTGTTCATCGGCCACCGCAATCGCTGCAAGGATCGAGAGGCGCTCGATCGCCATGGCGATGTGGGCCAAATCCGCAATCGAGCGATGCCCGTACTGAAAGTAGAAGGTATTGAGAAACTTCTCTGCTTTCTGCTGGCTGATTTCCTTCAGCGACTCTTTCATCGAGAGCGCGGAGCGCGAATACTTCGCCATGGCATAGGCCTGAACTTCAGGCTCAGCGCCGTAGACGGCGAAAACTTCTACGCCCGGCTCGCAAGATGGATCCATGGTTGAAGAAATCGGAGCAGCAGTTACTTCTGGCATCAATTATCGGTGACCTCAAAGGGAACAGAAATCTTACTTGCGAGGCAATCGGTCCCGCAATGCTGAATCGCAAGTGTCGCTAAAAGATGTGGAAACAACTGCAGCGCCTGCATTTATGCAATGCAGTAGAGCAAATCACACCGGCGGACTTTTTCACCATTCGAGCCCGAATAGTTACCATCGGATGAGCTTTTGTTTACTTCTGCGACTTTTCAGAAATCGGGGAATCATTTATAAAATACAGATCACCTTTTCATGAACCGTCTTTATCTCTTACTTGTAATTGGTTTGAGCGGGATTTCTGTTGCCCAAAGCCCGCGCCTGGTGGCTTCGGCCTCCAATGGCGATGCGAGACCCTCGTATCTCCTTCCAGCAGATATCGTTGCGGGGAATGCCCAGAGGCCTGCTCCACTGGATGTTGCCGCAACACTTCCCCGGATGACCCCGGAACTCGCCCTGCAGGCATACCAGCGCCGCTGGGAGATGCAGTCCGGAACCCTCGCGTCGTACTCCGCCAAGACGCTCATTCGGGCGGAACTGCCGGAGACTCAGCAGCAAGGCGAACTAAAGCTGGACCGCTATTTCGCGGCCCCCCGCACGCTCGTGTTTAAGAGTGTGGAGTTTACCGGCGACAAGTTCGTTAAAAACAACGTGATCACCCGGTTGCTGCAGTCGGAAGTTGATCATGTTCAGAAAGATGACACTTCCCTCACCGCTCTTACACTTGCGAACTACAAGTTCTCTTCCAAAGGGACGAGCCAGGTGAATGGCCGCACTGTCCACGACTTCCAAGTGAAGCCTCGCAAAAAACGCGCAGGCATGTTCAGGGGACACGTTTACCTCGATGCTTACACTGGCAGCCTGGTTCGAGTCGAGGGCTCGGTCGTGAAATCACCGTCGTTCTTCATCAGAAAAATCGACTTCATTCAGGACTACGCTGACGTTGGGGCTTTCACCTTTCCGATTCATATGCACTCGGAGGCTCTCGCCCGCATGATCGGACGCGCGATCGTGGATATCTATCAGCAAGATTATCGTCCGGAAACCAGCGTCGTTCAGGTTGCCCAGCAAGTACCCACGCCGTAGTTTTTTCAAAACTGATCCGCGGTCGGTACGATTGATTGCTCGGAATGCTCCACGATGTTCAGCGCCGCGGGTATTGTTGTTCCAAGGGTTGCTCCATTGCTGCACTTTTCACGAGAAATCGAGGTGCTGATCTGGCCTTTGCAGCGGGTTCGCTAATTCCTCCTTTCCCGGAGCTCAGCCTTTCGTACCTGCAGCTCTGGAGTTTGCTTGCGACAGAGTTGCATTCGTCATATTCTTCGCTTTCATCGTATGCCTTTTGGACCAAGCGCTCTCCTTCTGGAGCTCTTCGCGATTTTCGTGACCGCGAAGGTTGTGGGAGAGGTATTCGAACGGCTCCGCCTTCCTGCCGTCCTTGGTGAAATCCTCGCTGGCGTTCTACTTGGTCCTTATGCACTGGGTTGGGTTGTTCCGAGCGACACCATTCACTCCGTTGCGGAGATCGGAGCAATCTTTGTGCTGTTCAGCGCGGGGCTGGAGACCAGTCCGCGCGATCTGATTCGGCTGGGACGCAAGTCGCTAGCAGTTGCAACCGGCGGCGTGGTGCTGCCGTTTGTGCTGGGCTTCGCGTACATGAAACTACGCGGCGACCACTCGAGCGAGGCCATATTTGTTGCGGCGGCGATGGTGGCAACCAGTGTTGCGATCACAGCGCGCGTTCTGGCGGACCTGCAGGTACTAAACAAGAGAAACTCCAAGATTATTCTCGCTGCGGCGGTGTTTGACGACATCCTCGGTATGGTGCTGCTCGCGATCGTGGGAGGCATGGCGGGGCAGGGTGTGCAATGGATGCACATGGGAGTGCTGATAGGTGAAGCGGCCGCTTTCGCGCTGTTCATGATCTTCGTAGCTCCCCGCATTGTTCGCCGGATCCAACCCGGCGTGGAGCATCTCTCTACCGCAAATGCGTCCCTGATTCTTGCATTGGCAATTTGTCTCTTCCTGTCTTGGCTCGCTGTGACCATCGGCATTGCTGCGATCATAGGAGCTTTTTTCGCAGGATTGATATTTTCTGACTACGCGCCGGAATGGAATCTGCTTCCCCGGGTTGCGGGCATCACGGCCTTCCTTGCGCCGTTTTTCTTTTTCACGATCGGTGCTCGTCTGAATATTCAACTTTTCAGTGGTGACATCCTGGTGGCCGCCTGCGTAGTTTCTATCCTGGCCGTGATTTCTAAGGTTGCCGGTTGTGGGCTCCCTCTTTATCGCAGTGGATGGAGTGCGGTGTTTCAGGTCGGGATCGGCATGGTGCCACGAGGCGAAGTTGCGCTCATCGTCGCATTAGTAGGGCTGCAGTCGGGGATGGTGTCACAATCCGCGTATGCCATCGTAGTGTTCATGACGGCGGTGACCACGCTCGTCGCTCCACCGTTGTTGCGGATTTTGTTTCGACACGAGAGGCCACGGACACAGCAAGAACCCGCGCCCGCAGAAGTCAATTTATAATCCAGCTTTTCACCCGCAAGGAGAAACTCATGTCGCTTGCAGGAAGGGTTGCCGTGGTGACCGGCGCCTCGCAGGGAATTGGACGGGCCTGCGCACTTAAGCTGGCACAAGCAGGCGCAACGGTTGCGCTTGCTGCGCGAAGTCAAGACAAGCTCAATGAACTCGCGTCCCATCTTTCATCAGCCGGGGCGCAAGCGGCTGTATTTCCCCTCGACGTCGGGGATGAAGAGCAGATCAAGTCGTCATTCAAGGCGATCGTTACACAGTTGGGGAAGGTAGACATCCTCGTCAATAACGCCGGGGTCACACGAGATCAACTGCTTATGCGGATGAAGCGCGCCGACTGGGATGCTGTCATCAACACCAATCTGACCTCCGCTTATCTTTGTACGCAGCAGGCAATTGGTTCCATGCTGAAGCAGCGTTGGGGACGAATCATCAACATTACATCCATCTTCGGACAGACCGGGCAGGCCGGACAGGCGAATTATTCCGCGTCAAAGGCGGGATTGATTGGCATGACGATGGCCGTGGCTCGCGAAATCGCTTCGCGCAATATCACGTGTAATGCGGTCGCGCCCGGATTCATCGAGACGGCGATGACGTCGGTGCTCGGCGATGAGTTCAAGCAGAATGCGATGAAGATGATTCCCTTAGGGCGAATTGGTACGGCTGACGATGTGGCGAATGCGGTGGCATTTCTTGCTTCTGAGGAAGCAGGTTACATTACCGGCCACGTGCTGAATGTGAATGGCGGAATGTTAATGGGATAGAAGTAGGAATGTAGGAGAAGAAGAGGGTTGTCGTGCAAATGAAAAGCAAGAGCAATTCTGAACCCATCGCATCTTCTACCGCAGTCGTGTCACAGGTAGCTTCTGCGGAGGAGGTATCTTTAGCCCGTGAACTGTTTCTAGAGTACGCAGAATCGCTTGGCTTCAGCTTGTGTTTTCAGAATTTCGATCGGGAGCTTGCCAATCTTCCCGGCGACTACGCTCCTCCCGACGGGCGACTGCTGCTTATGCGGTTCCACGGTGAGGTTGCAGGTTGCGTTGCCTTGCACAAACTCGAAGACAAGATCTGCGAGATGAAGC
>Ga0066903_100006487_pt1 | contig 10414 bp, 6 predicted proteins | sample PanSoiMetaGPlot1_FD_67491 | JGI IMG/M metagenome (GOLD analysis project Ga0066903, IMG submission 67491) | Tropical forest soil microbial communities from Panama analyzed to predict greenhouse gas emissions - Panama Soil - Plot 1 (version 2) | ecosystem: Environmental > Terrestrial > Soil >...
GAGATCACCGATCCCCGTTTGAAAGATGCCGCGCATGGTGGCCCGGTGCAGAACGCCAGCGCCTTCGATGTGCGGCCCTCCACGACCGACTGCACGATGCTTTCCTATGAGCTCGTCGATGGCAGCTATAACGGGACGACCGGCCATATCCTGCTTCACGTCGTCATGCCCAATGTGAATGGTCCGGCTCAAACGCTCCACAGTTTGCTGCAGTTGAATATCGGGAAGGCCTCGCTCACCACCGACGGCACGACGACCATCTGGTCCGGCTACCAGAATGTGGTTCACGGCAATCTCGTCGTCGGGACACCCGGTACCGGAGGTGTCAACAACACGCGCGAATCCACCACGCTCGCCATGGCCTGGAATGGCTCGAATGTTCCCGGGACCGCACCGGCGCAGATGGGGAACGGCTTCTCCTGTTCTCCGGCACAACAACCCGATCTGCGTCGGCCGGAAACGATCGCGCAGCCCTGTGTGGGATTCCAGCCGTTTACCGCCGAGGCCTGGATCAAAACCTCCTCGACGGCCTATCAGTACATCTGCGGGAAAGTGAATTTCACCGCCTGCGATGTCGGAGCGACTGCCGCCTTCTGGTACATGGCCATCAATACGAATGGGCATCTCCATACGATCTTCCGCAATCAGGGTTGGTCGGTTTCCGTCGAAGTCGAGGGCATGATCCCGATCGCCGACGGCAACTTGCATCATGTGAAGGTCACCCGGTCCGGTGGCACGGTGACACTGATGGTGGATGGTGCCGTCGATACGACGGTCACGACCACTTCGGTGGAGATTATCGATGGCGGCGGCAACATGGAAATCGCCACGATCGGTTTCGGCCACTGCGGCAATTACGATAACGGCATCATCCAGGAGATCCGCACAAAGAACAATCAGGCCGATACCTTGAACCGGACCATCGATGAGTACCGCGCCATGAAGAATGTGAAGAATCCATCGTCGTTTTACATCCTCGATCCGACTTCGGCATCATGAGCCGCGTTCTACCCATTCAACCGCCTCTGGATTTCAAGCCGCAGAATTGGACCAAATTCCAACAGGATGACTTGCGCCGGATGTGGCAAGACATCGCGGCCTTTATCAATCAAGGCGGCGCGGGCGCGACGGGCGGCGGGATGCTGTCGGTTCTGGATTTTCCGGGAGCGGATGCCGGTCAAAAGATCGCCAATGTGATCAATGCGCTGCCTACGACCGGCGGCATTGTGGATGCACGGGCTCTGGCCGGTTCCCAGAATATATCTCAGAATGTGTTCCAGAATTTGAGCGGCAAGCCGATCACCATTCTGTTTGGCGCTGCTCAGTTCCATGTGACCGTGCCCCAGGTCATTTCGCTCGCCAATAATATCGGGCTTCAGGGCACGGGTTGCTCAGGCGATACCGGAACGACGGATCTGACCCAAACCACGTTTCTATGGGATGGCGCGAATGGCGGGACCGTCTTCACCTATGATCGGGCGCGGGATTGTGCGGCGGAACGCTTCAACATCGTGCCAGGTACAGGCACGATCGGTATCGGCATTCGTTTGGACCACATCAGTGCTGGCAGTGTGATCACAACCCACAATACGTTTCGTAAAATCGCGATAGGCATCTCTACGACGGCCGTCCAAATCGGAAATAGCTCCGTGGCGAACAATGACTTGCACGTTTTCGAAGACGTCTTCATTGGCGGGGCCGGTACGCAAGGCTATTTCATCAACAACGGCCAGTCTAAAAATATTTCCATCACCGGCGGTTCCATCGGTTTTCGAACCCATGGGGTCATGCTGAACAATGGTTCGTTTACGGCCGAGAACATCAATCTGAGTAACAATACCAATGACTTCTCGGTTGCGAATGTCGCCGACACCGTCTTGATTCGCTCCTGCCACAGTGAGAGCGCGAATAAGTTCCTGAATAATACCTCCGGAGCCACTTTAGCGTCCCAGATGATCATCCTTCTGGCCAATCGTGGTGCGACCAACAACGTCGGTGCCGATAATGTCTATCTGTTCTATCAAGGTCCGGGTCCATTGGTTCTGATCGGCAATCAGTTCTACACCGGCGGCAACCAGCCGAGCGTGAAAGTGCTGATTGCCTCATCGATCACCGGACAGGTGCGGGTCGCGTCGTGGGGCAACCTCTATTGGGATACGGGCCTGTTCACGAACAATTCCTTCGTCAACCGCACCGACCTTTTCTCGGTGGCGGACATGGCCGTGGATGGTTCGTCTCAGGTCATCCAGATGCCGCCCATTTACGGCTTCAGCTATAACGGGACGCTCACGCTCGCCAACGGTGCCAACGACAATATCGCCATACCGGCAGCGGACATTCTGAAAATCACCGGCCCGACAGCGGCATTTTCCATATCCGGGTTTTTGAACCAGATTCCCGGGCGCCGCGTCCAGGTATTCAATTCGACATCGCAGCAGATGACGATCAAAAACCAAACGGGTTCATCGACATACAATCAAATTCAGACGTTGACGGGTGCGGATGTGGTGCTTCGGGCGGGCACGAGCTATGCGAGTTTCTATTACGATCCTGCCGGCAAATGGATTCTGACGTCATCGAACTAGCCATTTTCGCCAGCGGAGGTGTATAACCAAACGCGATGACCGGCGTGGAAACTTTCGACCCAGCAACCATCACTCCTGAAGATGCCAACCGGGTATGGGAGCGCGTGCGCACCCAGGAGTTGTGCTTCGACGATTTCTCTCGAGGTCATGCCGAATTGTTTGCCGAACGCCTGGCCTCTCCCACCACGGTGGGCTTTCTCTACAAAGATGCGGCACTGGTGACCGTCGAGCACATCGTTCCGAAATTGAACGGCTGGATGCACTTCTTCCTGTGGGACACGGCCCTCCCGGAAGGCGAAATGGCGGTGGCGGGACGGCGCATCGCGCGGGATGTCATCGATATGTTTGAACTCCACCGGCTCACGGCACTACCGCCCAGCTTCAACAAGCTGGCGTGCCGCTTGGCCACGCGTGTGGGCTTCCGCTACGAAGGCTTGATGAAGGGTGCCTTCCTGTACAAAGAGCACTACCACGATCTGGAGATTCGAGGCCTCATGGCTGAAGATCTCAGGAGGTTGATGTAATGGGTGCTGCCGCAATGCCCATCGCGATGGGTGCTTCCACGGGCCTGAATTTTCTGGGAGGCCTGTTCGGTGGTCCCAAAACGACCAAGATTCCCGCACCCGCACCGCTCTTTCCCGGCACCCAGGAGTCCTACGTGAAAGCCTTGACCGATGCCGGAGTCGCGCCCGCCGCCTTTCAAACCATTGCCGAGGGTGCGAAGACCGGCATGCCCACCGATGTCGGACCCGCCTTTGAAGCGATGAAATCGGCGTCCCAACGGGGCATTGCCGAGGGCCGATCCAATCTGATCGAGCAATTCGGTGTCGGGGGATTGCGTTACGGTTCCGACATCATGAAGGCGGGTGTGGATTACGAAGCGCAGACGCAGAAAGATTTTGCATCGATTCTGGCAGGATATACCCAGCAGGCCCAGGAAGCGGCAGCGAACCGTCGCCTACAGTCGGCAGCCCTGGGCCAGCAGGCGACCGGGGAACTGGCAACGGCCTTTCGTCCGACAGCCGTGGTCGGTGGACAGTCCGGATTGTCGCAAGGATTACAAGCCGGAGGCCAGGGCATCATGAATTTCATGATGATGAAAGGCCTGTTCCCGGATTTGTTCCAAGCGGGTCAGACCGGCGGTGGCTTCGGGGATATTGTCGGCAACTTACCGGGATCGATCGGCACCGGAGATGTCTTCGGAACACCTCCCTTCATCAATCCCGGCACCATGGCCTTCGGATAAGTTATGGCGGTTTCGGAAATCAGTGGAATTGCGGGAACGGTAAGCGGCGGTGGCGGTGTGTCGAATCAGGGATTCGAACGCTTCGCCGAAATGATGTTGCGCATGCGGGAGGCCAAGCAACAGGAAGCCGCACAGAAACTCGATACCTCCTTCAAGATCTTCGATGCCACCGGCATGATGCCGGGCGAATCGGATCTGAAAGGCCCGCTGAAACAGTTGGGCGTCACGCTCACGCCGGAGATGATGGATCAGTTTGCCCAGCGGGGGCAGGAATTGCGCACCACCCGCGCCGAAGCCGCGAAGACGCAAGTGGCTCAACGGCACGCGGCGGAAGCTACGGCTCAACGCGAACGCATGGATGTCGAGAAACAGCAGGCCAAACTCGAACTCGGCCAGCGATTGAGTCAAGCCGGAACCGACGACGAACGTCAGCGCATCACGCAGGAAGGTATCGATAAAGGGCTGATCTCGCTGAAAGACATTTCCGATATCGACCAATTCAAGATGCAGATCCGAGGGCTTCCGCCGGAGCAGCAAAAGAAAATGATCGAGAACTACGACCGGCACATTGCCGGAATGTTTTCAAGCGATCAACTGGAGAAAAATGCGCGAGACGAGGCTGCCGCTGCCGCCCAAGATGTCGCTACGGCGAAATACCGCGCTGCGGAACTGGATTTACGCGGCAAGGAATTGGGGCAGAGAGCCGAACGTCTCAAAATTGAACGGGCCGCACAGGCACTACGCGAGAAGCAGGAAGCGGCTCAGGAGAAAGTGGATCGGCTGCACGCCCGTGCCGGTATCTTCAAGGCCATCGGCGATTTCATGAAGGAGAATCGGTCTACGGCGCTTGATGCCATGAAGGAGTTACAGGCCGCCAAGAAAGCCGGATATCCCATTTCGCCGGAATTGGAAAAGCGTGCAGGCATGCAACTGGCAAAATCGTATCTCGATTACGAAATTACCAAAGACCTGGACGGTGAGCCGCTGAATATCAACTATCTGGAAAAGCTGTCGATGGGTGAAGTCCCGGCTGGTATTTCGCATCCCATTGATTACCTACTTGGGCGTACCCATACGGAGTATTTATTTGAACCCATCCGCAAAGGACCAGCGGGCATCGATGCCGCTGCGGGTGAGGGGTCGCGGGATGAAGATCAGTTCGTCGGACCGCGAAAACCTCCGCCCACGCGCGCCCAAGAAGTCGGCAGCACCATTGGTTCTGTCATCGCGGCACCATTTCCGGGATCTCCACTACAGCGTGCTTTGAAACGCAAAACCCTTGAAGCGGGCGAGGCGGGAATTCGCGGGGGTTACGAAGGAGGGAAATCGGCCATCCAACAGTTCATGCAAGATTTGAGCAGCCCCCAGTAAGCCATGTCGCCGCAGGAGATACCAGGCCTCGTCGTTCCCGGAACCATCACAAATCTCTTCAATCGGCCAGTACTTCACAATCCAGACGGTTCGGTATCGACCACATCGTCGATGAGTTTTGAAGAAGACGGGCGCGAAGTATTGATTCCCACCGTCATCAACGGCAAGCGTCTGACCGAAAACCAAGCCATCCAGTATTACCGGAAAACCGGTCAGCATCTTGGCAAATTCGATTCGCCCAAGAACGCCGACGCCTATGCGGTGGACTTGCACAACCGTCAAGCCGAACGGATGGGAATCGGAGCGCCGAAGAGGACGTCAGGTCCGCAGCCGACGTGGGACTCCATTGATCGGCAACTCGATCAGAACCTTCCCACCGCCCAACGCGACAAGATCCGCAATCACTACTTCGATCAATACATCGCGCCGAAAGTCCGAACAGGCTATTCCGTCGAGGACACCCGTGCCGACTGGTTGAAGCGGACGGAAAAACCGTTGCCGCCGATGAGTGAGCGCATCGCTGGGACACTCGTCAATGTAGCGATGGAAGGCGCGGCGTTCACGGCCCTCTCCGCTGCCTTTGGTCCTCTGTCCGCTGGCTTGGCGCGCACCCTGTTCGGTGCGAGCGATGCCGCCACTGTTGCTGCGGCTATCGGTCGTGGCGGCATGGCGATGGCCACGGTGAACGCCTTGGAGGCCTCCGATGGGGATCGCGTGCGTGCCGGTGTGCGGGGAGCGGCACTGGGCGCGGCGTGGGAACTGGGTGTCGGTGCGGTCTTCGGATTCGGTGAAAAAGCCATGCGTGCGGCGGAAGCCGATGCGATTGGAGGAGTCCCGGCACGGCGTGAAGCGGGTGCGGTTGCTCCCGCCGGCGGACGCTTCGAGTTTTATGGTACGGCACCACGACGTCCCGGTGAACCCCGTCCCTATCAGATTCGGACCGTGATCGATCCAACACGAATCCCACCGGAGCCTATCCCGGAATTGCCATTTCGGCCTGAACCCAAGCAGTTGACGATGGGGGAGCGGCGTGCGTTCCAAGCGCAGCGGGTCTTTGGTGAAGCCGAAAACAAAGCCTTCGCGGAAATGCAGATCCAGCGGGTTCAGGATGCGCGTCAGAAAGGCTTCCTGATGTCGCCGCCGAAGATCTCGGTGTCGAGGCCTGGCTTGTTCGTTTCCGGGAAAGACGCTGCCGGCAAGCCGTTCGAGATTGCGGTGAAGAAAGGCTTCGAGCAGGATGCGATTGCTCAAGTCGAGCAGCTCCTGGAGGCCGGCGGCTCGATGGACGGCATCCAAGGCCACACCTCCGCTCAAGCCCGCATGACCGAATTCCTCCGCCACTTCGCGCGCAAGACTGAAGAGGATGATTTCGGGATGCGCTTGAAGATCTCCCCACCATCGAAGCTGAATGCGGGAAAAGTCGCGCGGCAGATGAATGATCTGGGATTGCGCGGCACGGTTATCGATGAGGCGACCGTGCGGGTCGGACCCGACTCGCCCTTACGCAAAGCGCAGCAGGCGAACCAGCGCATCCAGAACGCGAAGAAATTCGTGGCGACCGGCGACAAAGCGAAACTCGATGTCGCCGAAGGTCAGGACGGCAAGGACCTCTTCCGCATCGGCGAGATCCGCACCACCTTGCAGGCACCGCTCGAAGCGCGGCAGAAAGCCGGAATCCCATCCGGCAAGCTCTACGACGAAATGCACCACCTTCAAGGCGAAATCGGTGCGCGGCATGGGATCCGCAATCGTGCGGATATCGGGCAACTGGGCCTGCGCTACTTCGAGCAAAAAGTTTCCGGCGAAGAGGTGAAGGCGGCCGACATGCTGAAGGGCTACCCCGGTGAACGAGGCAGGATTGGGGAGCGTCCGCCGGCGGGCAATCGCGAACCCTCCGGTGTGTTGAAGGGATACCGCAAAGCGATTCCGGCGAATGAGCGATTCACGTGGGACCCGGACGAGCAGGAAATGTACTTCATGGAAGGTCGCGTCAAAGACCGTCCCGTCGGGAAAACAAAAGTGATCTCGCAGGCGGCAGAGGACGTCGGGTTCTATGGTGCGCAGATCCGTACACCGGAAGGGCCGATGCGCGTGCTGACCAAAGACGCCGACAAGCAGACGATGTATCACGAAGGCCTGCACGACGGCGGGGAGCATGCGGGAATCCGTCACGATCAACTCGGCATTTCCTCCGGCGCACGGAAGGTGTCGATGGACATTGGCAAAGGATTGCGCCGGGACTACCCGGACGCCTACACGGAAATACCCGGACACCAGCTTCTCGATGAAGCCTTCGTCCACGCTGCGGAAGCCATCCGCTTCAACGACACCGCCCGCCTGGCGGAACTCGGGGCGGACGATACCTCGATTCCGCACGTCAAGGCCTTTGTACGCGAAACCGCCGAAAAGGCACTGGACTCCATTGCCGATGACACCGTGCCGCTACGGGCATACCAGCGGCGTTTAAACGACCTTTTACGGCGGACCACCGACGACATCACCGGGACACTCGATCAGGCCTCCGTTCACGGTTACCAAACGTGGTATGACCCGGAACTCGGAAAGTGGGTTATGCGCGATGGGGAAGGCCGGGAACTCTGGAAGAACGAATTAAACGATGTGTGGGACGAGATCCACAATGCCGATCCCACCGTCCAGATCCCCGATACGGCGCATACGGCGTATTTCAAGGGGTTCAAGGGTCCCGCCGTTCCTCGAGGGACCGAGCCGAACTCGACGATTCCCGGCAATCCGGAAATCTGGAATATGTCGTTCGGACTTCAGGCTCTCGCGCATGTCTCGCGTCCCGCTTTGGACTGGGCCTCGAGCATTCAGAAAATCATCACGCGCGAAGGCTCGGACTTCGACATCTTCAGTCCCATCCGATCCCTGCTGCAGGTCTCCCGTCGTGCCGCGGCGCGTGCCGATGATATGGGTGTGGATCTGGACAAGATCTTCAAGGGAGTGTCGGCGACGAAGTTTTCCAATTACGGGGAAGTCTTCTCACGGCCGGAAGCCGAATGGGCCGCTCATTCGGCGAAACTCGATATGGATGCGAAAGACCTCGACGTTCTAAAAAAACTATCCGCATGGGATAAGGCACAAGTCGGGGAAGGTCGGATCGGACTTCAAGACACACTCACCGCGATGCGTCATGTGCGGGATGTCTCCGGCGACTTCGGTCGCGTGAATATTACCGGACCCGTGGCGGATGCGATCAAAAAGAGTCACCTCGGCGAATCCCTGAACGTGAAAGAAGTCCTGCAGTGGGTCAAGCGCACCAACTACGAGCGCGCGATCGAACCGGAGTTGAAAGCCTACGACGATGCCGTGAAGGAGTTTGCGAAAGCGAATCCAAACATCAAGTATCCGCTCGCGAATTTACGCCGCTACATCCTGGGCGCACCCGATCAATCGCAAAAGCTGCTGAACGATTTCATGGACGGCATGCAGAATGGTGCCAACCGCTACGCCGCGGAGTTGAACAAGACACTTCCCAAGGGATTGCAGATTCCGAAATTCGATTTCTCCTCCGGTGCCTGGGGCACCATGCGCGCGGTGATGTATATGGCGGGCCTCGGCCTCCGTCCTGCGGTGGCCATCCGGGATACATGGGGAGCCACGCAAGCCATGATGGCCACCGGACCCGTCGCGTTTGCGAAAGGTTTGGCGCGCGCCATGACCAAAGAAGGTCGCGCGTTAGCGGAAAAGGCGGGAGCGACCCTGCATGGGCGAAGCGTGTCGCAATTCTTCGGGGATGTCTCCTCGGAACTTCCGATGGGTGGGCGCATCCAGCAGAATGTCAATCGGCTCGCGGACAAGTTGTTGTCCCCGTCCCGGATGGGCCACAACGTCGGGCGCTACGCGGCATTCCTCGGGGAGTACGATCAGGCACTGGCCGCAGTGAAGGCCTACCGTGCCGGTGCCATCGACGAGATCCGGTTGGCGAATAGCACCGGTGCTTGGTTTCATGACACCCCGGAGAAATCCCGGCTGATCGCGCTTGCCGGGGATCTGTCCAAAACGCCCGAGCAGGTCGCCACGGAATTCGGTCTGGCCGTCAATGAAGCCACGCAGTACGGCGGCGCTCCCGGCTCGATGCTGCGCACCGGTATGGGACGCGTCTTCGGCCAATACGGTTCCTGGCCGATGAACACGGTGGAATTCCTCCGCAAACTCGTCACACGCGCCGTCGATACCCCATCCAAAGGCGTGCCCGCACTGGGCATGTGGCTGGCCTCCAATTACGCGGCCTTTGAAGCCGCCAAGAGTGTCGGCATCGACGCCACGAAATGGTTGTTCTTCTCGCCGGCGGGCTTTGCCGGATCGCCGATGCTGGAACTGGCCCAACATATTTATGAGGCGCCGGAAGAAACCGACAAGGGGCGGACCGCGCGGAAAGCCATTCTCGAATTCCCCCTGACGGAGTTCGTGCCGGCGGGTGTCGCGATTCAGAATGTCCTGGACGGGATCGACAAGGGTACACTATCCATCCCACGGGCATTGGGCTTCCGGGAATGGAAAGATCCCTCGGAGGAACTCGACTTCAGCGAATATGTCCGCAAGGAACTGGGTTTCCGGCCGAGGCCTCAGGAGTAAGTGATGGGCGATCTCTACTGGATCTGGGACAAGCACGACGGCGAATGGTCCGTGGGCGAACGGGACGGAACGCGCTGGCTGATGATCGATATGGATGGGTCGATGACCGAAGAGGAATTTCAGCAGAACTTCATCATGGGCGAAAGACTCGAACGCCCCGAGGAACCACCGCTGCATGTATAACGCGGATATTCGAACCATTCCTCATCGCGAGCAACGGTACGACACCGTGGGCGATTTCTTCGCGGATAGTGCCACGATGAAGATCTATGTCTCCTCCATGGGCATTCGCGAGTACGAAGTCTTGGTGGCGGTTCATGAGCTGGTCGAAGCCGAACTCTGCCGCAAAATGGGCATCACGGAGCAGATGGTGGACGCGTGGGACTTGGCGCACGAGGATGAGGATGAGCCGGGCGCCCTGCCCGATTGCCCGTATCGTGAAGCCCACCTCCGTGCGGAAGCCATTGAGCGCGTCCTGGCGAACGATCTCGCCGTGGACTGGGAGCATTACGATCGGACGGTGAAGGCCGTCGTCAAAGACACACCGCTACCCAGTGATCCGACGGTTCACGGAAAGTCACAGGACTACCAACGCGAGAAGCCGCAGAAACGG
>Ga0066903_100006488_pt1 | contig 10414 bp, 7 predicted proteins | sample PanSoiMetaGPlot1_FD_67491 | JGI IMG/M metagenome (GOLD analysis project Ga0066903, IMG submission 67491) | Tropical forest soil microbial communities from Panama analyzed to predict greenhouse gas emissions - Panama Soil - Plot 1 (version 2) | ecosystem: Environmental > Terrestrial > Soil >...
TGCTCTTCGTTCAGGGAACAACGCTGATGGCGCAGCCATTCGACATCGGGTCGGCCACCCTCAAGGGCGATTCCCAAGCCCTCGCGCAGAATGTGCATTTCGAAGAAGGTAACTGGCACGGTGTCTTCGACTGCTCGGCGGACGGCATTCTTCTCTACCAGTCAGGCGTAGGAAACCAGGGATCGGAATTGCTGTGGTATTCGAAGGAAGGGAAAGTCCTCAGCAAACTCGGCGACCGCGATCTCTATCAGGAGATCAGGCTCTCGCCCGACGGAACCAAGCTCGCGGCCTCGGTTGGAGATCCCTCGGGCAACTTGTGGGTCTACGATCTGGCTCGCGGCGCAAAGACGCGCTATACCTTCCCAGGACATAACGATCGAGGACCGATCTGGTCGCCGGATGGGAAACAGATCGTCTTCACCCGCATCCAGGATCGTGCCGCGAATCTGTACGTAGTTGACTCCAACAGCGCCGGCACCGAAAAGCCATTGTTCAGTTCTGAAACCACAAAGTTCCCTACCAGCTTCGCTCCGGATGGAAAAACGTTGCTATTCAGCGAAATGCCCGTTGGTATTGGCCTGTCGATTCTCGATTTCAGTGGAGAACCGAAGGCTAAGGAATTTCTTCCGAAGGTGCTGACTACGTCTTCTGGAGCTTTCTCACCCGATGGGCGATGGGTCGCATATACCTCTGCGGAGTCGGGTAGAACGGAAGTTTATGTAACCCAATTTCCCGGACCTCGCGGAAAGTGGCAGATCTCTACCACCGGCGGCAGAGAACCGATATGGCGTCGCGATGGCAAGGCGCTCTTCTACTGGGCCGGCAATCACGAAATCACGGAAGTCCAGGTGTCTATTCAGGGAGAGCAGTTCCAGGTAAACGCGGTTCAACCGCTGTTCAAGGTCGCCATGCCGCTTGTGCCCATGTCATCGCCAACCTATGACGTGACTCCAGATGGCAAGCGCCTGATCGTGAACGCGCTCCAGTCAGAAGAAGAACAGCCGCTGACATTAGTGACGAACTGGACGTCGTTGGTTCACAAGAAGTGAAGCTGGAATTAAGTAGTGGTGGCCTGGCACTAAGCGGGTGCCCCACACAACGTGCCTTTCGTAGTGTGGTGAGGCACCCTCAAAGATCACGCACCTGGATTGCTCCACCCTTTGCAATTTTCAAAGGTTTTGTAATGTTCACTGCGCCCCGAAAGAGCCGCGGAGCGGCGATCCAACTTAGCCCAGCGCTTCAGCGCTGGGAAAGCTCCAAAATAAAAGGAAAAGTCCGCTTCAGCGGACGGCCGACAAACTCCTAACTCTTCCCCGGCTTCCACCGCAACACCGGCTTTCGCGCCGCCGCGGTCTCATCGAGTCGCGAAACCCGCGTCGTATGCGGGGCCGCTAACACCATCTGCGGATCTTCCTCCACTTCCTGCGCGATCGACTTCATCGCATCAATGAAGAGGTCCATCTCTTCCGCGGACTCGCTCTCTGTCGGCTCAATCATCATCGCACCGGGCACGATCAGCGGAAAAGCCGTCGTATACGGATGAAATCCATAATCGATCAACCGCTTCGCCAGGTCCATGGTCTTCACGCCCTTCTTCGCCTGCAAGCGGTCACTGAAAACAACTTCATGCATGGAAGTCGTGGTGTACGGCAGATCGTATGTGCCTTCGAGCCCCTTGCGGATGTAATTCGCATTGAGCACCGCGTCTTCCGTGGTCTGCCGCAATCCATCGGGCCCATTCGCCAGAATGTATGCGAGCGCTCGCACAAACATGCCGAAGTTGCCGTAGAACGACCGAACGCGTCCGACCGACTCTGGCCGGTCATATTCGAAACCCAGCGTCTTGTCCGCCTTCGTCACCACAACCGGCTTCGGCAAATACGGCTCGAGCATCTTCTTGATGGCCACAGGCCCCGATCCCGGTCCGCCACCGCCATGCGGCGTCGAAAATGTCTTGTGCAGGTTCAGGTGCATCAGGTCCACGCCGAAGTCGCCCGGCCGCACTTTTCCAACGAGCGCATTCATATTGGCGCCATCCATGTAGAGCAGCCCGCCCTTGGAGTGCATGATATCGGCAATCTTGTGGATCTCGTGCTCGAAAATTCCCAGCGTGTTGGGATTCGTTAGCATCAGCACGGCGACTTCTTCGTTCATCTGAGCCGCCAGCGCTTCCACATCGACCATGCCCTGCTCGTTCGACTTCAAATTTTCGACGGCATATCCGACCATTGCCGCCGTCGCTGGATTCGTGCCATGCGCGGAATCCGGAATCAGTACTTTCTTTCGCGGATTCCCTTTTGCCTGGTGATGGGCGCGCACCATCAGCAGCCCCGTCATCTCGCCATGGGCGCCAGCGGCCGGCTGCAGCGTGATCGCATCCATGCCTGTAATCTCGACCAGGCAATCACTCAGGGTCTTTATGATTCGCAACGCGCCCTGCGAAATTTTCTCGGGCTGGTACGGATGCCCATTGGCAATTCCATCGAGCCGCGCCACCACTTCATTCACGCGTGGGTTGTACTTCATCGTGCACGAGCCCAACGGATACATGCCAAGATCAATCGCATAATTCCACGTCGAGAGACGCGTGAAGTGCCGGATGATCTCGATCTCGCTGACCTCTGGCATGTTCCCCAGATCTTTGCGCGCCGAGTTCCCGAGCAGTTGATCGGTATCCACTTCAGGAACATCCAGCGGAGGCAGCTTCCACGCAGCCTTCCCAGGCGACGACTTCTCGAAGATCAAGCCCTCGTTCTGATTGACGTGGCGGGTGGCTTTGGGTGTCTTCGGCTTCATCGCGCCACCTCCTCGACATCTACCTCTTCATCGGCGTCTGCGGCGCGGACAGAGCGCTCGCTGACTGCGACCAATCCGACCGCCGTATCGATCGCTGATCGCGTGGTCAGTTCCGTGCAGCACCACAAGGCTGCATTCCCTAATTCGGGATAAAACTTCTTCAGCGGCAAGCCTCCCACAATCTTGTGCCCGAGGATGCGGCTGTTGATCGCGTAAGGGTCTTCGCTCGTCTGTACCACGAATTCGTTGAATCGCGGCGCGCCGCTGAACAGAACCTTGGCATGCTTGCCGAATTGTTGCGCGGCATAGTTGGCCTTCGCCAGGTTTTGCTTTGCCAGTTCTTTCAGCCCCACTTTGCCGTAGATGGTCATGAAGATGTTGACCATCAGAGCGACCAACGCCTGGTTCGTGCAGATATTCGAGGTCGCCTTCTCGCGCCGAATATGCTGCTCACGCGTCGCAAGTGTCAGCACGAATCCGCGCTTTCCATTGCGATCGACTGTCTGGCCAACCAGCCGTCCTGGCATCTGGCGTACATAGGCTTCGCGCGTGGCAATCACGCCACAGTAAGGACCGCCGAAACCAAGCGGCACGCCAAATGATTGCGCTTCCATTGCAACGACGTCCGCCTGCCGGGGAGGCTCTACAATTCCCAGTGACACCGCCTCGGCGATCGAAACCACTAACATTGCCCCATGCTTGTGCGCGATCTCAGCAATGGCCTCCACGTCCTCAATCGTTCCGAAGAAATTCGGAGACTGGATCAGCACGCACGCTGTGTCGGTCGTGATTTCCTTCTCGAGCGCCTGCAGATCAATTCGTCCACTATCTAGGTAGGCAGCAGTCTTGAGAGGCATCTCCTGGTTCATCGCATAGGTTCGCAACACCTCGCGATATTCCGGATGCAAGCTTTTCGCGACAACCACCGATTTTCGTCCGGTGAGCCGCACCGCCATCATGACGGCCTCGGTGGCGGCGGTCGAACCGTCGTACATGGAAGCGTTCGCCACCTCCATGCCGGTCAACTCGCAGATCATGGTTTGAAATTCGAATATTGATTGCAGCGTGCCCTGCGAGATTTCTGCTTGATATGGGGTGTAGGCAGTAAGAAACTCACCGCGCGAGATTAGAGAATCAATGATGACCGGCCGGTAATGGAAGTAAGCTCCGGCCCCGAGGAAAGTACAATAGCCGTCGCCGTTTTCACGAGAGCGCTCGCGAAACCAGTCGACGATCTCCGACTCTGCCATCTGTCGGGGGATCTTCAGGTCGCGTTCCAGCCGATATTCCGCCGGAATCGGCGCAAACAAATCATTAATAGATCGCGCGCCAATTGCTTTCAGTAGCGCTTCGCGGTCCGCAGGAGACTTGGGAAGGTAGCGCATAGTTTTATATAGATGTAACCCGCAGTGCTTTCGATTGCGAGGCCGGCTGGTCAGCTCCCGCGGATGCTTTTAAGGCAAGAGCACAAGCGCATTGTCGCTTTTTCAGCGACGGAACACTTTTAGTGCCCGCCTTCTTCCGCCACAAACTTCTCGTAATCCGCTGCAGACAGCAACGAGTTCAGCTCGTTCGGGTCTTTCAGCTTAACTTTGATCATCCAGGCGCTGTGCGCATCCTTATTAATCTTCTCGGGCGCTGTCGCCAGCTCTGGATTTGCCTCTGTCACGGTGCCCGTGGCTGGAGCAAAGAGATCGGAAACCGCCTTCACCGACTCTACCGAGCCAAACGTCTTGCCGGACGTGATCTCCGTTCCAGCCTTTGGCAGGTCAACGAAGACAATATCGCCGAGCGAATCCTGCGCATAGGTCGTGATGCCGATGGTGGCGATTCCGCCGTCAGCTTTGATCCACTCATGTTCTTTGGTGTACTTGTAATCGGCTGGATAAGGCATAGATGGCTTCTCGCTCCTGGCTAAGGGCTACTGCATCAAAGTTCCCGCTACCCGTGTGACACATCACTACCAAGATCGCAATCTTGCTTTGAAAGGGCACGGCTTCAGCCGTGCCATAAATGCTGCCTCCAACGCGGCTTTAGGCTGAGGTACGCCGTCCGTCATCTCATCTACGCCGCTTTTTTCTGTCGCTTATAAAACGGCGTTGGAACCACCATGGCCTTCACACCCTGGTCTCGGATCGCTACCTTTACGTTCGTTCCCAGATACGAATACTCCATCGGTACGTATGCCAGCGCGATGTTCTTCTTCAAAAACGGCGCATGCGACCCGCTCGTGACGTATCCGATCTCCCGTCCTGAGTCATCAAGCACCTTATAATCATCGCGCGCAATGCCTCGATCCAACATTTCCAGACCCACAAGAGAACGCTTTACGGATTTCTTCGCTGCTTCGAGCGCCTCGCGCCCCACGAACTCCGGCTTTTCCATCTTGCAGAAGCGGTCCAGGCCCGCTTCCCAGACATTGATCGAGTCCGAGATCTCGTGACCATACAAAGGCAGCTTCCCTTCCAGACGTAGCGTATTGCGCGCACCCAGGCCGCAGGCCACTACCTTGAACCCGGCGCCGGCCTGCAGCAGCTTGTTCCAGACCATGGCGCTGGTCGCTTCATCTGAAGGGACATAGATTTCAAAACCATCCTCGGCGGTATACCCGGTGCGCGCGATCAGAATGTCCTTTAACCCGCAAACTGTCCCTCGGGTCACCCAGTAGAACTTGACCGCCGACAGGTCTGCGTCCGTCAACTTCTGCAGCAGATTCACGCCCATCGGGCCTTGGATCGCAATCTGGGTAAAGTCGTCCGACAGGTTTTCGACCGTGCAATCAAATCCCTTGGTGTTGTCCCGTACCCAGTTGAAGTCCTTTTCGCGAGTTCCGGCGTTGATGACCAGCAGATAGTCATCAACGCCCAGACGGTGGACAATGACATCGTCGACAAACGTTCCCTGCGGATAAAGCAGCGCCGAGTACTGTGCCTGCCCAACCGACAGCCGGGACGCATCGTTCATCGAGATGTGCTGTACGGCATCGAGAGCTTGCCTGCCGTGGACGCGAATGTCGCCCATGTGACTGACATCGAACAAGCCCACGTGAGTTCGCACCGCGTTATGCTCTTTAATGATGCCGCCGGACGAAGGGTACTCCACCGGCATGTCCCAGCCATTGAACTCAACCATCTTGGCGCCCATCTGGCGATGAACGGCGTTCAAGGCGGTCTTGCGAATTGTCGGTGTGGTAGCCTCGACAGCGGGCAATCGAACCTCGATCACGAGCAGTGGCTGAGCTGCTCAGGTAGTGGGACTCATTAAACTATCACGTGCTTTTTCAGCGGGTCAATGAAGCAGCTTTAGTGGTGCAATTTGAAGTTGCCGTCTTGGGCTGCCCTTCTGCGCCTGGCGACCTTTGGCTTTTGAATTCTAACTTCTGAGATCTGACTTCCGACTTTCATTACCCGGTTACCTACGGCACTTTCGCCCCCCTGACTCGCGCGATACATTCTCCTCATGAGCACCGGAACCGGCAAAGCGAAATACCGCTGCATGCAATGCGAGCAAACCGAAGATAAGTGTGAATGCGAGAAGTACTGCGCCTTCTGTCAGGGACAGATCGATATCCGCCTGTGCCATGACGGTCTTTATTACTGTCCGCCTTGCCGCGAGGCTTGCGACTACAAGACCGAGGGCTAGGCGCACTCCTGATTCCGGACTTCCCATCCTTTTCTGAGCAGGACTACCATCGACCTCAGGCCGAAATCGATCGGCCCTGAGGAAGAGACCATGATCGCTCGCCTGTGGCACGGCTGGACTACACCGCAAAATGCGGACACCTATCAAAACCTGCTGAAAAACAATATCCTCCCAGGAATCCATCGCGTCGCCGGATACAAAGGCGCCTACGTGTTGCGGCGCGAAGCCGGGTCCGAGGTCGAGTTCATTACCCTGACGATGTTTGAATCGATGGACGCAGTCCGCGCCTTCGCAGGCCCCAACTACGAGCAAGCAGTAATCCTGCCGGAGGCAGAAAGACTCCTGGCCCACTCTGACGACCTCTCGGCACACTTCGAAATCGTGATCCGGCAGGATTAACGGCGGCGCAAGCTGTTCTGACGCCTTGATTCCGCCACCTGACGTAGCCTCAAAAGCCGAGAGCCGGCAAGTGCTAACCGCTCCGCTCGCGGAACGTTCCTTAAGGACTGACCTCAAGGAGCTGCATCGGAGGATGGTCCTTAATGTCTGGTAGTTCTGCTAGATGTGGTTGAAAGTGGGGGTTATATGCTCGAATGCCTGAGTCAACCATGCTAGCCCCTGTCTCCTGGGTGAGAACAGGGGTACTTTTTGATAGTGTTCGGGAGCAGATTCGCGACGTACGAACACCATGCGCCCTATCTCTAGTGACGCTGACCGTGAATTACAGATGGTTTAAAAACCGGTTTGCTGCAGGCATTCTCTTGGTTGGGTGCTGGTGCCCAGCTCTGTTGTCTCAGGATGTCAGTGCCATAGGCGGTTTGAAGCCTCAACTCGTCAACGTAAACTTGTTGTTGCGTACACCAACCCTGGCGGCGCCTTTTGATGTGAACGGTTCCGGGCGCGCGAGCGTAAATCCCACCAACCCTGTAGGTGCCGACTCAGAAGCTTTCTCTGCCGGGGAACTATCGAGCAGCCTGGACTCCTCTTTCCACATGGCGCCCGTGGTTGCCGCATCTTCCGTTGTGTCGCCTCAAGCCGACGACAAGAAAGGTTTCGAGTGGAAACCAGCGCTTCAGCAATCGTTCGCGTTTCTCGTTTTCGAGCACGCTGTTCGTATTGTGCGCGAGCCATCTACACGGAAGGAACTTCCGGGGAAATTCTGGAAGGATTATTGTGATTCGGTTCTAGGCTTGGATGGCTGGCGGGATGGTGATCCTTTCTATGTGAATTATGTTGGGCACCCGATGCAGGGCGCGGTTGCCGGTTACATCCAAATCCAAAACGACCCGAGAGGCAAAATGCTCGAATTTGGTGATCCCGGGTACGGGCGTAGCCGTTCACTCGCCATGGCATGGACTGCTGCATACAGTATTCAGTTCGAACTGGGGCCGATCAGCGAAGCCAGCATCGGCAACGTAGGACGGGGGATCGATCCGCGAACGGGTCGCACTGGAGCGGGCGCCGTCGATCTTGTTATCACGCCGACGCTTGGGGCCGCCTGGCTAGTCGCAGAAGATATGACCGACCGATACTTGATCCGAAGACTGGAGGGCACCACGAAGAACCGCTTTCTCAAGAGCGTGTACCGCGGCTTGCTCAACCCCGACCGCGCGATGGCAAACATGCTTGCGGGGAAGGTTCCATGGCATCGTGATACGCGTGGGCCGATCTGGACTAAGCCCCTCGAACGAGTATCTCAAAAGTGACTCCGGCGTCTCTTAGCGTGCTGCGCACAGTTTGAACACCATCTCCTGATTTCTTCAACTTGCATCTTCCGACATTTGTCGCAGCCGTTGATCCATTTTTGAACTCATTTTTCGCCTCTCTATGTAGAAGGGCTTGCGGCTCGCCCACAGGAGATCCCTATGCCACAAAACAAGATGTTCGCTGCAATAACAGTAGTCGCCATGATGGCCGGCAGTGCTCTTGCGCAACATAATCCAGCGAGTCGGTTGCCACTCCACGAGCGCTCTGCCAGTCTGCAGCAGAAAAGGGCCGAGACCGGTATCGGCAACAATCCGTTTCTGCCGGTTGATTATCCGGGCGGCATCGCGAACCAGAATCCATTTGCCATCAACGACAACGGAAGAATCGTCGGGGTCGCGATCCTGCCGAATGGCACGATCAAGGGCTACTTGCTGTCGGGAAGGAGCTTCAAGGATATTGTTTATCCCGGCGCCAAGGCATCAGCTGCATACGGGATCAACAAGTCTGGGCTCATTGTTGGGATTCACTGTGATGACGTGAATTGCAACGTCTTTCATGGGTTTTCTCTTCAGGGTCAAACCTTCACTTCTCTTGACTTTCCTGGCGGAGTCAACACCAACCCGTCCAGCGTGAATAATGCAGGCGATATCGTGGGCTATTATCAGACTTCGGATTTTGCCCTACACGGGTTCATGCTGCACCAGGGCGTTTACACCAGCATCGATGTACCCGGCGCTAACGAAACCATTGCTTTCGGAATCAACAATCAAGGCGTGATCGCGGGAGGCTATGGAACTCCGGACGGCAGTGGTCACGGGTTCATCCTGCAAGGTGGTGTTTTCACTCAAGTCGATTATCCTGGCGCCTTGGGTACAGAACTGACTAGCATCAACGACAGTGGCGATGCCGTCGGAAACTATAACAACTCCGGGGACCTCTCCAATTATGGCCTTTTCATGAGCGGCGGCGTCCTGACTCGCTTCCAGGTACCCTTCCCCGGATCAATCTCTACTTTGCCCTGGGGAATGAATAACCGCCACCAGATTGTCGGTTCCTATGGCTCTTATCCACCAGATTACTTCTTTGGCTTTCTGACAACGTATTAAGGCGAGCGCTGCAATCAAGACGCGTCATTTGTTTGGGGAACAATTCACCCACCAGCACGAGGACACGTGGCTCGGAGAGCTGAGCCACTTTCACGCTCGCTGTGGGCGCTAAATCCCATTGCACTCACCTTACGTCTGAGAGCCGCAAGGCTCTATATTGGCGTTCTGAGTGAAATCGCCTTCCATGAGAAGGCCGGTCGGAGTCAAGTGGGTTGGTGGGTTTTTTTGTAAACATGGGTTTCACTTTGCGGAGTGGTCTTACTGACGCCATCCTTCCATCCGCACTCTTGATGAGCGATTCATCGCTCGGTGCCAGTTGGGCATTCTCGTTGCAGCCGGTGCTGCGACCTGATTATCGACCTCTCGTTCCATCCAAACGACGGAAGTGGGCCAGGCGTTAGACGCAGTCACCGGAACTCGGCGTTTAAGCTTGGTGTTTTCCTCTTAGAAAAGGTTTTGCTTTATGCCACAGCTGGCATCGTTACTGGGCTGCTGTTGTGCAACGGCCGGCTTCGTCCATTCGCACCCCTAACGTGCAAACACTTGCATATTTGTTTGAACCCGCGCTTGTATCAGGCTAAGCTTACCTCTCAATCCTGCAAGCCTCCTGCTGGATTCTCCCCCTCGGCCCCGTTTCACTGGAGCATTCAATGAAAATCACAATGCATGACTTTCAATTCTCCGGGCGGGCTCATTCACACAGACCGTGAACGGCCGAGTGCTCCGCACAGATTCTCTCGAAAATTGGGCCGCGCTCCGCGCTCCGAAAGCTAGCCGACAAGTAACCGCACAGGGTGTTCACGCCATGTCGTCGGGTGATCTCATCCCAAAGATGTTCGAGCTGAATTGCCATCTCTGCATCACCCTCAGACAACAGCATGGGTGCAATCTCTCCACAGACCGCAACCTGGCCATGCTGTCCCTTAATTCCTGTGGCTGCGCGATTAAAGAGTTCGCCCATCACATTCGCGCAGTGCATGGGATCCAAAGTATGACCGACTCTCAATCTCGAAAGAGTATCGGCGGCTTCCAACGGAATATAACGCCCCTGTTCAATGACGAAATTAACGTCCACTCCGTCTCGATTTAGTCTGGAAAAAAGGCTGGCCCAATGCGACTTGGCCGTGACAGAGATGAGCGCATCTCCACGTATCAGGCCGGAT
>Ga0066903_100006489_pt1 | contig 10412 bp, 7 predicted proteins | sample PanSoiMetaGPlot1_FD_67491 | JGI IMG/M metagenome (GOLD analysis project Ga0066903, IMG submission 67491) | Tropical forest soil microbial communities from Panama analyzed to predict greenhouse gas emissions - Panama Soil - Plot 1 (version 2) | ecosystem: Environmental > Terrestrial > Soil >...
GCCTCGAACAAGAGGTAGATCGGGCCGGGGATACGCCACAGGTGCGATTCCCCGTGGTATTCCTCCATTTTTGATTTTCCGGCACCCCGTTGCGCTGCGCGCCACGCCATGCGCCCGGCGATGTCCCGCGGATGGCGAACCCAGCGGCCGAGCCTGACATTGAGAAAGGCGATGGTCGGCGAGAGCGGCCGGATCGAAGCCATGCCCATGTTGGGCGCCGCCGCCGCCCCGGAGATCGCCATGGCGGTTCCGATATTGAGCCCGTCCACCGCCTTCTCGGCCTTTTCGGTTTCGACGTAGCCGGTCGCCTCGCTGCCGATGTAGCGGCGGCTGAACAGGAAGAAATCGGCGTTGCGTCCGCGGCGGTTGGCGAACGGCGAGCCGGGTACATTGAGCGCGGTGTTGATGAGGTGATAGGGAGCTTGCCCGGGCTTGATGTCGGTGAGGCAGAAGGTATCGGCCAAGTCGACCTCGTCGTCGGCGCGGCCGCTCGCGGCTTTCCGCCGGATCAGGAACGCGCTGCCCAGCCGGTCGCGATACAATTGATGCAGGGAATTCGAGTTGACGCTCAGGAAGGGCCACAGCGCCATCATGACAAGCGCAATCACCGCATAGATGGCCGGGACCATCCGATGAAAGGCCGCCTGATCGCCGAACAGGCCGTGCAACCATCGGAATGCGTGCGACTGGCCGAACAGCCCTTGCAAGGCGGGAGGAGCGTGCGGCCAGGCATTGCTGACCTCGTCCCACACGCAGGTCAGGATCTGACTATTGCCGGGGCAGGTGGAGACCGCCGTTCCCCAATAGGCCAGTTGCATCATGAAGAGCCAAAGGACGAGCGGAACAACGGCCGCGGCGATGATCAGTATGACCCGGCTGGCGATCCGCTTGGCCACGTCCCCCCAACCTCCGACGTCGCCTTCGACCGCCTTGGCTGCCAGGTCCTTGATGAACGGCAGGGCAACGACCACCAAGGGAGCCACCAGGAGCACGAAGGTCTTGGCGGAGTCGTAGATGAACTTGAAAACCTGGGCGCCTGCGGGCGGGGCGGCCCGTTCGGGATACTTGATCAGCCCTTGGGCTTCGAACACGAGACGCAGCAGCGCGGTGTGGCACTCGACGATGATCACCAGGAGGGCAACGAAGAAAATCGACCCGGCGATCCGCGCGGCCCCCTGCCGGTCCTTGAGCGGCTTGATCGGCAGGACCGAAACAACGACGGCGTACAGCAAGAGCAGCGCCGCAATGAAGTATGTCGCACCGACGATGTAGGGAACGCGGGAGTTGCCGAGCACACCTGTAACCTTGGAAACTTCGTTGGTCGTCAGTTGCATGGTGGCCGGATTGAGGAGCACGAGGAAGGCGGCGGCAAGCAGCAGGATCGGCAAGAGCACCACGGCGTTCATGATGATGCCGCGCAGGTAAATGACGACGGCGGTCACCGCGCTGGGCAGCCCGTTCTGCAGCAGATAGCGCGAAGTGTCGCGCAGGTGGCGCACCTCGGGGGTCTCGCGGCGCTCCTCGTCGAGGCGGCCGAACGGGAACGTCCCATCCTGGAGGCTCGATCGCTCCCCGCTCGACATGCCGATCGTCAGCGTGGTGCCGATGTAGCCACCGCCCGAGACGGTCGACAGGTAATCCACGTGCCGGACGACGTCCTTCGACTGAAGGCCCTGTAACACGCCGAGGCAGAACGAGGCGGACCGGATGCCGCCGCCCGAACAGGCGAGGCCCGTCAGGCCGAGCGCGGTTGTCGGCGCCAGGTCCGCCGATTGTTCCGGGATTCTCGGCCGGCTGCTTCTGTTGTGCCGATCCCGGATGTCGCCCAATTCGGCGCGGAACACGTCGTCGAAGGTTTTGCCGGTCGCGCTGTGCTCAGCCTCGCTGTCGATGGCCGACATATTCGTCCCCGTGTCAGGTATTTCCTGGCCGCGCTCGCGGCGCGACTCTCCCGTCTCTTGTAAAATAATGACACGCAATCTGCGCTGGTGTCGAGGGTATCCGCTGCCGCGCCCTGCTTGGCCCAGGCCCAGCGGATTTGCGCGCTCCCGCCAAACGAGATGCTGAAACGTGGCCGGAGTTTCGCGCTGATCCCCGCCGCGGGCGGGCGGCGGCGCCACTGACTGCGAGTTTGATCCGATCGCGCCCCTGATGATCCGCAACCGGACGGCGCGAGCCGTCGTCCGTCGCAATTTTTTCACGCAAATGTGCATTGCAGCACGGGCCGTTCGACTCGGTTACCGACGTCGCCCCCTTGAAATCTGCTCTGATCTCGGTATTCGAAGCGCGCGGCAGCGCAGGGGGCGCCGCTGCCGACCTGCCTTTGACCGGGCGGTAATGGGAAAGAGGCCGCGCCGGTCGCAACGCCGGGAGCGAAGAGGATGGCGCTCGTCGAAGCACGGGATTTGGTCAAGCGATTTGGGTCCTTGACCGCCGTCGATGGCATTTCGTTTGCGGTCGAGCGGGGCGAGGTCGTCGGATTCCTCGGTCCGAACGGAGCCGGCAAGTCGACCGCGATGAGGATCATCAGCGGGTTCTTGGAACCCACTTCGGGCGAGGCCTGGATCGACGGCCACAATAGCCACGGCGAACCGATCGCGGCCCGCCGGCGGCTCGGCTACTTGCCGGAAGGCGCGCCCGCCTATGCCGACATGAGCGTCGGCGCCTTCCTGAGCTTCATCGCCGCCATGCACGGGCTCACGAAGCCGCAAGCGAACGAACGGTTGGCCGAGTTGATCGAACGGGTCCATCTCGCCGAGGTGTGGAACCAGCGCATCGATTCCCTGTCCAAGGGTTTCAAGCGGCGCGTCGGCATCGCCCAGGCGCTGGTGCACGATCCCGATGTGCTGATCCTGGACGAGCCCACCGACGGTCTCGATCCCAATCAGAAATATGAAATGCGAGCCTTGATCCGCGCCATCGCCCCGCACAAGGCGATCGTCATATCGACCCACATCCTGGAAGAGGTCGAAGCCGTCTGCGGCCGCGTCATCATCATTGCCAGGGGGCGGATTCTCGCCGACGCGACCCCGGCCGCGCTGCTGGCGCTGGCGCCGGAAGCGGGGTCGCTCGCCGTCACAATCGCCACCGGCGAGCCGCAACGGGCGATCGACGCCATTTCTAAGGAGCCGAACGTCGCCGCCGTCGCGGTCGCCGAGCGCCTCAACGGTGCCACGCGTCTCGTGGTCCAGCCGGGGCAAGGCCGGCCATCGGCCACCGCGCTCGCCGGCGCGCTGGGCCGGGCCGACATCGCCGCCGATGAAATCTACCTGCGGCGCCCGACGCTCGACGACGTGTTCCGCCAGATCACAACGGAGCGCTGACATGCGTCCTCTGCTGCTGGTGTTTCGCCGCGAATGGGCCGGTTATTTCGCCACGCCGGTCGCGGCCGTGTTTCTCATCGTGTTCCTGGCGCTCAACGCCGGCTTGACCTTCCTGGTGTCCGGCTTTTTCGAGCGTGGCCAGGCCGATCTCTCGAGCTTCTTCTTCTGGCATCCGTGGCTCTACCTCGTGCTGATGCCGGCGATAGCGATGCGGCTGTGGGCGGAGGAGCGGCGCAGCGGCACCATCGAGCTGTTGATGACGCTGCCGGTCGAGCCCTGGCAGATCGTGGTCGGCAAGTGGCTCGCCGCCTGGGCGTTCGCCGGGCTCGCGTTGATCCTGACCATGCCGGCGTGGATCACGGTCAACGTGCTCGGCTCGCCCGACAACGGCGTGATCCTCGCCTCCTATCTCGGATCATGGCTCATGGCCGGCGCGTTTCTCGCGCTGTCGGCCGCGATCTCCGGCCTGACCAAGAGTCAGGTGCTCGCCTTCATCGGCGCCACCGCCGTGAGCTTCCTGTTCGTCATGGCGGGCTTCGACCTGGTCATTTCCGCGGTGCGCGGATGGGCGCCGGCGATCGTGATCGACACAGTGCGTTCCATGTCGTTCTTGAACCATTTCCAGCACATCACTGACGGCGTGCTGGAATTGCCTTCCATCGTCTTCTTCGTGTCGCTGATCGTGTTCTGCCTCTGGCTCAACGTCCGCGTCATCGAAGTCACCAAGGCCGCGTGAGATCATGTCCGACCAATCAAGACCATCCGACCAATCAAGATCGTCCGATCAACCGACCCGGCCGAAATTTCCGGCAACCGGCCGCATCGCAGTTGCGGCCGCGCTGCTCGGCGCCGTGATCTTCCTCTGCGTCAACCTCATCAGCGCGCAGGCCTTGCGTTCCGCGCGCATCGATCTCACCCGGCAGCACCTCTTTTCGCTGAGCCAGGGAACGCGCGCTCTGCTTGCCGACATCAAGGAGCCGGTGCGCTTCCGTCTGTTCATGTCGTCCGGCCTCACCAAGCAGGCACCGCAGCTTGCCGCGTTCGCCGGGCGGGTGCGCTCGCTGCTCGACGCCTATGTGGCGGCCGCCAACGGCAACATCGTCCTGGAAGTCATCGATCCCAAGCCCTTCTCAGAGGACGAGGATCGTGCGGTCGCGTTCGGCATCGACGCCTTCACCGGCGCCAATGGGGAGCGGCTGTTTTTCGGCCTCGCCGCCACCAACTCGACCACTGGGCGCGCCACTATCTCGGTGTTCTCGCCGGACCGCGAGGCTTTCCTCGAATACGACCTGACACGGCTCGTCTCCGAGCTCGGGCGCCGCGGCAAGCCGGTGGTGGCGCTTGTGGATGAGCTTGGGCTCGCCGGAAATCCGATGATGCGGATGCCCGAGCAGCAGGTTCTCGCGCAGATGCGGCAGTTCTTCGACGTCAAGCCGGTCGGGGGCGACATCGACAAGTTGCCCGAGGGGACCCGCGTGCTCATGGTGGTTCATCCGCAGCACCTGGGCCCCAAGACGCTCTACACCATCGACCAATGGGTGCTGGCCGGCAATGCGGCGATCTTCTTCGTCGACCCCTTTGCGGAAAATCAGGTCGGTCCGCGCGGCGAGCGCCCGCCCAATGCGAGCTCGAGCCTCCCGTCGCTGTTCCAGGCGTGGGGCGTGAAGTTCGACACCACACGCGCCGTCGGCGACCCTGATTATGCGCTGCAGACCGAGCGCAACGTCTCAGGTAGGCCGGTGGTGTCGCGGTATCTGCCGTGGCTGGCGCTGCGCGGCGATGCCCTGGCGCACAATGAAGCCATCCTGGCGCAGCTCAACACCATCGTTCTGACGACCGCGGGAGCCTTCGAGACCACCAAGGACGGCGTCACGCTGCGGCCGTTGCTGAAGGCTTCCGATTCGGCCGTTACGGTCGACGCGATGGTGGCGGGGGACCGCACCGGCGATCCCCGCCGCCTACTGGTCGGCGCCACCCAGAGTCCCAATCCGGTGCTTGCGGCGCGGCTTTCGGGGACGCTCGACAGCGCCTTCCCGGACGGGCCGCCGAAGGAGGCAAAGCCCGAGGCCAAGCCGGACGAGGCGAAGGGCGACGACGCAAAGGCGGCCGGCGAGACGATCAAGCGTTCCACCAAGCCGTTGAATGTCATCCTGGTGGGCGATGCCGACATGCTGATGGACCGCAACTGGATTCAGCAGCAAACGCTGTTCGGCCAGCAGGTCGCCCAGGCCTTCGCCAACAACGGCGATTTCGTCATTAACGCGGTCGAGCAGATGGCCGGCGGGACCGCCTTGGCAGACCTGCGCGGACGCGGCGTGTCGTGGCGTCCATTCGAGCTCATCCAACGCATGGAGGCCGACGCCGACCGCCGTTACCGCGCCAAGGAACAGGAGCTGACCCAGCAGCTCAGGGACACCGAGCAGAAGCTCGCGCAATTGCCGAAGGCGACCGGCGCCGAAGCCGGCAACGACGTGCTGACGCCTGAGCAGGTGAAGACCATCGAGGGTTTCCGCGCCCAGCTGCTCTCCATCCGCTCCGAACTGCGTGACGTCCAGTTTGCCCTACGCCGCGACGTCGACAACCTCAAGAGCCGGATCACGGCGATCAACGTCGGCGTCGTTCCGGTGAGCGTGGCGATCGTCGTGCTGGCGTTTGCGCTCATCCGGCCCCGCCGGAAGCTGCCCGTGAAGTCCAACGGAGACCGGTCATGAACGCGCGTCAGCTCACTGTCGTCGCGGTGCTCGCCGCCATCAGCGTGGCGGCGACCGCCGTCGTGCTGCGCAGCGGCCCGTCGACCATAGCAACCGATCGCCGCGGCGAGCGCGTGCTGCCGGAGCTCGCCGCCAAGGCGAACGAGATCACCGGGCTGGTCGTTCGCCAGGACGCCGATCCGGTGACGATCGAGCGCCGCGACGGCCGCTTCGTGGCGGCCGACTCGGGGTTTGCGGTCAAGACCGATGCGGTGCGCGACCTCATTGCCAGCAGCATCGCGCTCGCATTCGAGGAGGCGCGCACCAGCGATCCGGCGCGCTACGGCGAGCTTGGGCTCGCCGATCCGGGTTCGCCCGATGCCGGCAAGGAAATCATCGTGCGCGCGGCCGGCGGAGATGTGGCCGACTTTCTGGTCGGCAGTCGCGACGCCACGGTGGGCGGTCCGGTCGGCGGCATTTTCGTCCGCCTCAAGGGCGAGCCGCGGACCTGGCTCGCCCGCGGCGATGTGCGGCTGCCGATGCGCCGCGCCGATTGGTTCGCCGCCCTGGATCTCGACATCAAGGGTTCAGCGATCAAGAAGATCGAGCTCACGGGCGGCGGCCGTGACGCCGTGACGGCCACTGCGAACCCCGACAAGCCCGGCGAGCTGAAGCTGGAGGATGTCCCCGACAAGCGCGTCCCCGAATCCTTCAAGGTGAGCCGGCTGGCGACGCTGATCACGAGCTTCGCGTTCGATGACGTGCGCAAGCGATCGAAGCCGTCAGACGATCCGCGGCGCATGGTGGTGACGGTCGACGACGGGTTGCGGCTCGTCGTTGCCACCGTGGGTGACATCTCCGCCGGCTGGGTGCAGCTGTCGGCCGAGGCCACGAGCGACGATAAGCGCGAGAAGGCACAGGCGATCTCCGCCAAGGTCGACGGCTTCGATTTCCGACTGCCCACCAATCAGGCGGAAGTTCTCGGCTGGACCCCAACCGACCTCACCAGCGAGCAGAAGAGCTGACTCGCGCTGCCGGTATTTCTCAAATCGATTGCAAAGAGGACGCATCATCGCTTCCGAGTGGCTGGTCGATGGTTGTCTGCGCGAGATTGTCGGCGATGCTGCATTCCTTCCCCTGTAGGACAGCGGGAACGATCGCTGGCGCGGACGAGTTGAACAGACAGCGAGAGCGTCGCGCGCTCGACCTTACCAGAATGTAAGGTTCATTAATTCACCATGAAGGAGGCATTCAGAGCCCTGATAGCATGGCCGTGCGATGCTCGATGAAGGGGTAAACGTTCATGATGGAGGAAAACCCATGAACACGATCAGACTGGCTGCCGTGTCGGCTGTCGCCGTGGTGGCCGTGAGCTTCGCAGTCCCGAGCAATGCAAGCGCGATGCCGATTGGCGGACTTGCGCCCGCCTCCGCCGAGCTTGCGAGCGGAGTTGAGAACGTCGCGTGGGTCTGTGGCCCGTATCGCTGCTGGTGGCGCCCGAACTACTGGGCCGGCGGGCCATACTGGCACCGGCCCTGGGGGTGGCACCGCCCCTGGGGATGGCACCGACGCTGGGCGTGGCATCGCTGGTAACGGTTTGCGGGGCTACGCGCATCGCGGTGAGTAGGCGTCTCTCCGGGAGTCGCCTCGAGTTCCCTGACCGCAGCGCATGAGGAGCCCGCGCGCGCTCCGGGCTCCTCCGAGCGGGGATGTTCTATAGCTGCGGGATGCCCGCCGCGACGCGCACGGCCTTCCAGCGGGCGAACTCGTTCGCCATGTACCGGCCGAATGCCTCGGCGGTGGAACCCTGCACAACGACGCCGGCCGTGGTGAGGCGCTCACGCACCGCAGGATCGGCGATGATCTCGTTGAGCGTCGTGTTGAGCTTGGCGATGATGGCGGCGGGCGTACCGCGCGGCGCGAAGACCCCGTACCAGGTGGTGACGTCGAAGGCGGGTAGAACGCCGGATTCGATCGCCGCCGGCACGTCCGGCACGGCCGGAAACCGGTCCTTGCCGGTGACCGCGAGCGCCTTGAGCCCGCCGGACTGAACCTGCCCAAGAACGGCCGAGACCGTGTCGAACAGGACGTCCACTTGTTTGCCGAGCAGCGCCGCGATCGCCTCCGGCGAGGAGCGGAAGGGCACGTGCAGCATATCCACGCCGGCGGTCTGCTTGAACAGCTCGGCGGCGAGATGCTGGGTGGCGCCAAAGCCCGGGCTTGCGAACACGATCTTGCCAGGGTCGGCCTTGGCGGCCGCCACCAGCTCGTTCACGTTGCTCGCCGGGTAGTCCGGGCGCGTCACGATGATCAGGTCCGCAGTCGCGACTTGGGCGATCGGGTCGAACGCCTTCAACGTGTCATAGCGAACCGACTTGTTCATGACCGCCGCGATGATTTGGCCGGCCGTCATGATGCCGAGCGTGGTGCCGTCAGGATCGGCGCGAGCGACGGCCTCATTGCCCAGGGTGCCGGCGGCGCCCGGCCGGTTTTCGACCATGACGGCTCGCCCGAGCCTCTCCTGCATCGCCTGCGCGATAATACGGCCGACAATGTCGGAGCCGCCGCCCGGCCCAAATGCAACGATGATTCGAATCGGCCCCGGCGGCCATTCCTGCGCCGGAGCCGGCCCCCCCAGCGCCGCGGTGAGAGCGCCGGCGGCCACGATGCCCACCATCGTTCTGTTCAAAAGGCTTCCCTTCGGACTCGCGGCAAGAATGATGTGAACTCTTCTGAACCGCTTCACCCGTGAATTTTGTCAGTCACGCGTGATCTTTGTTTCGACGTTGTCCCGCTCCTGCAGGGCAACGAACTGGACCGCAAACCCTCCGGGAAAATGGCGCACGACGCGACCGATCACGCTTCCAACCGCGAGAACCATCCCCATCACCGGAGGAATTCCGGCGGAAACCGCGGCTCCCGAGATCGACACATCGAAGACGAAGCATCGGAGCTGTGTGCCGTCGGCGAAGATCAGGGTCGAACAGGGTTCCTTCGGCACAAAACGATCACCTACGCGCTGGTCGCGGGCCTCGAAGTTCTTGTGCTTTTCGATCCACGCGATCCGGCTGGCAATCCGGTTGCGCTGGTCATCGCTGGCGACGATGCTCATCAGGAATCCGCGATCGAGGAGGCGGGCCACCGCCCCCTTCAGCTGCCCGAGCCGGTCAATCTCGGCGATCACCCAGGCGCCGACTCTGCCCTTCACCGGAGCAACGAGCGCCATCGACCGCGGGGAGATGCTGACGGCACGGCACGCGAGCTGCCGTGCCTCGCTGCACGCATCGCTGCGATCCGCGAGCCAATAGCGGCCGGGCAAACTGGCTATGATGCGAATGTCGCGTCGCCGCTCGGCGGGAGCCGGGACGAGCTGTGACGAATCGAGTGGCACGAGGGCTGGCCCTTGAGACAAAATGCGATCGTGCACGCTAATCCGGCACGGTTAACGCGATTTTCTCCCGCTTTGGTGCAGACGGCGGATTGCAGCGTTTATGCGAAGTTATCGTAAAAACAGTCTTTTAAATCGTTTTTGTATAAATGATATCCGCATTCATATTTTGTACACCGATGCAGAAGGAGGCGTCCTTGGCTCAATCGCTCGATGAAACCTGCTACGAGCTTGCGCTCGCCAATCGCATGGTTGCGCGCGAAGGCGTGGCCGACGCGTTCGGCCACGTCAGCATCCGCCATCCGCATGATCCCGGCCGCTATCTGCTGTCGCGCTCGCGTGCGCCTGAACTGGTCGAGCCGGCGGACATCTTCGAATTCACCCTCGATTCGGCGCCGGTCGAGCCTCCCAATGTGCGGCTCTACGGGGAGCGCGTGATCCACGGGGAGATCTATAAGGCGCGGCCGGACGTCCATGCGGTCTGCCACCATCATTCGCCGGCCTTCATGCCGTATTGCGTGTCCGGCGAGGAGGTCGTTCCGGTCTATCATCTAGGCGCCGTCATCGGGGCGAAGGCGCCGTTCTGGGACCAGCGCGACGATTTCGGCGACACCAATCTCCTGGTCATCAAGCCGGAGGAGGGGGCTTCGCTCGCCAAGGCGCTCGGCCCACATTGGGTTGTGGTCATGCGCCGGCATGGGGCGACGGTCGCCGGTCGGAACTTGCATGAGCTCGTATTCCGCACGATCTATTCCTGCCGCAATGTCGAATACTTGACGCAGGCGAAGCTCCTCGGCACGCCGAGCCCGCTCAATGCCAGGGAGATCGAGGGCGCCGCCGACTATAATCTCGCGCCGGGCCCGATCGGGCGGGCATGGGAATATTGGTTGATGCGGCTGGGAAAGGCCGGTGAGGTGCCGCCGCGGGCGGCGAAGCCGGCAAAACCACACGCAGGCGGACTTCCGCCAAACGGGCCAAATCAAAAGGGGCGAAGAAGGTCGGTACAAGGAG
>Ga0066903_100006490_pt1 | contig 10412 bp, 4 predicted proteins | sample PanSoiMetaGPlot1_FD_67491 | JGI IMG/M metagenome (GOLD analysis project Ga0066903, IMG submission 67491) | Tropical forest soil microbial communities from Panama analyzed to predict greenhouse gas emissions - Panama Soil - Plot 1 (version 2) | ecosystem: Environmental > Terrestrial > Soil >...
GGCGTGCGGATCCCTGGGGACCTCCTCCAGGGGGTCGGACTCGGCTTCCATTCCCAGATTGGGGGTGGGGCTCTGGCCGAGAGTCTTGCCGCTCGGGTCGCGTCCCGATGGAACCGAGCCGCCCGAAGCAAACTGCTTGTCCAGACCGTAGGCGTGCGGTGTGGATGGCTGTGAGGCTGCAAAGAGATCGCCCCCGCCAGGGGGATGGTGGGGTGCGGTGGTCCCGAGGAGCAGAACCAGAAGACCCATGATGGCGCGACTGGGGTTGCCTATCCGCAAGGCTGCGCACCCTCCGTCGAGCGGGGACTCATCGACTTGTCCTCGAGGTTTCGAGAGCAGCCTGGAAACCGGCGCGGGCGTCGTCGGCCCGGGTCACGACGGCCAGGCTTTCCTGAAATGTGCGCTCAAGCGGCGATTCGGCAACGCCAAAATCAGGGGAGCAGCGGGCCGGGCACCGCAGCCTGGGGTTCGCGGATGCCCGTCGATGTTCTACTGTGTGGGTGTAGGCGCCGTCGAAATCAGTGGGAACTTGCCGCTCATCTCCTGGCGGCCAGGCTCTTTGCCAGGAAATCGAATACCACCGGTCCCCAGGATTTGGACCCGGAGTAGATGAGATCATGGCCCTGCTCGGCGTTCGTGCCGTTGGCCGGCAGAATCGACAGGTCGCACGATCCGCCGGCGCGGACGATGGTCTCGACCAGGCGCTTGCCCGGCTGCGTGGAATAGTCGTTGGAGGCGTAGACGAGCAGCACGGGCACGCGGACCTTCCTGGCGGTATCGGTGAGCAGCTCGCGCAGGGCCGCCGAGCGCTCCCAGTTCAGCGCCGCCGCGGCGAAGGCGACGACCGCGCGGAGATTCGGCACACGCTGCGCGAGCAGAAGCGACAGCGATCCGCCGAAGGAGTGGCCCACGACCGCCATGCGATTGGGATCGACGCGGGTCGAGCTGCGCAGATAGGCGAGACCGGCGAGCGCATCGTCGAGCTGCTCGGTCTGGAGCAGACGGACATGCATCGCGTTGGCGGCCTCCGCGCCGTGCGCCGTCTCTTCCTGGTGAAGGAGATCGCCGGCCGAGCGCCCGGCGCCCGCCGACAGGTCTTCGCCGCGTCGAAAGAGGGCCAGGAACACATAGCCGCGCTCGGAGAACAGCGGCCCGAGCCGCCGGATCACCTGCTCGCGATCGTCGCACTGCGGCTGTGGGATGCAGCCCCGCCCATGGTTGAACAGAATTGCCGGCGCCCGCTGCGCCGACGACGGATACCAGAGCAGCCCATGCAGCTCGAGCCCGTCGCTGCGCACCGTCACGACCTCCGGCTCGCCCGCCCACGCCGGCGCCACCACCCCCGACGTCACCAACCCCAGCAGGATGAGAAGGGGAAGGAGGGATGACCGGCTCTTACATCGAGTGTGGTGCGACCGGCTCGAGAAGTGACCTACGTCAATGGCAAGCTTGGCAGTCATGGGATGGGTCCCGTTGATTGAGCCGCATCTCCAGGCGGTGTGGACGAACATCCTGATCGGTCATTTCGAGGGCGCTGTAAGGAGGCTACCGTTTCGGCCGCACGGTACAGCGCCCTCATCACGGGGACGCTGCAGAGACTACCGTTTTGGCCGGACGATACTATACGCCCGAGGGGACACGAGCGCAGGGGGACCGGCCGAGTAGATGTGAATGGGGCCGCTGCCGGCCTTCGCCATGTCCCGGCTGTCGTGCGGCATCCAGACGACGCCGGTGGCGCTGGATTGATTGCCGGCGGCGTCGGTGGCGGTGTAGATGACGAAGTAGCACGGCCCGCTCGTGGTGACGGGGCGCTCGGCGCGCAGCTGGAAGCTGAAGTCGGCGGTCCCGATCTTGGCGCCGCTGACGTTGCTCGAAGGCTTGCTCTTCGCATCGGGGGCGAACGCGACGCTTTGAATGGCCGCCAGCTGCACGGATGTCGCGCCGCAGGCGTCCGCGGCGCGGACCTCGGCGAGGATGTCGACCATCTGGTGGTTGGGAGGCCACAGCTGGTCCGGAGTCAGCTTGACGGAAATCGTCGGCGCCGTGGTGTCGGCGATGGTGACGGTGACCTCGTCGGTGGCGGAGACGCCGGAAGTGTCGGTGATGCGCAGGGTGATGGGGTGCGCGCCCAGCGGCAGCGTCACGTGCAACGTCTCGCCAGTGCCCAGGAGCTTCTCGCCCGGCTTCCCGAAATCCTCGAGCCACTCGAACAGCGCGATGCTCTCGTGCACCCCCGGAGGAGCGCCGGCGTCGTGCGACGCCGAACCGTCCAGCACGACTTGCGCGCCGTCGGCCGAAACGCACTCGACGCTGGCGTCGGGGCCGGCGTCGGCCACCGGCGGTCCGCCGGAGCCGCCGGCTCCGGCTCCCAGGCTCAGCGCCACGACGATGTCGCCGCGCGCCACCGCCACGTCGGGCCAGCCGTCGTGATTGAAGTCATCCACGACTCCTGAGCCTGACTGGAATCCAGAATGAGCATACTGCTGCATGCGTCCGAAGGTTCCGTCGCCGGCTCCGAACAGAATCGAAGCGCTGCTTGCCACGATATCCAGGTGGCCGTCGCGATCGAAATCGGCGATGCCCAGGGAATAGGATTGATCCGCCTCGTAGCGGACCTCGTTGTCGAACGAGCCGTCTCCTCGGCCCAGCAGCACCGAGATTTCCGTGAGCGCGTCGCAGCAGCGCTCCAGGCCGGGGCCTGTGCTGCCGATGATGCCGTAGAAAGCGTGCCCCGCGACGAGGTCGAGCTTGCCGTCCTCGTTCAGATCCCCGACGGCGAGTGAATAGAGACTGTCGCCGGCGCTGTAGCTGTCGCGCGTCTCGAACGTGCCGTCGCCCTTGCCGGCCAGAATCGTGACGATTTCCTCTTTGCGATAAGCCACGGCCAGGTCCTGCCGCCCGTCCGCATCGAAATCGCCGACCGCGGCCGCCCAGGCGTTCATGGGCGGACCAACCTGGCTGATCACTTCGAACGAGCCGTCCGATCTTCCCAATAGAATCTGCACATAGGCATCCCAGATGCTGACGCCCGCGAGGTCGGCCCGGCCGTCGCCGTTGAAATCTCCGGTGGCCAGGCCGGTGAGCGGGGTCGCGGTGAGGGTCTTGACGGGCGCCTGGAAGCTTCCGTCGCCCAGGCCGCGAAACATCGAGACGTAGGAGGAAGCGGCCTCGAAGGCCAGGGCCAGGTCGAGCCGGCCGTCTCCGTCGAAATCGCCCGCCGCGAGGGTGCTGATGTAATCGGTGCTGCCCGCGGGAATCCTGGATTCGGGCGTGAAGGTGCCGTCTCCCTTTCCGAGGAAGAGATCAATGTATCCTCCCCGCGGGTCGACGGCCGCCAGGTCGGTCTGGCCGTCGCCATTGAAATCCCCTTTGACGACAGAGTCGGCGCGATCCCCGGTCGGATAGACGTCTGCCCCAAGATGCCCGTGGCCGTCGTTGAGGAGCAGGAATGCACTGCCTGGGCTCAGTGAATACAGTGGGCTCAATCCATAAACCCCCGCCAGATCGGGCGACCCGTCGGCATTGAAGTCGGCGATGACGCCCATCACCGCGAAAGCGCTGACGGGAGCGAATGGACCGAAGGTACCATCGCCGCGGCCGAACAGGAGACCGCCGGCAAACGCCAGATCGGGCGCTCCGTCACCATTGAAATCGGTAGAGATGATCCACGCTCCGAATATTTCACGATCCAGGTAGGCTCGACTCAGAAAGCCACCGGCGCCGTCTCCCAGAAACACCGAGGGGGGGGTAAGGGTGCCTGTCACCGCGAAGTCCGCGTGGCCGTCTCGGTTGAAATCCGCGACGCAGATGAATCGCCCGCCCGAGCCATCCCCGAAGGGGACCGGTGGATCGAACTGGCCGTCTCCGTGGCCGAACAGCAGCGCTCCCATGTGGGATTCGTAGGAAGTCGCGACAGCGAGATCGGGAAATCCATCACCGTTGAAGTCGACCACGGCGATCGAGCTGGCGCCCTGTCCGGCAGGAAAGTGCGCGGCCGGCGCGAAGGTGCCGTCTCCCTTCCCGAAGAACACCGCAATGTTGAAATCCGTGCTGGCGGTGGCCAGGTCGGGCACGCCGTCCAGATTCAAATCCGCCACGGCTACAAAGCGGGGGAAGAAGCCGGAGAGATCGGGCGGCCGGTCGTTCAGGACGAACGTTCCATCCCCGCCGCCCAGGAAAATCGCCAGACCGCCGATGGAATCGGCCACGGCGAGATCGATCTTGCCGTCCGCGTTGAGGTCGGCGGCTGCGATCCACGAGGGCTCCCCACCCATGGGGACCCTCCGCTCCGGCTCGAACTCGCCGTGTCCTCGGGCCAGAAGGATCGAGAGGTCTCCAGAGGAGTGGTTGGCAACCGCCAGGTCGATGGCGCCATCCCCGTTGAAATCAGCCGCGACCACAGAAACCGGCTCCCAGCCGACCGGGAAGGCGGGATCCGGAAAGAGGCTGGGGGCGGCGGCGATTCCCGTCGCGGCGAGCAGAGCGAGGGCAGCTATCAGCAGGGTAGGGATTACACGCGAGCGAAACTGGGTGGGCGGGCGATGATTCATCCCTGTATCCTCCGGCGGTACTCGAGTCTACTACTGCTTCGGCCTGGCGATGGCATAGCCCGGTGCGGATGCGAGCGCAGGCGAGAAGGCTTGCCAGAAGGTCGTGGAGCGGTCGAGGTCGGGAATGATGGGGAACCAGCCACAGACATTCTGGGCTCCGAAGTCGGTGGGAACGGCCCGGTTGACCGCTTGCAGGATGTTCGCAGAGTCGTGAGAGACCGAAATGGTACTGGTGACGGTGGACTGATTGCCGGCGGCGTCGGTGGCGGTGTACGTGATCAGGTAGTAAGCGCCCTTCGAAGTCGGGGGCACGGCGCGCAGCTGGAAGCTGAAATCAGCGGTCCCGATTTCCGCCCCGACGATATTGCTCGCGAACTTGTTGCTCGGAATGGCAGCATTTCCGCCCCCTTGAATCGAAGCGAGTTTCACCGTGGCGCTCCCGCTGCAGGCATCGGTTGCCGTGACCTGGGCGCTGACGGCCATCAGCTGGCTGTTGGGCGGCCACAGGAAACTGGGCGTGAGGCTGACCGTGAGCTGCGGCGCCGTGGTGTCGGCGATGGTGATGGTGACATCGTCGGTGGCGGTATCTCCCGCGGTGTCGGTCACGCGCAGGGTGATGTGATGCACGCCCAGCGCCAGCGTCACGGCCAGCGTTTCGCCCGTGCCGAGCAGCTGCGCGTCCGGCTCCCCGAAATCCTCGAACCATTCGTACAGCTCGATGGTTTCGTGCACGCCGGGAGGAGCGCCCGCGTCGTGGGAGGCCGATCCATCCAGCAGCACTTCCCCCCCGTCGCCTGAGGCGCACTCGACGCTCGCATCACGGCCGGCGTTGGCCGTCAGAGGAGTCTGAAACCCCTGGTTCAGCGCAACGACGATGGGGCCCCGCGCCACGGCGACGTCGGGCCATCCGTCGTGATTGAAGTCATCCAGGACTCCTGACCCGGACTTGAGTCCGGGATGGGCATATTGCTGCATACCTCCGAAGGTCCCATCCCCGGCTCCGAACAGAATCGAAGCGCTGCTCGCCACGATATCCATGTGCCCGTCGCGATCGAAATCGGCGATGTCCACGGAGACCGACTTGCCCGAGTCGTAGCGCACCTCCTGCTCGAACGATCCGTCTCCCCGGCCGAGCAGCACCGAGATCGTATTGACGGCATCGCAGCATCCCTCGGTGGAATCGGCGGAATTGATGATGAACCCCACATCGGAATGACCCGCGACCAGGTCCAGCTTGCCGTCCCCGTTCACATCACCGGCCGCCAGGCTGAAGAGATGATCCCCGGCGCCGAAGCTCCCGCCCGTCGCGAATGTGCCGTCTCCCTTCCCCGCCAGGATCGTGATGGTTTCGAGCGCGACATAGGCCACCGCCAGGTCCTGGTGTCCGTCGCCGTCGAAATCAGCGACCGCCACCGTGTAGGCGATCTCAGGAAGGCCGACCTGATCGATCACCTCGAAGGTGCCGTCCGGCCGGCCGAGGAGCACCTGGACATAGGCATCGTAAGTTCGGAACGCCACCAGGTCGGCCCGTCCGTCGCCATTGAAATCGCCCGTGACCAGGCCCGAAGGAGTGCTCCCGACCTGGGTTTGCGCGGGCGCCTGGAAGGTCCCGTTCCCCAGACCCCGAAGGGTCGAGACGAGCCCGGTGGGGTACGTGGAGAAAGCCAGGTCGAGCCGGCCGTCCCCGTCGAAATCGCCCGCGGCGATGGCCTGGATCTGAGGCGCGGCGGCCACCATCGATTCGGGGTCGAAGGTGCCGTCCGCATGTCCCAGCAGCAGGGCGATGTATCCCGCGGTCTGGCCGGCGCCGGCCAGGTCGGTCACGCCATCGCCGTTGAAATCACCCTTCACCATCGTGATGGCGGCACTCGCGATGGAGTACGCGCTCGGCCCCAGCTGCCCGTGGCCATCGTTGAGCAGCACGAACACGCTGCCGGCTGTGTCCGCACGGGTCCCCGCCAGATCGGGAGATCCGTCGGCGTCCAGATCGGCGATGGCGGAGCCTGCCGAAAACGTGCCCAAGGGAATCACCGGGTCGAAGCTTCCATCACCATGGCCGTGGAGAAGACCGCCGGAGGTCACCAGGTCGGGCGAGCCATCGCCATCGAAATCGGCGGTGCCCAACCAGATGCCGGTGCGCCCGACAGACAGAGTGCTTCGCGTCAGGACTCCGCCGCTGCCGTCTCCGAGGATCACCGTGATATAGGGAGCCTGGTAGCGGCTCACCGCCAGGTCGGGCTTGCCATCCCGATTGAAATCCCCGGAGCAGATGAACCACCCGTCTCCCCCCACCGAAACGGGAGGATCGAACTGGCCGTTTCCGTGGCCGAACAGCATCACGGTTCCAAAGACGGTCGCGACGGCGAGATCGGGCGACCCATCCCGGTTGAAGTCGACCACGACGAGGGAGTAGCCACCGTCGAAACTGGCCGTAAAGTAATTCGGTGCATTGAACGTGCCGTCACCTTTTCCCAGAAACACGGCGACCTTGCCGTCATTGTTCACGACGGCCAGGTCGGGAATCCCGTCGAGGTTCAGGTCGGCCACCGCCACGCCGTAAGGAGTCCCGAGAACGCCGTACCCCGTGCTCGAGGGAAAAGTCCCATCCCCCTGTCCATGGAAGATCACGACGCGATTGTTCAAGTCCGTGACGGCCAGGTCGATCTTGCCGTCCGCGTTCAGATCGGCGGCGGCGAGGGCGTTGGGGTTGCCACCCATGTGGACCCTCTGCTCCGGCTCGAACTCGCCGTGCCCGCGGCCCAGCAGGATCGAAAGGTCTCCGGAAGACAAATTGGCCGCGGCCAGATCGGGAATGCCGTCGCCGTTGAAATCGCTGGCCGTCACGGCAATCGTATCGTCTCCGGCAGGGAAGAGGGGATCCGGAAAGAGATTGGCGGCACACGGGGCTCCCGTTCCGAGCAGGAAGAGAGTTGCAATCAGCAGGCATCGCATCGAAGGAGGGGCGAGAGGGAAGGAAGGGTAGTGATTCATCCCAGGTTCCTTTCTAGAGCGTGGCTTTTGGGTATGCGGAGCTGCCGTCCTGTGCGTGAAGATACACCCGATGCTGCGGCATGACGCAGCAATGTTGATTAGCTGCGGAGATCCAGCAGCGCGACGCAGGGCCGCGCGCATTTTCCTGCGGAATGGTTTGTGGTGTCGAAACCAATTCGATTTCCCCATAAGGCCTGCAACGGGCCAGCCTGTAGGCTAAGGGGAGGGAGGAATTCCGTGGCCTCTCCCGCTGGCTCTGCGAACGTCGTGCGGGAGCTGGACGATGCCGGTGACGGTGGACTGATTGCCGGCGGCGTCGGTGGCGGTGTAGGTGATCCGGTAGTAAGCCTCCTGCCTCGGTAATCGGCGCACGGCGCGCAGCTGGAAGCTGAAATCGGCGGTTCCGATCTCCGCGCCGGCGACATTGTCCGGCGAGGCGGCTTTTCCGATCCCTTCGATGGACGCCAGCTTCACTTCGACAATTCCGCCGCTGTCATCAGTGGCCTGGACGTGGGCGGTGATGTCCACCAGCTGGTTGTTGGGCGGCCACAGGGAATTCGGCGTGAAGGTGACGGTGAGCTGCGGCGGCGTGGTGTCTCTGGATCCCTGGTTGAGCGTGACGAAGATGCCGGGCGCCACGGCGACGTCGGGCCAGCCATCCTGGTTGAAATCATCCACCACGCCCGACCCGAAATGAGTGAAAAACTTCGCTCGACCGAATGTTCCGTCGCCGGCTCCGAACAGGATGGTTGCGCCGCTGGCGATGAGATCCAGATGCCCGTCATGATCGAAATCCGCCGCGTCCAGGGAAACGGCGCCTCTCGCTTCATAACGGGTCTCCGCCCCTAACAGCCAGTTCCCCTGGCCCAGCAGCACCGAAACACTGGATACCGGGCAGCCAGGCGGGCAGATAATAGGTCCACTGGCAAAATGACCCGCCGCCACATCCAGCTGTCCGTCGCCGTTCAAATCGGCGATCGCCAGAGAGTAGAGGAATCCGCCGACGGGGTAGCTTGCACGAAGCATGAACGTCCCGTCGCCGTTGCCCGATAGCAGCGAGACGCTCTCGAGCTGTCCTGGATGAGCCACCGCCAGATCCAGCCGACCGTCGGCGTCGAAGTCGGCGACGGCCGCCGCCGAGGCGGCTGCCGCCAACCCCACCTGTTCGATCACCTGGAACGTGCCATCGGCTCGTCCCAAAAGCGTCTGCAGATAAGGGTCGTGATTCCTGACCGCGACGAGATCCGCTCTGCCGTCACCGTTGAAGTCTCCCGTGACCAGGCCGGTGGCAAGGACAAGGGTGGGCGTCGCGACAGGCCCCTGGAAGGTCCCGTCGCCGAGGCCGCGGAACATCCAGACAAAACCCGTGAGGATGCCCTGTGGGTTCCTCGCCATGAGGGACGCCGCCAGGTCGAGCCGGCCATCTCCGTCGAAATCACCCGCGGCGAGACTCTGGATGCTCTGCGCCGCGGGGACGTCGGCTGCGGGAATGAAGGTTCCGTCGCTTTGCCCCAGGAGAATGTAGATGGAAGTGTTGAAGCCGGCCAGATCGGTCCGGCCATCGCCGTTGAAGTCGCCCTTCACGATCCCGATCGACGAATTCCGGTAGAGCCGCCCACCCAGATGCCCGTGGCCGTCGTTGAACAGCACGAACGGGTACCTGAGACCGGGGTCGGCACCCGCCAAATCGGGAAAGCCGTTGCCGTCGAAATCCGCGACGGCGCCCGTGTTGGACTGGGTGCCGTTGGGGACCATGGGACCGAAGGTCCCGTCCCCGTTGCCCTGCAGGAGCCCGGTGCCCGTCGCCAGGTCGAGGGCGCCATCGCCATTGAAATCGGCGGGTATCAGCCACTCGAGACTCCGCGGGAAGCTGGTGACGGTCCGGTCCCGTATCCCTCCGGTTCCATCCCCCAGGAGGATAGACATTCGCACGCCGATGGGACCGAGCACCGCGAGGTCGGGCTTGCCGTCACGGTCGAAATCACCGCTGCAAACGAAAGTTCCGCCCGGCTCTCCGCCCAGCGAGACGGGAGGATCGAACTCACCGTTACCGTGGCCGAACAGGATCGCCGCCTCCTGATTGTCGGCCGTCGCGACGGCGAGATCAGGAAATCCATCCAGGTTGAAATCGACGGCGGTGAGCACCGTGGCGCCGCCACCGGCGTCGAAGAGAGCCTCGGGCTGCAAGGTGCCGTCTCCCTTTCCCAGGAAGACGGAGACTTTCGGGGCGGTGCTCCCGACCATCAGATCGGGCACGCCGTCCAGGTTCAGGTCGGCCACCGCCAGGAAGCGGGGATGGAAATAGGGAGTATCCCCGACCGGATACTGGTCGTGCAGGGTGAAGGTTCCATCGCCCCCGCCGAGGAAAATCGAGAAGAAGCCATCCTCGAAAGCAACGGCCAGATCCATCCTGCCGTCCCCGTTGAAATCAGCCGCCACGAGGTAGTTTGATTCGTCACCGATGGAAGTTTCCTGCGCCGGCTCGAAATCGCCGTCCCCGCGGCCCAGCAGGATCATCAGGTCGCCTGTGCCGGAAACCATCGCCAGGTCGGTGGTGCCATCTCCGTTGAAATCGGCCGCCGTCATGGAGTAGGGGGGCGCGCTCGTGGGAAAGAGGGGGTCCGAAAAAAGGTTGCGGGCGGCGGCGACGCCAGTGCCGGCGAATAGAATGAAGGCGGCGAACAGCAGGCAGTGGAGCAAGCGAGAAACAGGCAGGGAAGTCATACGTGAGTTCATCGTGATTCCTCTAGGGGGCGGGAGGAGTTCCGTGTCCTTTCCCCCCGCTCCTGCGAGCGTCGTGCGGGATCTGGACGACGCCGGTGACGGTGGCTTGATTGCCGGCGGCGTCGGTGGCGGTGTAGGTGATCCGGT
>Ga0066903_100006491_pt1 | contig 10410 bp, 4 predicted proteins | sample PanSoiMetaGPlot1_FD_67491 | JGI IMG/M metagenome (GOLD analysis project Ga0066903, IMG submission 67491) | Tropical forest soil microbial communities from Panama analyzed to predict greenhouse gas emissions - Panama Soil - Plot 1 (version 2) | ecosystem: Environmental > Terrestrial > Soil >...
TTCTTGTGCGCAAGGCCTCCACCGTAGCCAGTCAGCGAGCCGTCCGCGCCGATGACGCGATGACATGGAACCACAATTGGGATCGGATTTGCTCCATTCGCGGCGCCGACAGCACGGCTTGCTCCCTGGCGGCCCACCTTGCTGGCCAGTTGCCCGTAACTCATTGTCGAACCGGCCGGAATCGTTCGTAACGCCTTCCAAACTTCACGCTGGAAAGCCGTGCCACCAGTCGCAGTTTTTACATCAGCGAGCGCATCAATCCTGCCCTTGAAATAGGCCTCCAGCGCCCATTTGAGCGGCACAGGCGCTTTGCCTTCCTGAAGCGTGTAGTGGGCATAATGATCGCGCAAAAGATGGTTCATCCGTGATTGGTGATCGCCAAACTCAATGGCGCGAAGAACGCCAGCGTCATCGGTCACAATCAGCAGCGGGCACATGGGAGACTCCCATCGTTCAATTCGCAAGCGCATCGTCTTCGTCCGAAGCATCGTAGAATGTCCATTCGTTTTCATATTCCTCAGCCTAACTGCAATCCAACACAATACTCGCCGTTTTCGGACATAATATTAAATTTATTTCAATGTCCGAAAACGGCTAGCGGGAACGAATCCTGGACCCATAATAAGAGGATGATGACAGAGGACAACCGGGGACGATATAAAGCGCTGCTTGCTCGCGATCCGCGGTTTGATGGCATTTTTTTTGTCGGCGTAACGTCGACTGGAATTTACTGCCGCCCAATTTGCCCCGTGAAACCGCCCAAAGAAGTCAACTGCCGCTTTTACAAAAGCGCGCAGGAAGCCGAGTTGGCGGGGTTTCGCCCCTGCCTGCGCTGCCGTCCCGAATTGGCGCCCGGCAAGGCGCCCGTCGACAATTCTCAACGCATCGCTCACCAGGTCGTCCAGCGCATCGAAGAAGGTAACATTGAAGAGAAGGCCGCGCTGGAAGCCATCGCCGCCGAATTTGAACTCAGCTCGCGGCAGGTCCGCCGCATCATCCTAAAGGAATTGGGCGTGCCGCCGATTCAGTTGCTTCTCACCCGCCGTTTGCTAAGAGCCAAACAACTTCTCACCGAAACCAAATTGCCTGTGACCGAAATCGCTTTTGCCAGCGGATTTTCGAGCCTGCGCCGATTTAACGACGCATTCTGCACCCGTTACGGAATGCCGCCTTCGCGCCTCCGCAAAAACGCCGGTCCGGACTCGACCGTTTCCAACGGCACGGGAACGTCGACCCTTCAACTATCTTACCGTCCGCCCTATGACTGGCCCGGCGTGCTGGCTTTCCTTAAGGCGCGCCAACTGAAAGGCGTCGAATGCGTAATCGACGATGCTTACGCTCGCACCGTGAAATTGGGCGGGCACAAAGGCTGGATTACGGTCACTCAGGCTAAAAAGAAAAATGCGCTTGCGCTGGAATTCACCCACAGCCTTACGCCCGTTCTGCCCGCGCTTTTGAGCCGGCTTCGAAATTTATTCGATTTGGATGCACGGCCTGATCTGATATCCAAACAACTCCGCAAGGACAAGCGCCTGGCCGGTCTCGTCAAAGCCACTCCGGGCATGCGTGTGCCGGGTGCTTTCAATGGATTTGAAATCGGATTGCGTGCGATACTCGGCCAGCAGGTCACCGTAAAGGCCGCCACCACAATCGCAGGCCGTCTTGCGATTGCGTTCGGGGAACGCATCGTAACGCCGTATCCCGAATTGACTCGTCTGACTCCGGCTCCGTCACGAATTTCGAAGGCCACAGTTGATGATATCGCCAAACTCGGCGTGCTCAGCGCGCGCTGCAAAAGCCTTATTGCTGTGGCGCGAGCGCAAGTCTCCGGCGAATTATCACTCGATAACGGCCCGCACCACAATCCGGACGTCACCATTGAACGGCTGGCCGTTTTGCCTGGTATCGGCCAATGGACTGCGCATTACATCGCCATGCGCGCGTTGCGCTGGCCGGATGCCTTTCCCAAGGAAGACATTGCAGTGCGCAACAAGCTTGGACGCGTGACCGCAAGGCAGGCAGAAGAAATGTCGCAGTCGTGGCGCCCATGGCGCAGTTACGCCGTTCTTCATCTTTGGCGGGCGAGCGTTGAGCCAACACATTGAGAGACTTGAATTTAAGCCTCACACTCCAGGCCTGAATGTCTCGCCGCTTTAATGCTTCAATGCTTCCACACTTCATATTAACCTCGCCCCATGTTCCGTTTCCGAATCGCGTTCGCCTTTCCCTTTTTGCTGCTTTTCGCGACACTCGGAAACTCAGCCTCTGCTAGCAACGATGCCAACCGCCTTACCTACCTCGACGAATCCGATCCTTTTTATGTCGGACGCAATTTCCCCAAGCTGACCACTGCGGAATGGGTGGGTGAACCCGGTGTCGATGCCGTCGTCATTCTCGCCATAGACGATATGAATGCACCGCCGCGGTGGGAGCAGTTCCTCCGTCCCATCCTGAACCGTCTCAAACAAATTGATGGACGCGCTCCCGTCAGCATCATGACCACGTCAATCGATCCTGACGCTCCCCAACTCCAATCCTGGCTCAAAGAAGGTCTCTCCATCGAAGTTCATACCCTCACCCATCCCTGCCCTTGCCTCGCAAAGAACGATTTTCAGGCCGCGGCGGATACCTACAACCGGTGCGTTGAATTGATGAATCGTATTCCCGGCAATAAACCGGTTGCTTTCCGCATGCCCTGCTGCGACTCAATCGACAGTGCCAGCCCGCGCTTTTTTGCCGAATTTTTCAACCGGACGAATTCCGCCGGCCAATTTCTGACGATTGATTCGTCGGTCATGAACATTTTCACGCCGAAGGATACCTCGTTGCCACGGGAACTGACCACCGATGGCTCGGACACAGAAAAATTTCGCAAATACCTTCCCTTCCCGTCTTTTGTCACCACGATTGAAGATTATCCCTATCCTTATGTCATCGGAAAACTTTGTTGGGAATTTCCTGCGATGGTCCCCAGCGATTGGGAAGCTCAACATCTGCACGGAACAAATAATGCAGTCACAGTGGCCGACTGGAAAGCGGCGCTCGACGCCACCGTTCTCAAGCAAGGAACGATGACTATGGTATTTCACCCGCACGGCTGGATAAGAAACGATCAACTCATCGAGCTAATTGATTACTCGGTTCAAAAATACGGCAATCGAGTAAAGTTTCTCAATTTCCGCGAAGCGCAGGAGCGCCTGAATCAATATCTGCTTGCCGGGCATCCCTTGCGCGCTGCGGACGGATCTGACAACGGCGTCCGGCTGCTCGATTTGAATCACGACGGCTTTCTGGACGTTCTCTTTTCTGAAGGGCGTGACAGCAAAACGCGCATCTGGAATACGCACAGCAAAAGCTGGTCGGAAAGCAGTGGTCCAACAAATCTTGTCGAAGCAACTGCGGCGGGTCAGCAAGATACCGGCGTACGTTTCGGAATAGTGAGGTCCGATCGTGTCAGCGCCATAGTCCGCAATCATTCGGTGACCAACGCATGGACCTTCGATGGACACGATTGGATTGAAGATAAGGAGCTCCTGTTGGGATTAACGCTCGCGGGCATGCCAATCGTCACCGCCAGCAAGTCAGCAGATCGAATTCTCGATCGTGGCGTTCGTTTGCGCGACATCGACGGTGATGGACAATGCGAACTGATCGTTGCCAACGATTCTCAAAATGCGGTTTTTTCCTGGTCCGAGTCCGAGCGCACATGGAAACCATTCGAATATGCTCTGCCTCCGAATACCTCGATAGTCGACTCTCAAGGTCATGACAATGGCCTCCGGTTCGTCGATGTGAATGATGACGGTTTTGCCGATGTTCTCTTTTCCAACGAAAAGTTTTTCTCGCTGCATCTCTTCATTGCGAAACCGTACCTCGGATTTGGCCACGGTTGGAGTCGTGAAGTGCTGGCCGGCAAACGCGGGGAGCCTGGCGAAGTACCGATGATCACTCAGAACGGCAGCAACAACGGTGCATGGTTTCATTCACGCCACCTTTGGGTCCAAAACGAAAACACCGCGGCTCTGACGAATTTTGTAGACCATCGTTCGTTCGACAATCTCCTTGCCGGCTTGCAACCGCCACCGCTCTCGCCCGAGCAATCGCTCCGCGCGATTCACGTCCGACCTGGCTTCAAAGTGGAACTCGTCGCTTCCGAACCCCTGGTCCAGGATCCAATCGCCTTCGAATGGGGCGCTGATGGAAAACTGTGGGTCGTCGAAATGGGCGATTATCCTTTGGGCGTTGATGGGAAGGGCAAGGCGGGTGGCATCGTGCGTTTTCTCGAGGACACCAACAACGATGGCATTTACGACAAATCTACAGTCTTTCTCGAGGGCCTGAATTTTCCAACCGGTGTCTTCCCATGGCGCAAAGGCGTCATCATCAGCGCCGCGCCACAAATCTTCTATGCCGAAGATACCAATGGGGACGGTAAAGCCGATCTGAAGAAAGTGCTCTTCACCGGATTCAGAGAAGGCAACCAACAGCACCGCGTGAACGGATTCGATTATGGCTTGGATAATTGGCTTTACGGCGCAAATGGGGACAGCGGCGGCGAAATCAGCACGATTGCCGACGGAAAGGAACAGGGCCAACCCGTAAACATCGATGGCCGCGATTTTCGTTTTCGTCCCGACGCTGAAACATTCCAAACCCAGGCCGGTGAGACCCAATATGGTCGACACCGCGATGATTGGGGCAACTGGTTCGGCAACAACAACAGCGAATGGCTCTGGCATTATTTTCTTCCGGAACAATATCTCGCCCGCAATCCTCATCTCCCGGTCCGGACCTTAAATCGCGTTCTCGGCAATTACGACGATTCGGGTCGCGTCTTCCCAGTGTCTCGCCTGTTGCAAAGGTTCAACGATATTGGTTCTCTGGGCTTCGTCACTTCCGCCAATAGCGCAACTCCTTATCGAGACGAGCTGTTTGGCGGCGATTTCGCTACGAGCGTCTTTATCAGCGAACCGGTTTACAACTTGATCCATCGCGAACTTCTTGAGCCAAATGGCGTCAGTTTTACAAGCCACCGCGCGGCCGATGAAAAGGATAGCGAATTTCTTGCCTCAAAAGACAACTGGTTTCGCCCAACGATGTTGAAGACCGGTCCCGATGGCGCGCTTTACGTTGCGGACATGTATCGATTGGTTATCGAGCATCCGGAATGGATCCCCAACGACCTAAAAAATCGGCTCGACCTCCGCGCAGGCCACGATAAAGGGCGCATTTATCGCGTCTATCCCGCCAGCGCTCACTTGCGAAAAGTCCCACGGCTTGATCAACTCAGCAGCTCCGAATTAGTGCAGGCTCTCGACGGTCCGAACGGCTGGCAGCGCGACACCGCTCAACGATTGCTGGTCGAAAGGTCCGACCATTCCGCCGTGAAACCATTGCAGGCTCTCGTCTCGGCAAACTCAAGTCCCAAAGTCCGCCTGCAAGCCCTTTGCACATTGGACGGCCTCGGCGCTGTAACACCGGATATTCTAATGCGCGCTCTTAACGATTCACATCCGGCTGTCCGCGAACACGCGGTTCGCATTAGCGAATCGCTGCTCGACCATCGTCAGGCCAACGGCCAACTCGTCGACGCGCTCCTTAAACTTGAAAATGATCCTGCGATTCGCGTCCGCTATCAACTCGCCTTCACGCTGGGTCAAACTGATGATCACCGCGCCGGTGAAACTCTGCTGAAACTTTCTTTGAAGGATTCAGACAAACCAGACATTCAAACTGCTGTGATGACGTCCGCGCTTCCTCATCTTGAGACGATGCTTTTTATCATTCTGCGAAATGCTAAAGAACAGCAACCGCCCGAAGCGCTGCTCGAATCGTTGCTCGGTCTGGCGACCGCAATGGGCGACGAAAAATCCCTTTCCCGCGCGCTGACCATGGTCGCAACTCCAACGGACACAAACTTTGCGACCTGGCAATTCACGGCGATCGCCGGCGTTCTGGACGCGCTCGATCGCCGCAATTCATCACTAAAAACATTGCAAAGCGGCGCCGGGCCAGATCTAAAGCAATCCATTGAAAAACTTCAGCCGCTCTTCGCTGAGGCCCGCTCCCTCGCGACACCCCAGCCGGGCGCCAGCGTTCCTCCTCAAACTGAAACTGCACTCCGCCTGCTCGGGCGCGATCTTACCGACACCGACAAGGATTGCGAGCTTCTGGGAAAACTTTTGCAACCCAAGTTTCCGGCCACGTTACAACGCGCAGCCCTCTCAAGCTTGCGCCGACTCAACCGAAAGCACGTCGCCGACATTCTGCTGGCAAATTGGTCGGCCAGCAGCCCCAGCATCCGCGCGGAACTGCTCGCGGCCCTGTTCACTCGACCCGAATGGACCGATAGCCTGCTCGCGGCATTGGAAGCGAATCAGTTCCCGCCGGGCCAACTCAGTCCTGCAGAGCAGCAAAAACTTCTCAAGCACAAAACCCCGCCTATCCGCAAACGGGCTGAACGCGTAATTACGGCAGGGAATTCTGATCGCAAAAAGATCGTTGAATCGTATCAACAGGTAGCGAGCTTGACTGGCGACGCAGAAAAAGGCGCGGGATTATTCAAACAGAATTGCGCCGTTTGCCATCGACCCGCTGACCAACCGCAACTCGCGCCGGACCTCGGCGCGCTCGTCGGCAAACCAATCGAAACATTCCTGGTGGCGATATTGGATCCTAATCGCGCCGTCGAAGCACGTTATGTGAACTACATGGTCACTACCAAAAATGGCCGCGAACTCAGCGGCATCATCGTAGCAGAAACTGCGAACAGCATCACCTTGCGTTCGCAAAATTCAGAAGAAACCATTCTCCGCGCAGAGCTTGAATCTCTAACCAGTTCCGGCCTCTCGCTAATGCCGGAAGGTCTAGAGAAAAGTCTCAACGCCAAAGATCTGGCGGACATCGTCGCTTTTCTTCAAAAATCTGGCACTTCAAAACTCGAAGCCAGCGGACATTAGAATGCCATTTCTTTACTGACGCTCACGAGCCAGTGTTAGAAAAGGAATGACCTCCCGCTCGAGGTCGCTCGCCGAGAGTGAAAGCACTTTTTGCAACGGCACCGCCTGCGAAACGTCAAATTTCCCAGATTTCGTGCGACTCAATTGCACTAAATGCGCTCCGCAACCAACTTTCTGTCCTAGTTCATGTGCGATGGAACGGACATACGTGCCCTTCGTGCAAGCCAGGCGAAATCGGGCCAGCGGCTCTTCGTAGCTGCTGAATTTGAAATTGTAGATATGAATGAGGCGTGGTTCGCGTTGCACTTCCACACCCTTTCGCGCAAGCTTGTACAGCGGTACTCCGGCCTTTTTAATGGCCGAAACCATTGGCGGCGTTTGCATCTGGTCGCCCACAAATTCCGCCGCCAGATTGTTCAGTTCCTCCAAAGTAATTGGCGGTACCGGCAGTGACGCCATCAATTCACCGTCTGAATCAAAACTGTCCGTGCTCTCGCCAAGCTTGATGGTGCCTTCGTACACTTTGTCATCTGACATCAATCGTTCCGACAATTTGGTCCCTCTGCCGAGCACGATAATCAACAAGCCCGTGGCGTTCGGGTCCAAAGTACCGCAATGGCCCACCTTTTTGATTCCAAAATGGCGGCGTATCTCATCCACAACATCGTGCGACGTCATTCCAGCCGGTTTATCAATAAGCAGCGCGCCATCCAGCGCCGTAAATTCTTGCATCATATTTCTTCAATTACTTTCTACATGCTTGCAAGTTGTGACTGGGTTTTTGAAGGAAAAACTGATTCAAGCTGTCAAATCTTGCTCTAATTATTAAATTATCCACCTAATGGATTGGCTGTTGAATTTAGACGTAGAGGCTTTTCGGCTCATTAACCGGGCCGGAAGCAATCCGTTTTTCGACCAAATCATGCCGATTCTCAGTGGCAACGCATTCTTTTTTCCTGCCCTTGTCGTCGTTGGTCTGCTGCTGATTTGTAAAGGTCGTTCGCGCGGTATCATTTGCCTTTTGATGCTCGCCTTGGCGGTCGGTCTCTGTGATGGGTGGATTTGCCGTCTCCTCAAGGAAGTTGTAGGTCGGCCTCGTCCGTTTTTAACGCTCAGCGATGTTCATTGTCTAATCGGCAAAGGCGGTTCCTTCAGCATGCCCTCATCTCACGCGGCGAATTGGTTTGCGGCCACGTTAATTACCGCTGTGTATTATCGACGCAGCCTTTGGTTCATGCTGCCAATGGCCTTGCTCGTCAGCTATTCGCGCGTCTATAACGGAGTTCATTACCCGAGCGATGTTTTAATTGGGGCTCTTATTGGTGTCGGAACCGCTGGCGCCGTTCTATGGGTCACCGATTCCTTCTGGCAATTCATCGGCAAGAAATGGTTCCCGTTTTGGTGGGCAAATATGCCGTCATTGATTTCAGCTCGAATTCGGCCGCAGCTTTCCGAAGAAGAAGCTGAACCGGTCTTCGCTCCTCGTCCCTTGGCGAAAGAAGGGCGCGGTGTCCTCACCGCGCCTCTTGGCGCCGCGGGCGTCAAATCCTTCGCGGTGGGGACACAGCGCCCTACCACCTTGCACATGGAAAGTCCGCACGAGACCATGGACAAACAATGGCTGCGGCTCGGCTATATCGTCATCGCCATCCTGCTCATCGCCCGCTTCACTTACATAGCCGGCGGAACAATCCAATTAAGCGAAGACGAATCGTATCAGTGGCTTTGGTCTAAACATCTGGCGCTTTCTTATTACAGCAAACCGCCGCTGATTGCCTACACCCAATTCCTCGGAACCTTGCTTTTTGGCGATACCGTTTTTGGCATCCGATTCTTTTCACCTGTTATCGCCGCCCTTCTGAGCGTCCTTGTTCTGCGTTTTTTTGCGAAGAACGTCAACGCCCGCGCCGGCTTTTTTCTCCTGCTCATTACCACCGCAACTCCCCTCCTCTCTGCCGGCGCAATTCTGATGACTGTCGATCCGCTTTCCGTTCTGTTCTGGACGGCAGCGATGGTATCGGGTTGGCGCGCTGTGCAACCGGACGCGCCGACGCGTTACTGGTTATGGACAGGGCTTTGGATGGGCCTAGGTTTTCTAAGTAAATTTAGCTATCAAATGGTTTGCTTCGCCCTCTTTTTCATCCTGTGGCCGCCAGCCCGCAAATCCTTGCGCCGCCCCGGCCCATACCTGGCTTTGCTCATCAACGCGATTTGCTTGCTGCCGGTTCTGCTCTGGAATTATCAACACGGCTGGATAACCCTGCAACACGTCGCGCAAAATGCTGGCGCGGACACCGAATGGACGTTCGAGCGAATGCTTAGGTTCTCGTCACGATTCCTTAGCGCCGAATTCGGCCTGCTTAATCCGATTTTCTTTGTTGCAATGGTCTGGGCCGCCATAGCGATGTGGCGGCGCAACCGGAATAATCCGCTGCTCCTATACTTTTTTGCCATGGGTGCACCCGTGTTCCTGTTGAACCTGGCGATTTCCTTTCATTCAAACGTGCTGCCGAATTGGATCGCCCTGTCAGTCATTCCGCTCTTCTGTTTGATGGTCGCCTACTGGGACACCCGTTGGCGACTCGGCGTGAATCGCATCAAGCCATGGCTGATGGCGGGATTAATCTTCGGCTTTGCTGCAGGTTTGCTTTTCCACAACACCGACTGGATTAAGAAAATTTCGGGATTTTATTTACCCGTCAATTCTGATCCGTTGCATCGCGTCCGCGGTTGGTCGGATGTGGCCCGAGTTGCCGGTGAAGCGCGTGCCGACGTTCTCGATGAAGGCAAGCCCACATTCATTATCGCCGAACATTACGGGCTTGTCGGGGTGATTTCGTTTTACCTCCCCGAAGCCAAAGCAGCTGTTACTCAAACTCCACTGGTCTATTCCGTCTCCAGTCCGGTGCCTAAAAATCAATTCTTTTTCTGGCCCGGTTACAACCTGCGCAAAGGCGAAAACGCGGTTTATGTTCGCGAATTGGATCGGGATGTTTCCACTCCAAAACCTGCGCCGAAGTCTCTGGTCGATGAATTCGAGTCAGTCACCGATATGGGCGTTCGCAACGTCCTGTATCACGGCCGGCTCCTGCGCCCATTGCAATTCTTCGCCTGCCGAAATTTGAAATGACTGCGAATGTAGAACACGCGAAAACCTACTTCGTTCGCGACTACGATCTGGCAGGCACACTCACCTCCGGCCAAGCCTTCCGCTGGCAATGCCGCGATGGCAATTGGATCGGTGTCATCGGAAATCATTGGGTCCGCCTCCGTGCGAACGAATGTTCCATTTCCGCCCAATGCACAGAACCCGTCCCGGATTGGACCTGGCTAAGCGAATATCTCCAACTCGATCTGGATCTGAGTCAGGTTCTCGCAACATTTCCGGATGACGAACCCATGCGCGCCGCCGTGACTGCTTGTCGCGGTCTGCGTCTTTTGCGCCAGGATC
>Ga0066903_100006492_pt1 | contig 10410 bp, 10 predicted proteins | sample PanSoiMetaGPlot1_FD_67491 | JGI IMG/M metagenome (GOLD analysis project Ga0066903, IMG submission 67491) | Tropical forest soil microbial communities from Panama analyzed to predict greenhouse gas emissions - Panama Soil - Plot 1 (version 2) | ecosystem: Environmental > Terrestrial > Soil >...
CTGGGCCTCTCGACGCTGGCCAAGGTCACGAATCTTTTCCTGGCCCTGCTCGCCGTGGCCCTGCTCGGGCTCAGGAAGCCCCGCACGGGGAGCGTGCGGGCCTGCGCGGGACTCGCGCCGGGAGTGGGACTGTGGATGGCCGTGAATCTCGCGATGTTCGGCGGGTTGGCCACCACCGGCTATGACCGCACGCTCGTGCTCCAGGATGGATCGCCGGCCGTGGTTTCGCACAAAGGTTTCTTCGATGTCCCGGTGCTTCAGGGCGCCAAGGGCCAGCTGCTGGATCCGCGCGCGGGTCTCCTCACCACTTCTCCCCTGCTGCTGCTGGCGCTTCCCGGCTTCGTGCTCCTGTTCCGCAGAGATCGCTGGGAAGCACTCTTCATCGTGGGCATCTGCGAGTTCCTCTTCCTTCTCTTCAGCACCTATCGCTGGTGGTCCACCAGCCATTACGGCAACCGGTTTCTGATGGTCCCGGTGGCACTCATGGCCCTCCCCATGTCGCTCGTGCTCGACCGCCTGGGCAAGACCCTCCTTCGATGGATGAATCCCAGCCGGGCGCCGCTTCTCGCGTCGGACGGCCGGTGAGCCCGGCACTCTGGCTGAAGCGGATTGTTCTTCCCTTCGTGCTCACGCGCGCGGCCTTGCTGATCGTGGGCGGCATGGCGCTGGTGCTGCTTGGGTCGGCGCGCGGCGCGATGCCCGGCAACCTCGTCGCGCATGCTCCCGCGCCGGTTCCGCTCGAAATCTGGGCGCGCTGGGATTCGGAGTGGTATCTGCTCATCGCCGAGCGCGGGTACGACGCGGGCGATGCGCTGAGGCCCTTCTCGCCCGCCTATCGGCCGGAAGATACGACGGGATTCTTCCCCCTCTATCCTCTGCTCGTCTCCGGTGCGATCCATCTTGGCTTCCCTCCGGTCGCGGCCGGCGTCCTTATCTCGAACGTCGCCTTGCTCGCCGCCCTGACCCTTCTCTATCTCCTGGCCCGGGACGAATGGGGCGACGAGGCGGCCGGCACGGCGGTGTGGATCCTGTCGGCTTTCCCGTTCTCACTGTTCCTCTCGGCGGTCTATTCCGAGTCGCTCGCGCTGGCGCTGATTCTGGGCGCGTTTCTATCCGCCCGGCGCCGGCGCTGGGCGCTGCTCGCCGTCTGCGGCTTCTGCGCGGGGCTGGCGCGCCCCACCGCGCTCCTCGCCGCGCCCGCCCTCGCCTGGGAGGTGAAAGAGCGCGACGGAGGATGGCGAGGCTGGCTGTCCTTGCTGGGATTTCCCGCCGGCATCGCGGTTTTCTGCGCTTACTGCGCCGACACATTCCATGAGCCGCTCGTGTGGGCCGTGCGCCAGCAGCGCTGGAGAGGACCGTCCTCCTGGCCCGGGCGGGCCTTCACCCGGTTTCTCGAATCCTCGCCTCATCTGCACGGAGCGCACGATTCGATTCTCGAGCTGTGCGTCGCGATGGTCTTTCTCCTTTCCATGATTCCCGTGCTGCGCAAAGCCCCCCGCTCCTGGGCGACCTACACCGTGCTGTGCGTCCTGCTCCCGCTGTCGTCCACCTTGTGGTCCTTCGGAAGGCTTTCGCTGATGACGTTTCCCGTCTTCGCCTCGGTCGGCGATTCCCTGCGCCGGGCTCCTTCGGGACTTCCCGCCTACCTCAGCCTCAGCCTTCCTCTAGGTGGATTCCTGATGACCTTGTTCGCCTGCGGGTGGTGGGCAGGCTGATGCGGGGCGGGTCAGACCCCTCGCTGGAGGCGCTGCGCGAGAAGCGGCGGCAGGCCCGCCTCGAGCATCCGGACCTGCGCCTTTTGGACGGGATAATTGACGCGGTGGAAGGAGGCTTCCCGCGCGGCCTCGTCGAGCAGGAGGAAAGCGGCGCGAGGATCCTCGTCGCGAGGCTGGCCCACCGAGCCCGGGTTGATGAGGTACCGCACCCCTTGGCGCAGGGCGACGCGCGTGCCGTCGGGCGCGGGATAGATAGTCGAGAGCGCGCGGCCCGACAGGCTGAACACGCATGGAACATGGGTATGACCGAACAGGCAGACCTCGAAATCGATCTCGTGAAAGGTTCTCAGAGCCTCCTCCGGGTCGACCAGATACTCGTCTTCGTCCAGCGGACTCCCGTGCGAGGCCAGGATGCCCCGTGAGAGTTCCGCGGGACCGGCAGGCAGAGTCGCGAGGAAGCCCTTCGTCTCCTCGGAAATCATGCGCCGGTTGACCACCGCGGCCTGCAGCGCCAGGAGATTGAATTCCTCTCCCCGCTCGATGCCCGCCACGACACGGTCGTGATTGCCGCGGATCATCACGGCGATCTTCAGGGCGCGCAGCTCGCGCACGACCTCCTCGGGGCTGCCTCCGTAACCCACAAGATCTCCCAGGGCGGCCACCCGCTCGAATCCCAGCTCCCGCGCAGCGTCCAGGCAGGATTGAGTCGCCTCGAGATTGGAGTGAAGATCGCTCAGCACCAGCGTTCGCAAAGGTGTCTCCGGCAGACCCGCCTCAGGTGACCTGGAATCCCTGATCCCGCAGCGCCTGCATCGCTCTTCCGGCGACCCTTGAGGGGGAAATACCCTCCGAGTCCACATGGATCCGGGCGCATCGATAGTACTCGTGGCGGTGGCGGTAGAGAGCTTCGATCTCCGCCCGGCCTCTCCAGAGCGGGCGGTCGGTCGCTCCGGCGCATCGCCGCATCGCTTCGGCCAGGCTCACCTGCAGCCAGACCGACCATCCCGCCGCTTCCACCAGGTTGCGATTCTCCTCGGCGACATACGTCCCGCCGCCGGTCGCGACGACCAGATGCGGCACGGAAGTCAGCGAAAGAAGGATGTCGCGCTCGAGGCGGCGGAAGACCGGCTCGCCAGCCTCGCGGAAAATGTCTGCAATGCTTTTGCCCGCCTGGCGACAGATGGCTTCGTCCAGATCCACGAACCGCCAGCCCATGAGCGCGGCCATCTCGGCGCCCGTCGTGGTCTTCCCGGCGCCCATGAATCCCACCAGGTAGATTTGCTCGGAACCTTGCAGTCCCACCGGCGCCCTCCGTCAGGAGTGGGCCGCCACGGACCGGCCGCGGGCGAGGAGGCGCTCCAGGTAATGAGTGGAGATGTGCCCACCCTGAAAGTCGGGATCCGCAAGAATCCGGCGCAGGAGGGGAATGGTCGTCTTGATGCCTTCCACGACCATGAGATCCAGCAGACGCCGCATGCGCGAGATGGCCTCCGCACGGTGATTCCCGAAGGTAATCGCCTTGGCGACCAGAGAGTCGTAGTAGGGGGAGATGACCCCTTCGCCGTGGGCCGCGGTGTCCACCCGGATCCCCGGGCCGCCCGAGATGTTGAACGTGGTGATCCTCCCGGGAGAGGGGATGAAGGTCTCCGAGTCCTCTGCGTTTACCCGGCATTCCACGGCGTGCCCGAAGAAGCGGATGTCCTCCTGCGTGTATCCGAGGCGCTCCCCGGCGGCGATGCGGATCTGCTCCTTGATGAGATCCAGGCCCGTCACCATCTCGGTGACCGGGTGCTCGACCTGAATCCTCGTGTTCATCTCGATGAAATAGAACTTCCCGTCGGGAGCCAGCAGGAACTCGATGGTCCCCGCGTTCTGGTATCCAGCCGCCCGCGCGCCGGCCAGCGCCGCCTCGGCCATCCGTCGCCGCAGCTTGGGATTAAGCGCGGTAGAGGGTGACTCCTCGACGAGCTTCTGATGGCGCCGCTGGATGGAGCATTCGCGCTCGCCCAGATGGACGATGCTTCCGTGCTCGTCCCCCAGCACCTGGAACTCCACGTGACGCGGATCCTCGATGTATTTCTCCAGATAGACGTCCGGCACGTCGAAAGCCTTCTTCGCCTCGCTCATGGCCGTCTGGATAGCCAGCCGCAGCTCGTCCTCGCTGCGGGCGATGCGCATGCCCCGGCCGCCGCCGCCCGCCGAGGCCTTCACGATGACCGGATAGCCGATCTTGCGGGCCAGCGCCACCGCCTCCACATCGCTGCCCAGGATCCCCCGGCTTCCCGGAACGCAGGGAACGCCGGCGGATTCCATCAGCTCCCGCGCTTTCGCCTTGTCCCCCATCTGGCGGATGACGGACGGGCTCGGCCCGATGAACTTGATCTTGCAGGCTTCGCAGACCTCCGCGAAATGGGCGTTCTCCGCCAGGAAGCCGTAGCCGGGATGGATGGCGTCGGCGTCGGTGATCTCGGCCGCCGCGATGACGCTGCCGATGTTGAGATAGCTCTCCGAGCTGCGCGGCGGGCCGATGCAGACATCCTCGTCCGCGTAGCGCACGTGGAGGGCATCGCTGTCGGCCTCGGAGTGCACGGCCACCGTTGCGATGCCGAGCTCGCGGCACGCCCACAGGATCCGCAGTGCTATCTCGCCGCGGTTGGCGATCAGGATTTTCTTGAACACGTCTGCGCTATCCGGAGGCGGGTCGAATCCGGAACAGAACCTCGCCATACTCCACGGGCTGGCCATTGGCGGCAAGGATCTCCTCCACCACCCCGTCGACGTCCGATTCGATCTCGTTCATGAGCTTCATGGCTTCGACGATGCACAGGACCTCGCCGGCCTTGACGGCTTTCCCCACGTCGCTGAACGGAGGAGCCTCAGGACTCGGCGAGCGATAGAAGGTTCCGACCAGGGGGGACTTTATCTCGTGGAGCCCGGCGGACGGGGCCCCCGGCGTCGCCGCGGGCTGCGGCGTGGGAGCGACCTGCAACGACGGCGTGGCGGCCGGCGCTCCGATCACTCGATCTTCCGCCCGCGGACGGGAATCCGCCTTGACGAGCTTGATCTTGAACCCTTCGCGCTGCAGCTCGAACTCGACGAAATTGCTTTGCGAAATCAGGTCAATCAGCTCCAGGATTTCCTTGTCCACGATCTCGCCTCCCGGAACGTCCCCTTAAACACGCGCCCCGCAGACCCGGCTGCGGGGCGACGAAAGGTCACGGCCTGCTCGATCTTGGGCCGTGGGGACTCGTGGTCGAAGGGGACTCAGGCCAATTCTCCCTCCAGATGCTGGCAGGCCTTCTCCAGCTCGTAGCGCGCGCGGCCCGTCGAAGCGCGTGGGTCCATGATCAGGCAGAGATAATACTCGGGGGTCACCGCCCTGAGGAGCGTCTGCGCCTCCTGGCACCGCAGCATGAGCTCCTGCGGCATCCCTTGCTCGAGCGCGCGCCCGGTGGCTACGGCTGTCTTGATGAGAGACGTGCATTCGGCGGCGATCCTTTCCAGGTCGATTCCGGCGCGAACCGGCACCTCCGCGATGGGAATCCCGTCCACGCCGATCATGGCGGCGCCCTGCACTTCCTCTACGCGTGAGACCAATCCTTCCAGCACTTGCTTAAACATATCATCCCCTCCGGACACCGATCAACCAATTCTCCAGCCCGCGGATGACGCGGCGCCGCGGATCCTCGCGGAGGGTCTCCCGCGCCGGAGCGGCCCCCGACTCGGGGTCGGAGGGCTCCGTGCCGAGAAGCTCGCTGATCCTCCGGCGGACCGCCTGATTGTCGGGATCGGCCCGCAGCATGTTCTCGTAGACCGCGACCGCCCGATCGACCAGGCCCTGCCGGAAGTAAATCTCCGCCAGCGTATTGGTCGCCAGGGCGTCTTGCGGCATGGCGGCCGGCGCGGGACGGGAGACCGGCGAGGGGGAAGCTTCTTCGGGCCCCCGCTCGAGCTGGTACACCTGGGCTCGGACGTCCGCGTCGTCCGGATAAAAGGCCTGCAGTCTCCGATAGGTCTCCAGTGCTTCGGACCACCGTCCTTGATTGCGGTAGATCGTGGCAAGGAGCCTGCCGGCGAGAAGGTTCTGCGGCTCGGATTCGAGCACCGCCCGGAACTCCTCCGAAGATTCCTCCATTCTGTCCAGCTCGAGCAGGGTTCTCCCCAGGAGGACGCGGGCGGAGTGGTACTGAGGGTGCTTCTGCAGGCCCTCACGGCAGACGCGCTCGGCTTCGGCGAGCCGCCCCTGCCGGCGGTATTCTTCGGCCAGCGGCAGAAAGGCCCTGGAGCCCGGATCGCGGGCCCAGCGAATCTTCAGATCTTCCAAGCGCCCCACGATTCCTCCGTGCGTCGCGGTCTCGCGGCGGCCGTCATGGCCTGGGCTGTCTTCGGGGCCGCGTCATTCTAGGAAACCGACCGGATCAAGTCAAACCCTTGCGAGCTCGCGGTTTGTCCTGCCTTGCAAAGAGAAAGGGGCTCCCGGACAAGACCTCCGGGAACCCCTCGCGATGGCGTGTCGCGTCTCTGCCTACGGGCTGCAGGCCGGATAACCGGGGGTCGTCGGGTCGCAGCAGTCGCCCACTCCGTTGCCGCCCACCGGGAACGTGTCGAGCTGGCTCGGGTTGAAGACGAGCGGGCAGTTGTCCGTGGCGTCGGGAACCCCGTCGGCGTCCGAATCGGGGGCCGTCGTGAACGTGATCGGAACGTTGGCCGAGAAGTTCACGTCGTGGTTGCTGAAATCCTTCCCCTTCACGTCGACCCGCGCGATTACCGTGTTGCCCGCCAGTCCCGCGAACTTCGCGGCACCGGAAACCACGACGAGCGTCACTGTCGCCGAGCCGCCGGCGGGAACGAAGCCGGCTCCGACCACGCCCGATGCAGGCGCGAGGAGGGCGGAGTAGGTCACCGTGTAGCTGGTGAGCGTCACGTCGTTGAAGAAGGTGGTGGCGCTGGGATTCCTGGGCTGTGCCCGGAGCACCATGGTCGTCGAGTCGTCGACCGGATTGGTGGGATCCGAGGACACGGGCGTGGCGCTCACGACCTCGATGACCGAGTCGGAGTGGTCGGGGTTGTGCGCCACGTCGTTGCAGGCGATGACTGCACCCAGCGCCACCGACGCCAGGACCAGGGCCCGCAGTACGTCTCGTTTCAGAGCGAACATGTCTGGGTTCCTCCTGGGCCTAGACCTTCTTCAGAATCCTAGGCGTGATAAAGATGAGCAGCTCGGCATTCTCCCGGTTGATGGTCTTGCTCTTGAAGAGCCATCCCAGCCCGGGGATCCGTCGGAGCCCCGGCACGCCGGTTTCCGTCACCGCATCGTTCACCTTGAAGATTCCGCCGATGACCGCGGTCCCTCCATCGCCCACCATGATCTGCGTCTGGGCGCGCTGCGTGTTGATCGGGGGCACGTCGCCGACCCGGTTGACGAAGTTGGGAGAGTTGTTCTCCACCTTCACCATCATGCTGACCGTTCCCTCTTTCGTGATCTGCGGGGTGACCTCCAGCTTGAGCGAGGCGGACACGAACTCCACGTTGATCTCCGTCGCGGTGGTGTTCACAATCGGGATCTGCGTACCTTGTTCGATCGTCGCGGTCTGGTTGTTCTGCGTCACGACCTTGGGAGCCGAGAGGATCTTCACGTCGCCGCTGAGCTCGAACGCATCCAGCTGGGCGTTCAGATTGAAGCTGTTGAGCACGTTTCCGAAGCTCACTCCGAGCGTGTTCGCGCTGGCCGGAGGCGGAAGGTTCACGTCGTAGCTGATGTCCGCGGTGTGTGGAAACTGGAGACCCGTCTGAGTGCCCAGCGAGGGATCCCATTTGGCGTTCAAGCCCCAGGTGATGCCCAGGTCACGCTCGAACTGCCGATCGGTCTCCACGATGCGCGCCTCGATCGAGACCTGCGGCGTCTGCTCGTCCAGGGAATCGATCAGCCGGTTGATGGGCTCGCGCTTGGCGGCGATGTCGCTGATGATGAGCGTGTTGGTCCGATCGTCCGTGGCCACGTCGCCCCGCTTTGACATGACGCGCTTGACGATGGGGGCCACGTCCTTCGCCCGGGCGTAGCTCAGGGCGCGCGTGAACGTGACCGGCGTCTCCTCGAGCTCCTTCGCCTCCTGCAGGGTCTTGCGGGCGGCCGCTTCCTGCGAGAGCTTGCTCGTGCTCGCGATGCGGATCACGTTGTTCTCGAACACCTTGTCCAGCCCGTTGTTCTTCAGGATGATGTCCAGCGCCTGATCCTCGGGGACGTTGTCCAGCACGATGGTCACGTTCCCGCTGACGCTGGGATCCAGGACGATGTTGTAGCCGCTGATCTCATGGAAGATGCGGAAGACATCCTTGAGATCCGCATCCTTGAAATTCAGCGAGATTCGCTTCCCCGTGTACTTCTGCCCGTTGTCCGAAATCGTCCGGGGAGAGAATCGGCCTCCCTGCACGATCATCGTTTCCTTCGACACCTTCACCGGTCGCATGGGCTCGAGATCCGAGGTCTCCGTTTCGCTCTTGGCGGGCGCAGCCGGCTTCTCGGTCTCTTCCTCGGGCGTACTGGACGCCGCAATCGGGGTCAGCCCCGGCCCCTCGGAGGGAGCCGCGGCTGGCTTCTCTGCGGCCGGGGCTTCGCTCGCAGGAGTCTGGGCCGCGAGGTTCACGCCGAGGGACTCTCCTTCCTGATCCTTGGGAGGTCCGCTGGGCGAGGCGACGGGCGTCGCCGTCGTCGCGGGATTGGGAGATTGGCCGGGCGCGTTGGCCGCCGCCTCGACAGGGGCGCCGATGGGCGAGGAGGACTTGCGCGCCGCCACCGCCTCGCTGAAATCGACGGTCAGGCCGCCGGGCGTGGGATGAATCTCATAAGGCCGCGCCGATTTGAGGTCGAACACCACGCGGGCGATTTTCTGCGGCGCCGTGGCGAACTGAGCCACCCGGATTTTCTCGAGAAACTGCGACTTGGGTGTGAGCGTGCGCTGCACCTGGGGAACCTGGTTCTGGACATTCTCCATGTCGATCACGAGGCGCGACGGGTTGCTCAGCTCAAAGACCTTGTAGTCGACCTTGCCATTGGTCTTCAGCTGGATCTTCCGCACCGCGTCGGGGCCCTTCGGAATCACGGACAGCAGGGCGGTCGCCCCGGGCGCTTTCTCCAGCGCGGCCTTCTCGGACTCCGACAGCACCGGCTCCGTGGGAGATCCAATCTCGGGAAGCGGCGCGGCCGCTGCGGAGGAGGCCTCTGCGAGGGAGTTCTCCGGAAGGGCTTTCCGGGAGGGATCGGGCTGGAACTCAATGCGGAGATCGTTGCCCTCGGTCTTCATCTGATGCAGGATGGGACGCTTGAAGTGGAAGGTCACCTGCGACACCTTGCCGCCCTCCGCGCCATCGTTCCGAACGCTGGTCTCCAGGCTTTCCAGCTCGGGGCTGTTCACCGTGGTCATGCCGGCGATGGGCGTTGCGTCCACGTCCAGCAGCTCCAGGACCATGGTGCTGTAGTCCGGCTCGTAGGACGTGTAGCTGAACGGATAGTTTCCCTTGAGGGTGATGGCGGTGGTGCCCTCGCTGGTCGTCTGCTCCACCGAGCCGATGGTCACCGACGACGCCGTCGGCTGCACCTGCTGGGCAGGCTCGCTGGCCGGCGGCGAGCCGGCGCAGCCCGCTGCAGCGGCGAGTGCGGCCAGCAGCGCGGCAATCTTCCAAGACCTCATAGCTTTTCCTCCTCCGCGGAATAGAGCCTCTTCGTGATGTCCCGGTAGGGCTTGATGGAACGCGGGTCGTTGATCTCCTGCCGGAAGACGACCTGTCCCGCCTGTCGATTGATCTGGATGATCCGGCCGTCATACAGTTGATCGCCTACCCTCAGAAAATATCCCTTGTTGTCGCTGCCGTTGAAGAAGGCCACGTTGTCCTTGCCCTTCTGGACGATGCCCACCAGATCCACCTCGGAGATGAGCATGCCCGCGATGCCCTTGGGCCGGGGTCCCTTGTCGGCCTTCGTCTGCTCCACCAGGGAGCGGAACGGATCCCGGCGCCCAGCAGGGTCGTAGGTGAATCCACGACCCGAAAGCACGCTCTCGCTTTCCTCGATGATCTTCTCGATGGTCTTGGTGTTCTGCTCTTCCTGCTTCTTGGCGGAGTCCGAATCCTGGCCCCCTTGGGGCGCGGCAGAAGCCGGCGCTTTCTCCGCCGGGATCGCCAGAGAGCCCGCCAGGACCATGGCCGTGATCGCGACCATGCCTCGGAGGAGGGTGAAGAGGTGGCGGCGGGTCATGGCTGACCTCCCTGGGATTTGCCCGATTTGTCGTCGTAGACGAACGTGGTCGCCGTGAAGGTGGAATGGATGGATCCCTTGCCGGACGAGTTGGCGCCGATCTGCACGTTGTCCACATTGATGATGCGGGAGTACTTGCTGATCCGATCGAAGAACACCCCCAGGTCGTGGTAGTCGCCGGTCACTTCCATGTTGATGGGGAATTCCCGGTAGAATTCCACCGGCTTGAGCGAGCCGGGATCGAACCGCTGCAGATCCAGATTCGACTGATCGGTCAGGTTCTTGACCCACTTGAGCAGCTCTCCGGTCTCGGGCTCGGTGGGAAGAATCTGGAGCAGGTCGTCGAGCTTGTGCTGCAGATTGGCGATCTCCTTCTCGAACTCGGGCAGCTTCGCCTCGATGGCGGCGCCGCGGCGAATCTCGGTCTGGAGATCCGACAGCCTC
>Ga0066903_100006493_pt1 | contig 10409 bp, 13 predicted proteins | sample PanSoiMetaGPlot1_FD_67491 | JGI IMG/M metagenome (GOLD analysis project Ga0066903, IMG submission 67491) | Tropical forest soil microbial communities from Panama analyzed to predict greenhouse gas emissions - Panama Soil - Plot 1 (version 2) | ecosystem: Environmental > Terrestrial > Soil >...
CGAAAGCCGCAGCGCGGCGATCACGTTCACGCGGTAAGGTCCTTCGCAGAGCGGGCGGCACATGATGCCGTTCGCTCTGTTGACGCCCTCTTTACGATGGCGTAACCCTCGTACTTCCCTCCGCTCCAGAATCATCGACGTCCTGTCGCGGCATGCTTGTTGCGACGCCGCGGACCGCGTCCCATAATCCGTTGGTCGACTTGGGTCCTGCGTCACGGCCGGGCAGAGGTAACCCTGCGGTTGCCGTCCGGACAAGTCGCCCGAATCGCGGCGCGAAGGCGCCAGGATCGCGAACAAGGTGTCGCGTACGCTCAACCGTCGATGATCAGCCTCCTGCTTCCCGATCAGATCGAGGAGCTTCGGACGATCGAAGCCGCCATCGCGACGATGTCCGACTTCGAGGCCGCTGGCGAGTTCTTCGTCACGCGTGCGGCCGCCGTCCTGGGGCGCCGCGTCGCACTCGTGGAGCACCGCGGCAAGCGTTCGCGCCTGATGATTTCTCCGGGCGACGATTCGGAGTCGCTCGCCCTCCACGCCGCGAGGCGCTTCGCTGAGAACCTCGAGCCGTCTGTGACCGTCCGCGAAATCGTCGTGGGCGATCAGTCGTGGACCTGTGTCGCGATCGAGCGCCGCGCCAGGCGAGCGCTCCTGCTCGTGCTCGCCGGCGACTGGACGCTGTCCGGCTCGCTCCTTTCCGAGTGGGCGCAGCGCCTCAATGCCGTGCTCCAGCGATTCACACCCCGGATCGGCAGCGCCGCCGCACGCCGCCTGCTGGCGGGCTACACGCTTCCGCGGCGGCTGGCGCGCGCCGACGACCCCACGCGGATGTATCAGTCAATCGTGGAAACGTGCGCGAAGGCGGTCAACGCCCAGAAGGGATCGATCGCCGTCTTCAACCCTCAGCAGCAGTCGCTGGCGATCACCGCGACCGTCGGATACCCCTCGGTCCTCGTCCGCCAGCTGCGGTTCAGACCGGGTGCCGGCATCATCGGCACCGTGTTTCGGACGGGTCGGCCCCTGCGCATCGGCAACCCTGCGCAGCTGGGGACGCTGTCGCGCCCGCGGCTGCGTTATCGCACGTCGTCGTTCATTTCAGTGCCGCTTCGGGGCTCGTCGGGTGTGCTCGGCGTCATCAACGTCAGCGATCGCCGCGATGGCCGCCCGTTCGACATCAGCGATCTCCGCACGATCGTGGCGCTCGGCGCCGTCGCCGGCCTCGCGCTCGATCGGGCGCTCGCGTACGAGGATGCGCGCGCCAGCGCACGAGTGGCGGCGGTGGATCCGCTGACCGGGCTGTTCAACCGCCGGCACTTTCACACCCGGCTCGAGGAGGAAGTCGAGCGCGCGCGCCGGCAGTCGTCGCCGCTCACGCTGCTGATGCTCGATGTGGATCATTTCAAGCAGCTCAACGATCGCCTGGGCCACCTGGTCGGCGACGCCGTGCTGCGCGTGGTCGGTGAGGTGCTGCGCCGATCGGTCCGGTTGTTCGACGTGTGCGCGCGCGTCGGCGGCGACGAGTTCGCCATCCTCATGCCGGGAAGCGGCGAGGAAAGCACACGCCACGTGGCCGAACGTATTCGCGAAGGCGTGGAAGACTCGCGTCCTCCCGGCGGCCCGTGGTCCGACGACCTGCGCGTGACGACCAGCATCGGCATTGCGACGTTTGCCGGAGGCGCAGGAGAAGAGCTGGTGGGCCGTGCGGATCAGGCGCTGTACGCGGCGAAGCGCGACGGCCGGAATCGCGTGCACGTCACCGCGCCGCCCGAGATGCCCGACACGCCCGCCGTCTGAAACCTGGTATTCGGCCGCCGGAACCGGGGGCCTTGACAATTGTGAAAGCGTTCAGAATCGGCGGCTGCGGCAGCGGCGTGCGAGCAGGACGATGCCGGCGCCTACGAGCGCGACACTCGCCGGTTCCGGCGTGGGAATTGGCGCGGCCGTCACGCTGATGTCATCGAGGAAGAAGTAGTCCAGCATGTCGCGCCCGCCGAAGGTGAGCGTCGTCGACGAGCCGACGGCCGTCTCGGTGAAGGAGTAATGCCGGTACCCGAACTTCGGCGCGTTGACGAGATGCAGGAGCGTCGTGGTGCCCCACGACACGTTGAAATCGTTCTGGCGATCGGTCAGACCGTGTCCCAGCCAGAAGTCGAGCACGTACTCTTGTCCCGCCACGGTGTCGAACGTCTCAGAGACGCGATCGTCCGTGCGACCGAGGCCGCCGAACCAGGCGGCTGACGATCCCGAGTGCGCGTGGCCGGCGACGAAGAAGAACGAGCCGGACGGGGACGAGGTGGTCGTCCACGACGTGAAATCGCCCGATTCGAATCCGCTGTTGAGGATCAGATTGGCTCGCGCCGGCGCCGCCGCAGCCAGCGACAGGCAGACCGCAGCCAGCGAAATGCGCAGCACGCGGAATGTCGTGGGCACCTTCATCATGTGGTTCTACCGTTGCCGGTGCAGCATCGACCGCGCGAGCAGCCGACGGACCTGCCGTAACACGAATGAATGTTTGAGGGGTTCGACCAGGATCGCCGTGGCGCCCGACCGCACGATCTGCTCTCGCGTGTAGAGATCGTCGAACGTCGTGACGACGACGATGGGCACCGCCGTCGGCGCCGTGTTGCGAAGGCGGCGGCAGCGTGCGAGCGCCTCGTCGGTCGACGTCGAGAACGGCATCACGATCAGGTCCGGCGGCGCCGACGACTGCAGCAGCGCCGGGGGCGCGTCGGGAACGACCACCACCTCGAATCCGCTCTTGCGAAGGGCGGCCGCGTCGAGCGTCGACAGGCGGCCGTCGGGGTCGACGACCAGAATCAGCCGGACGCCGGGCTCGCGTGTCAGCTCCGGCGCTGTCCCGATGGGAAGGAGCGTCACCGGATCTTTCTGTGGCGTCGGATCGAGCTCTCTGTTCATGTCGGTCGCCTTAGTCCTCTCGCCTGTCGAGGAAGTCCAAGTCTTCTTCCGGGATGAGTGCGCCGCCGAGCAATGCCTGGCCTGGGATTTCCGCATACAGGCTCTGGCCGGCGAGAGGCCCGCGATCGGCCAGGCCTGCAAACTGCAGCTCGATGACTTTTCCGATGACACGCCGCAGCTGCGGATTCAATTTCTCCGCGTCACCAGGGATGTACCGCGCGCGACCAACGGGATCGCCCAGCGCGGGAAAACGAATGAACGCCGCGCGCGACGACGGCAAGCTGGGAGTTGTTCGAGCGCGCCACTGAAGGAGCCGCATGCGGTCCATAACCGCAAGCCGGGTGCCAGGGTCAATCGCGCTGTTTCTGGAGGAAAAATGCGTGGTCTAGCGGAAACCGGGGCGAAAAGTCTTTGGAGAAGCAGACCGAATATTGCTTTGGCTGCCGGAGGCGCGGCCGCCCGCGCCCCCGAACCTCGCCGCCATCAATTCACGCGGAGGACGTTCCCCGCCTGCCGCGGGTTGGCGAGGTAGGTCTCGATCGCGTTGACCGCCGCGTCCACGCTCGCCGTCGGCGCCATGTCGAGCACCAGCGGATGATCGTGGCGGGCGTTCAGCGTCAGCTGCACCCACAGGTGGTGACCGACGTTGTGGACGCTGTACACCGTGACCCGATAATTGAGATCGCCCGACCGGATGGTCGCCCCGTCGAGCAGCTTGAACACGTTAGCTGGTGTATGGCCGTCATACGACCGGGTGTGCAATTGCTCAGCGGTTTCATAGAGCGGGGGCGTGCCAGCCGCTGGCCGATGTAGGGAAAGTCGAGGAAATTCGAGCGGTGGGCCGGACGAGCGTGGTTTCATGCACGCTCATCCGGCAAAACCGGTGCCTGCGCCTAGGCGACGCGATCTTCGATCTTCGCCAGGGCGTCCTTGAGGGTGTTCGGCGCCCCCAGTCGGAAAACGTGCGGATGTGCGCCGCGAATCGCGTTCCGGGCGTCGACGATGAGCGGGGCGCCCGCCACCAGCGCGTCGTAGTCGAAGGCGCGATGGTCGGTGAGAATCGCGACGCAGTCGACAGAAGCCAACCTCAGCGGTGTGAGAGCGGTCGACTTGAGCGTGAGGTTGCCGGGCCATGCGCGCGCCTCGAGCACCGGCACGTACGGATCGGAGTAGGCCAGCTCGGCGCCCTTGCGCCGGAGCAGCTCCATCACGTCGAGCGACGGCGACTCGCGGATGTCGTCGATGTCGCGCTTGTAGGCGATCCCGGCCACCAGGACGCGCGATCCGTTCAGCGCTTTCTTGTGCGAGTTCAGCGCTTCCGCGATCTTGTCGACGACCGCGTGCGGCATGGCGGAGTTCACGGCGCCGGCGAGCTCGATGAAGCGCGGCTCGAAGCCCGTCTGCTTCGCCTTCCACGAGAGGTAGAACGGATCGATCGGGATGCAGTGGCCGCCGAGGCCCGGCCCCGGGTAGAAGGGCATGAAGCCGAACGGCTTGGTCTTCGCGGCGTCGATGACTTCCCAGGCATCGATGCCGAGCTTCTCGCACATCAAGGCGATTTCGTTGACGAGGCCGATGTTCACCGCGCGGAAGGTGTTCTCGAGCAGCTTCACCATCTCCGCGACGCGCGGCGAGGTGACCGGGACGACCGTGTCGATGGCGCTGCCGTACAAGGCCCGCGCGAGCTCGGAGCAGTCGGGCGTCATGCCGCCCACGATCTTCGGCACGTTGCGGGTGTTGAACGTCGGATTGCCCGGATCGACGCGTTCGGGCGAGAAGGCGAGGAAGAAGTCGACGCCGGCCTTGAGGCCCTTGGCTTCCAGAATCGGCTGTACGACTTCCTCGGTCGTGCCCGGATAGGTCGTCGACTCGAGAATGATCAGCATGCCCGGGTGCAGGTGCGCGGCGATCGCTTCCACGGCCGACACGATGTAGGACATGTCGGGGTCCTTCGACTTGCGCAGCGGCGTCGGCACGCAGATGTTGACGGTGTCGAGCGTCTGGACAATCGAAAAATCGCTCGTCGCGAGGAGGCGGCCCTTCGAAGTGAGCTCGAGGACGTCGCTCGACGGCACGTCGGGGATGTACGATTCGCCGCGCTGAATCGACGCGATCTTCATCGGATCCAGGTCGATGCCGACAGCGGTGAACCCGCTACGTCCGAATTCGACCGCGAGCGGCAGTCCGACGTACCCAAGACCCACCACGCCCACGCGCGCCTCGCGTGCCTGGATCCGTTTGAGCAGCTGACCTGACAATGCTGACATTGTTGTTGTCCTTTTATCCTGAGAGCAGACTCACCCCACGCTTGGCGGGGCCGTTCTCGTCGCTGCCGGTTCTCTCCTGCGGCGCATGCGCCGCAGCTCGCGCATCAGCGCGACCTGGTTGCGCAGATCTTCCAGCAGCGCCGTGTGCTGGCCGCGGTCGGGCCCGAGCTCCAGACGCGCCACGAGCGCGCGCAGGCGGTCACAGTGGATGGCGAGAATCTCGTTCGACAGTCGCATCACGGCCTCTGAGGGTGCGGCGGTGGAGCGTATAAAGCGCGCGAGATTCCCGAAAGGAAAAAAAAGATTCCTGCAGCCGCTTGGACCAAACCGATACATGATGTGTCGCGATTCGGACAGCGGCGCGGGCCGGCGCGACGGCCAGGTCGCCGCGCGGACGAGTAAACTCGCGCCCGCATCGCGCGCGCCCCGCAACGTACGCGGGACATGGCCTGATTTCGCTCGTTCGTGCGCCCGACACGCGGCACGCCGCGTGCCATTCGATGTAGCGACGCGATGACTGATGAAAAGAGGCACACCCTCAGCGACCGGCGACGGTTCCCGCGCGGCGGTCGCCGCGCCGGCGACCAGCCCGGACGCCATCCCTGCGTGCTCGTGGCGGAGCCCTACGAGGGCGTGCGGCGGCAGTGCGTGCGCTACCTGACGCTCTTCAACTTCCAGGCGGAAGAAGCGGTCGACGCGGTGCAGGCGCTCGAGGCCAGCATGCGGTTGCAGCCCGCGCTCGTCATCGCCGACCTCGCGCTGGTGACCGCGATGGACGGCCGCCTCGCCTACGGCCTGGCCGGCGACGGCCGGACGCAGCACGTCCGCGTGATCGGGCTCGCGGATCTCGAGGAAGACGCGGCGGCCGGAGATCGCCTGCCGCAGATCGGCGGTGTGCTCGTCAAGCCGTTTCGACTCGCCGCGCTTCTTGAGGAGATGCGGCGCCTGCTCCGTCTGCCCAGGCCGGCGGAGGACGTGGCCGGCGTCTGATCGCAGCAGACAAAAGTCTGCGTCAGAGGTGTCTATTGCCCACGGGGGGCTGACAATTCTCGTCGGTCCCGTCGTCCGTTCCTGGACGTTCACGCACGTCATACCAACCGCGATCCTTTTCACCGCGCGACAGTTAGCCGGCCGTCCCCGTGGTTGTCGCCGAATCGCCGTCTCCGGCGACGAAAGTCAAGCTCCGCATGGCGATGTTCTTGCCCTTCCCCAGTGCATGACCGACGAGCTTTACGCACCGGATTACACGGCGCTCGCCGTCTTCCACGACCAACTGCATCGCGTCATGGGCAGAACCGAACGCACGATGCGCGAGGCGGGGCTTGATTCGCCGGCGTTCATGGCGCTGCTCGCAATCAAGAATCAGACCCAGAAGAGCACCGCGACGATCAGCACCCTGGCCAAGGCTCTACAAATGGATCGCAACGCGGCCAGCGCCATCCTGGACGAACTGGTGCGCCGCGGCTTCGTCACCAGAACGCGCGACGGCGCCGATCGCCGTCGGACGCTGGTGGCTCTCACACCTGCGGGAGAGGCCTGGCTCCGTCCGCTCGCCGGCGACGCCCTCCGCGACCTCACGACGATCGGGCCCGAACTGCTCCGCAACCTTCGCGTCGTCGTCGAGCACGCCGTGGCGCGCGCCAACCGTCCGGCGACGCAGCCACGCTCTGATATCGAATCGTTCGCCTGGCGGCCGAATACGCCGCTGGCTGTCTAACGACAGACTCCCGGACTTTCGAACTCACCCCTCTCGCGGCGGCCGCGGGCGAGGAAGACTCAGGGGCGGCTCCCTGAACGCGCTTCGCGCCTTCGGCCGTGTTTCCCTGATCGTTTTCCTGGTGGTGATGCCCGCCCTCGTCGATGTGTGCAAACGGGCGAGGGGTACGCTGGCTCGGCGGCTGGACCTGATTACCGGAGTGTCTCTGGCGCGGCGTCCGGGTCTGCCGGGACGATGGCTTCCTCGTCAATCGACGCGCGCAGGCCGCCGTCGGGCTCACACACAATCACAAGGCGCGCGTTCTTCGAGCGTGGCACGCGCGCGAACGTATAGATGACCCGGCCATCCACGAGACGGATGTCGGGGAGCTTGCCTCGCTGTCGATCCGTTTTGCTTATCATCGCGTCACCCGTGAATCGCCGATTCAGAAGCCGCCGGCTCGAAGCGCGCGCCGACTGCCGCCAGTTCCGTGACTCGGACGATGCGCCCGCGGCGCACCAGCCGTCCCACCGTCAACGACCCGACCCGCAGCGGCAACGAGAACGCCAGTTCCACCGACGTACCTGGCGCCAGTCCGGTCGGTCCGAAGAGCACACCGGACTCGCTGACGTTCAGCAGCCGTGAATGATTCCAGTCCGCTTCGCCCGCGATCCGGTACGTCATCGCGATGGGCAGCGAGACTCGCCTGGCCCGCGCTCTCATGGTTCGCGTGCCGCTCCCTGTTCCCGGAAATCGGGAAACGAGCCGCAGACGTCGCACTCGAACAGGCCGCGCGTGAAGTGCGCGCGCGGCCGCCATTTCAACGGACGCTTGCAGTACGGACACGGAAGCGCCGTTGCCGGAGCCGCCTGTGTGTTCGCGCTCACGTCGTTCATGCCCGCTGCGCCGTGCCGTGGATCGCGTGTCCCACGGCGCCCGTCTTGAGCAACGGGCATGCCGCGAAGAACCGCCGCGGGCCATGGAGTTTCCGGGCAAAGTCACCGTTCGCGCGATCTTTTGTCGCCGCCTCGCGCTATGCGACCGACGCCGTCGTCGACCGGGAGGCGTCGTGGCGCCCGCCCGAGCTCATCGCCCTGAACCGCTGGAAGGGCAGATGACAGTCGTGCTGCTTCAGAAACGCCAGGAAGCGCTTGTAGTCTTCCGGCGCCATATTGAACAGGTCGAGCAGCAGGCGATAGCTGCCGCGCGTGCGCTCGAGGCCCGTCTGCACGATGAACCGCAGATCGTCGCGCGTGATGTCGCGCATCATGAACGCCGGGTAAATCGTGGTCCAGAAGGGTTCCTTCTGCCCGAGCATCCGGTTGAGGAGACCGTCGACGCGTGCCTGGTGCGAGATGCTGGGCCGTGGTGCTTCGTGCTGATCCGAAGCCGGCTCCGACGCCGCGATCTCGAGCGGCAGATGCGAGGGCTCGATGACGCGCGTGTCGGCGCGCAGCACTAGCCGTTCGACGACGTTGCGGAGCTCGCGGACGTTGCCCGGCCAGCTGTAGCCCGTGAGGATGTCCAGCGCGCCGCGCGAGAGCGTCGGCGGATCCACGCGGTGCTGCCGCGCGAAGAAATCGACGTAGTGCTGCAGCAGCAGCTCGACGTCAGATCCGCGCTCGCGCAGCGGCGGAATGTTCAGGCGCAGCACGTTCAGCCGGTAGTAGAGATCCTCGCGGAACTCGCGCGCCGCCACCGCCTCGGCCAGATCGCGGTTGGTGGCGGTGATGACCCGGACGTCGACGTGGGACAGCTGCGTGGAGGCGCCGCCGATCGTCTGCACCTCGCCGGTCTCGAGGAACCGCAGCAGCAGCGCCTGGAGACGCAGACTCATTTCACCCACTTCGTCGAGAAACACCGTGCCGCGGTGCGCCTGGCGGAGCAGTCCCGGGTTGTCGCGATACGCGTCGGTGAAGCTGCCACGCGCGTGGCCGAAGAACTCAGACTCGAGCAGCGTCTCCGGGACGCCCGCGCAGTTGATGGTCACGAAGGGATTCGCGCGCCGCCCGCTGCGCTCGTGGATTGCATGGGCCACCAGCTCCTTGCCGACACCCGTCGGGCCGGTGATGAGCACCTTGGCGTCGGTGCGCGACGCCATGTCGATCTCGCCCTGCAGGCCCTGCATGGCCGCGCTGTTCCCGATGATGGGCGTCGACGGCTTGCGCGAAACAGTTTTCGATTCCACCGTGGCTCCTGAGTGCCTCGCTGAAAAAGTTTGCCGACCCGTGTCGTGAGAGCCGGATGCTATGACGCGGCCCCCTCGCAATCAGTCAATCACGCCTTCTTGTATCGCCTCGACGACGGACCGTAATCGCTTGGCGCACAGGCTGTTTGCGACACCGTGCGGCGACGCCGGACAATAGCGAACTGATCAGCGGCAACCAAGGAAGAAATCTATCGAATGGGCAGGTGTATCAATTGGATGACGCGGTGTGATACGAGGCGGCGCATCGCCGGCGCGCGGCCGCGCCCGGGACGCGCTTTGCAATGGTGTGGGACATGTCCCGTTATCTTGTGACCGGCGGCGCAGGGTTCATCGGATCGCACCTCGTCGAGACGCTCGCGGCGCGCGGCCACCGCGTGCGCGTCGTCGACAACCTCACCACGGGCAGGCGTGTGAACCTGCATCACGTGCCGGGCGTCGAGTTCCTGTTCGGCGACGTATCGGATCTCCACGTCGCGCGGCTGGCCGCCGACGACGTCGACATCGTCCTGCATCAGGCGGCGATGGCCTCGGTGCCGAAGTCGGTGAGCGATCCCATCTCGTCGCACCACGCCAACGTGACCGCCACGTTGAACGTGCTCGTCGCGGCCCGCGAAGCAGGCGTCCGGCGTGTGGTTTTCGCGGGGTCGTCGGCGGCGTACGGCGACACCGGCCGGCTGCCGACCGACGAGGAGACGCCCGTCAATCCGCTGTCGCCGTATGCGCTTCAGAAACTGGTCGGCGAGGGGTATTGCCGGCTCTTTGCCGATCTGTACGGCCTCGAAACGGTGACCACGCGCTACTTCAACGTGTTCGGTCCGCGCCAGGATCCATCGTCGCCGTACTCGGGGGTGATCTCGCTGTTCACGACCGCGATGCTGCAGGGCCGTGCGCCGATCGTGTACGGCGACGGCGAGCAGACGCGCGACTTCACCTACGTCGTCAACGTCGTCGAGGCGGTGCTGAAGGCGGCCGAAGCCGACGTGCCGCGCGGGGCGATCATCAACGTCGCCGCCGGCGCCCGCGTGTCGCTCAACGAACTGATCGGGAGCATCAACGCATCGCTCGGTACCGATCTGCGACCGGTCTACAAGGACGCTCGCGCCGGCGACGTGAAGCACTCGCAGGCCGACATCTCGAAGGCCCGCTCGCTGCTGGGCTACGAGCCCGCGATCGGCTTCGACGAAGGCATTACCCGCACGATTGCGTGGTGCCGGGCTCAGGCGCCGGTATCTGTGTAGGAATGACCCTAACCGCTGAGATACTAGACGCTCGGAGGGCAGGCCCATCCACGGGCTCTCGCCGAGCGCGACGCTTCAGAAGCCGG
>Ga0066903_100006494_pt1 | contig 10408 bp, 9 predicted proteins | sample PanSoiMetaGPlot1_FD_67491 | JGI IMG/M metagenome (GOLD analysis project Ga0066903, IMG submission 67491) | Tropical forest soil microbial communities from Panama analyzed to predict greenhouse gas emissions - Panama Soil - Plot 1 (version 2) | ecosystem: Environmental > Terrestrial > Soil >...
GCGAGTGCGAGGAGTCCGCGGCCGACGAGGACGTCTTCTCGCAGGTGCTCTGGCGGAGCGCCCGCGCGAAGGTGCTCGCGCGGCGCGGGGAAGCCGGCGCGGCCGAGGCGGCGGCCGGCGAGGCGGTCGCGATCGCCGAGCGGACCGACCTGCTGAACACCCAGGCCGACGCCCTGCTCGACCTGGCCGAGGTGCTGGCGCTCGCCGGCCGCGCCGCGGAGGCGAGGGACGCGGCGCTCGAGGCCGCCGAGCGCTTCGAGCGGAAGGGCAACCTCCCGTCGCTCGCGCGGGCCCGCGCGCTATCGGCTTGACAGCGCCTCGACCGGCCTGGATATTCCGGCCCGTCGACCGGAAGGGGAGCCCGATGCAGGAGTCCAAAGGCGAGGGCCACGGCCGCCGCCACATCCCGGATCACGTCGCGCAGTACTTTGCGCACCGCGCGCTCGACGACCTGCCCGAGCGGGCCTACGACGTGATCGTGAACCTCACGCCCGAGGAGATCGCCCTGCTCGAGAGGGTCGGCGCAGCCCTCACCGAGTGCGAGTCGAACTTCAAGACGTTCGCGCTCCACTGACGGCCAACGCTCGCTTCCGCCGCAAGCTCGAGCTCGTCATCGGCCCCTACTCGGAGGCCTGCACGCGCCTGGTCGACGATCCGCAGCTGCGCGAGCTGTGGCCCGAGTACCTCGTCGTCCAGCACCAGATCATCCGCGCGACCGTGCCGCTCACGCGCGTCGCGCTCGACCGTACGCAGGAGCTCGGCGACGACCCGGCCGGCCTCGCCGCCTACCTCGAGCTGCACGTCGACGAGGAGCTCGGCCACGACGAGACCCTGCTCGACGACCTGGAGCTGCTCGGCCTTCCGCGGGGGAACGTGCTCGGCCGAATGCCGTCGCCGGCCGTGGCGAGCCTCGTCGGCGCCCAGTACTACTGGATCCTCCATCACCATCCGGTCGCGTTCCTCGGCTACGTCGGACTGATGGAGGGTTACCCGCCGACCGAGGAGCTGATCGAGGTGCTGATCGCGCGGACCGACTTCCCGCGCGAGGCGTTCCGGACGTTCGCCGAGCACGGCGAGCTCGACCCCGGCCACCGCGACCATCTCGACCGCACGCTCGACGCGCTGCCGCTGACCGAGCGGCACGAGGAGGTGATCGGCGCGTCCGCGATCGCGACGGTCGGCCTCGCCACGGCGGCGGTCGAGCAGGTTCTGGCGCGACCGTAGGTACACTGCGCCGCCGAATGGCCGGAGAACGAGTCAAGCTGACCGTCCAGGAGCGCGAGAGCCGCGGCTCCGCGGAGTCGCGCCGCCTGCGCAAGCAGGGGCTGATTCCCGGCGTCCTCTACGGGCGCGGGAAGACCCCGCACGCGATCTGCGTGCCCGAGCGTGAGCTGCGCCGCGTGCTGACCGGCGCCGGCGGCCTCCACGCGATCCTCGACGTCGAGCTCGAGGGCCAGAAGACCGTGCACCCGTCGATCCTCAAGGAGTACCAGCAGCATCCGGTCAAGGGCGGGATCACGCACATCGACCTGCAGGAGGTCCGCCTCGACCAGCCGATCCAGGCGCGGGTCGTCGTGGAGCTGGTCGGCGAGCCGGTCGGCGTGACCGAGGGCGGCGTGCTCTCGCAGGTCAACCGCGAGGTGACCGTCGAGGCGCTGCCGATGGAGATTCCGGAGCATCTCGACCTCGACGTGACCGGCATGGCGATCGGCGACACCCTGCGCCTGGCCGACCTGCAGGCGCGGGACGGCGTCAAGTACCTCGACGACCCGGAGGAGACGGTGCTCGCGACGGTGACCATGCCGACGCGGATCGTCGAGCCGGAGCCCGAAGAGGGCGAGGAGCTCGAGGAAGGCGAGGTGCCGGAGGGCGAGGAGGGTCTCGCCGAGGGCGAGGAAGCTCCGGCCGAGGGCGACGCCGAGGCGCCCGCCGAAGAAGCTCCCAGCGAGGAGTAGGTGCGCCTCTTCCGTCGGGGCGACCGCGCCTCGACGCTGGACCTGCTCGTCGTTGGTCTCGGCAACCCCGGCCGCGAGTACGACCGGACGCGGCACAACGCGGGCTGGCTCGTGCTCGACGAGCTCGCTCGCCGGCACGGCGGTTCCTGGCGCTCGAAGTTCTCCGGGTCGCTGGCGGAGGTGCGGCTCGGCGACGCGAAGCTCGCGCTGCTGAAACCCGAGACCTACATGAACGAGTCCGGCCGCTCGGTCGGCGCGGCGGCGCGGTTCTTCAAGGTCGCGCCGGAGCAGGTGCTCGTCGTCCACGACGACGTCGACCTCGAGGCCGGGCGGCTGCAGGCCCGGAGCGGGGGAGGGCTCGCCGGCCACAACGGCCTCCGCTCGCTCGGGCAGCACCTCGGGTCACAGGACTTCGAGCGGCTGCGCATCGGCGTGGGCCGGCCGGGCCGAGGCGATCGGCGCTCCGTCGCCGACTGGGTGCTCTCGCCGTTCTCGCCGGAGGATGACGCGGACGCCCTTGTCTCGCGGTCGGCCGACGCGGTGGAGACGATCGTCTCCGACGGCCTAGACGCCGCTCAGCAGCGCTTCAACTAGCGGTTCCAGCTGGGGCAGCAGGCGTCGGCCTTGCGGAAACTGCGGTGGAGGTCCGAGAGCCGCACGATCGACAGGTGAACGGTCTGCCCGTCGCCGCCGCCGCCGACGCTGTAGCGGCCGTCGCTCGAGACCGTCTCGGCGAAGTCGCGGATCGCCCGCAGCTTCCGGGTCTTCAGGTTCACGATCGTGCCGAGCGTCCCGGAGTTGGTCCGGATGCCCGCGAGGATGTGCGAGTCGTCGAGCCACGCCAGCGGCTGGAGCCCGTAGAGGCCGTCCTCCGACAGGAGTTGCGGCGCGCGGGCGATGACGGGCTTCGCGTCGGAGCCGTCGTCCTTCATCGTCCAGATGCCGGGAGCCGAGCACGCCGATTGCGGATCGATGTCGTCCGGGAAGCGCGCGTAGGCGATGCCGGCCGGGCCCCAGACCGGGAGGGCGCTGACGCCGTCGTGCGTGAGCCGCGTCGCCTTGCCGCCGGAGACCTTCGTCACATAGAGATCGGACTGGTCGCCGCAGAGTCCCTGGCCGGTGGCGACCGGCGCACTCGCGTAGACCAGCTTGTCGCCGTCGGGCGAGAAGCTGAAGCCGTAGACGGAGCCGCTCGCGATCACCCGGACCTTGCCGCTCGTGGTGTCGATTCCGTCGAGCTCGAGCACGGACAACGGCGCGGTCCGCGACGCGATCAGCGCCGTGCCGTCCGGTGACCAGGCCTGCGGCCGGAGGTGCTCGGAGGTCAGGCGGCGGGCTCGACCGCCGTGGACGGACAGCACGTAGATGCCGTCGCGGCGCAGGACGGCGACCGAGCGGCCGTCCGGCGAGAGCGCCGCCAGCCTGCCGCGGCCGAGCCGCCGCGCGTGTGAGCCGTCGACGTCGGCGACCCAGACGGTGGCGTGCGCGGGATCGTCGCCTGTGACGAAGACGAGGTGCCGCGCGGCGGGCCTGACGACGTGCGTCCCGCCGCCGCCGCACGCGGCGAGCGCGGGCAGCAGCAAGGCCGCCGCACACACCCCGATCCAGGTCCTCGCCACCCTCTCGATCATCGCACGCGGGCTACGATTGTCGCGCGGAACCCCGGGTTCCGTCGTTCGTCATGGACCTGCGCGAGACCACACGCCCCGTGCTTCACCCGCTCGTCGAGCAGCTGCTCGCGGACGAGCGTCTGCCCGCATACGCAGAGGCTCTGCCGGCGCCGGCACGCGTGTCGGAGCCCGCCCTGCCGCTGCTGCTCGCGGCGCTGCACGAGCAGCTCGGGCGCGCGCTCGTCGTGGTGCTGCCGGACGACGCCGACGCACGCGACGCGGCCGAGGGTGCGCGCTGGTTCCTCGGCGAGGACGCCGTCGCGCTGCTGCCGAGCCGCGGCGTCCGCTGGGGCTCCGGGCTCGAGCCGCCGCCGCACCTCGTCGGCGAGCGGGCTCGGGCGCTGGACGTGCTGGCCGTCGGCGGCCTCGTCTGCGCGTCGGCGGCCGCGCTCGCCGAGCCGCTGCCGCCGCCCGAGGCGCGGCCGGCGCCGATCGCGCTCGCGGCCGGCGAGGCGCCCGGGCTCGAGGCGCTGTCCGAGCTGCTCGCGCTCGCGGGCTACGAGCGCGTCGACCGCGTGCAGGAACGCGGCCAGTTCGCCGTCCGCGGCGGCCTGATCGACGTCTTCCCGACCACCGGCCGCGAGCCGCTCCGCGCCGAGTTCTTCGGCGACGAGATCGAGGCCGTCCGCGCCTTCTCGGCGTTCACGCAGCGCGCGCTGCACGAGGTCGAGGGCGCGGTCGTCTACCCGGCCGCCGAGCGTCGGCTCGACCTGGTCGAGCCGTCTCTTGGGGACGAGCTCGTGGTTCCGGACGACCTCGTCCCGGTGCTCGACCGCGTGCCCGACTTCGTCTGGGAGCCGGACGAGGTGCGCGAGGCACTGGCGGAGTACGACGCCGAGCTCGACCTTGGCGGCGCCGCCGAGCTGGAGGCGTTCCCGCGCGGCCAGGCGCATTCGTTCGAGGCGCAGCGGCCCGCGGTCGCCGCGCGCGGGCTCGCCGAGGCCGAGACCGAGCTCGCGGCCTTCGTGCGTGCCGGCAACCGCGTCGTGGTGGCGTTCCCGCACCGCGGCGAGGCGCTGCGCACGATGAACCTGCTCCGCCGCGTCGAGGCGCGCCTGCTCGAGCCCGGAGAACGGTTCCCGGACGAGCCGGAGCTGCTGTTCGCCGTCTCGCCCGCGCGCCGCGGCTTCGTCTGGCGCGACCTCGGGCTGGTGCTGCTGCCCGACACCCAGGTCTTCCGCAAGCGCGCCCGCACGCGCGCCGCGCCGCCCGGCCGCGCGCTGCAGAGCTTCGCCGACCTGCGCACCGGCGACTTCGTCGTGCACGAGGACCACGGCATCGGCAAGTTGCTCGGCTTCGAGACGAAGACGGTCGCCGACGTCACGCGCGACTACCTCTTCGTCGGGTTCCGCGGCGACGACCGGCTCTACGTCCCGCACGAGCAGATCGGGAAGGTCTCGAAGTACATCGGCGCCGACGCGTCCGCGCCCGCGCTGAGCAAGCTCGGCGGCAAGGCCTGGCAGAACCTGAAGAGCCGCGCGCGCACGAGCCTGCGTGAGCTGGCCGGCGAGCTGCTCGCGCTCTACGCGCGCCGCCAGCAGGCGCCGGGCGTCGCCTACGAGCTCGAGAACGAGTGGTTCGAGCAGCTCGAGGCGGAGTTCCCGTATCGCGAGACCGAGGACCAGCGCACCGCGATCGAGTCGGTCAAGGAGGACCTCGAGACGCCGCGCCCGATGGACCGGCTGGTGTGCGGCGACGTGGGCTTCGGGAAGACCGAGGTCGCCGTGCGCGCGGCCTTCGCGATCGCGGTCAACAGCAAGCAGACGCTGATGCTCGTCCCGACCACGGTGCTCGCCGAGCAGCACTGGAACACCTTCCGCGAGCGCTACCGCGACTTCCCCGTCCGCGTCGAGATGATCTCGCGTTTCCGCAGCCCGAAGGAGCAGAAGCAGGTCGTGGCCGACTTCGCCGCCGGCAAGGTCGACGTGCTGATCGGGACGCACCGCGTGCTCAGCCGCGACGTGATCCCGAAGGAGCTCGGCCTCGTGATCGTCGACGAGGAGCAGCGCTTCGGGGTCGCGCAAAAGGAGCTGCTACGCGCGCTGCGGCTGGAGGTCGACGTGCTCTCGTTGAGCGCGACGCCGATTCCGCGGACGCTGCACATGTCGCTCTCGGGCCTGCGCGACATCTCGGTGATCGAGACGCCGCCGGAGGGCCGGCGCCCGATCCGGACCTACGTCGGCGAATACGACGACGAGCTGGTCAAGCAGGCGCTCGAGCGCGAGCACGCGCGCGAGGGGCAGAGCTTCTACCTGCACAACCGCGTCGAGACGATCGAGGAGGCGGCGGAGAAGATCGCCCAGCTCTGCCCGACTTTGCGCGTGCTCGTCGCGCACGGGCAGATGCGGGAACGCGAGCTCGAGGAGAAGATGCACGCCTTCCTGCGCGGCGACGCGGACGTGCTCGTGTCGACGACGATCATCGAGTCCGGGCTCGACATCCCGCAGGCGAACACGCTGATCGTCGAGCGCGCCGACGCGCTCGGGCTCGCTCAGCTCTACCAGATCCGCGGTCGCGTGGGCCGGTCGGACGTCCTCGCCCACGCGTACCTCTTCTACCCCGACTCGCGGGAGCTGACGCCGGAGGCGCGGGCGCGGCTGGCGACGCTCGCCGACCACACCGAGCTCGGCGCCGGCTTCGCGATCGCGATGCGCGACCTCGAGATCCGCGGCGCGGGCGACCTGCTCGGCGCCGAGCAGTCGGGCCACGTGGCCGCGCTCGGCTTCGAGCTCTACGTCGAGCTGCTCGCCGAGGCGGTGGCGGAACTGAGCGGCGAGCGGCGGCCCGCGGCGCGGCCGGTCCGCGTCGAGGCGAGCGTGGACGCGTACGTGCCGGCGCCGTACATCGAGGCCGAGGCGCTCAAGATCGACCTGCACCGGCGGCTAGCGTTGACCGAGACCGAGGACGAGCTGCGCGAGCTGCAGGCCGCGACCGAAGACCGCTACGGCCCGCTGCCGGAGCCGGTCGAGAACCTGTTCTCGATCCAGGAGGTGAAGCTGAAGCTCGCCCAGATCGGCGCCGACTACCTCGTCTTCCGCGGCGGCCGGACGACCGTCGGCCCGCTGCTGCTGGGCTCCGGCGAGCTGCGTGCGCTGCGCTCCGAGCTCGACACCGCGGTCTACCAGACGGCCAGGCGAGAGGTTTCGTTCAGATCGGATGAATTCTTAGGAGCCGTTCAGTTAGTCGATGCTATAGTGGCCTCGCGCCGGGCAGCGTGAGCTAAATCCCTGCTGCTGGCGCTTTTTCCATGAGACGGATCGGAGTTATCGGGGTTTGTGTGGCGTTCGCGCTGCTTGTTGCGGCCTGTGGCGGCAGCAGCGCGCAGAGCGTCTCGGGCGACGACGTCGCGGTCGTCGGCGACGGCCACATAACGCAGGCCGAGTGGAACGCCCTGATCGACCAGACCAAGAACAACTTCCAGGCGACGAAGCGCAAGTTTCCGGCGCCCGGCTCGGTCGACCTCGCGAACCTGAAGACGAACGCGACCCAGTTCCTGATCCAGAGCTCGGAATACGAGCAGGAGGCGAAGAAGCTCGGCGTCAACGTCAGCGACAAGGACGTCGACGCGCGCCTCGAGCAGATCAAGAAGCAGTACTACGGCAACCCCGCCGGCCAGAAGACGGCGACGCAGGCGCAGATGGACCAGCGCTACGAGGCGGCGCTCAAGCAGCAGGGGTTCACCGACGAGCAGGTCCGCTCCGGGATCAAGCAGCAGCTCGTTCGCGAGAAGGTCTTCGACAAGGTGACCAGCGACGTCAAGGTCAGCGACAGCGACATCCAGTCGTACTACGACAAGAACAAGAAGCAGTACGAGACGCCGGCGCAGCCGCCGAGCCGCGATGTGCGCCACATCCTCGTGAAGACGAAGGCGCAGGCGGACAACCTCTACGCGCAGCTCCAGAAGAACCCGGGCAAGTTCGCGACGCTCGCGAAGAAGTACTCGACCGACACCTCGTCCGCGCAGAACGGCGGCCGGCTGCCGCCGGGCACCGCGGTCAAGGGCCGCCTGGTGAAGCCGTTCGAGGACGTCGCGTTCTCGATCAAGACCGACGTCATCTCGAAGCCGGTGCACTCACAGTTCGGCTGGCACATCATCGAGGCGCTCGGGCCGGTCAAGGCCGGCACGCCCGCCAAGCCGACGCCGCTCTCGCAGGTCAAGGAGGCGATCCGGCAGCAGCTCCTGTCTCAGAACAAGCAGACGGAGATGAACGACTGGCTGAACGGGATGAAGAAGCACTACTGCAAGACGATCGGCTACGCCAAGGGCTACGCGCCGCCGCCGGGCCAGGACCCGTGCAAGCAGTCGTCGTCGACGACGGGCGCGACCACCACCGGCTAGGCCATTGGCGCTCGCCGAAGCGCTGCTCGAGCTGCAGGAGCTGACGGAGCGGCTGCGCAGGGACTGTCCCTGGGACCGCGAGCAGACGGCCCGGACGATCGTCCCGCACACGGTCGAGGAGGCCTACGAGGTCGCGGACGCGGCGACCGGCGGCGACCCGGCGAAGCTGCTCGACGAGCTCGGCGACCTGCTCTTCCAGGTCTACTTCCTCTCGCTGCTGCTCCAGGAAGAGGGCGTCGGCGACCTCGAGGCCGTCGCGCGGGCGGTGCACGAGAAGCTCGTCCGGCGGCACCCGCACGTCTTCGGCGACACCGAGGCGCGGACCGCCGGCCGTGTGCGCGAGAACTGGGAGCGGATCAAGCGTGAGCAGGAGGAGCGCGAGGGTGTCTTCCACGACGTGCCCGAGTCGCTGCCCTCGCTGCTCCTCGCGCGAAAGGTGCAGCGGCGGGCCCGCGCGGTCGGGTTCGAGTACCCCGATGTGGACGGTGCGCTCGCCGACCTCGACGACGAGCTGCGCGAGCTGAAGGCGGAGATCGACGGCGAGCCCGCGCCGGAAACCGAGCCCGAGCCACGGCACTTCGAGGAGCTCGGCGACGTCCTGTTCGCCGCGGTCAACGTCGCGCGCCGGCTGAACGTCGACCCCGAGCTCGCGCTTCGCGCCGCCAGTGGCCGCTTCGTCGCCCGGGTCGAGCGTGCCGAGCAGCTCGCCGCCGACGAGGGCAAGCGCTGGACGGAGCTCGAGCTGGACGAGCAGGGCCGCTACTTCGATCTCGCCAAGGAGGCAGGCGTATGACCGCGATCGCACAGGTGCACGGCCGGCAGATCGTCGATTCGCGCGGCAACCCGACCGTGGAGGTGGACGTCCGCCTCGAGTCCGGTGCGTTCGGGCGCGCGGCCGTGCCGTCGGGCGCGTCCACCGGCGTGCACGAGGCGCTCGAGCTGCGCGACGGCGGCAGCGAATGGGGCGGCAAGGGCGTCACGCGCGCGGTCGGCAACGTGAACGGCGAGCTCGCCGAGGCGGTGACCGGGCTCGACGCGGCCGACCAGCGCGCGGTCGACGTGCGGATGATCGAGCTCGACGGCACGCCGAACAAGGGCCGGCTCGGCGCGAACGCGATCCTGGGCGTCTCGCTCGCCGTGGCGAAGGCGGCCGCGGCCGACGCGGGCGTGTCGCTCTACAGGCATCTGGGCGGCAAGGACGCAACAACGTTGCCGGTGCCGATGATGAACGTGATCAACGGCGGCGCCCACGCGCAGAACTCGATCGACCTGCAGGAGTTCATGGTCGTGCCCGCCGGCGTGGAGACGTTCTCGGAAGCCATCCGCGTGGGCTGCGAGGTGTTCCACGCGCTGAAGGCGCTGCTCCACGAGCGGGGGTTCTCGACCGCCGTCGGAGATGAGGGCGGCTTCGCCCCCGACCTCGCTTCGAGCGAGGAGGCGGTCGAGTCCGTGCTCGAGGCCGCCGAGCGCGCGGGCCACCGCGAGCGCGTCGCGATCGCGCTCGACCCGGCCGCGACCGAGCTCTACGAGGGCGGGCGCTACCGCTTCGAGGGCCGCGAGGAGCCGGGCGACGGGATGGTGCAGTACGTCGCCCAGCTGGTGGAGCGCTTCCCGGTCGTGTCGGTCGAGGACGGCCTGGCCGAGGACGACTGGACCTCGTGGCGCACGCTGACCGAGATCGCCGGCTCCAGCGTCCAGCTCGTCGGCGACGACGTCTTCGTCACGAACCCCGAGCGGCTGCGGCGCGGGATCATGGAGAACGTCGCCAACGCGATCCTGATCAAGGTCAACCAGATCGGGACGCTCACCGAGACGCTCGACACGATCGGCCTGGCGCGGGAGTCCGGCTACGCGTGCGTGATGTCGCACCGCTCCGGCGAGACGGAGGACACGACGATCGCCGACCTCGCGGTCGCGACCGGCTGCGGCCAGATCAAGACGGGCTCGATGTCCCGCACCGACCGCGTCGCCAAGTACAACCAGCTGCTCCGCATCGAGGAGGAGCTCGGCGACCGCGCCGTGTATCCAGGCTGGAACGCGTTCCCGCGCTTCACTCGCTGAAGCGCTCGCTAGGCTGACAGCGTGGCCGCCGCCGCTGTCCCTCGACGCACGAAGATCGTCGCCACGATCGGCCCCGCGTGCTCGACGCCGGAGCGGCTCGCACAGCTCGTCCGGGCAGGCGTCGACGCCGCGCGGCTGAACCTCTCGCACGGCACGCACGACCAGCACCGCGAGTGGGCGCGCCTCGTCCGCGAGACCGAGCGCGAGGTGGGGCGGCCGATCGCCCTGATCGCGGACCTGCAGGGCCCGAAGCTGCGCATCGGCGACCTCGAGGAGCCCTTCTCGCTGCAGCGCGGGCAGCCGGTCGTCGTCGGGCCGGCCGACGGTTCCACGAACGGCGAGCTGCCCGTCAGCCCGTCGGTGATCAGCGAGGTGCTGCAGCC
>Ga0066903_100006495_pt1 | contig 10408 bp, 9 predicted proteins | sample PanSoiMetaGPlot1_FD_67491 | JGI IMG/M metagenome (GOLD analysis project Ga0066903, IMG submission 67491) | Tropical forest soil microbial communities from Panama analyzed to predict greenhouse gas emissions - Panama Soil - Plot 1 (version 2) | ecosystem: Environmental > Terrestrial > Soil >...
GTCATGCTCTCGGGCAAGGACGCGCTCTTCGACAAGGTGAAGGGCCGCATGGCCGGTGCCGCCGACTACCTGACCAAGCCGTTCCAGACGCCGGCCGTGCTGGCCGCCGTCGCCCAGGCCTGTCAGCCCGCTGCCGCGGAGACGGTCAATGGTTGAAGGCGATCTCGTCGATCTGACCCTGCCGACGCTGCTGCAGGCACTCACGAAGGAGTGCTCGACCGCGATCCTGCGGCTGCAGAACGGCACCGAGCAGGGTTCGCTCTACTTCTGTGAAGGTGCGCTCATTCACGCGTCGAGCGGCGACATCATCGGAGACGAAGCGGTGCTGGCGGTGCTCGGCTGGTCGGACGGCCGGTTCCGGATCACCCGCGACACCGATCAGCAGCCCCGGACGATCACCCAGCGCATCACCGAATTCCTGGGCAGCGGCGATCTCCACGCGTCGGCCGTCAACGGCAGCCAGACCGCCGATCAGCTCGAGGGCAGTCCGGACGAACGACTGCTGCACGAGCTGCTGTCGCTGCTGACCCGGCTCGAAAAAGACTGCGGCCGGCTCACCGACGGCAAGGTCGAGGCCGGCAGCGTGCAGGCGCTGCTGGTCATCACGACCATCGTCAACGCGCTGGTCGCGTTCGTCACCTCGCGCTGCAGCGACGCCGACGTGCTGCCGTCGCGGGTGCTGCCGCGCCTGGCCGAGACGCTGCCCTACACGCAGCTGCTCGGCGAGGAGAACGAACGGATCTCGATTGCGACCGCGGCCAGTGTTCTCAAGACCTGGAACACCAACCCGGAAGAGCGCAAGCAAATGTTTCAGGATCTGTGCCGCGCTCTGCTCGACGTGTTGACGATGTACTGCAACACCGTCAACACCTTCTTCCGCTCGTCGCTCGAGCGCGAGGAGTGGCGGGCCACCTTCGACGTCTTCGTCGAAGGGCTGTGGAGCGCGGTCAAGCAGATCGAAGCGTGATTTCTACGTGGCGTGATCGAAGGAGAGTTTCATGTTGAAAAAACACGTGCTGGTCGTCGACGACAGCCCCACGGATCGTCAGATCGTGACGACGCTGCTGCAGAAGCAGGGTTACGAAGTGACGACCGCGGTCGACGGCGAGGACGCGCTGGAAAAAGTCGCCGCCGAGCGGCCGCCGCTGATCGTGCTCGACATCATCCTGCCGAAGATGAACGGGTACCAGGTGCTGCGGCAGCTCAAGACGGCGCCGGAAACGCGGCACATCAAGGTGATTCTGGTCAGCAGCAAGAACCAGGAGAGCGACAAGTTCTGGGGCCTCAAGCAGGGCGCTGACGATTACATCGCCAAGCCGTATCCCGACGAGACGCTGCTCGCCGCGGTCGCGAGGCATTTCTGATGGCGCCTGATTCGGCATCCGCCGTCACGCTCGCCGACGCGGTGTCGCGGGTCGACGCGCAGCTCGAATCGGCGCCGGCGCCGGCCGTTCCCGCGCCCGCCGCCGATGCGATGCGATCGGCGCGGTTCGTCCAGTTCACGATCGAGGCGACCTGCTATGCCGTATCGGAAGCATTCGTGACCGAGCTCGACCGCGTCCCGGCGATCACGCTGGTGCCGCAGACCCCGGCCTGGCTGCGCGGCGTCACCAGCCTGCGCGGCGACGTGCTGTCGGTCGTGGACCTGCGCGTTCTGCTCGGACTCGACCCGACCTCGACTCACACCGGACGCATGCTCGTCGTCCGCCTGCTCGACGAGGACTTCTCGGTCGGGCTGCTGGTCGACGGGGTCGACCGAATCATCACCATCGAGGCCGCCGCGGTCCATCCGCCGGCCGCGCCGCTCGAAGGGCCGCTGGCGCCCTTCCTGACCGGCATGTGCGTCGCCGGCGAACAGCTCGTCACCATATTCGATCTCGAGCGGCTGCTCCGCTCGGCCGACATCCGTCAGTTCGACGATGTCAAAGAGGAACCATCATGCGAAGCTCGTTGAAGATCAAAACGCGTTTGATGCTGACGGTCGGGTTCGTCGCCCTGGCCCTCGGCGTCGGATCGGGCCTGGCCGTCTGGACCGTCCACTCGGTCGGGAATGAAGTGCGGCAGCAGGTGGCCAGCGACGCGGAGGCCGCGCGCGCGTCGAGCGCCGCCATCGGCGCCGCCCTGCGCAACAGCACCGACACCTACAGCGCGCAGCGTCAGGCCGACGCGCGGCTGACCCAGCTCGCCTCGCAGATCGAGTCGGGCGGCGTCCAGCTCGATGCGGCCCTGAATGTTGCCTACCGCGGCATGGTCGTCGCCCTCTTCGCCGGGCTGCTGCTGATCGCGCTGGCGATCCGCTTCTTCGTCTACGGGCCGATCTCGGCCGAGGCCGACGCCCTCGCCAAAGTGTGCGACGCAGTGGCCGTGGGCGACCTCACCAGCCGCGTCCCCTTCCCCTCGGGCACCGAGCTGGGTCGTGTCGGCAGGTCGCTGAACACGATGCTCGACAGCACCGTGGCGCTGGTTCAGTCGAAGGACGAGCGCGACCGGATGCAGGCCGCCGTCATGAAGCTGCTCGAAGAAGTGAGCGGCGTCGCCGAAGGCGACCTGACGGTCCAGGCCGAAGTCACCCCCGACGTCACCGGCGCGGTCGCCGACTCGTTCAACTTCATGATCGCCGAGCTCCGCCGCATCATCGGCCAGGTCCAGAGCACGTCGCGCCAGGTCAGCGTCTCGCTCACCGATCTCAGGTCGATCACCGACAAGCTCGCCGCCGGTTCGGAGGATCAGGCGGCGCAGGCGGTCGAAGCGTCGGTCGCCATCGAGGAAATGGCCGCGTCGATTCACTACGTGTCGGAGAACGCTTCTTCGTCGGCCGCCGTCGCCGAGGAGGCGCGGATGAACGCCGAGCACGGCACCCGGGCGGTGACCCGCACCATCGAAGGCATGAAGGCCGTCCGCGACCAGGTGCAGGAGACCGCCAAGCGGATCAAGCGGCTCGGTGAGAGCTCGCAGGAAATCGGCGAAATCGTCGAGCTGATCGGCGACATCGCGGACCGCACCAGCATTCTCGCGCTCAACGCGTCGATTCAGGCCGCCATGGCCGGCGAGGCCGGCCGCGGCTTCGCGGTCGTCGCGGAGGAAGTCGAGCGGCTGGCCGATCGCGCGACCGAAGCGACCAAGCGCGCCGGCATGCTCGTCAAGACGACGCAGAGCGAAACCGCGGAAGTGATGGCGGCGATGGAAGACACCACCCGCGAAGTCATCAACCGCTCCAACATCGCCAACGAAGCCGGCGTCGCGCTCAGCGAAATCCAGGGCGTGTCGAACCGGCTCGCCGAGCTGATTCAGGCGATTTCGGACGCGGCGCAGCAGCAGGCCAAGGGGTCCGAGCAGGTGGCGCGTTCGATGACCGAGATGTCGAGCGTGACCAAGAACAGCGCGCTCAGCACCAAGCAGACCGCGGCGTCGATCACGTCGCTGGCGCAGCTGGTCGACAGCCTCAACGCCGCCGCTTCCCGGTTCAAGCTGCCGGGCGCGGAGACGGCGGCGGCGCAACCGCGCCTGGTGGCGGCGCGCTAAGGACGCTGAGGATCCGATTCGATGTCACTCGCGACGCGCAAGCGCGAACATGTCTCACCCGAGGCGTGGTGTCAGTTGATCGGCCGGCGGTGCGGTCTGACCTTCCGTGACGCTCAGATCCCCGCCGTTCTTCAGTACGTCAACGGACAGATCCAGGCGAGCGGCGCAGTCGACGAGCGTGGCTACTACGAGCTCCTCTCCGCCGAGCCCGACGGTGGGCCGGAATGGACGGCACTGGTCGAGCATCTCCTCAATCACGAGACCTCGTTCTTCCGCCATCCGCCGTCGTTCGAGGCGGTGGGCAAGCACATCCTGCCGGAGCTGCGCGAAGGGCGCGGCCGCGGCAGCCGGCTCAATTTCCTGAGCGCGGGCTGCGCGACGGGCCAGGAAGCGTACTCGCTGGCGATGGTGGCGATGGACGAGGACGACCTCGGGAACTTCACCGTGTGGGGCGCCGACATCAGCCGCCAGGCGATCGACGTCGCGCGGCGCGGCCGCTACGGTCCGCGCGCCATTGCCGGCGTGCCGTCCGCCTACCGCACGCGCTTCGTCCGGACCATCGAGAACAACAGCCCGACACCAAATTATGAAATCGCCGAGGAGCTGCGCCGCCGGGTCCGCTTCTCCACCGCGAACCTGATCGCGCAGGGCGGCGTGAACCTCAACTACGACATCATCTTCTGCCACAACGTGCTCATTTACATGGCGCCGCCCGCCGTCTCGCAGGTGGTCGCGCTGCTCGCCGCGCGCCTCTCGCTCGGCGGCTACCTGATGCTCGGGCCCGGTGAAAATCCGGTCGAGCGGCCGACCGCTCTCGAGCCAATCACCGCCGGCGGCGTCCGGATGCTGCGGCGCCGGAGCGCGGCGCCTGCCGAGGTCCGCTCATGAGACACCTTGAAACGAGCGCCGTCGACGCGTTCGGCGACGAGCTGAGGAACAGCCTTCCGAGGATCGTCGCGGCGCTCGATACGGTCGACAGCAATCGAGCCGACCTCCAGGCAACGCACGAGGCCTACCGCCTGATTCACGCGCTCAAGGGTGCGTCGTCGATGGTCGGTCTCGCCTCGCTCGGGTTCCTGTTCAACGCCGCCGAAGAACTGCTCGAGGCGCCGGTCAACGGCGCGGCGCCGCTGACCGACGACGTCCTCGAACGGCTGCGCGCCTGCCTGGTCAAGTTCGGCGAGTACATGGACGTCGCCGCGGCCGGAGAGCCGATCGCCGCCGTCGTCAAGGATCTCGCGCTGCTGCTCGGCGGCGACGACCTGATCGAAGCCGGCGCGCTCGAACAATTGATCGAAATCGACACGCGCGAGCTGGCACCGGCGCTGCCCGCGAAACCGGCGGCGCCGCCGGCCGAGCTCGAACCGACCTTCGAGATGCCGACCTTCGAGGCGCCCGCGCCCGAAGCCGCGGCCGATCTCGATCTGATGCCGACCGAGGAAGTGCCGGCGGAGCTCGCCGAGGTGTTCGCGCTCGAAGCGGCGGATCATCTCCAGACCATCGCCCGGCTGACCGCGCAGATGTCGGCGGGCACCAGCGACAAGGAAGGGCTGCAGGAACTGCGGCGCGCCGTTCACACGCTGAAAGGCGCGGCCGGCGTCGTCGGCTACATGGTCGCGTCCAAGCTCGCCCATCGCATGGAGGATCTCCTCGATCGCCTCTACGAGGGGACCGCGGAGCTGACACCTCCTGCCGTGCGCGCGCTCGCGTCGTCGTCGGATGCGCTCGACGAAGCGATCAACGGCACCGGTGATCCGACCGCCCTGCGCGGCAAGATCGCGCGGCTGTTCGGGGAATTCGACAGCCTGGTCGGGTCGATCGCGATGGGCGTGACCGTCCCGAACGTCCCGGCCGACACCGAAACCGCGCCGCCGCCGTCCGCCTCGAACCGCCGCCGCGGGGCCGAGGATCGGCGCAGCGCCGGAAACGTCCTGCGCGTGCCGGTCACACGCCTCAACGATCTGGTGCGCGCGGTCAGCGAGCTGGTCCTGAACCGCTCGACGCTCGAGCAGCACTACGCCACGCTCCTCCAGCAGGTCGAGGAACTGAAGTTCAGCGCGGCGCGCATCCGCAAGGTCGCGCAGAAGCTCGAAGCCGACTACGAAGTGCGCGCGCTCGCCGGCAACCTGGGCAAGGGCAAGTCGAACAGCAACCGCTACGGCTTCGACGAGCTGGAGTTCGACCGCTACACCGATTTTCACCTGCTGACGCGCGAGCTCGCGGAAACGGCCAGCGACGTGGCGACCGTCAGCGCGCGGGTCAGCGACAGCATCGGCGACTTCGACAGCGATCTGACGCGGCTCGGCCGCCTGACCCGCGAAATCCAGGACAAGACGCTCGAGTTCCGCATGGTCGCGCTGGGCACGCTGACGACGCGCCTGGAGCGCGCGGTCCGCGTCACCGCCGAGAGCTGCGGCAAGCAGGCGGATTTCGCGATCGACGGCGAGCAGGTGGCGCTCGACAAGTCGCTGCTCGAGCACATGTCGGATCCGCTGCTGCACCTGCTGCGCAACGCCGTCGACCATGGCATCGAAACGCCCGAGGATCGCGCTGCCGCCGGCAAGTCGGAACGCGGCCGCATCGTCGTCCGCGCCTACCACGACGGCACCGACGTGGTGATCGAAGTCGAAGACGACGGCCGCGGCATGGACGTCGAGCGGATTCGCCGGACCGCTGTCGACCGCGGCCTGATCGGCGCCGGCGAAGCGGCGGCGCTCGCGCCCGAGGCGCTGTTCGCCTTCGTGTTCGAGCCCGGCTTCAGCACCGCGAAAACGATCAGCGAAATCTCCGGCCGCGGCGTCGGCATGGACGTGGTGAAGTCGAAGGTGAGCCGCGTCGGCGGCCGCATCCGGATCGAATCACGCCCCGGCGCGGGCACGCGGATGTCGGTGCGCGTCCCGATGACGCTCGCGATTACGCGCGTTCTGCTGGTGCGCGCCGGCGGAGAGACGTTCGGCCTGCCGCTCGGCGCGGTCATCCAAATCGTGCGTCCGCACCCGACCGCCATCGGCCGCGTCGGCAACGAGCGGGTGCTCGTGCTCGACGGGCGGACCTACCCGCTGCGCGATCTCGCCGATACGCTGGCCCTGCCGCGGGCCGCGGACGCGCCGGCGGTGCAGCCGGTGCTCATCGCCAACCTCGGCGGCCGGCGCATGGCTCTCGCCGTCGACCAGATCGTCCAGAGCCGGGACGCGGTCGTGAAGTCGCTCGGCACGCACCTGCGCCGCGTGCGCGGTGTGTGGGGCGCGACGCTGCTCGGCGACGGCACGGTGGTCCTGATTCTCAACGCCTCGGATCTCGCTGGCAGCGCGGCCGACGAACCGCCGGCTCGCGTCGTGGCGCGGCCCGCGGTGCCAGGCGGCAACGACAAGCAGGCCTACAACATCCTGGTCGTCGACGATTCGCTCAGCATGCGGCACGTGCTGTCGCAGGCGATCAAGAAGGCCGGATGGAATCCGCTGCAGGCGCGCGACGGTCTCGACGCGCTCGAAATCATTCACCGTTCGACCGAGCGCCCCGACCTGATCCTGCTCGACGTCGAGATGCCGCGCATGGACGGCTACGAGTTCCTGTCCACGATGCGCACGCAGCCGCAGTATGCGGACCTGCCGATCGTCATGCTCACCTCGCGCGGCGGCGACAAGCACCGCGAAAAGGCCTCGGCGCTCGGCGCGACCGACTACATGGTCAAGCCGTTCCGGGAGGACATCCTGGTCGACACGATCACCCGGCTGGTGCAGGCCGCGCGTCAGCGCGAGCGGAAGGCGTCATGATCCGGGTCGCCATCGCCGACGATTCGCCGTTCACCTGCAACCTCCTCGCGTCGTACATCGAGGAAGGCGGCGACTGCGAAGTGGTCGGAGTGGCGCACGACGCCAAATCGACGGTCGAGCTCGTGAAGAGCGCGGCGCCCGACGTGCTCACCCTCGACCTCCAGATGCCCGGCGGCGACGGCCTCGAACTCCTGCGCACGATCACCGAAGGCGTCGCCATCTCGGTCGTCGTCATCAGCGGCATCACCCGGCTCGCGGCGGCGACGACGCTGCACGCGCTGGAACTCGGGGCGGTCGACTTCGTCCTGAAATTCACGCCCGGCGCGCCGGTCAGCCGCGCCTCGCTCAAGCGCGAGATCCTGACCAAGATCAAGCTGGCCGCGGCGGCGCGTCCGACGACGCGTCGGCCTTCGGCCGCGCTCGCCTCCGCGCCGGGCCTCGACCTGGCCGTGCGCGCCGCGCAGATCAAAACGTTCCGGCCGCCGGTCGCCGCCAACAGCGCCGGCGCGGTCGTCATCGGCGCCTCCACCGGCGGTCCGAAGGCAATCAGCGAGCTGCTCCAGCACCTGCCGCGCGAGTTCGCGACGCCGTGCGTCATCGTGCAGCACCTGCCGGCGACGTTCACCGCGCCGTTCGCGGCGCAGTTGAGCCGGCACGCGCGCATCGCGGTCAAGGAAGCGGAAACCGGCGATCGGCTCGTGGCCGGCCGAGCGCTCGTGACGCCAGGCTCGTCACACCTGCTGGTGCGGCCCGGCGGCCTGATCGAGCTGCGGCCCGCGGCGGACGACGACCTCTACCGCCCGTCGATCGATCTGACCATGATCTCGGCCGCGGAGTCGTGCGGCGCGTCCGCGGTCGGCGTGCTCCTGACCGGCATGGGCCACGACGGCGCCGAGGGCCTGAAACGGATCCGCGACGCCGGCGGCGACACCTACGTGCAGGAGCTGACCAGCTGCGTCGTGACCAGCATGCCCGAGCGCGCCATCGAGCGCGGCGGCGCCGAGTACGTCGCGAAGCCCGACAAGATCGGCCAGATGCTGGCAGCAGCACGGAGCCGATCGTGACCGGCGGCCTGGTTGCCTGCACCATCGGCACGCGCCAGTACGCGATGCGCGGCGCCGACGTCCGCGAAATCGTGCGCGCGGAGCGCATGCGTCCGTCGGGCCGGAGCGACGGCTCGACCGGCACGCTGGTCGTCGCCGGCAACTCGATTCCGGTCTACTCGCTCGGCGCGGTACTCGACAACACCACGGCGTCATCGGCGTCGGGTGCGGCAGGCACCGACGCGGCGCCATCGGGACACCACATCGTGGTCACGCACGGCTCGCAGGGACCGATCGGCTGGCTCGCCGATCGCATCGTGCGATCGCACCTGACCGAGCGCTTCGACGTGCTGCCGCTGCCGTTCCTCACCAGCGTGTCCAACGGGTGGTTCGAAGGCGTGCTGATCGTCGAGGGCTCGCCGCTGCTGCTCCTGTCGCCGCGACGGCTCGACCCGCGGGTCGCCCGCGATCGGGCGCGCAGCGATGCGGCGATTCCTGAGACCGACGCGCCGGCGGCGTCGCCGTCAGCCGACGCCGGTCCGCCGCTCGTCGTCATGTTCTCCAGCCCGGCGCTGCCGCGGTGCGGCGCGCCGCGCTACGCGCTGAGCGCCCGCCGGATCGCGGCGGTCGTGCAGTCGCTCGACGTGACGCCGGTGCCCGGCTGTCCGCCTCATGTGACCGGTGTCGCCGTGTGGCGAGGCCTGGTGATGCCCGTCATCGATTTCCGTCCGACGGGCGAACGCACGACGATTGAAGGAACCCGGTTTCTGATCGCCCGATGCGGGCGCACTCTCCGCGGCGGCTCGGTCGCGTTCGCCGTCGATTCGGAGCTGGGACTGCACAAGCCAACGGCGGAAGATCGCGAAGCCGACGGCGACGACTCCACTCCTTCGTTCATCGCCGGCATGTTCAACGTGCTCGGCGACCGGCTGGCGCTGCTCGATCTCGACACGCTGCTCTGCAGCAGCGGCGCACAATAGAGACGATACTCAACACGCAGACGCACCGCCGTCCACGGCGATGACCTGTCCGGTGATATTGGTTCCCGGCGCGATCAGCATGTCCGACGCCCGAGCGACCTGCTCCGGGGTCGTCAACGCGCGCGTCGGTGTTCGGTTTCGAATCGTCTCGATCTCGCCGGGGGCGAGCACCCGCGACATTTCAGATGCGAAGAATCCCGGAGCCAGGGCATTGACCGTAATGCGCGCCGCGCCAAGCTCGCGGGCGAGACTCCTGGTCAACGCCTCGAGCGCGCTCTTGGTGGCCGAATACACGGTGAGTCCAGGGTAGCCGCGCGTCGCGCTGATCGACGAGACGTTCAGCACGACGCCGCCGCCGCCGATCATCATTCGCCTGATGACCTGACGTGTGAGCTGGAGCACCACCGTCAGGTTGAGATGAACGATGGCGGCGATCTCGTCGTCGGAAATATGGGCCAGGAGCGCGTCCTGTCCGACCGCCGCGTTGTTGACCAGCACGTCGATCGCGCCGAGGCGCTCCTCCGCGAGTCGAACGAGTTCGCCGGGCGCGCCCGGAGCGGCCAGGTCGATGGCTCGAAAGAAGAACCGATCGGCATGGTCACGCTCGAGAAGCGCGACCTCGTCAGTCTGCGACCTGCCGCACGTGAAAACCGCGTGCCCGGAGTCGAGGTAATGACGGCAGAAGGCCAGTCCGAGCCCTCTCGATCCGCCGGTGACGAGGATGCGCCTGACCGAACCGCCGTCGTCGGAATGCATGACGATCCGCGTCACACGCGGGGCGATTTCAACGCCGCAGTCAACGGAATTTCCTTCAGGAAGGTGACGATCCGCGGCGCGTGCCCGGCACCAAGTGTCCGCTCGCAGCGCTGGATCAACGTGCTCTCCGCCACGGCCGCGTCCGGCCAAACCTTTTCGTCGACCACGATATCAACGGCGGCGAGGCTGCCGACGATCGGCGCCGCGATCGCGTACACGCGAACCCATTCCACGCCTTCGAATCCGCGAATGACGCTCTCGACATCGTCAATCCTGACCTTGACTCCACCGACGTTGATGATGTCGCCGCCCGTGCGGCCCCTGATGTGTACCC
>Ga0066903_100006496_pt1 | contig 10408 bp, 6 predicted proteins | sample PanSoiMetaGPlot1_FD_67491 | JGI IMG/M metagenome (GOLD analysis project Ga0066903, IMG submission 67491) | Tropical forest soil microbial communities from Panama analyzed to predict greenhouse gas emissions - Panama Soil - Plot 1 (version 2) | ecosystem: Environmental > Terrestrial > Soil >...
TAGTTCCAGCTCACGCGGACGGCCTGGATGCGCTCGCCTTCACCAGCCCCGAACTGCGCCGACGGACCTATGACGAGCGTCGGCGTCCACGACCGTGTTCCGGCGAACCCTTCAAGCGTTCGGCTGCGATCGCGCCACGCGATCATGGTTTGAAAGCCTGCATTCGCCGACGAGCCGTCGGGATTGCGATCGCCGACCGTCACGAGGCGATCCGGGTCAGTGAACGGAAGCGGACGCAACAGCACGGTGTCGATGACCGTGAATATGGCGGTGTTCGCGCCGATACCGAGAGCGAGCGTGAGGACGGCCGTGGCCGAGAATCCCGGCGAACGCCGCAGCACGCGGACGCCGTACCTCAGGTCCTGACGCAGCGTGTCGAGAAACGGCAGGCCGTGCTGATCGCGCCATGCGTCAGCAATCTGCGCCTCGCCGCCAAGCGTAAGCCGCGCCGCGCGTCGGGCAGCCGCGGCGTCCTGGCCGGTGCGTCGGGCCCGCTCCTCGAGCATGTCGCGATGGAACGCGAGTTCCTCCCGCAGATCGCGATCGCTGCGGCCGAATCCGAGCGCCCCCCGGAGGCGCGCGACGAGCTCGCGGAACGTCACGGCTCCTGCTCTCCCGGTGCGCTCCCAAGCAGCCGCGCCATCATCTCGGCCATGCGGTGCCAATCGGCTTCTTCGCGTTGCAGCTGCCGTCGTCCCGCGCGCGTGAGCGCGTAGAACCGCGCACGGCGGTTGTTGTCGGACGTGCCCCACTTCGACGACACCCAGCCCCGTTGCTCGAGGCGGAGGAGCGCCGGATAGAGCGTGCCCTGGTTGAGATGCAGCACGTCGTTGGAAATCTGCTCGATCCGCTGCGCGATGCCGTAGCCGTGCTGCGGCCCGAGCGTGTCGAGCGTCTTGAGCACCATCAGGTCGAGCGTGCCCTGCAGGACGTCCGTCTTCGGTGTCGACATGTTGATTGCCAACAGGAGTGTACTCCTGGCTCCTGTTGGAAATCAACAGGAGCATGGCGGAGGTTGGGAGGATCGAGTCAGGAGGGTTGGTGTACAACTGCCCTCATGACCGCGACACTCCTTCTCCTCACCGCCATCCTTGCGCAGGACTTTCACGTCGGAAGCGCCGCAGCCCCGTCCGGGCAGACCGGCCGCGGCGCCATCGAAGTCCCGGCCGGCGTCGATCCCGCGCTCTCAATCCCTGTCGCCGTCGTCCACGGCGCGCGCAACGGACCCGTGTTGGCGATCGTGGCGGGATCGCATGGCACGGAGTACGCCTCGATCATCGCCGTCGAACGGCTCATCCAGCAGCTCGATCCGAAAGCAATCAGCGGCACCGTGATCCTCGTCCCGCTGGTCAACATCCCGTCGTTCGAGCAGAAGATCGCCCACGTGAACCCGGTGGACGGCAAGAGCATGAATCGCTTCTATCCCGGGAAAGCGGACGGCACCCAGACCGAACGCGCCTCGCTGGCCATCACGCGCGAGGTCGTCGACAAGGCCGATCACCTGATCGATCTGCACGGTGGGGATCTCGACGAGAGCCTGCGCCCTTACTCGTACTGGACGAAGACCGGCAACGAGAAGCAGGACGCGATCTCGCGCGAGATGCTGCTGGCATTCGGCCTCGACACGATCATCATTTCCGCCGATCGTCCGAAGGATCCCGCCGCGTCGCGCTATCTCGAGAACACGGCATCGACCCGCGGGAAGCCGTCGTTTGCCGCCGAGGCCGGGCATGCGGGCACGGTCGAGACGGACGACGTCAACGCGCTCGTCAACGGATGCATCGGCGTCATGCGCTACCTCAAGATGGTGGACGCAGGCCCAAAGCCGATCGAGTCGCCCGTCTGGATCGAGCGCGTCGCGTCGATCGCGAGCGACGTCAACGGCATCTTCTATCCCCTGGTGAAGCGCGGGACGTACGTGCAGAAGGGACAGCGCGTCGGCTACGTGACCGACTATCTGGGCACAGGCATTCTCGACGCGCGCGCGCCTGAAAACGGCGTCGTCCTCTTCATCAGGGCAGTTCCGTCGATGACGAAAGGGGAAACGATCGCGAACATCGGCGTGCCCGCGACGTCTAAATAGCGCATGCTCGTACATGACGTCCGCTTTGCCCGCCGGCTCCTCTGGAAGGAGCGGGGGTTCGCCGTCACGGCTATCCTGACGCTGGCGGTCTGCATCGGCGCCAATGCCGCGATCTTCGCCGTCGTCAATTCGGCCCTGCTGCAGCCGCTGCCGGTCCCGCACGCCGAACAGCTGCTGCACATGTACAACGCCTATCCCGGCGCCGGACTCGAGGAAGGGCGCGGCTCGACGGGCGTCCCCGACTATTACGACCGGCTGCGCGAGACCGACGTCTTTGCCGAGCAGGCGCTCTACAACACGCGCGGCGTGACGCTGAACGGCACGGGCGAAGCGCAGCGGATCCGCGCGATGGTGTCGACGCCGTCGCTGCTCCGCCTGCTGCAGGTGCAACCCGTTCGCGGCCGCGTCTTCACCGAAGACGAAGGAGAGCTCGGCAAGACGAACAAGGCGGTGCTGACGTACGCATCATGGCAGGAATGGTTCGGCGCGCAGGATAGCGCCGTCGGGCGAACCATTCGCCTCAACGGGCAACCGTTCATCGTCGTCGGCGTGCTGCCGCGCGGATACAGCTTCCTCGATCCGGAGGTCAAGGTGTGGACGCCGGTCGCGTTTACGGCCCAGGAGAAGTCGGACGACGCGCGTCACAGCAACAACTGGTCGTACGTCGCGCGGCTGAAGCCCGGGGCGACGATCGAGCAGGCTCGCCAGCAGATCGACGCGCTGAACGCGCGCAACCTCGACCGCTTTCCTGCACTGAAGCCGCTGCTGATCAACGCGGGCTTCCACACCGTCGTGGTGCCGCTTCAGGGATACCTGGTGCGTGAGGTGCGTGGCACGCTATATCTGCTCTGGGGCGGCGTGATTTTCGTGCTGCTGGTCGGCGCGGTGAACGTGACAAACCTGATGCTGGTCCGGTCGAGCGCGCGCATGAAGGAGCTGGCGACGCGCCACGCGCTCGGCGCCGGCCTCGCGCGCATCGCGCAGCAGCTCGTCACAGAAACGCTCCTGCTCGGCGCTGCAGGCGGCGCGCTCGGGCTCGGGCTCGGTTACGCCGGCGTTCGTGCGCTCGCACGGTACGGACTCGACGCGACGCCGCAAGGTACGCGCGTCGCGCTCGACACGACGGTCGTGCTCTTCACGGTGGCGTTGTCAATTGCGCTCGCGTTACTCGTCGGCCTCATCCCCGTGATCGGCGTGCGGCATCTCAATCTCAGCCAGGCGTTCAGGGAAGATGGACGGTCGGGCACGGCCTCACGCGGCGCGAGAATGCTGCGCCGCACCCTCGTCGCCGCGCAGGTTGCGTTCGCGTTCATGCTGCTCATCGGTGCGGGCCTCATGCTCGCCAGCTTCCAGCGGGTGCTCGCCGTCCAGCCCGGGTTCGACGCGTCACACGTGCTAACGGGCACTGTGAATCCGCCGGCCGCGCGCTACAAAGGTGACGACGAGGTGCGCGCGCTCTGGAACCGGCTGCTGGAACGCGTCCGCGTGCTGCCCGGAGTCCAGGCCGCCGGAGTCACGAGCACCATCCCGTTGTCGGGAGGCGCGAGCGACAGCGTGATCCTCGCGGAGGGCTACGTCATGTCGCCCGGCGAATCGCTCATCTCGCCGTTCCAGGCGTCGGTGTCGCCCGGCTATTTCGAGGCGATGGGCATTCCGCTGAAGCGCGGACGCCTGTTCACCGCGTCGGACACGGAGGCGTCGCCAAGAGTCATCGTCATCGACGAGCGCCTCGCGAAGCGCTTCTGGAAGGGACAGGACCCGGTAGGCCGTCGAATGTGGAAGCCAGATTCGGCGCGGGACCTCACCGCAGCGGGGCCGGGTCCAAAGGCGAACTGGTACACGGTGGTCGGCGTGGTCGGCAACATCAGGCTGATGGGACTGACCGAGAAGGAGCCCGTCGGCGCGTACTATTTCCCTTTCACCCAGAACGTCGAGCGGGGCATGGTGATGGCCACGCGAACGGCCGGCGACCCGTCCGCGATCGTGGGCAGCATTCGCGAGCAGGTACGACAGATCGATCCCGAGTTGCCGTTCTTCTCCGTCAAGCCGATGCAGCAGCGCCTCGAGGAATCGCTCGTAAGCCGGCGCACGCCGATGCTGCTCGCGACGCTCTTCGGTGCGATCGCGCTGTTTCTTGCGGCGATCGGGATCTACGGCGTGCTGGCGTACCAAGTCGCGCAGCGGCGGAAGGAGATCGGGATCCGCCTCGCGCTCGGGAGCGACGGGCGCCGTATTTTCAGCCTCGTCGTCTTTGAAGGGCTCTGGCTCGTCGGCGCCGGTGCGGCGGTGGGGCTCGCCGGCTCGTTCGCTATCAGGCGCGCGATGGCCACGCAGCTGTTCGGCGTTCAGCCGATGGATCCATTCGTGCTGGCGGTGGTCGGCGCGACGCTGGGCCTCGTCGCGTTTCTCGCGTGCGCCGTCCCCGCGCGCCGCGCGGCGCACATCGATCCGGTTATCGCGCTCTCTGATTCATAATAAAGGCGCTTGCAGCTCGAAACCGTCTTCCTGGACGCCGGCGGCGTCCTCCTGTATCCCAATTGGTGGCGTGTCTCTGAGGCGTTGGCGGAGCAGGGCGTCCACGTGAGCCCCGGTGCTCTCATCGACGCCGATCCTCGGGCGCGCAGACAACTTGACGATCTGCACGTGATCGGCACTACGACCGACGCAAGCCGCGGATGGTTGTTCTTCGATCTCGTCCTCGAGCACGCGGGGATCACGCGTTCGGAGGCAACCGGCGCGGCGCTCGAAAACCTGCACCGTTATCACACTGCGAGCAATCTCTGGGAGTACGTGCCACCGGACGTCGTCCCGGCGCTCGACGCGTTACGGGCGCGCGGCCTGAAGCTCGTCGTCGTGTCGAACGCCAACGGCACGCTCCGCGCGCACATGCAGCGCCTGGGACTGGCGGAACGTTTCGATCACGTGTTCGATTCGGCGGATGAAGGCGTCGAAAAGCCCGACCCTCGCTTCTTCGAGATCGCGCTCGCGCGAAGCGGCTCCGAGAAAGCTACAACCATCCATGTCGGAGACCTGTATCACGTCGACGTCATCGGCGCGCGGAGAGCAGGGCTGCGGGGCGTCCTCCTGGACGAAGCCGACCTGCGTCCGGACGCCGACTGCCCGCGGGTTCGCTCGCTGGAGGAGCTCGTCGACGGGATCGCTGCGGAAAGGTTTTAGTCCGACGGGGGTTCGCCCCTCGGACTCCCAACGCTCGGACTCCCCTTGCACGGGCCCTCGCGTCACCGCTCGTCCCAGCGGGGTTGTGCTGCGGCGCCGTTCGCCTATGATTGTCGTCATGCCACACTCATCACCGGCCGTACGCATTCTCACGATCGCCACGCTTTGCGCCGCCTCGATACACGCCGCCGAACAGCCGCAGCAGCAGCCAGTACGATTTGGAACCTGGGGCGTCGATCTGACGGCGATGGATCGCACGGCGAAGCCGGGCGATGACTTCGATCAGTTCGTGAATGGCGGCTGGAAACACAAGACGGAGATTCCGGCCGACCAGCCTTCGACGGGCGTCGGCTTCGACGTGTTCAACCGCTCGCAGGCGCAGATTCGCGCCATCATCGATCAGGCACCGCCCACGAGCCAGCTCGGTGGCATGTATCGCAGCTTCATGGACGAAGCCGCGGTCGAGGTGCGCGACGACAAGCCGCTACTGGCGGACGAAAAACGGGTCGCCGCGCTCGCTGACAAGGACGCGCTGGCGCGCTACATGGGCGAGACGAACGGCGCCTTCGGGCTGACGCTGGTCGGCGCGGGTGTCGGGCCCGATCCCGCCAACCCGTCGATAAACACGCTGTTCCTCGGACAGGCCGGCCTCGGCCTGCCGGACCGCGATTACTACCTGAATCCGACGTTCAAGCCGCAGCTCGACGCCTATCGCGCCTACGTGGAGCGCACGCTGCGCATGATCGCCGACCCGGACCCAGTGAAACACGCCGACGCCGTGCTCGCCTTCGAGACCGCGGTCGCGAAAGTCAGCTGGCCGGCGGCCGATCGCCGCGACATCGACAAACTCAACAACCCCATGAGCGTCGCCGAGCTGCAGGCGTTCGCGCCCGGCCTCAACTGGGACGTCTATCTCACCGGATCCGAAATCGCCAAGCGCGATCACGCGATAGTGGCTGAAAAGACCGCGATCAGGGACATCGCGGCCCTCTACGATCGCACGCCGCTCGCGACGCTCAAACTCTGGGAAGCCTTCCACGTCGCCGACCAGGCCTCACCATACTTGTCGAAGCGGTTCGTCGACAGCCGGTTCACCTTCACCAGGACGTTGAGCGGCGTGACCGAGCTCCGTCCGCGATGGAAGCGCGGTGCGGCGTTGATCGACACCACGCTCGGCGAGCTCCTCGGCCGCACCTACGTCGACACGTATTTTCCGCCCTCTTCGAAAGCGATGATGAGTGACCTCGTTGCCAACCTGAAGACAGCGATGGCGGCGCGCATCCAGCACAGCGACTGGATGAGCCCGGAGACGAAGACCGCGGCGCTCGAAAAATTGTCGAAGATGGACGTCATGGTCGGTTACCCGGACACCTGGCGCGATTATTCAACGCTGAAGATCGATGCCGCCGATCTCTATGGCAACGTCCAGCGCTCGAATCGCTTCGAGTGGGAGTACCAGCTGTCGGATCTCGGTAAGCCGGTTGATCGCAAGAAGTGGGGAATGACGCCGCAGACGGTCAACGCCTACAACGGCGGGCTCGAGAACAAGATTGTCTTCCCGGCCGGCATCCTGCAGGCACCGTTTTTCGATCCGAAGGCGGACCCCGCGGTGAACTACGGCGCGATCGGCGCCATCATCGGCCACGAAATCAGCCATGGCTTCGACGATCAGGGACGCAAGATCGACGCGACCGGCGCTGTCCGCGACTGGTGGACAAAGGCCGACGCCGATCGTTTCAACGCTGAGGCGAAGCGTTTCGGCGCGCAGTACGACACCTACGAGCCCGTCACCGGCATGCACATCAACGGCGAGTTGACGATGGGCGAAAACATCGCGGATTTTGCCGGCGTGCTCGTTGCGCACGACGCCTATCGTGAGTCGCTCAAGGGAGCCACCGCTCCGGCGATAGACGGCTTTAACGGCGACCAGCGGTTCTATCTTGCGTTCGGCCAGGCCTGGCGCGCCAAGCAGCGCGATGACGCGCAGCGCAGCCAGATGACGTCTGACCCGCACTCGCCTGCGCGGTTCCGAATCATCGGCCCGCTCCGCAACGACGACGACTGGTACGCGGCGTTCAAGATCACGAGCGGGAAGTACTACCTGAAGCCGGAGGAGCGCACGCGCATCTGGTAGCTGGCCGGCGTTATGGCTTCTGTTCGATCTTCGCCCAGCTGTCCTTGAGCGTCGCGGTGCGGTTGAAGACGGGACGGCCGGGTGCACTGTCCCGGTCGACCGAGAAGTACCCAATGCGCTCGAACTGGAAGCGGGTGCCAACCGGCGCAGCGGCGGCCGATGGCTCCACTTTCGCGTCGGCCACGGTTTCGAGCGACGCCGGATTGAGCACCGTCCGGTAGTCCTCGACTTTCCCGGGTTCTTCGACGGTGAACAGGCGGTCGTACAGCCTGACTTCGGCGTTCACCGCATGCGCCGCCGAGACCCAGTGGAGCGTCGCCTTGACTTTGCGGCCGTCAGGCGCGTCGCCGCCGCGCGTCGCCGGATCGTAGGTCGCCCGCAGCTCGACAATCTCGCCGGCATCGTTCTTCACCACGCCCGTGCACGTGATGAAATACGCGCAGCGCAACCGCACCTCGCGGCCGGGCGCCAAACGGAAGAACTTCTTCGGCGGGTCCTCGCGGAAGTCGTCCTGCTCGATGTAGAGCACGCGTGAAAACGGCACTCTGCGGGTCCCGGCGCTCTCGTCTTCCGGGTTGTTGACCACGTCGACCTCTTCCGTCTGACCTTCCGGGTAGTTCTCGATCACGACGCGCAGCGGCCGCAGCACGCCCATGACACGGTTGGCTCGAATGTTCAGATCTTCGCGCACGGCGTGCTCGAGCAGCGCCACATCGACCAGGTTCTCGCGCTTGGCCACCCCGATGCGGTCGCAAAACGCGCGGATCGCCTCGGCGGTGTAGCCGCGCCGTCGCATCCCGACGATGGTGGGCATGCGCGGGTCGTCCCAGCCGTTGACGTCCTTGTTCTGCACAAGCTCGAGCAGGCGCCGCTTGCTCATCACGGTGTAGCTGAGACTGAGGCGAGCGAACTCGATCTGGCGCGGCTTCGAGGGAACCGGGGAGTTGTCGTTGACCCAGTCGTAGAGCGGACGGTGATCCTCGTACTCGAGCGTGCAGAGCGAATGAGTGATGTGCTCGAGTGCGTCCGACGGCGGGTGCGCCATGTCATACATCGGATAAATGCACCACCGATCGCCTGTGCGATGGTGGTGCGCATGCCTTATCCGGTAGAGCACCGGGTCGCGCATGTTGATGTTGGGCGACGCCATATCGATCTTCGCGCGAAGCACGTGCGCGCCGTCGGCGAACTCGCCCGCCCGCATTCGCCGGAAGAGGTCGAGATTCTCGGCGACGCTACGTTTCCTGTACGGGCTCTCGACGCCAGGCTCGGTCAGCGTGCCACGGTTCTGACGGATCTCGTCCCCCGACTGGCTGTCGACGTAGGCCAACCCCTTTTCGATGAGCGTGACGGCGTATTCGTAGAGCTGCTCGAAGTAGTCGGACGCGAAATGCATCCCGGCCCAGTCGAACCCGAGCCAGCGCACGTCCTCTTCGATCGACTCGACGTATTCGACGTCTTCCTTCGTCGGGTTCGTGTCATCGAACCGTAAGTTGCAGATGCCGCCGAACTCCTGAGCGATCCCGAAATTCAGGCAGATCGATTTCGCGTGGCCGATGTGCAAATAACCGTTGGGCTCGGGCGGAAACCGCGTGGCCACACGTCGACCGTTCCGTCCGGCGGCGAGATCTTCAGAGATGATGGTTCGAATGAAGTCGAGCAAACGTACATTATAGAACGCATGAGGATTGCGGCCGTCGTGGCCGCCGGCACGCTGCTCGCCGGCGCGCTGACGACGAAATCGGGATTCGATCCGGCCGGGTTCGATCGGTCGGTCGCGCCGCAGGACGATCTCTACGCGTACGTCAACGGCGCGTGGCTGCGCGACACACCGATGCCGCTCGATCGCGTCACGTTCGGGGCGTTCGGCGAGATCGGCGACAAGACCGAGCGCGACGTGCGCGTCCTCATCGAGGAGATTGCCGCGCGTCCGAGCCGGCCGCACGGCTCGCCGGCGCAGCAGATCGCCGATCTCTACACGAGCGTGATGGACGAGCGCCGCGTGGAGAGTCTCGGGAAGGCGCCGATCGAGCCCGAACTGCGGCGGATCCAAGCGATCGGCAGCACGCGGGATCTCGCAGCCGAAGCCGGATATCTCTCGTCGATCGCTGCAGGAGGGCCTTTCGGCGGCACCATCGGGCGCGATCCGCTGAATCCCGGGGCGCCGGTCGCGCGGATCACACAAGGCGGTCTTCTGCTGCCCGATCGCGACTATTACCTCTCCTCCGACCCCGCACACGTCGAGGTCCGCGCCAGGTACGACCAATACCTCGTACGCATCTTCTCGCTCGTCGGCCGAGACGCGGCCGAGCGCGACGCGAAAGACGTCCTCGCACTCGAGACCGCGCTGGCGCGCGTGTCGTGGACCGAGACGCAGACGAGGGCCGCCGCGGCGGAGACGTACACGCGTTTCACGCTGCGGCAGCTCGCGACCGACATGCCCGGGTTCGACTGGCAGGCGTGGGCGCGTCCACAGGGGCTCGATCGATCGCCAGTGGTGATTCTCGCGCAGCCGTCGTTCTTCAAGGCGTTTGCGGAAATGGTGCCGCGCGTTCCGCTCGGCACGTGGAGAGCGTGGCTACTCGCGCGGTACGTCACCGCCGCGGCCCCGTACCTCAGTTCCCCCTTCGACCTCGCGCGCTTCGACTTCTTCGGAAGCGTGCTGACGGGCCAGGAGCTGCCGCGAACGCGATGGAAGCGGGGCGTCGCGATGGTAAACGCGTATCTCGGCGACGCCATTGGCAGGCTCTACGTCGATCGGTACTTCACGTCCGCGGCCCGCGGCCGGGTGCAGCGGATCCTCGATCAGGTGATAGCCGCCTATCGCGAGGCGCTTCGCGACTGCGACTGGATGAGCGCGCGCGCCAGACACGAAGCCCTCGCCAAGCTTTCAGCGATGCAGATCCGGCTGGGGTCGTCGTCTGAGTGGCCCAACTACACGGGGCTCGAGATCAGGCCGGGAGACGTCTTCGGAAACTGGCAGCGGGCCCTTCAGTTCGAAGCGCGTCAGCGCA
>Ga0066903_100006497_pt1 | contig 10407 bp, 7 predicted proteins | sample PanSoiMetaGPlot1_FD_67491 | JGI IMG/M metagenome (GOLD analysis project Ga0066903, IMG submission 67491) | Tropical forest soil microbial communities from Panama analyzed to predict greenhouse gas emissions - Panama Soil - Plot 1 (version 2) | ecosystem: Environmental > Terrestrial > Soil >...
AGGCGTTTGCCAAATTGATTGCTTACCCAATCTTCGAAATTGCGCGGATTGCGGACCGGAAAGAGACGCGCTTTCACCCACGAAAGGACGCAAAGCGCCGACCTGAAAATCCCAAGTTTGAGGAGTGCCTCGATCGGTTTCAGCGGATAAGAGAAAAATTTGCCGTCGTAAAAAATGCGCGATGAACGTGGCCGGACGAGCATGTCGTCAGGCAAAATCTCCGTCCACAGATCTTCAACTGCCCTCGACTTGGAAAAGAAGCGATGCCCGCCGATGTCGAAATGGAAACCCTTGTAGGTTACTGTCCGGGAAATTCCGCCGACGTAAAGAGGATCGGCTTCAAGCACAGCGACGTCGACCTCCTCTTTCGACAGGAGATAGCCGGCCGTCAAACCCGCAGGGCCCGCGCCGATAATGACCACTCTTGTTTTCATTTTCTAGGCAACCCAGTTCCCCCGGGTGAAATTCCAGACGTACCAGCCCTGCACGCACAACCCAGCAGCGCTGAGCAGCGCCAATGCCGCGATGCCGAACGTCCTAACGAGCACCGGCGGCGTGCGAAATTGACGCAGAAAATTCAGAAACGCCAGCACGATCAGCGCATGCACGCTAAATTCGTAGCGGAGCATGCTTTCCATACCGACGCACGCCACTCCGCTGACCGAAAGATAATAAATCACAAAGGCACAGAAATAGATTCCGGCGCGAATTGGTAAATCGGACCACCGTCGAATCGAGAGCTCGCAAATGGCGATACCGACAAATAGCAATGCGCCGAACGTCATCGACATTTGGCTCGCCTCCGTCGGATCGTTCAGCGCCGGAACAAGCCAGCGATAACTAGACGGCCTAAGCACCGCCAGATAATCGGGAACGATTCCCCAGCCGGCTGCCTGGGTAAGCATATAAACGTCCCAGTGGCCCCAGCGCAATTGAGAATAGGTGAAGAATCCTACGGCGCCGAAGCTTGCGACCAGTGTCATTGCAATCGCCGGCTTCTCCTTGCGGAGCCACGACCTCGGCCCAACGAGATCACGCCACCTGGTCTGAAAAACCGAGCGCACCACGGGAAACGCCGCACATACAATTCCGACGATCCGCGTTGCTGACATCACGATACCGTGCACGATGGCCCAGGCTTTCGCCGATCGCCCTTCCGCAGTACTCCAATAGATGAAACCAAGCAGCGTCATCAAAAACAACGATTCTGAGTAGCCGGCAATGAGAAAGAATGCTGCGGGATGCGCCGCGATCAGGATTGCTCCACAAACTTGCAGCGCAAGCGAAACATTCCAGCGCCTGCAAAAAAGGAAAAGATAACTCCAGAAACCCCAGGCGGCGAGCTGAGCGGTGATCAGCAAAGCCGTGCCGGTGCTGATATTAAGTCCATAACGAAATGCTGCCGCAATCGCGGGGTAGGCGGGAAAAAATGCAACGTTTGATACTTCCATCACCTTGTGATCGATGGGCGGGACGATGGTCTGGTATCCGCGATCCACAATGTTCATGAACCAATAACTATCGTGCTGGACGAGCGCCGCGTAGCGCTCCGAAACGGTTCCTTCCGGAGCAAGCAGACCGATCGCGATCGCAAGTTGCAATAATGTGATGATGAGGCCCGCGAGCAAAGGCTTAAGCGACCAAGGCAAGCGTGTCATTACATCATATTCGCTGCGCGCTGTCTCTTTGTTCGTGAAAGTCTGCCAGATAGAAGCAATCTCCGGTCGCATTGTTTCCAAAAGCGTTCGCTACTTGCGTGGCGGACTTTTGACGGTGAATGCACTTCGTTTATTCGCAAGAGAGACGCTGCGTTTGACAGCTTTTTACCACCATTTCAGAGAGCACGCGCCACAATTACTGTCCTGAAATCACGAGTACTATCTCGCCCTTTGGCGGATTGGCTTCGTAATGCGCAAACAGCTCACTGGCGGTGCCCCGGTGAAATTCTTCGAATTTTTTTGTCAGCTCCCGCGCGACGCAAAGTTGCCGATCCGGCATGATATCGACGCAGGCAGCGAGTGTCTTAATCAATCGATAAGGCGACTCAAAAAAAATTATGGTTTCGCCCGATTCAGCGGCGGCTCGCACCGCGCGTTCGCGTTGTCCACTTTTGACAGGAAGGAATCCGCGGAAGGAAAATTTCTTAGTCGACAATCCGGATCCGATGAGAGCGGTTAGGATCGATGATGGCCCGGGAATGATTGTGAATGAAAGGTCCCGTTTGATGCATTCATGGACAAGGCGCACACCCGGGTCGGATATTCCTGGCATTCCGGCATCTGTGATCAGCCCAATATTTTCGCCGTTCGCGAGGCGTTCAACGAGTTCCGCTGTGCGCATCGCTTCATTGTGTTCGTGATAACTAAGGAAAGGTTTCTTGATTCCAAGGTGCTTCAACAACAACCCGGAATGCCGTGTGTCCTCGGCTGCGATCAGATCAACTGATTTCAGTACCTCCAGCGCGCGCAGGGTAATGTCGCCCAAATTGCCAATGGGTGTGGCAACGACATACAGCATTGCAGACCATCGGATCAAAATGGGCTTTGCGCTATCGAACGCCGATTCGTCCCTTGGTCTGCGACAGACCAAGCTCCGGGTCGCAAAACAAATACATCAAGAATGTCAGCTGGTGAACTCGCGCTGCGGACCAAATTCCTGCCGCGAAATTACACGCAGGACTTCTTCGAACCTGAATCCCAATCGACGCGCTACCAACCCAAAATCTTGGCGAAAACGAGCGGTGCCACGATGGTGGCGTCGGACTCGATGATGAACTTCGGCGTATCGATGTTCAGTTTTCCCCACGTGATCTTTTCATTGGGCACTGCTCCAGAGTAGGATCCAAAGCTGGTTGTAGAGTCACTGATCTGACAGAAATAACCCCACTCCGGAACGGGGGTTGTTACCACATCCTGGTTTAGCATGGGCACAACGCAGATGGAAAAATCACCCGCAATGCCGCCGCCGATCTGGAAAAAGCCAATGGACGAATCCTGGGACATTCGGCGATACCACTCCGCCAGCGCGATCATATACTCGATGCCGCAGCGAACCGTATGAACATCGGCGATCGCACCTGTGATGCAGCGCGCGGCATAAATATTCCCAAGGGTTGAATCTTCCCAGCCGGGTACAAAGACTGGAAGATCTTTGTGCGCAGCAGCGATCATCCAGCTGTCGGACGGATCGATCTCATAAAATTTCTTTAGCCGACACTCCTGTAAGATTTTATAGAAAAATTCGTGGGGAAATCTTCGCTCCTTCTTTTTCGATGCGCTCGCCCATTGCTCGAGAACAACGTGCTCGATCCGTCGCATAGCCTCCTCCTCGGGAATGCACGTGTCAGTAACCCGATTGAGATGCCGCCGGAGCAGCTCAGTCTCCTGCTGCGGACTTAATTCACGGTAGTTGGGAATGCGTTCGTACTTGCTACGCGCGACCAGATTGAAAAGGTCTTCTTCCAAATTCGCACCAGTGCAGGTAATCGCGTGCACTTTGTCCTGCCGGATCATTTCTGCGAGAGAAATGCCAAGCTCCGCGGTGCTCATTGCCCCGGCGAGCGTGATCATCATTTTCCCGCCTCCCTTGAGATGCGCGTTATACGCGTCCGCGGCATCTTTGAGCACTGCCGCGTTGAAGTGACGAAAATGCCGATCAATGAACTGGCTGATGCTGCCCATCTTCAATTCATCAACTCTTCCGGTCTGTGTCTGTCGATTTGATGCAAAACTTATACTGCAATAGTCAAGCGTTAGTCACACTTTTTTGTCGAGATTTTTTACGGCATAGCAGCAAGGATTCGCGCCGCCAGGGTGTCTGGCATTATGCCGAAAAGGAGAACGGCCGCACTGAGCACAGCCACCGTGATTCGTTGCAGCAAATAAGACGATCGACGATCGATCGTTGAAGAGGTCGCAAGCGAGGGGTCATCCACAAAAATCGCTTTCAACACGATCAGATAGTAATAGAGCGAAACAAAGCTGCCAAAGAGCGCTAACGCTACCAGCCAGAGCAGGCCGTAGTTTCCACCAGCCTTCAGCGCAGCGCTAAACAAATAGAACTTCCCGAAAAATCCGGCCAAAGGAGGTATGCCGGCGAGCGAGAGCATGAAGACAGCCATGCAACCAGCGAGCAACGGATCACGCCGCGCAAGTCCGGAAAAATTTCTGAGATCGTCGCCACTGGTTCCGCTCCGCACGACTGCTACGATTCCAAAGGCACCGACGACCGTGATCGCGTAAACAGCCGTGTAGAAAAGTGTCGCCGAAAATCCCTGCCGAGTTCCAGCGACCAGTCCAACCAGGCTATACCCAGCATGGGCGACAGCCGAGTAGGCGAGAAGCCGCCGAAGATTGGTCTGTGCCAGTGCGACGAGATTGCCAATCAAAATCGACAACGCAGCCAGCACGGCGAGAACCGGTGACCATCCGGCAGCCATCGCATGCCACCCGGCATTTCCATGCACTGGACCAAACCCGATGAGCACAATTCTTCCGAGCACGACGAAGGAGGCGACCTTTGACCCCGAGGCGATAAACGCTGCGCTTATGACAGGCGCGCCTTGATACGCATCAGGCGCCCACAGGTGAAAGGGCGCAGCAGCAATTTTGAACGCAAAGCCTATGAGCGTCATGACCACGCCCGTCGCAAGCAAAGGTTGCACCGGAGCGGACGCCAATTTAGCCGAGACTGCTGCGAGAGTGGTGCTGCCTGACATGCCATAGATCAAACTGATTCCAAAAAGAGTGAACGCGCTCGAGGTGCTGCCAAATAGAAAATATTTCAGACCAGCTTCCGCCGATCGGAGATCGGCCTTGTCGAATGCAGCCATCACGTAAAGAGAGAGGCCCAGCAGTTCGAGCCCGATGAAAATCATGAGCAACTCTTCACTGCCAACCAGCAACATGAGACCTACGGTCGCCAACAGAATAATCGCCAGATATTCGCCCGGATTACGGATGGATTTTTCTGAGCGCACCAAACACACCGTAAAAAAGCCGAGTGCGAGACAAATGACTTTGAAAAGTGACGTGAGCGGTGTGATCACAAACATTCCGCCGAAAAGCACCGCGTCACGCGGCAGCAGCATCACTACGGCTATTGCCACGACAATCCCGATGGCGGCAACTAATGAGGACCAGTGTCTAGCGACAACCATATCGGTTACCCTCGTTGTCGGTTTTGAAGGCGACACGCCAGCCCCTGCTGTCGCTCGCCTGCTCGTTAGGCCAATCGCGAGCACGAGCAGCGCGGTAATCACCACCACGGCCTCAGGCGACGCGAGCTTGAGCAGTTCGAGATACGAGGTCGGTGAAGCCAGTGTTGTCATTTCAGAAATCTCATCGCTTCCACTGCAGGCATAATGCGATCGAGCAGAATTTTGGGATAAAGTCCGACCGCAAGCGTGGCGAAGATCAGCAAACAAGCCCCGCATTTCTCAGCGAGCGTGATGGATTGTTCAGTCCAATCGGCATCTGTCGGCACGGAGACCGTTTGCGCACGCACCGCACCAAAAAAGGATTTCACAAGCGCGCGCAACGTGAAAGCCGCGACCAGGACCATCCCGGCGCCCGTGATCCAAACCGCAATCGGATAGGTTTTCCATGCGCCAATCAGAATCGTGATTTCCGCTGCGAATCCACTGAAGCCGGGAATGCCCATGGACGCAGCCGCTGCGATTACAAACGTAAACGCAGCAAAAGGCATTGCGCGGCTGAGATTCATTCCAGACAAGGCGTCAAGCTCACGGGTGTGAGTCCGTCGATAGATCATTCGCCCGGCAACGGCGAAGAGCAGCGCGGCGATGACGCCGTGTGAGAACATTTGCAGAACTGCTCCCGAGACACCGAGTGCGTTCGCCGTAGCCAGACCGAGCAACACGAAACCCATGTGACTCACACTCGAATAACCAATGACGAACTTCAGATCGTGCTGACGCAACGCCACCGCTGCCCCATAAACAATTCCTATCACAGCGAGAACGGCGATCCATTTGCTCCACATGTGAAATCCTTCCGGGAACAAATTCATGGCCACGCGCAAGCCCGCGTACGCGCCGAGCTTCATCACGATACCGGCAAGCAACATTGACCCGGCGGTCGGCGCGGCGACGTGTCCGGTCGGTGCCCAGGTGTGCAACGGCCAGATGCCGGCAAGTACAGCGAACCCGATGAACAACACGGGGAATGCCCATGATTGCAGCTCCGGACTGAACTGGAATTGCGACAATTGATTGAGATCCAGAGACCCGGTAGTTACATAAGCGACAAGGATCCCGGCAAAAACGAACATGCCACCGAAGAACGAATAGAGTGTCAGCTTCATCGCGCCGTACTCCTTGTTGGTCGATCCGAAGATGGCGATGAGGAAATACTTCGGCACGATGACCAGTTCGTAGAACGCAAAGAGCAAAAACAAATCAGCACTAAGGAACACGCCGTAACAACCTCCGACGACGAGCAACAACCAGAAGAAAAATTCGCGTTGGCGATAATCGACGTCCCATGAAAACAGCACCGTACTCACCGCGGAGATGCCGGTGACGAGGACCATCGTAAGAGTGACGCCATCAACAGCGAGATGATAATTCATCCCCAAAGATGGCACCCAGGGCACGCTGATGATCGTCGCGAAGTGCGCAAGATCCGCAACAGGAGTGCGAACAAATGCAATGATATCCAAGGCCAACCCCGCAATGGTTGTAGTTAGCGCAATCCAGCGCGTAGCAATGCTCGGGAGAAAAAGGAGGACGACTGCGCCCGCGAACGTCACGTAAATCGTCCACGCGATCATGAGCATTCGTGCGCCCGATAGCGCTTGCGTCGAATTGGGTGTGCGATCCGATCGGCTGAAACGATTTCTTTGCTCATTTCCTGCGACTTTCACGCCCACAATCGCGCCATCTGAGTCACGGTTGTGTTGAAGATGTTGAACATGAATTGCGGTGCGAGGCCGATCGCAAACATGAGCAGCGTCACAGGAATGATGGCAATCTTTTCCCTGGCCAGAAGATCGGGGAAAGCGGCACAGCTTTCAGCCAGCGGGCCACTGAAGAGCGTTTGCATAGTGCGCATGAAAACGATCGCTGTGACCAGTAGGCCAATTATCGCAATGGCCGTGAATGGTGCCGCGATCCCAAATGACCCTTTAAAAATCAGAAACTCCCCAATGAAACCGTTTAGTCCCGGTAGACCGAGCGACGAAAACATGACGACGCTCATCCAGCCGCAAAGAACCGGTGTCCGCTGCATCAATCCTCCAAAGCGATCGATGCTGCGGTGGCCACAGCGTTGCTCGAGAAGACCGACAAGATAGAACAACGCAGCCGCAGTGATCCCGTGATTGAAGATCTGCATAAACACACCGCTCAACGCCGCCTGGCTGTCGATCGCAGCGCCGACTGGCGAGGCAGCGACTGCGAACAACCCAAGCATGCAGTAGCCCAGATGATTGACGGATAGGTACGCGACCATTCGTTTCAGATCGGATTGGGCCCAAGCCGCCAGCGGAGCAAAAACAATCGAGCAAATCGCAAGCGCCAGCAGCCAAGGTCCGATAATTCGGATTTCGTTTGGAAAAAGCGGAAGCAACAGACGCACGAAACCGTAAATACCCATTTTCGAAAGCAGGCCCGTCAACACCATCGCGACGCCGGTGGGAGCGCTTTCATAGGCGTCAGGCAGCCACGTATGAAATGGGAAGAGCGGGACTTTGACCGCGAGCCCAAAAAAGATTCCGGCAAAAGCAAGCCAGACAAGTTTACCCGTAAGCAATCCATTCTTCCCGTAACTGGCAAGCGTGGCAAAATCGAAGGAGCCCCGGGCCAGATAAATTCCGAGGAATCCCAGCAGCATCGCCACGCTCCCGAGAAAGGTGTAAAGAAAAAACTTCGTCGCGGCGCGATCGCGATTTTCGCCTCCCCAGATTTTGATAAGCAGGAAAGCGGGAATCAGGGTCATTTCGTAGAACAAAAACCAGAGCACAAAGTTCTGCGCCGTGAACGTGCCGTAGAGCGCGGATTGCATGACTAACATCAGCGCGCAGAAGCCCCGGTCCATGCGCTGAGCTAGAAATGCAAAAGGAACAATGAGCGAGGTAAGCAAGACCAGCAGCAAGCTTAGGCCGTCGATTCCCACCAGGTATTCCGCGCCGATTGCTGGAATCCACGCGTGCCGTTCGACCAATTGAACGCCGGAAGCGCGAACATCGAAGTGCCGACACAACAGCAATGCGTTAAGCGCCGCCACCGTGTTGAACAACAATGCGAATAGACGCGCATTTCTCGCCGGGGCGGCAAACAGGGCAAGCGCGCCCACCAGCGGAATGATGATGAGCCCGCTGACTAAGCCAACCATGCGTAGAAAAGCAATAGCGCCAGAGCACCGATTGCGATGACGCCTAGATATGTTTGGATCTGTCCCGAGTGTGCAGCGGATATCAGGCGGCCAAGACCACGGGCGCCGAGGGTCGTCTCATCAACTCCGGCATTGATGCCACGCTCATCGACACTGGCCGTAACACTTCCGAAAAGTTGACCGAGCATGCCAAATCCGCGAACGAGGCGATCCCAGAAGTTGCGATCCATCCAGTCGGACAAACGGGCGCTCATCCAACTAAGCGCGACGACCGTGTGCGCATAAAGCTCGTCGATCCACATTTTGTTTTCGAGGAATCGGAACAACTGGGGCTGCGCAAATTCAAGCGGATCAATGTCTGCTTGACGTTGTCGATGTTGCACACCGGCGTTGCGATATATCCAGACGCCCAGAGCCAGGCCAACGCTGACAAGAACCAGAGAAACAAAAAGAGCTGGCTGAATCAGGCGCGTGATTTCAATCTCTGCCCGACTGCCTGTTAGATAGTCATGCAGCCAAGGCCACGCCGGCGTTAGCAGAACACTGAACAAGATGACGCAAATCGCGAGCGCGATAAGCGGAATCGTCATCACGCGCGGACTTTCATGCGCATGCTCGGACGCGGCGCGGCAATCGCCGAAGAAGACATAGATGACTTGTCGCGTCATGTACAGCGCAGTGAGGACGACACCGAGTAGCAGAAAATAATAAGGCAAGTTCGAAGCCGGCCAATGCGCGGTCGCCTGCAGGATTTCCTCTTTTGTCCAACCGCCCGAAAAGAAGAAAGGTACGCCGCTGAGAGCCATCATGCCGATTGCATAAGTGGAAAAGGTGATTGGCATGAGCCGGCGCAGGCCTCCCATTCTGCGGATGTCCTGCTCTCCGTGGCAGCCGTGAATGACCGAACCGGCGCCGAGAAACAGCAGCGCCTTGAAAAAACCGTGCACCAGCAGATGCATCATCCCAGCGGCAACCCCGCCTACGCCGAGCGAAACCATCATCAAGCCCAGCTGAGAAACAGTCGAATACGCGAGGATACGTTTGATATCGGCCTGTGCTATTGCTATTAGCGCGGCCATCAGTGCGGTAGTTACTCCAATCCACACGACGATTGTAAGCGACGGCGTCACGCCATTAACCGCGCCTAACGAAAACAGGGGATACACGCGTGCGACCAAGAAAACGCCGGCCGCAACCATCGTTGCTGCATGGATCAGCGCACTGACAGGTGTCGGGCCTTCCATCGCATCCGGTAACCAAACGTGCAGCGGGAATTGTCCGGACTTGCCTACCGCGCCGCAGAAAATCAACACGGCAATAAACGTGGCGCTCGGGCCGACCATTGTGAGACCCGCACTTTCCAGACATCCGTTACCGCTATCGTAAAAGAGAAGTGTGCCGCTGCGATCGTAGAGCCAGAGCAAGCCAAGAAAGAAACCCATGTCGCCAATGCGAGTGGTGATGAACGCCTTTTTTGCCGCGGCCGCTGCGCTCGGTCGTTCGATCCACAAACCAATAAGCAAATACGACGCAAGGCCCACGAGCTCCCAGCAAATGAACAAAAGGAGCAAACTGTTTGAGATAACGAGCCCGAGCATTGCGCCCGAGAAAAACGAGAGATAAGCGAAAAAACGGACGAACTGTTTATCGCCGGCCATGTAACCGCCGCTGAAAATGAAAATGCAAAGTCCAACGAGCGTGACCATCATTAGCATAACGGCCGCTAACGAGTCCGTTACCCATCCGAGACGCAGCGCGTTATCGCCAAAGGTAAACCAGGTGAAATTCTGGACCGCGCGGAAGCCTGGTAAATGCAGCGTTGACAGGAACGCGAAAAATGACGTTACCAGCGCAGCAATCTGCGCCGCAATCGCCAACCCGGCTGCGATTTTGTGTCGCCGGTTTGGCAAGCTCAAGATTGCCAACGAAGCCGCAAACGGCACAGCAGGCACTAACCAGAGATGATCGACGATCCAGCGACTCATCCTTTGAGCTGGTCAAGGCGGTCCACGTTGGTTGTGCGGTAGTGCCGATAGACGGCAATTACCAGTGC
>Ga0066903_100006499_pt1 | contig 10407 bp, 6 predicted proteins | sample PanSoiMetaGPlot1_FD_67491 | JGI IMG/M metagenome (GOLD analysis project Ga0066903, IMG submission 67491) | Tropical forest soil microbial communities from Panama analyzed to predict greenhouse gas emissions - Panama Soil - Plot 1 (version 2) | ecosystem: Environmental > Terrestrial > Soil >...
GGTGCGCAGGGTGCGGGAGGTGCGCAGGGTGCGGGAGGTGCGCAGGGTGCGGGAGGTGCGCAGGGTGCGGGAGGTGCGGGCGAGACGGTACCGCCGCGGCCGACTGAGATTCACGTGCGCTCGCTTGCCGACGGCGCCGACACGACCGTCGCGACGATGACGGAGCCGATCGCGACGGTGTCGTGGATCAACGACGCGACGCTCGGCCTCTCCGCGGGCGGCGGGGGGGAGACCATCCGGCACGAGCAGACGCCCGACTATTCCGGCGCCAAGATCATCTACACGATCACCGAGCGCGCGGCCGGTGCGCCCGCCGACACGTGGGTCCTGCCGATCTCGAGCGGCGGTCCGCAAAAATACACCGGCGGAGGCGGCGGATTCGGCGGACGCGGCGGCAGCCGCTGGATCGACGCGACCCACTTCCTGATCGATCGGCAGACGCCCGACTTCAAACGCCGGACGATCCTCGTCGGTTCGGTCACCGGCGGCGATCCCCGCGTCATCCAGGAAGACGTGAAGGAGAAGTTCTGGAGCATGACGGGGGACGCGCGCGGCGGATCGCAGCCGTCGCCGGACGGCACGTGGGTCGCGTTCGTCAGCGACCGCGACGGCTGGGATCATCTCTACGTCGTGGCGCCGACCGGCGGCACGCCGCTGCAGATCACGAAGGGACCGTACGAGGCGTGGCGGCCCTCGTGGTCGCCCGACTCGACGCGCATCGCGTTCGACTCGAACGAAGGCAGCAACCCCGGCAACCGTCAGCTGCACGTCGCCACGCTCGCCAACGGGCGCGCGACCCTGACGACCCTCACCAGCGGCCGCGGTACGAACATCGATCCGCAGTGGTCGCCCGACGGCACGCGCGTCGTGTATCAGCACACCGATCCGCAGAACTCGGCCGACCTCTACGTCGTCGACGCCACGAAGCCCGGCGCGCCGGTGCGGCTGACCGACTCGATGCCGTCAGGCATCACCCGCTCGGCGTTCGTCGAGCCGCAGCTGATCCACTACGCCGGGCCGGACGGACAGCAGGTGCCGGCCTACCTGTTCGTGCCGAAGAACCTCGATCGCGCGCGCAAGCATCCCGCGATCGTCTGGGTCCACGGCGACGGCGTGAATCAGAACTACGACGGCTGGCACGTGCAGCGGAACTACGCCGTGTACTACAGCTTCCACCAGTACCTGCTGCAGCAGGGCTACGTCGTCATCGCGCCCGATTACCGCGGCAGCATCGGGTACGGCTCGGCGTGGCGCGAGGGCGTCTACATGGACGTCGGCGGCAAGGATTTCCGCGACGCGGCGATGAGCGCGGCGTACCTGAAGACGCTCCCGTACGTCGACGCCGATCGCATCGGCATCTGGGGGCTCAGCTACGGCGGGTTTTTCACGCTGCTCGCGGTGACGGAGATGCCGACGACCTTCCGCGCGGCGGTGGACGTGGCGGGCGTCGCCGACTACGCGATGTATTACGAGGACCCGTATCACGGAGGCTGGACCGCGAGCCGCATCGGGACGCCGGATCAGAATCCGCAGGTCTACGCGCAGGCATCGCCGCTGTCACACGTCGATCGCCTCGAGCGTCCGCTCCTCGTGCTGCACGGAACGGCCGACGTCAACGTGCCGTACCTGCATTCGGTCCGGCTCATCGACGCGCTGCTGAAAAACAAGAAAGGGACGCTCGTCGAGTTCATGACGTATCCCGGCGAGTTCCACTACTTCACGCGCGAGCACGTCCTGAAGGACGCGTGGACGCGTGTCGATCAGTTCTTCGGGAAATGGCTCAAGCCGCAGCCGGATGGCACGCAGTAGCGCGGGGCTCGCGTCGCTTCCGCCTTCAGGCGGAACGAACGACCCGCGCGTTACAATTCAATATGGCGTTCGAGAAGATCGCGCAGCAGAAGATCCAGGAAGCGATCGACGCGGGCGAGTTCGACAATCTGCCGAATGCCGGTCAGAAGCTCGACCTCGACTCGTATTTCGCGCTGCCGCCTCACCTGCGGATGGCGTACTCGGTGCTGAAGAGCGCGAACTGCGTACCGCAGGAGATCGAACTGCTGAACGCCGTCGCGCGGCTGGAAGCGGAGCTTGCGACGACAGTGCAACCCGACGTCCGCGTGCGTCTGACTCGCGAGCTGGATCAGGCCCGGTTGCGACTGAACGTCGCGCTCGATCGCCTGCGCACGGATGCGCAGCGACGGAACAGGTAGTAGCTTGATCGTCCTTTCCGCCTGAAGGCGGAAGCTACGAGTCGCGACCCGCGCTATTCCGTCCGCAGCGCGAGGATCGGATCGATCCGGCTCGCGCGCTGCGCGGGAATCAGGCCGGCGGCGGCCGAGACCACCGTGAGCAGCAGGACCGTCCAGCCCGCAATCGCGGGATCGTGCGGCTGGATGCCGTACAACTGCGTGGAGACGTAGCGCCCGAGCGCCATCGCGGCCGGAATGCCGACCGCGAGGCCGATGACGAGCAGCAGCAGCACTTCGCGCATCACCATCCAGATGACGAAGCCGGGCTGCGCGCCGAGCGCGAGGCGGATGCCGAGCTCCTTCTTCCGCCGCGCGACGACGAACGCCATGACGCCGTAGAGGCCGATCGACGCGAGCAGCGTCGCGAGCAGGCCGAAGCCGGCCGAGAGCATCGCGATCAGACGGTCGGTCAGCAGCGTCTCGTCGAGCTGTGCCTCGACGGCCTTCATGCCGTAGACGGGGATCGAGGTGTCGAGCTGCCGGAGCTCGTTCCGGATCTGCCCGTACGTCGCCGCCGACGCCGACTGCGTGCGGAGGTAGAAGACCGCGCTGTTCTTGCCCCACCACGGGATGAAGACCTGACGGTGCACGCCTTCGCGCGGACCCTCGTAGAGCGAGTCGCCGACGACGCCGACGATCTCGATGTTGAGCTTCGCGTCCTTGCCGTCGCCCCAGCCGATGTGCTTTCCGACCGCGCTCTTCCCCGGGAAGAAGTGGTCGGCGAAGCGGCGGTTGACGATCGCGACGTTCAGCGAATCGCCGAACCCGCCGACGGGCTCCTTCGCGTCGTCTTCCCTGAAGTCGCGCCCCTCGAGCATCGGGATCTTCATCGTCGCGAAGTAGCCGGGCGACAGGGCGTTCATGAACGCCTGCATGTCTTCCCCGTCCTTCGACGTGTGGCCTTCGACCGACATCGAGCTGTCCCACTCGCTGCCCGAGAGGATCGGAACGGCCGCCATCCCGACCGACTTCATGCCCGGCATGGCGCGCAACCGCTCGAGCAGGCTGCGATAGAAGATCTGCCCGCGCTGATCCGTGTAGCCGCTCAGCGCCGGCGAGACCTGGAACGACAGCAGGTTGTCGAGCGCGACCCCCGTGTCGGTCGTCTTCAGGTTCTGGAGGCTTCGCACGAAGAGGCCCGCGCCGAAGAGCAGCAGGAAGCTGAGCGCGACCTGCACGGTCACGAGCCCCTTGCGGAGGAACAGCGATCCGCCCGCGCCGGCAATCGATCCCATCGTGTCTTTCAGCGTCGTCCAGGGATCCGGACGGCTGGCGCGCAGCGCCGGCAGCAGGCCGAAGACGATGCCCGTGAGGAACGTGAGACCGAGGGTGAAGCCGAGGATCCGCAGGTCGGGATGCGGCGTGATGAGCAGCGGCGCGTCCTGCGACGGGATGAACGCGAGCAGCGATCGCGTCAGCAGGAACGCGACGCCGACGCCGAGCACGCCGCCCACGAACGACAGCACGAGGCTCTCGACGAGCAGCTGCCGCACGAGCCGGCCCCGCGACGATCCGAGCGAGAGCCGGACGGCGATCTCCTTCTGCCGCGCGAACGCGCGGGCGATCAGCAGGTTCGCGACGTTCGCGCACGCGATGAGCAGCACGAGGCCGACCATGCACATGAGCACCATGAGCGCGGTGGAGAAGTCGTTGCGCAGCGGCGAGTAGCCCAGGTCGGCCGGCCCGACGAGCAGCTTGCCCTTCATGAACTGTTCGCGCGAGTACGCCGACCACTCCTTTGCCGCCGGCAGCGTCATCTCATATGCGCGGATCTGCGTGAAGAGGCCCTGGATGGGCGCGCGCGACGACTCGATCGTATAGCCCGGTTTCAGGCGCGCGAACACCTGGATCCAGCGCGCGCGGCGATCGCTCGGGTTGAGCCACGCCCATTCCGGCACCATGACGGGTTTCATCAGGATCGGCACGCGGATCATCGGCGATCGCGCCGGATCGAGACCGGCGAAGCCCTCCGCCGACACGCCGACGATCGTCATCGGAAAGTCGTTGACGCGGATCGTCTTGCCGACCACGTTCGGATCGCGCGCGAACCGGGCGTTCCAATAGTCGTACGACAGCACCGCGACGGGATGCCCCCGATAGACGTGGTCGTCTTCCTCCGAGTTGAACACGCGCCCCGCCGCAGGCTTCACGCCGAGCATCGTGAAGTAGTTGCCCGACACCATCTCGGCGTCGACGCGCTCGGTCTGGTTGTCGATCGCGACCGATGCCTCGAAGAGCCGGCGGCAGATCACTTCGGAGAGCGGGTCCGCCTTCTGCTGCAGATCCTGGTAGAGCGGATACGAGTGCATCCGCGCGCCCATGTTGCTGCCCATGTGCGGGCCCTGCTGATACAACATCACCAGCTGCTCGGGGTGCGACACCGGCAGCTTGCGCAGCAGGATCTGGTCGATCAGCGTGAAGATCGCCGTGTTGGCGCCGATGCCGAGCGCCAGCGAGAGGATCGCCACCGTCGCAAAGAGCGGGCTCCGGCGAAGTCCGCGGATCGCATAGCGCAGGTCGGACAGAGTCGTGCTCATTGTTGCTTTGACGGGACCTTCAGGGGGAAGGTTGGTCCGAAACCGATCAGAACAGTGGCAAATCCTGCGATCTTTTCGCGTTCAACGTGTTGACTCGTTCCGGAACGAGTTCGCTTCTGGCACGAGTTTCGTGCCAGGCGATTGAAAAGGCCGCACGGCCGCCTTGTTAGACGACGACGCTTCACGCGCGGTTGTTCCGCATTCATCACTTCACGTGTGAGAGCCAGCCGGCAATGTCGGTCCAGACGTCGGGCGACAACTGATGATCCAGCCCGTCGTACGTCTTCCACGCCAATGGCCTTCCGGCAGCGGCCAGCGTCTTCAGGTTGGCGACCGTCACCTCGACCGGAATGCTGTGATCGTCCAGGCCGAGCAGCCAGAGCGCCGGCGTGTTGGCCGCGCGCAGGACCGGCAGCGGATCGAAGCCGGGCGGACCGCTGAAATGCGGCATCGCCGTGTTGCCGTCGGCGACGGGGCGGCCGGTGTTCTCGACGATGTCGCTGTAGAACATCTCCTGGCCGACGCTGCAGACCGGGCCGGACCAGAGCACCATGAACGCGATATCGCCGAGGTCGCGTGCGGCGATGGGAAGGATCCAGCCCGCCTGGCTGGCGCCGAAGAGGCCGATCCGGCGGCCGTCGATCTCGTGGCGCGTGCGCAGGAACCGCACGCCCGCCGCGACGTCGCTCGCGAGCTGCGGGAAGACCCAGGGGCTGTCTTTCGTGCCCACGAAGACGAACTGGCCCGTGGACTCGCCAACGCCGCGCTTGTCGAAGCGCAGCACCGCGAAGCCGAGATCCGTGAAGTGGCGGGAGGCCCAGACGAGCTGATCGCGCGTGACGCGCCCCGATCCGTGTCCCATGACGACGGCGGGAAACGGGCCCGGCCCTTCGGGCAGGTCGAGCGTGAAGGCCAGCCGGACGTCGCCGTTCTCGAAGAAGCGGGGCATCGGCTGCGGCTGGGCGGCGCTGGACGCGCAGGCGAGCGCTGTGGCCAGGAGCGCCAGTGCGACGAGTTGTTTCATCTCGATACGATACTAAATCAGGCATCGCGTTCCAAGACGCGGGCTGCGAGATGAGTGGTGCGAGCGAGCGCCGCGAGCGAGCCACGCGAACGGAGCGCGCCGGCGAAGCGGCGCGCGAGAGCGCGTGTAGGGGAGTCCGAGGGGCGAAGCCCCCCGGATCATCAAGCAAATGGTTGGTCGATCGCGGGACTCGGCTGCGTGAACCAGCGCGGACCGTCGGGCGTCATGTAGAGACAATCCTCCAGCCGGATCCCGAACTCGCCGTAGATGGCGATCATCGGTTCGTCGCTGAAGCACATGCCGGGCGCGAGCGGCGTCTTGTTGCCCTTCACGAAGTTCGTCCACTCGTGCCCGTCCATGCCGATCCCGTGGCCGGTACGATGGGGAAGACCCGGCACCTTGTAGCCGGGTCCGAAGCCGCCTTCCGTGATCACCTTGCGCGCGGCCGCGTCGACCGACTCGCACGCCGCGCCGACTTTCGCCGCGGCGAACGCTGCCGCCTGCGCCTTCTTCTCGAGATTCCAGACGTCGATCTGCCGCTGCGAGGGTTTGCCGAACACCACCGTGCGCGTGATGTCGGACTGATACCCGTTCCAGCTCACGCCGTCGTCGATCTGGACGACGTCGCCGTTCTTGAGGCGCTGCGGCTCGATGCTGCCGTGCGGGAACGCGGTGTACTCGCCGAATGACACCGCGACCGCGCCGTTCGCCCCCATCGCGCGGTAGGCGCCCGTGATGTTGCCGGCGAGCTCCCCCTGCGTCATCCCCTCGTGCAGCGTCGCGAGCCCGGCCTTGAACGCCGCCAGCGTGATGTTCATCGCGTACTGCATGTTGGCGATCTCGGCCGCGGACTTGATCACGCGGCAGCCCGCGGTGACGGGCGTCGCGAGCACGATCGTCGACGCGGGCGCGGCCTTCGCGAGCGCGTCGGCGATGAAGAACCGCACGCGCTCCTCGACGCCGATCTTCGCCGTCGCGACGCCCCGATCCTTCAGGATGCCGGCGACGAGCGCCAGGGCGTCCTCGTCTTCCTGCCAGACGCGCACGTCTTTCGAGAACTTGATGACTTCGCGGGCGCGCTGCTCCTCGAATCCCGGCGCGACGTAGGCGAGATCGCCCTTCGCCGGGATCACGAGCAGGAACGGCCGTTCGCTGAGGCCCCAGCGGACGTCGGCGAAGTACGCCATGCTCGTGCCGCTCTCGAGCACGATCGCGCCGAGGCCCTGCTCGGTCATCAGCCGCTGCGCTTTCGCGATTCGTGCGCGGCGTTCCTCGTCCGTAATCGGCTGAGCGGGATTGGGCAGCGGCGTCAACGCGGTAATCGACGCGGGGACGCTGTTCCCCGCGGCGCCACGTCCCTGCGTGGCGGCCACTGCGCCCATCATCGAAGTCTGCACGAACGTCCGTCGTGAAATCAGCATCGGTCCTCTCAATCGCAACGACGACAAGTGTAATGGAACGCGGCGTCGATTTTGCTCTGTCGGTCAAACGCTGACATGGACATTTTCTGTCCGCGCTGCGGCACGCCCGCAACCCCGGCCGGTCATGAAGATGCGCGTGCGTTCTACCGCTGCGAATTCTGTAACCGCGTGTGGGTGACGCAACTCGCTACACTCGCGTCACGTCCCGAGCAGTCTTCCGCTACGCGCGTGCTCGTCGTCGACGACTCCGATCAGCTCGTGGGGCTGGTGGCCGCGTGGCTCGAAGACGAGGGGTATCTCGTCGAGACCGCGACGTCGGGATCGCGGGCGCTGGCGGCCGCGGCGGCGACCCGTCCCGACATCGTGCTGCTGGATCTGATCCTGCCGCCGCCGGACGGGTTCGCGCTCTGCGAATCGCTTCGCCGCGGCACCCGCCCGCCCGTCATCATCGTGATGACCGGCATCACCGACATCGTCCGCCTCCGCAGGGTCGACGGACTTGGCGTCTTCATGGTGCTGCACAAGCCGGTCGAGCAGGATGCCGTGCTCGACGCCGTGTCACGGGCGCGCAAGCGCCGCTGGGAGACCGCGCCGAAAACGACGGCGATCTGAGGGTCACCGTCGGCGAAGGCCGGGAATGGGGATCCCCATTCCCGCGACAACGGCGAGGTAGGCGGCGCCGAACACGGGCAGCACGATCGCGCCGCGCACGATCGGCGGAAGCGGCGGCAGCGCGAGGCGCGCGCCCCAGGCCAGTGCCGCACCGGCGATTCCGGCGGTCCAGAGTCGGGCGACGTAGGACGCCTTCAGGCCTGTGGTGCCGATCCGTCCGTTGAGGCTGCGGCGAAGCAGTACGAACTCGACCCATCCGGCCACGCCGGCTGACGCCGTCAGGCCTGCGGCACCCCACTGCCGTGATATGCCGATCCAGTCGGGAACCATCATTGCGCAGACGTATCCCAATGCGCCGGCGACGAACAACCTGACGCACGCGAATCGCAGCGGCCGCCTCGCGTCGCCGAGCGCGTAGTGTGCCACCGAATACAGGCGCGCCATCGTGGTCGCCGGTAGCCCGATCGAGGCCCCGCCGAGGATCCCCCACACGTACAGCGAGTCCTGCACGCGAAAGCGTCCCGTCTGCAGCACGGTCGCCGCCACGATGTCACCGAGGGCGGCGAACGCCACCGCAGAGGGAACGATGAAGAACGCGAGGCGCCGCAGGCCGGTGTCAATCCGCGCGCGGAACGCTTCCTTGCCTTCCTGGTCCGCCTCGCCCGACAACGCCGGCAGTTCTGCCGCCGAGATCGAGACGCCGAACAGGCTGACCGGCAGCGTGTACAGGAGTTGCGCGTTGGACAGCCCGGTGACGGACCCGGGCGGCAGCCAGCTTGCGATGTATTGATCGATGTAGCCGGTCAGCTGCACGGCCCCGCGGCTGATCATGATCGGGAGAAAGTTGCGCACGATCTGGCGCACCGACTCCGTGATCGCGAAGCCGCCGCTGTGGTGCGACAGGCTCCACGCAAACGGCCACTGCACCGCGAGCTGGAAAAAGCTGCCCGCGACGGATCCCCACGCCAGGTAGATCGCCAGCGTGTCGAGATCGCGTCCCTGGTGGAAGAACACCAGCGTGGCGATCATCGCGGCGTTCCAGGCGACCGGCGCCGAGTACGAGAGCAGGAACTTGCCGTGGCTGTTCAGGATGCCGAGGCACCATGCGGAGGCGACGAGCAGCCCGGCGCCCGGGAACAGTATGCGGACCAGCCGGATCGTCAGTTCGCGCTTCGCGCCCGTGAAGCCCGGCACGAGGAGCGCCGTGATCGTGGGCGCGGCGGTGACGCCGACGAGCACCAGCACGGCGATCGTCACCGACAGCAGCCCGAAGAACGTCCGTGCCGTCTGCGCGGCTCCCTCGTGTTCGCCGCGCGCGCGCAGCGCCGCGTGAACGGGGATGAACGATCCCGACAGCGCCCCTTCGCCGAAGAGGTTCTGCAGGAGGTTGGGGATGCGGAACGCCGCGTTGAACGCGTCCGCCGATTCGGAGACTTGTCCGAAGTACTTCGCGATCAGCCTGACGCGGACGAGCCCGACGAGGCGGCTGGCGAAAATGCCGGCCGCCACCATCGTGTCGGGCCGCACGATCCCCGCCAGCCGCGAGTCTTGGGTCTTAACGCCCACTCGTCGCCGGTTCGGGCCGGGGGATCCGCTGGTCGGTGTTCGCGGCCTGCCACGCGAACCACGCCATCACGATGGCGTTCTGCTTCAGATCTTTCTCGGCGACGCGCTCGTACAGGTCCACGTTCGTGTGGTGCATGCGGACGTCGTAGTCCTTGTATTCCTGGATCGGGTTGAAGCCGGGCACGCCCACCGCGCGGAAGCTGAGATGATCGGTGTTGCCGATGCCGGCGATGACGTTGCGGCGCGTGCCAAGATCCTTCAGCGGCGCGAGCCACGCGTCGAAGATCGCCTTCGTGGGTTCGCTGTCCTGCATGTACCAGCCGTAGATCGGCCCCGTCGCCGGATCGATGTTGAGGTAGACGACCGTCTTGTCGCGCGCGCTCTTGTTGGCGTCCCCCTCGAGGTGCTGCTTCACGTACGCCTTCGATCCGAGCAGGCCCTCCTCTTCGCCGCCCCAGAGCGCCACGCGGATCGTGCGCTTCGGCGTCAGGCCCGGCGTCTTCAGGATCCGCATCGCCTCGAGCATCACGGCGGCGCCGTCGGCGTTGTCGGACGCGCCCGTGCCGGTGTGCCACGAATCGAGATGCGCGCCGATGAGCACGACCTCGGACGCGATCTGCGGATCCGTGCCGGGGAGCTCCGCGATCACGTTGTAGCTGTTGGGATCGTTGGTGACGAAATGCGACTGCACGTTCACTCGCAGCTTGACGGGGATGCCGCGGCGGAGCATGCGCGCGATCATGTTGTAGTGCTCGCCGGCGAGGACGATGGACGGCAGCGCGCGGTCGCCGCGGTCGTTGCCGAGCACGAAGACCGTGCCGTGCTCTCCCTCGCTCGTGCGGATCGTCGCGGCGGGGCCGGCCGCCAGGATGACGTCGCCGATGGCGCGCGCGTCCGCCGGGTTGGCCCGCGGCAGCACCGGCGGCGGCTGGCCGATCCGCACGGGCGCGTCCGAGAGCGTCGGCTGCGGACGGTCCTCCCTGATGAACGCCGCGTCAGGC
>Ga0066903_100006501_pt1 | contig 10407 bp, 11 predicted proteins | sample PanSoiMetaGPlot1_FD_67491 | JGI IMG/M metagenome (GOLD analysis project Ga0066903, IMG submission 67491) | Tropical forest soil microbial communities from Panama analyzed to predict greenhouse gas emissions - Panama Soil - Plot 1 (version 2) | ecosystem: Environmental > Terrestrial > Soil >...
TACCAGCCCGGCGGGCCCCAGCCCAGCTTCGACAAGCAGTTCCTGCGCGACTTTCTCGAGTCCAGTGGCTGGAACAAGGAGCCGCCGCCGCCGCCGCTTCCCGAGTGGGTCATCAGCGGCACGGCCGCCCGCTACGCCCAAGCCCTCCGGCGCCTCACGTCATGAGCGCGTGGCTGGCGGAGATCCGCGTGATGTTGAAGCCGTCGATCAACGATCCTCAGGGGCTGTCGATTCGGAATGCGCTGCGGACATTGGGGTTCGAGGTGGACGCGGTGCGGGCCGGAAAGCTCATCCAGGTCCGCCTCGAGGCACCCGATCAGGTGAAAGCGGAGGAGGCCGTCGAGCGGATGTGCTCGCAACTCCTGGCGAACCCGGTCATCGAGACCTACGAGTTCAGCCTGACCGAAGCGCCAGCGCACGTTCCCTGAGCGCCTCGAGCACCTCGCCGGGTACCGGCTGCGAGCCCAGGCGCATGACGCCATCAGCAGTGCGTTTGCCATGGTCGTCCGAGCCGCCCGAGACCAGCACGCCGAGTGCGTCGGCAACGCCGAGATAGTGGTGGCTGCCCCAGCCGCCCGGGATCCACTGCCAGGCCTCGATCGCATCGAAGCCCTCGTCGATCAGCCGCGCAAGGTCGCCGGCCGATAGCAGCGGCTGAGTGCGCCTGAGCTTGGCCGGATGCGCCAGCGACGCCACGCCGCCCGCCCGGTGAATCAACGCGATCGCCTCGGCGACGGTATACGCCCGCGGCTCGGCCGCCGCCAGCCGCAGCAGGTGCATGCCGGTGCCCGGCGGCGCTCCGCGCAGGACGCCCTGCTCGAGCATGCCCAGCACCAGGGCAGCACCGCCGGCGTAGCGATGGCGGTACCGATCGAGATCCGTGCGCTCCAGCGCACCGCCGACTCCGCGGACCTGAGCCAGGACTGTGTCCACGTGGCGTTCCATGAGGCGCTGGGCTCTGGTCAGCGCGGCCTGCAGCGCGGGGCTGTTCGCGTCGACGAAATAGCCCAGAACATGGACGGCGCGTGGGCCTTCCCAGCTGCAGGTCATCTCGATCCCAGGCACCACTTCCAGCCCGGCTGGCGCCGCGGCGAGCGCCTCATCGAGGCCCCAGAGCACGTCGTGGTCGGTGATTGCGACTGCCGACAGCCCGCGCTCAGCCGCTGCCCGCACCATGTCCGCCGGCGACAGGCGTCCGTCCGAGGCCGTCGTATGGACGTGGAGATCGATCAGATAACGCCTTTGGTGGACGGGATGTCGCCGCCTAGCCGCGGGTCGGGGCGGGTCGCGTCGTCGAGCGCGCGGGCCAGCGCCTTGAAGGTGGCTTCAGCGCGGTGGTGGTCGTTTTCGCCGGCCAGCAAGCGAACGTGCAAACTGAACCGCCCGTCCATGGCGAACGACCACAACAGGTGCGGAATCATCTCGCTGCTCAAGCCGCCGATCGCCGGTGCGCGGAACGGCAGATCGATGCTCGCCCACCCGCGGCCACCCAGATCCACGGCCACCTGCGCCAGCGCCTCATCGAGCGGCACGACGGCGTCGCCGAATCGGCGTATGCCCCGCCGCTCGCCGAGCGCCTTGTCCAGCGCCTGCCCCAGGCTTATACCAACGTCCTCGGCCGTGTGGTGCTGGTCGACGTGCAGATCGCCCTCGGCGCGCAGGGTCAGGTCGAAGCGGGCGTGGCGCGCCAGGCTATCAAGCATGTGGTCAAGGAAGCCGATACCTGTAGCAATGTCTGCGCGCCCCGAGCCATCGAGATCGAGCACCACTTCAACACGACTTTCGCGCGTCTCGCGGCGAATGTGCGACGTGCGCGGCACCATCGGGACCTGCGGCATGGTTTTGGCCAGGCTTGGATGGTAATGCGGCCGTACATCGTCGCGATCCTCGCGGGGCTGCCGCTCCTGGCGCCCGAAGTCTGGAGCGGATTTCGCCTCGCCCAGTCAGACGCGGTACTGTCCGTGATTGCTGCCACGGAACAGCCGCTGTCCGTGCGCAGTCCGGGCGGCGTGTGGGCGATGCTCGTGGCGGTGGCCTGGTTTGGGCTGGCCTACTGGTACAGGCGCGTGACGGTGTGGGAGGCGGCGCTGGTGCTGATCGGCGGTGCCGTGGGACTGGCTCGGCTCGGCAACGCGTGGCTGTACGCGGCGGCGATGGTCCCACCGCTCGCCAGACAACTGCTTGTCGCCAGACCTGGCCTGGCCGTCGAGGTCGGCATCGGGATGGTCAGTGTGGCGGTCGCCGCCGCCACACTCGTAACCACGCGACCCCCGGATCTGGCGGTGGGCGCGCGGGCCGCCGCCGCGGCAAGCGCTCCGAACCAGGGAGCGGTGCTGGCCGACTGGCGCTGGGCGGGTCAGCTCCAACGCGAGCTCGGACCCGGCCGCCGGGTTCTGGCCGCCGGCGGCCTCGCCTCGGAATCCTCCGACTTCTGGCTCGACTACGTCCGCATCATCCAGGGCCACGAGCGCTGGTCCGAGGAGCTCCGACAGCGCAACATCGACCTGCTGGTGCTCGACACGGAAGTGCGGCCGATCACCAACCTGGTCCGAACCTCGTCCGACTGGCACGTCCTGTATGACGCCGAAAACGCCCTCGTTGCCGAGCGGGCAGTCCCGTGAGCGCCCTTCGCACGCTGAGCATCCGTCACGTCTGGATCGGCTTGACGGTGGGCGCCGCCTTCATCGGCCCGGCGAGCTCGCCCATCGGACTGCCGGACATCTACTGGACGCTGTTGACCGGCGCCTGGATGGTGGCCAATGGGCGCCTGCTGGAGAGCGATCCGTTCACCGCCGCCCCGCACGTGGCCGGGCCGGTGCTCAACGTCCAGTGGCTGGCCGATCTGATCTTTCACGCCTTCGACGCGTTGGGCGGTTTACCGATGGTGATTACCGGCACCGCCCTCGTCGTGTCCGTGACGTACGCCCTGCTGCTCATGGCGACGATCACCGCCAGCGGCCACCTGCGTCTCGGCTGCGTCGCCGTCTGGCTGGCGTACATCCTGGGCGCCTCGAACCTCTCACCGCGACCGCAGACGCTGGCTTACCCGATCTTCGCCCTGTTCCTCCTGGCAATCATGCGCTCGGAGTGGCGCAAGGACACGCGCCTGCTGTGGCTGCTCGCGCCAGCGACCGCGCTGTGGGCCAACCTGCACGGGTCGTTCTTCACCGGCTTTGTGCTCCTCGGCTGCGCCGCGGCGGCCCGCGTGCTTACCAGGCGCAGCCTGTTCGCGGCGCGACCCTACGCCATCACGCTGGTCGGCTGTGTGCTGGCCAGCCTGGTCAATCCGTACGGGCCCGGCTCGCTGGTCTACGTGGCCAGCATCGGCAGCAATCCGGTCATTCGCGACTTCGTGACCGAATGGGCGCCGACCACTGTGAGCTGGCGCGAAGGGATCATGTTCTTCGCCTCGCTGCTGGTAATGGGCTCTCTGATCCTCAAATCACGGCTGCGGCTCACGGCATTCGAGATCCTGGTGCTGCTCGTGTTCGGATACCTGGCCTGGTCGTCGGTGCGCGCAATCGTCTGGTGGGGGCTGGTCATTGCGCCGATCCTGGCGCGGCTGATCGGCAGCGTGGTACCGAACCGCCTGGGTGCCTCGCGCGACAAGCCGCTCTTGAATGCGGCGATTCTGGCGGGCATTGCCTGCCTGGCGATCCTCAGCCTGCCGTGGTTCAAGACCTCGCTCACCTTCTTGCCCGCTGACAAGCGCGGGTTCTTTTCGCCCGACACCCCGGTTGCGGTCGGCGAGTATTTGCGCACGCACGAGCCGCCTGCGACGGGCATGCTGCTGAACGATCAGACCTGGGGCGGCTACCTGGAGTGGGCAGCCTGGCCGAAGCACGAGATCTTCCTCGACGGGCGCATCGAGCTCCACCCACCGCAGGTCTGGTTCGATTATCTGGATATCGTGTTTCCGAGCGCGCGCTGGCGGACGCTGCTGGACCAGTACCACATCGGCTACATGGTGCTCAGCAAGGCCGACGACGCGGACCTGGTCGCCGACGTCCGCGTCGACAGCGCCTGGCGGCTCGATTACGAGGACGACCAGGCGGTCGTCTTCTCGAGAGTCGCGTCGGCCGCTCCCTGAAGCTGGCGCTTGAGCGCCTCGAACGTCCACGAGCGGTACTCGAAGACATACCGCACCTGGGTGGCCGACACCTCGCGCGCCCCGGCGCGCCGCAGGGCTTCGACTGACGGCAGCAGCACGTCCTCGCCGACCACGACCGTCAGCGCGAACCAGTCGCCCTCCGACGCGTCTTTGGGGAACACGCGTGCGATCGTGGGCCCACGCAGGCCGGCCACGCCGCCGCTGGCCAGCACCCGTCGCGCAACGGCTTCGGCGCTCTCGCCCGGAATGTTGGCCGTGATCGAGATCTGCTGGCGCGAGCGCAGGTACGCCTCGGTCAGTTCGAGCAGACCGCGCGTGGCCTCGAGGCGTTGCGGATCGGCCTGCAGCTCACGCCGGTTGCCGATCAGGCACGCCTGCGACTCGACGACCACGCCGCCTGCGATCGCTTTCAGGCGATTCTCACGCAGCGTGACACCACTCGACGTGATGTCGCAGATGATGTCCGCCGTCTCGAGGGCTGGCGCGGCCTCGATCGCGCCGCTGACTTCGACCAGCTCGAAGTAGGTCATGCCGCGGTCGTAGAGGAACTGACGGGTGAGATTGGGGTATTTCGTCGCGACGCGCATCTCGCGCCCGGTCGACCTCAGCTCGACCGCGACTTCGGCCAGGTCCGACACCGAGGTCACGTCGACCCAGCCTTCGGGAACCGCCACCACCAGCGCGCAGCGGCGGAAGCCGAGCTCGCCATGCACGACGATGATCTGGTCTTCTTCGGATCGGTGCTCGGCCACAATGTCGTAGCCGGTCAGGCCCAGGTCGACCGTGCCAGCGTTGACCTCCTCGAAGATGTCGCTGGCGCGCTGGAAAACGACCTCGGCCGGCCCGGTCGGCAGGCCGCGCATGCGGGCGCGGTACTGGCGCGGGTTGCTGCGGTCGACGCGCAGGCCGCAGTTGCCCAGGAAGCGCAGGGAGTCGTCCTCCCAGCCCTTGGAGGGCAGCGCGATGCGCAGCGCGCTCACACCAGCCTCCGCTGGACGGTCTCGACCAGGTCGGCCTGAGGCACGCGGGTTTCGTCGCGCGAGCGCATGTCACGCACGACGACCATGCCATCGGCCCGTTCGCGTTCGCCGACGATCACCACCAGGTGCATGCCCACACGGTCCGCGTAGCGCAGGGCCGATTTGACACCGCGAAGGCGGACATCCTGTTCGACCACGAGACCAGTCAGGCCGCGCAGGTCTCGGGCGAGAGCCAGAGCGGTTGGGTGGTCTTCGGCCGTGACGCCGACGACGAGCGCCCGTGGCGATGCCGGCGTCGGCTCACGAGGGGCGGCGAGCGCGACGCGCTCCAGGCCAAATGAAAAGCCGCACGCAGGCACGGCCTCACGGCCGCCTAGAGCGCGCACCAGGTCGTCGTACCGACCGCCGCCGCACATCTGCAGCGGTCCCTCGGGCCGCTTCAGCGGTCCTTCGTCCGCGTCCACGTAGATCTCGAACACCAGCCCGGTGTAGTAGCGGAGTCCGCGAGCGAGGCTGAGGTCCACCTCGATCTCCGGCCCCGGTGAGAGAGGGCCGTACGCATCCAGGAGCCCGACGGCGGCCGTGACTTCGTCCAGCGGTGCCGTGCTCAACCCGCGCTGTTCCAGGATGGGTCGCAGCTCGCGCTCGAGCCGCTCGGGCGGAGCAGCCGCCGCGTGCAGCTCGGCCACGAACTCGAAGGCGGCACGCACCTGGTCGGTGGGGTCGGGCCGTCTGGCTTTGGCCAGCAGACGTTGAATGATGTGGGCGGGCTGGCGCGCACCGCCCTCGATTGGCAGGCTAGCGCGACCGAGAATGTCGGCGGCGATGGCCGTCGCCTGCTCAGGCGGCAGGTCCGCCAGCGTCGAAGGCAGGCCGCGCACCGCCTCGCCCGCGACGCCGTTGGCGACTGGTCCGCCGAGCAGGTCCACCACCCGCGCCACGGCTGCGTCAGTGTTGACGCGCCCGCGCGCGATTGGCTCCATCTGATCCAGGACCAGGCCCTGCGCATGCTCGCTCATACCAAGCTGCGCCAGGAGCTGCAGCGCGGCGCCGAGATGCCCAATGACCAGCCGGTAGCGGCTGATGCCGACCGACTCCAACCCCGCGCAGGCCAGATACAGCACCTCGGCGTCGGCCACCGCGCCAGACGCGCCTACCAGCTCGATGCCTACCCCAGTGAACTGACGCGATCGGCCGCGGGAGGGGCGCTCGTAGCGAAACATGGGTCCCGCGTAGTGCAGCCGCAGCGGCAGGCTGCGCCCCTGGAGCTCGTCGACGAATGCGCGCATGACACTGGCGGTGAGCTCAGGCCGCAGGCACAGACGCCGATTCCAGTGCGAGAACGAGTACATGCGCGCCACGATCTCGTCGCCTGACTTGCGCAGAAAGAGCTCCAGGGGCTCCAGAATCGGCGTCTGAATGCCCGCGTAACCGAACCGCTCGAAGCCATCGCGCAGTCTGGCTTCGAGCCGCCGCAGGCGCGCGTCGTCAGGCGGCAGGACATCCGCGGTGCCGCGGACGCGCTGGATGGTTGGCAGGCTCACGTGATCTGGAAGTGTACGAGCGCCTACACTGTGGCTGGAGGTTGGGTACTCGAGACAGATAGCGGCATGCATTCCGCCCAAACTGACCCGGTTCGGCTGCTGATCGTCGAGCGTCAACCAGTCGTCACGCCAGAAGTCCGCACACGCCTCGGCCGGGAGCCAGGCTTCGCGGTCGTCGGGCGGGTCGGGTCCGCGGTCGAGGCCACGCGCCTGATTCGCGACCAGCCGCTGGACATGGTGCTGGTCGAGAGCACGCTGCCTGATCCTGGCGCCGTGGAGATGGCGCGCTTCTTTCGTGTACGCCACCCGAAGACGGTCGTCGTGTTTGTCACCCGCGCGTTCTCGCAGTCCGAGCTGTTCGAGGCGGCTCGTGTCGGCGCGGCCGCCTACCTGCGCGCCAGTACCGACGTGGACCTGTTCATGGCGACCCTGCGGCGCGCGGCGGCCGGTCAGTTCCCGATCGACGAAGAGGTGGTGCGCTTCCCAGCCGTCGCGGCTCGCATTCTGGCGCAGTTCCGCGAAGACGCAACCGAGGCGCCAACGGCCGCGGAGCCGGCCGCGCCGCGAGCCGACGCTGCGCCGCTGGGCCCGCTCTTCGTCAAACTCTCGCCGCGCGAGATCGAGATCCTGGACCTGGTCGCACGCGGCAACAGCAACAAGATCATCGGCCGCAAGCTGAGCATTAGCGACCAGACGGTCAAGAATCACGTGAGCGCAATCCTGCGCAAGCTGGAAGTGAACGACCGCACGGAAGCGGTTGTGTACGCGCTGCGCAACGGCTGGATCCGCATCGAAACACCCGCGACCTGAGCCGGCACACGCCTTGCTGGTTCGCCCCGCGAGCAAGGAGGTTTACATGCTGGAAGAGCCCACGGCGGCCCGGAGTGGCGCACAGGGGCTCGTGGAATACGGGCTGATCATTGCGCTGGTGGCAGTTCTCGCCATCACCGGATTGCTGCTGTTCGGGCCACAAATCAACTCGCTGATGAGCCAGGTTTCTGGGTCGGTCTGACCGCCGGGTTGTTCGGGCAAATCCGGTCAACAACACCCGCTAATCGGGCAGGAGAACATTTGAATGGTGGAGCTACGTGTGCGAGCGCAGGGCCTGGTGGAATACGGCCTGATCATCGCTCTTGTGGCCGTACTGGCGATCGCCGGGCTGATCATCTTCGGCCCAGCGCTGAGCAGTCTGCTAAGCAGGCTCGGCGGATCGGTGTAGACGAAGTTCCCCGGAGGGGACCCATCTGAGAGGTGCGACCTCATCAGCCGGCACCGTCTCACGATCCGGGCGCCCAATCGCTGCACTGTAAAGCCCCGACCTCGGCGTAGAGGTCGGGGCTGTTGTTGTGCTTCCCCCAGATGGGGGTGTGATGTGGCGCAATCGTCCACCCCTCTGTTACGCCGTTGTGATCGGGTCCAATCTTGACCCTCCCTATAATGCCGCGCCGCCTGGCGGCCGATGCTTTGTGCAGATATCCCCCATTCGGCAGGCGAGAGGAAAATTAACGGCGTGCAACGGAAGCGACTCGGTTACATCCTGATCGGCGGCGGCCTCGTACTGGCCCTGTTCGTCGGCGTCATGGTCTATTCGCAGGTATCCGATGCGGAACACGTGAAGGCATCCCTGCCGACCGCCCGTGTCGTGATCGCTACGGCCGACATCCCGGCCCGCTCGGAAATCGCGGCTTCGATGGTCAACGTGCGGACTGTGCCGGACGAGCTCGTACAGGCCGGCTCGGCAACAAAGGTGGAAGACGTGGTGGGCAAATTCAGCCCTGACCCCATCGCCAAAGGCGCGGTCATCAGTACACTGAAAATCGGCCCAGTAGCCGTAAAGAACGCGCCTTCTTTCCGCATCGAAAAAGGCAAGGTCATGTACGTCATGCCGGTGTCCTTCGCGGGGAGCCAGTTCTCTTTGGCCCAGGTCAACGCGTTGCGCTCGGGCGACCGTGTCGACCTGCTCTACACGACGATCAATGCGCCGCAGGGCCTGAGCGCCGATCAGCGACAAGAGGTCACGGCGGATCCGATCCCGTACCTCCAGACACGCATCATGCTCCAGGATCTTCGGATTCAGGAAATTGGTAGCTACGCTCCCGACGGTTCGCTCGTCCCCGCGACGGGTGATCCCGCGGCAAAGAGCGCTGCGCCTTCGCTTGCGAATGCCAACATCATCTTCATCGTCAATCCCGAAGAGGCGCTGGTGCTCAAGTGGCTCAAAGATGCCGCCACTTACTACAAGAACAGCAACATTGAAATGGTGCTGCGCTCACCAGCTGACGATCAGCAGGCGGACAACAACCTGGTTGTCAACTTCAACTACATGCAAAAGAAGTACAACCTGGCGCCGCCACCCAGCTTGCCCCTCGCTGCTGGTCACTAGGAGAGGGTTCGATGTCACTGCTCAAACGCCTTGAACATGGCGGCGCGGCGCCATCGGCGCCCGTCGCTCCGCCGCCCGGCGAGGCGAGCCCGTTCCCCAGCCAACCCGTCGCTCCAGAACCGACGTGTCGCCCCAATCCCCTCCAATCACAGGTCACCGAGGCCCAGCGCAGCCTGAAGGAGCGCGTCAAGCGCAAGCTGATCTCCGAGCTGGACCCATCGGTCGACATTAACGAGATCGACGAGGTTCGGCATCGACTCAAGAGCCTGTTCGACCAGATCATCGAATCCGAGAACCTGGTCCTCACGCGGGCGGAGAAGGAGCGGCTGTTCGAGGAGCTCGCCGCCGACGTCATCGGCTTCGGCCCCATCGAGCCACTGCTCAACGACACCAGCGTCTCGGAGGTCATGGTCAACGGCCCCAAGAAGGTGTATTTCGAGCGCAAGGGTCGCCTGCAGCTGAGTGACGTGCAGTTCGACGACGACGACCATGTCCGCCGGATCATCGATCGCATCGTGTCGCCTCTGGGCCGCCACGTGGACGAGGCCAGCCCGATCGTGGACGCCCGCTTGCCGGATGGCTCGCGCGTGAACGTCGTCATCCCGCCGATCTCGCTGGTGGGCCCGACGATCACCATCCGAAAGTTCACCAAAGAGAAGCTCCGCGTCGATGACCTGATCCGCTTCGGTTCGCTCACTCCCGAGATCGCCGATTTCCTGCGCGCATGTGTGCACGCACGGCTGAACGTCGTCATCTCGGGTGGCACCGGCTCGGGCAAGACGACCCTGCTCAACGTGCTCAGCAACTTCATTCCTGACGACGAGCGCATCGTCAGCATCGAGGACTCGGCCGAGCTGCAGTTGGCGAAGGAACACTGGATCCGCCTGGAGACGCGGCCGGCGAACATCGAAGGCACTGGCGCGGTCACCGCTCGCGACTGCATGAAGACGACGCTGCGTATGCGGCCCGATCGGGTGATCGTCGGCGAGTGCCGAGGCGGCGAGGCACTGGACATGCTGCAGGCCATGAACACGGGTCACGACGGGTCGCTCACCACGGGTCACGCGAATAGCCCGCGCGACATGCTGAGCCGCCTCGAGACGATGGTGCTCATGGCGGGCATGGACCTGCCGGTACGCGCGATTCGCGAGCAGATCAGTGCCGCGGTCGACGTGATCGTGCAGCAAAGCCGCATGCGCGACGGGTCCCGCAAGGTGACTCACATCACCGAGGTGCAGGGCATGGAGGGCGACAAGATCACCCTTCAGGACGTGTTCCTGTTCGAGCAGGAGGCCTACGAGAACGGCAAGGTCATCGGCAGCGTCAAACCGACCGGTGTCCGACCCAAGTTCATGCCCAAGATCGAGGAGGCCGGCATCTCGCTGCCGC
>Ga0066903_100006502_pt1 | contig 10405 bp, 4 predicted proteins | sample PanSoiMetaGPlot1_FD_67491 | JGI IMG/M metagenome (GOLD analysis project Ga0066903, IMG submission 67491) | Tropical forest soil microbial communities from Panama analyzed to predict greenhouse gas emissions - Panama Soil - Plot 1 (version 2) | ecosystem: Environmental > Terrestrial > Soil >...
GATGGAATGAATCACGCTTTCGTGCAGCGCCTGCAAGCCCAGCAGCTCTCCGCTCTTGTCCTTGAGCTCGCGGCCAGCCTGGCGCATTTTGGCGGCAAGCGAGCCGGAGAGATGGGCCACCGAGAGATAGGCAAAGAAATTGATGAGAATGACGAACAGCAGCGATCTGGAATCGCCGCGCGGCGACATCTGGAATGAAGGGATCTTGTCGAAGTAAACCAGCTCCAGAACCGCGCCGTAGACGATGAATGACACCGCTGCAGTCAGGTAGGCCCAGTATCGCGGCAACAGGATGCTGGCCACGATGATGATCAGCGGATACAGGAAGTTATAGAAGGAATCAATGCCGCCGGTCACATAGGTGACGGCGGTGATGAAAAACATGTCCGTGAAGATCTGGATGATGGCCTGTAGACGGTACTCCTCCCACAGGGCAATCAGCACAATGAAGAAGACCGAGATCGTGTACCAGACCAGGATGGCGGTGACGAAGGTACGGGTGGGAACGACGTTCGGCGTCAGTTTGACGATGAGAAGTTCAACGGCGAGCAGGAAAGAAATGATGATGACACGGACTTTCACCAGCCATGCCAGCCATGCTCTTTCGTTGAACCTTGTGTCGCCCATAGTGCGCCTGCGCTACTTCGTTCAGCGGCGCCCGGGGAGATCCCCCGGGACGCCTCGGTATTTCGGAGTTTCCTATCCGGCAAGTTTCGCAATCATCGAGAACAGCGGCAGGTACAGTGAAATAACGATTCCACCGACCACTAGGCCCAGGAAGCCGATCATGAGGGGCTCCAGCAGGGTCAACATGTTCTTGGTGGCTGTGTCTACTTCGTCTTCGTAGAAGTCCGCGATCTTCTGCAGCATGGCATCCATGGCGCCGGTGGCTTCGCCCACGCCGATCATCTGCGTCACCATGTTGGGAAATACGCCGCTCTCTTTTAACGGATCGACGATAGTGCGTCCTTCTTCCACCGACTTGCGGACTTTCATCAATGCAACTTCTAGAACGGCGTTTCCGCAAGTTCTTGCAGTGATGGCCAGGCCTTCCAGAATAGGAACGCCGGAGGTAATCAGGGTGCCCAGGGTTCGGGTGAAGCGGGCCACGGCAATCTTGCGCAGCACCGGTCCGATCACCCACAGGTTCAGGAGCAGCTTGTCTGTGTAGTAGCGGCCCTTGGGATCTTTGCGCACCTGCCTGACGCCGATCACAAACAGGACCAGGACGATCAGGATGAGCCACCAGAACCGCCCGACGAAGTTGCTGGTGAGAATCACGATGTGGGTAGGCAGAGGCAGATCGACGCCCATGCTATTGAACATGTTGGCGAAGATGGGCACCACGAACTTGAGCAGCAAGCCCACGACGCCCGCAGCAATGGTCATGACGGAGACGGGATAGATCATCGCCGACTTCACGGCCGCTTTCAACTTGACGTTCTTTTCCACGTAGGTGGCAAGCCGCTGCAGGATGGTATCGAGAATACCGCCCGCTTCGCCTGCCTCAATCATGTTGGTGGTGAGGTCATCGAAAACCTTGGGATATTGGCGCATGGCGTTGGACAGGGTTGCGCCCCCTTCCACCGTGGTCCTAACCCCGGTCAGGCACTTCTGAAAGGCCTGGTTTTCCTGGTTCGTGGCAAGGATTTCCAAACACTGCACCAAGGGCAAGCCGGCATCGATCATCACGGAGAACTGGCGGAAAAAGACAGCCAGATCCTTCGTGGACACTCTGCCGGTCCCGAAGGTCGGCAGCACGAACTCCTTGCCCTTTTCCTTGATGGCGCCTGGCGTAATGCGCTCACGGCGCAGCTGCATAGTGACCTGCGCCTTGTTGTCAGCCAGCTTTTCCCCAGAAATCCGCTTTCCCTGGGCGTCTTTCCCTGTAAACGTAAATACCGGCATACCGATAGACTCCTCTCGTCCGTGTTACCTGCCACACCCGGGGGAGTGTGTTTACAGCTTCTATCTCCGTGGCGAGGCTGACGCCGCCATCTTGGTGGCGATCACGCCGCGGTTGATGATGTCTTGCAACTCATCGGGCATCGACGAACGCTGCAGCGCCACTTCCAGAGTGATCTGCTTCTGGAAATAGAGCGTTGCGAGGGACTGGTTGAACGTCTGCATGCCGAATTTGTCCTGGCCGGACTGCATGGCCGAGTACACCTGGTGAATCTTGTCTTCGCGGATCAGGTTCCTGACGGCGGCGTTGGGTACGAGGATCTCCATCGCCATGACGCGCCCATTCCCGCCAACCTTGGGAAGCAACGATTGGCAGAGAATGCCTTCCAGCACCAGCGAGAGCTGCGCTCGAATTTGGGATTGCTGGTGTGAGGGAAAGACGTCGATGATACGGTTGATGGTGGAAGCGGCGGAGTTGGTGTGCAATGTGCCGAAGGTCAAGTGTCCGGTTTCAGCAATGCGCAACGCCGACTCAATGGTTTCCAGGTCGCGCATTTCGCCGATTAAAACTACGTCCGGGTCTTCGCGCAACGCGGCGCGGAGCGCCATGGAAAACGATTGTGTATCGGAGTGGACTTCGCGCTGGTTCACCAGGCAGTTCTTGTTCTGGTGCACAAATTCGATAGGGTCTTCAATGGTAATGATGTGGTCGTGGCGGTCGATGTTGATCTTGTCCAGCATGGCCGCGAGCGTGGTGGATTTGCCGGAACCGGTAGGCCCGGTCACCAGGATGAGCCCGCGCGGTTTCTCGCATAGCCGGGTCACCACCTGGGGAAGGTTGAGCTGCTGAAAGGTCTTGATCTCGAAGGGAATGACGCGATAAACGGCGCCGACCGCGCCGCGCTGGTTGAAACAGTTACCGCGGAAGCGCGCCAGGCCTTTGAGACCGAAGGAGAAGTCCAGCTCCAGGGTTTCTTCAAAGCGATGCTTCTGGGCATCGGTGAGTACGCTGTAAGCAAGTTGCTTGGTTTCAGAAGGCGTGAGCGGCGGCATATCCAACGGCTGCAGATGCCCGTGGACACGCACCTGCGGGGGCGAGTTAGTGGTGATGTGGAGATCGCTGCCGGACATATCCAGCATCTTCTTGAGTAGATCGCTTAGTGTCAGGTTCATGGTCCCGTTTCTTTCCCCTTAGAATCTGTATTCCAGTCCGGACTTGCAGTAGCCGGCACCGGGCGGATCCGGCGCCGGGGCGGCGGACCTTAGTGAATGGTTTCGCGCGCCACTTCTTCCAGCGTAGTAAGACCTTGCGAAATCTTGACCAGCCCGCTGCGACGCAGGGTGATCATTCCCCGCTCGATCGCTTTCTTCTTCAGCTCCACGGCCGAGGCGCCAATGAGAACCAGCTCTCGGATGTCGTCATCCACTTCCATGACTTCGTAAAGTCCGGTGCGGCCCTTGTAACCGGTGCCGTTGCAGACGGTGCAGCCGCGGCCTTTGAACATCTTGACCGTGCGCGACTCTTCCGCCGAGTAACCAGCTTCGATCTTGGCCTGCGGCGGCAAAGGAACCTCTTCGCGGCAGTCGGCGCAGATGCGGCGCACCAGGCGCTGCGCGCAAATCAGGTGAACGGCTGTGGACACCAGGAAGGGTTCGATGCCCATGTTCATCAAGCGGCTGATGGTTTCGGGCGCGCCGTTGGTGTGAAGCGTCGAAAGCACCAGGTGTCCGGTAAGCGCGGCCTTGATGGCGATTTCCGCGGTTTCAAAGTCCCGAATCTCGCCTACCAGAATCACGTTAGGATCCTGGCGCAGGAAAGAGCGAAGGGCCGCGGCAAAGTTCAGGCCGATGGATTCTTTCATCTGCACCTGATTCACGCCGTGCAGTTGAAACTCCACCGGATCTTCGGCAGTGATGATGTTGGTGTCAGGCTTGTTCAGCAGCGAGACCGAAGAATAAAGAGTGTTGGTTTTGCCGGAACCGGTAGGCCCGGTGACCAGGACCATGCCGTAAGGCTTGAGTACGGCACGCTGAAACTTTTCCAGGGACTCGGGCTCGAATCCCAGCTTGGTCATGTCCAGGCGCAGGTTTTCTTTGTCCAGCAGCCGCATCACAACTTTTTCGCCCCACAGGGTAGGCAGGCAGTTCACGCGGAAGTCGAGTTGTTTTTTCTTGCCTCCCAGCATCATCTTCAGCATGATGCGCCCGTCCTGAGGCAGGCGCTTTTCGCTGATATCCATCTTGCCCATGATCTTGATGCGGGAGGTAATGGCGTCTTTGAGCTTCAAGGGCGGCGACATGATGGCCTGGAGCACGCCGTCAATGCGGAAGCGCACGCGATATTCTTTTTCGTAAGGTTCGATGTGGATGTCGCTGGCGCCGCGCTTTACCGCGTCACTCATGATGATGTTCACCAGTTTGACGATGGGAGCCTCATCGGCGGACTTTTCCAGCTCGCTGAGGTCCATCTCCTCCTGGTCGGCCTGCAGCTCTACATCGGCGCTCTCGTCACCCATGCTGGCCAGGAGCTCGTCCACATTTGCGTCCTGCCCGGAGCTTCCGTAGGCCTTCTCAATGGCTTCCGCAATGGCCGGCTCGGAGGCGACCACCGGCTCAATGTTGAAGCCGGTCATGAACTTGATATCGTCCATGGCAAACACATTGGTCGGATCAGCCATGGCGATGGTCAGGGCCGCGCCCACACGGCTCAAGGGCAGGACCTGGTAACGCTTCGCCGTGTCCTCGGGAATCAGCTTGACTACGGCAGGATCGATTTCAAAATATTGAAGATTGATGGCGGGGACGCCGTACTGGCGGGAGAGGAAGTTGGTGACCTCCTCGTCGCTGACATAGCCCATATTGACCAGCGTGGAGCCCAGCCGCGCATGTTGACCGGCTTCCCGCTGCGCCTTCAGCGCTTTCTCAAGCTGCTCCGGAGTGATGACCTTCTCTCTGACAAGAAGATCGCCGAGCCTTTGCGACATAGTTCGCTGATCCCGAAATCAAAATTTGAACGACGAAAAACAAACTCAAGTTGTGCTTTCCGGGCAGCTGGGGGGAACAGCTGAATTTGCAGGAAAGACGCGCGTAAAGTGAGCAACGCGATTGTGTGGTTGGTGACAGAAATTGTCAATTCACAAATAGTGCCAAAAGGCCCGGTTTTGCGTCTCCAAAGTGCATGCACCTGTGGTGAAAAGTGTCACTCGGACGACAATTCCGGTCAGGGCCTAGCGGGATCACCTTAGAAAAGCAAGATCGGATCATCGGATCATCGGGTCATCGGGACATCGGATCATCGGGTTATCGGGACATCGGGTTATCGGGACATCGGGTTATCGGACGTCTGTCTGCGCAACTCTCACGCGCCAAACGATGTAAGACGTTGTCGCCAGTACGACCCCAAATGCAATCCACAGCGCGTGCCAAACATCCGGGCCGCTCAAAAACCGAAACGGGTACTGCAAATTGGCCAGAGACGAAAGAAGCTCGGGATCGTTCATCGGCGGAAGAACCTTGCCTAGAGCCAGGTCTTGTCCGACCATGTACATGCGAAAGATGCGCGCGAAAGGCATGTATGTAACCAGCAACACCAGGGCGGAAGAAAAGAGGAAGACAGGAGCATAAGAGATCAGCCGGGGCAGTGCTATCAGAGTCTTGCCTTTAGCCTGGCGTACACGAAGAACCACGAACGTAACTCCGAGCAGCGCGAGAACGAACAGGAACAGAAGTGCAGCCAAGTGAATGATGATTCCTGGATTGAATAGGTTCAGTCCATAGATCCGGTTCCAACGAGGATCCAGCATCACCCCCTCCAGGATCATGTGTTCCCCCTGAGCGCGTTTGAGGCGGCTCAGAGAATAGCCAAGAGTTTCGGCCTCCGCGGTCTTGCCTCGTGCGCGAAGAACCGGAATCAGCTCCTTGCCGGCCAGAACCTGAAGCTGCATCGAGGAATCTCGTTCTAAAACTCCCTGGGCTTGGGCCTCTGCCCTCTGGCCAAAACCAAGAACAGTCCGGCATGCGTCTTCGACCGGCTGCAGGTCGTCGCGACTGGAGGCATCCTTAGCTTCCGTGATAATCCACCCTGCGTAGGTGCTGGCGTGAAATCCGCTGACGTCGCGATGTCTCTGCAACCCGGACAGCAGGAGCATCGGCTCGGCGATGCCTTGCTTTCGCATGACCTCCCGGTCCAGCCGCAGGCGCCGGTCAAGGTAGGAATTGTAACGTGGCGCCGCGAACCCACGCTGCATGAGCGCACGGAATTTGGTCTTTCCCGTTCTCATTTCCTCGAGAATCGTTCGTTGATCTTTTTTCTGGGCTGCTTGCGCTGACCATTCAATAAAATCTGCATGACGCAGGTACGGCACAGCGTTTTCGGGATCCCAGTGTTCCAGCTGCTCCACTCTCTGGGAGGCAGCGGGGAATAGCAACCCGGCAAAGATCCAGGTCAGCCCAGGGTCAAGAGCGACAGCCTGATCCGCCAAACGCAGGCTGGTCACGGCGTCATTCGATCGCATGGCAAGAAAAGCCAGGGTCTGGGCGTCGTGCTCCTGCTCTGCCCTCTTCTGCAACTTCTGAAAAGTACGCGGAGGTAGACCCGGGTCGGGATCCCCGGCAATCCACATGGAGGTTGTGGTCTTGAGCGCCTGGCGAAATTCCGGAACCAGAAACATGCTCAGCGAGAGAACCAGAACCAGCGGTGAGAGCGAGCGCCAGCTCAGGCGCAGAAATGAATTCGTGCCGAGGAAGAAATCAGAGGGACAGGACAAGAGGCGCGCCAAACCCGCCCGTACCGCCACCCAAACGGCGCCCCAGGTCCAGCGGACCATGCTCAGCTGGGAAGGCAGAGCTCGAGCTTCGGCGGCAGCCGCGTGGCCCCAGAAGCGTTGCTCAGGTGGATAGAGTTTGATGCTTTGCCGTAGCAGATATTGGCAAACGCGAGGGATGGAACGCGCAGGCTTATCTTCCATATTCAATTTCCTTTAGCTGTTGCCGGCTGCAGAGCGACAGAAGACGCGTTCGCCAGTTCTTGCCTGGCCCAGCGACGTCCCTCTGCAGAGAGGCGATACATATGGCGAGGGGGACGACCTTGCTCTGGAGATTCCTGCCACCGCGTTTCCAGCCACTTACCCTGGTCCAGACGCATCAGAATCGGATAGAGCGTTCCCGATTTCAAGCCGGTTTGCCGGCTCAGGTCATATCCATATCGCCATGCCGAAGGCTGATCCAGGAGGGCGGCAATCACGGAAAGGGTCTGTCTTGAAGCGCGAATGTGAATGCCCATGAAATAAGTCTACATATATAGATATTGTTGTCAAGACGAAAACAGCGAGCCTTCCGGCTCAGTCGATAACGAGCCTAAACAGCTAGCGTTGCGCGAATTGTTCAGGACACTTCGGGAAGGACATCATGAAACGAATCTACTTCAGTGCCTCTAACCCCGGCTGGAGAAACGAGACGAAGTATCTGCCAATGCTGGGGAAGTGAGTAGCCAGTAATGTCAGCAGAGGGCCGATACCGAGGGCGGCCAGCCGAACGTAGAAGGTGAAATCAAGCTTGTTGGGCTCGGTGCCTGTAATGCGGCTCAGGATTGGGTCACGGTACATCTGCATGAGTACGGTCACGATGACGAAGCCAATGACAATGAAGATGGCCGTGACCGACCAGATTAAGGATCGATGCGGCTCGAATGAGTAGATGACGAGCGAAATCAAGACCAGGCTGAAGGAAACGGCCAGGAAGATCACCAGGAGCCTGATGCGCGCCAACACGCCCCGAATGAAGGCGACGTAGCGGAGGGCAATATACTTTTCGAGCAGCCTCTGCCACCCGGTCACGGTATGAAAGTCTTGAGCGCAGCAGGAGACCGCGGCGTGACCTCTGCTCTTAGGATCCTCATCGTCCTTTTCCTCTTCCTCTTCAAGCCACGGGGGCTGCACCTCCCATATCTCCTTCAGGCGATCCAGCGCCCGGTTGAGAGCGGACGCGAGGTGATCCTGAGCGAGGTGAAAATACGTGTCCAGGGCACCGAATCCTCGCGAAAGCTTAACAGTGTCGATGACACGTTGGAAAAAGCTCCTATCCTGCAATTTTCTTCTAGCCCGTCTGACATGTTTTACGGCTTCTTCAACATCACGGGACGGGTCCGGATTATCATCACGATTCCAGAGCTGCTTGACGGTCTCGGCTGACCGGACCATGTAGTCCCAATCGGCATCCTCGCTGCCGTAAAACCAAATCGAAGGCCAGTCCTCGCCCTTCAGCCGTCCAAACACAAGGCGTATTCGCTGGCGGTTAAGCTCAAGCAGCAACCTTCGCAGCCGTTGCCAGATCAGAGCCAGACGAAGACCGCTGACCAGGATCAGCAGGATCACGAGACAAAACGATATTACGTAGAGATATCCGAAGCGTGGCCGTTCAAACAATTCGAACGCGTGAAGGGGCTTGAACAGCCAAAACCAGACGGCAAAGACAGCACAACCCAAGATGGCATTTAAGGCGTTTCCGTTAACGCCTTCCACGATGAGTTTCTCGCTCCTCCATCCAGGACGCAATTTATCCTGCCCTGCGGGAACTTTCGAACTGGGGTTCAGGCGTGGACGGCACTTATCGTTAAACCGCAGGTGCCACATGTAAAAAACTGCCGCAAGATATATTGCCGCGAGCAAGGGGAGCATCGGCGTTAAGGGAGAAACTACCGTTGCAAGATGTGCCGCCCGGTAAGAGAAGAAGGCACCATAGTTGCCCGCAGAGTCATCTGCAAACAGAGTCCACCACAACCACGCAAGGAAGCCGGCCCCAGCCCAAGTAGCTGAAAAAAGAGCGATTTGCCAGCTAAATCCAGCCGCTGAAGCGGTCTTACACTTCAACGCACCCCTCACCGGCATCGAAGCGTCCTCGACGGGCATCGAAATATCCTTCTCTGGCGTCGCCGCGTCCCTGGCCCTTGCCGCTTTCCACCATCGAAAGTACTTGATGGTAGGCAACCAGGCGACCACGAGCAGCGCGATGGCCAGGTGCTCCAGGGTTGTCATCCGGCGGCCTACACCCCAGGCCGGCATTGACGCCAGCGCCAGCGTAAATGCCAGGGTGGCTGAAGCAGCATGTATCGCGAACAGTTGCTGTGCCGGAGCCACCGTTCCCAGCGTAAAATCACGAAACTTCGCGGAAAACGGCAAGAGGCCCAGAAGGACCAGCATGTGCAGGATGGCAAGCGCACCCAGAACCGCGGCCAGTCCTTTCCAGGAGCCAGGCATGTCCTCTGCAGCGAGGCGGTCGGCTAAGCCAGGTGGTGGCGTGGATTCGTCAAGGATTTTGACAGGCCAATAACCGCCGGTGCCTGCAACTGTGAGCCATATCCTGGGGCTTTGCGAGGAGCAGCCGTCCAACTCGTATAGTTGGCCAAGTTCCGGCTTTCCAAGCATTTTCCTGATAATGCAGACGGCGGCGTTGTACTCGCCTTGTTCGTATTGCTCGGAGAAGGGCAGGCGCTTTGACTTACTGCCACTCCGACGAGTGCCATCGTTCGTCGACGGGTCGTTGACGACCGGATGATTTACGAGCGGATAATTGACCACGGCGAGCGTTCCTATGTAAGGAGCGCTGTCCAGTTCGCGCTCCAGGAGCAGGTCTGAATCAAACAAAAAGACGCGCGCGTCTGGAACCGCCTTTCTCAGGAAGTCACTGAGGAAGAGCACGTCAAGCGGGTTCGAGCCGGAGATTCCGATGTACTTGTAGTGCTGACGCCGCATCTCCGCCGCAAAGTTCATCAGAACGGCCTCTTTTGAAAGAGGCGACTGCCCCTTGGAAAAGTCCGGTGGCTCATCGCTTCGATTGGTCGGGTCCGTCAGGTTGAATGACAACCATGGGCGCCCGCCGGCAGGATTGCCCGCCGGCGGTGCGCTTTGACCTGCCGAAGCCAGATGTGCGTTACGCAAGCTGGCAATGTCACGCGAGTACACGAAAGTGTCAAAACAGTCGTTCGCCCTGCTTGTCTCATTGGAGTTGTTTGTCGCCTTATCCCCTTTTTGTCCGTAGGCGAGGCCTCCGTATGTCGTGCCTCCTTCAGACAATAGCGCGACGTTGGGCATGCTCTTGTCATTGCATTCTTTGATAACTTTCTGCTTGCTGAGCAATCCCAGAAAATCGTAAAGAGCATCAGCCGTCGGTGTGGCAAGCCTCTTGAATGTGCGCAGGTTGCCTTCTATTCCTGCATTCTTCGCGGCAGCAGAACTCGAAACCGTACCGCTGTAGATCGCAAAGCTGTCGGCCGGCGGAGGCGATTTCGTGAACTCGGAACCGCGCGAATCGGTCAACTGTCGCAAAGACTCCAGGGATCCGGAGAATGTCGGTCCCAGGATATAGATGCAGGATGCCGCGGAATCAGCAGTGGGTGCGTCTACCTGGCGTACATACTCAACCGCTTTCTTGAACTGCGCACCATTGATTCCGGCGGTGGAGGTCTCACCCACCAAAAACACATAGAGGACGGATGGGAGCGCTC
>Ga0066903_100006503_pt1 | contig 10405 bp, 8 predicted proteins | sample PanSoiMetaGPlot1_FD_67491 | JGI IMG/M metagenome (GOLD analysis project Ga0066903, IMG submission 67491) | Tropical forest soil microbial communities from Panama analyzed to predict greenhouse gas emissions - Panama Soil - Plot 1 (version 2) | ecosystem: Environmental > Terrestrial > Soil >...
TTCGTCACGAAATAGCAGTTGGATAGGTGCGCGCCCACTTTTTCGTTTGTTGGAACATCCATGCCCGATGAACGCCCGCCCGAGCTGGCACTCACGGACCATCTGGCCGAAGACCGCTTGGAAACCTGGGGAGAAATCGCCTCCTACCTCGGGCGCGAAATCCGGACCGTCCAGCGTTGGGAAAAGACCATGGCCTTGCCGGTCCGCCGTCTAACAGGCGGTCCCGACAATGTCCCACGCGTATTCGCCCTCAAATCCGAGATCGATGCATGGCGCCGAAAACATGAAGTTGTCAAAAGCGCCACCCCATCCTCGGAACATGCCGTTCCTTCGACGGCTGGGTCCGACCCCACGACTGCCACTAAAAAGGAAGAGAAATCGCCATCCCTGCTCCAGCGCCGGTCTGTTCAGGTAGTGCTTGTCGTGGTTATTACGGCTCTAATGACGATCGGGATTCCGAAGCTTGTGGAGTGGCTCTGGCCATCGAGAGCAGTTCTTGGGGTTCGGCCGTTTCGCAATCTGGGTGAACAGGCGGAAGCCTTCATTCCGGCCGGCTTGACAGAAGAAATGGTGGCGCGCCTGGGCCAGCTTCATCCCGACCGACTAATGGTTGTACCGATCACCGACGCGCCCCGGGCGGCTCGCGTCAGTTCCCCCAATGTTCGCGTGGACTACATCTTGCAAGGCACGGTCCGGCGCATCAGCGACCAGGTGGCCATTACCGCCCAGTTGATTCAAACCAATAACCAGACCGTCGTGTGGGGAAACAGTTACGAGCGCGACGTGAAGGATCTGCTGCGGGTCCAGACCGAGGTCGCTGACGCCATCGTCAGCGAGGTGTTTAACAAGTTGCCGCACGCCACGGCGCCGGCCCGGGAAGTCAATCGCGACGCCTATCTTGCCTACCTGGAAGGCCGCTACTTCTGGAATAGGCGCACCGCCGACAGCATTCAGAAGGCGGTCGTGCTCTTTCAGAAATCCATCGCCGCCGATTCTACCTACGCGCCCGCCTACGCCGGACTTGCCGATTGCTACGAATTGCTGGGGTCGGCTCCGTACACCGCCATGCCTCCGAGGCAGGCATTCCCGCAAGCGAAGGCCGCCGCCCGTAAAGCGCTCGAACTCGACGAGCGGTTGGCGGAAGCCCACGTTTCACTCGGATATGCCTATCTCGCTTACGAATGGAATTTCGCCGGAGCGGATCGTGAGTTCAAGAGAGCACTCGAACTGCGTCCGAGTTACGCGACTGCGCACCAGTACTATGGCTACTTTCTTACCGCCGCAGGCCAACTGCAGAAGGCAATCGATCAAAGAAAGACAGCGGTCGATCTCGATCCCCTGAGCCCGCTAATGGCCTCAGCTCTCGGCGAGGCCTACTATCAGGCCCGGCAATTCGATCAGACCATCGCACAAAATCAGCGCGCTCTTTCGCTTGATCCTGCCTACGCCATTGCTCTTGTCAACATCGGACGGGCTTACCAGCAGAAGGGCATGCACGTCGAGGCACAGGCGGCATTCCAGAAAATCCTGGCCGTCGTTCCGGACGATCCCGCCGTGCTCGCACTTCTCGGACACGAGAATGCCATATCCGGACGCCGCGACGACGCTCTGCAGGCGATCGCCAAGCTCAACGATTTGGCAGCTCATCGCTATGTTCCTGCCATTTACTACGCGCTCGTGTACACGGGCCTGGGTGATCGCAACGAAGCCTTTCATTGGATGGATGCCGCGGTCAACGAACGCACCGAATACCTCATATATCTCAACAGTGATCCGCTTGCCGATCCGCTGCGCGGTGATTCTCGCTTCCCCGCCCTGATGAAGCGCGTGGGGATTCCCTTCAATCGATAGTCAGTCGCGTCCATTCCTTGCAAGAAGTGGCTGGGTCAAGGCACGCCCCTTATTCGTCGAATCAACAATTTGAATTGGACTTGATCTCTGGGCGACCCCACAATCCAGCCATGGGGATGGTCTGCGGCAGGTATCCGGACGTCCCGAATCTCCTCTGACACTGAAATCGGTAATCGTGAATCGGTTCGTACCGTAAAATAGCTATGTGGGATTCCCAAAATCGATTGACCACGGAAGTCACTGAGGAGTCCCTCGGCCGAACCAGGGTGCGTTTAAACGGAGGCAGTAAAAGATTGGACCGAAATCAGGATGCAGTAGAGGAATGGGAAGACGTTGCCGGCCATCGCGCAGCGCGCGACGTGCTGACACTGGAAGAGATTGCGAACTTGGCAGCTGAAGGCGGAAAGCCTGCCGAAACCTTGATGAATGTAGTGGCATTGATTGCCAAGCGGTTTGGCACCGATGTCTGCTCCGCCTATTTGCTTGAGCCCGACCGCGCCAATCTTGTACTCGCCGCAACCGTTGGCCTGCGCCGCGAATGTATCGGTAATTTGCGCATGGGTGTGCATGAAGGCCTCGCCGGTCTGGTCGCCGAACAGGTGCGTCCGGTGGCTGTGGAGCAAGTAAAGAATCATCCGCGCTTCAAGTATTTCAGCGAAGCGGGTGAAGACGCATACCAGTCATTCCTGGGAGTGCCACTTATCGATCGCGGCGTTCTACAGGGCGTCCTCGTCGTTCAGACGATCGAAGCTCGCGCCTTCCCGGAAGACGAAATCCGTATGTTGACTGAGGCTGCCACACAGGTGGCGCCAATTGTCAGCGAAGCACGCACACTCGATCGCTTCATCGCCCCCGTACAGGAGCGCTTGTGGGCCTTGGCCCGCAACCTGTGGTGGAGTTGGGATCACGATTCCGCCGGGCTTTTTCTCGACCTCGATCCGGTTCGCTGGAGCCGACTCAATCACAATCCAGTCTCGCTGCTCAGCGAAATACCGCTCGCCAAGCTGGAAACCCGCTCCGCCGAACTTGTTCTCCATAGCCGCATCAACTACGCTTACCGTCGTTTGCGCGAATACCTGGAAGCTGAGCGCACATGGGGCGCGCGCCATGCCGGTGTCCTGCGGACCCGACCCGTCGCTTACTTCTCCGCTGAGTTTGGCCTGCACGAATCCCTGCCGATTTATTCCGGCGGCCTCGGTGTGCTAGCGGGAGATCACATTAAGAGCGCCTCCGATCTCGACATTCCTCTCGTTGGTGTGGGTCTTTTCTATGGTCAGGGATACTTCCGGCAGCGCCTCGATCACACCGGCTGGCAGTTCGAGGAATACCTTGAGACGGACGTGAACCACCTTCCGATGGAAGTAGCCATCGGAAAAAATGGTCGTCCGGTCGTCGTACAGATCGACACGCGCCAGGGCTCCATTCGAGCCAAAGTCTGGCGTGTCGATGTTGGGCGCTGCGACCTATTCCTGCTCGATTCTGATGTCGAGGGTAATGCTCCCGAAGATCGTGAACTCACCTCTCGCCTCTACGGTGGCGACCGCCGCATCCGGATTCGCCAGGAGCTCCTCCTTGGCATAGGTGGGCTGCGGGCTTTGAAGGAAATGGGCATCACGCCCGGGGTGTTGCACCTCAACGAGGGTCACAGCGGCTTCGCTGTGCTGGAAGCTGTCCGCATGCGGATGGAAGAGGAAGGCATCACTTTCGAACGGGCCGTTCCGCGTGTCTCGCGCGAAGTTGTCTTCACTACTCACACCCCGGTTCCCGCAGGACACGACCGATTTGACGCCGACCTCGTCGAGGAACATCTTGGCCCTTTGCGCGACGGGCTAGGCCTCTCGCAACAGAGCTTCATGGGTCTCGGTCGCGAGAATCCGAACAACAACGACGAGACCTTTTGCATGACGGTGGTCGGACTGCGGCTCTCGCGCCGCGCGAATGCCGTCTCCGCCCTGCATGGTGAAGTTTCTCGCGCCATGTGGACCGGCCTCGCTCCTGGCAAGCCCGAAGACAACGTCCCCATTGGACACATCACCAACGGCGTTCACGTTCCAACCTGGCTTGCGCCGCAAATGTTCCGCCTCTACGACCGCCATCTCGGAACGGGCTGGCACCAGCGGTCAAGCGAGGCCAAGATCTGGGAAGGCATCGAGAACGTCGATGACGGTGAACTCTGGGAAACCCACCTCAACCTGAAATCGCGCCTTCTCGAGTTCGTTCGTGCGCGCGCCGTCCGGCAAGCCGAGCGCCGTGGCGAGCCTCGGGAAGTTCTCCAGAAGCTCGGCCGCATTCTCAGCCGCGATGCTCTGACTATCGGATTTGCGCGGCGTTTCGCCACATACAAGCGCGCCAACCTGATTCTGGCCGACATTGAGAAACTCGCCTCAATGGTCAACGATCCGAAGCGGCCCGTGCAGTTCGTGTTCGCCGGAAAGGCACACCCCCACGACGAACCTGGCAAAAAAGTGCTGCAGCAGATCGCGCAACTGATGCGCGATCCCCTCTTCGCCGATAAGTTCGTCTTCGTCGAGGACTACGACATCAACGTTGGCCGCCACTTTGTGCAGGGCGTCGACGTGTGGTTGAACAACCCTCGCCGTCCTCTCGAGGCTTCCGGGACAAGCGGACAAAAGGTCGTGCTTAATGGTGGCCTCAACCTTTCCATCCTTGATGGCTGGTGGGCCGAAGCCTACGACGGCCTGAACGGCTTCGCGATTGGCAAGGGCAAAACCCACGCCGACATGAACGTCCACGATGCACGTGATGGCGAAGACCTGATGCGCGTCCTGCGCGAAGAAGTGATCCCTCTCTACTACCAGCGCGACCGCGATGGCCTGCCGCGTGGATGGATCAAGCGCATGAAGCGCACTATCCGGACCCTCGGCTGGCGTTTCAACGCCGATCGCATGGTGATGGACTATACGCTGAAGTGCTACGTGCCTGCGGCGGGCGGCACCTCGAGTGACATGAGGCTCGCATTATGATGTGGCCCCAATCTCGTCATGGAGCGACGGTCTCAGATAAAGATTGCCGATTTTAGATTCCGTAATATGGGGTGCAAAGGAAAAGAACCAGGGACGAACGACAGATAACTAACGGCATGCTAAAGGAGCTCGACGATGGCCAACTCCCTCGTGATCCTGCACAAGGACCCTGCTCACGTCGCGTCTCTCCTCCCTCACGTGAAGTCTGTTTCCGACACAGTCTTCGCCGTGCACTCGCTCTCTGAACTTCGCACCCTTATCTCGAAGCACTCCATTCAGACCGCAGTACTCGACCTGGCGATGGTTTCCCCCGAAGAAATCATCTACCTGCAAAAGCTCGGCATGCGGATTGTGTGCACCCATCATTTTGCCGACGATAGCATGTGGGCCGCAGCGCTTGCGGCCGGGGCTCTCGATTGCTGCTTTGACGATGACGCGCCCGCCATATGCCGCGCAATTCGACAGTCCGCCGCCGCTTAAAACTCGCTTGAACAAAAAAGGGCACGAACGTTGCTCGTGCCGATTGATCTACCTTTCATCTAAAAGGTGCTCACCTTTTGCGACGGCGTGCTTCCTCCCTCAAGAAGTTAAGAAATCGTGAAGCCTTAGACTCCTGCCTGCCTGTCGTCCGAAGGCGGCCGCAGGAAAATTCTCCACACCCAAGATCGAGACGTCTCCTGGCACGCGCAGCCCCGCTTTGCGAATCGCTCGGATCGCGCGCTGGTAGTGCTCTGCGCCCACGAACATGACCATGCCTGCGGTTCCGTTCGCTTCAGCATTCTTATCGCTTGCGGCGCGCAGCGCTCGCGCAAAGGGATTCGGCTGATAGTCCAACTCGCGCGCCACTTCAAAGATCCTGGCTTTCGTGCGCTGCGGAATCGCGCCTGCTCGTGGCGTGTCGTTCAAAACAATCGACACCGTTCCTGGTGCCAGGCCCAGTCGTTGCGCCACGTCGCGCAGAGTCACCTTCTTCGCAATGTCTGTCTTCTTAGGCACACTACTCCCCCTCTTGGCCTGCGTTTAGATTTACGAGCCCGGAAAGCGAAGCTAGTCACCTGAAGGAGGGCTCCCCATCACGTCGTTTCCCGGAACGGAGACAACTTCAATGTGACAGCACCGTAGTGGGAAGTCCAATTGAAAAAAACGATTTAGATCATAAGAAACGCACCTTTACTGCAAGCTCCGGTGAGGCTTTCAGCGGGATCATCGCTTGACCAAGAGCGCTCCGATTAGGATTTCATCAAGCATTACGTCATGCCTGTTGCTCCCGGCCGCTAACTGCCCGCCTGCACTTTTCTTATAGCTCCTATTATGAAAAACTGCGGTTCTTCTCCTCAGATATAATCCGCTCCATCAATGGATTTCGGACAACTGATAACTTTTCTTGAAGTCGCCAAACTCGGCAGTTTCTCGCGCGCTGGGCAAAAAGTCTTTCGCACTCAGTCCGCTGTCAGCGCGCAGATCCGTCAGCTCGAACAGGAGTACGGAGATCGCTTGCTCGACCGCTCCGGCAAGGACGTCACCCTAACGCCCGCCGGGCGCGTTTTGCTTGCGTATGCAGAGCGTCTCATCCAGCTCCGTGACGAATCCAAGCTCGCGGTTGCAGATCACGGCACAGCGCCTCGCGGAAAGCTGGTCGTCGGCGCCAACGAAGCAACCTGCCTCTACGTTTTGCCCGACGTCTTCGCCAAGTACTGCCGCCTTTATCCCGAAGTTCAGCTCAGCATCTATCGCAATTTCAGTTACAAAATCACCGAGAAGCTTGAAATTGGCACAATCGATGTGGGCATCATCACGCTTCCAATCAAGTCGTCGAAGCTGAAAACCAATCCCATCTTCCGCGATCAGCTCATGTGGATGGTCAACCCTCAGAATCCACTGGCCAAGAATGAGGTGATTTCGATCGCGGAAATCGCGCGTCAGCCCATGCTCATGCCCAAAACCGGCTACACGCGCCGCCTCATGGACAAACTGCTCCGTCCCCACGAAGCAGAGCTTCAGATTCGTATGGAACTCCCCAGTGTCGGCATGATCAAGAGCTTCGTCGCCGCCGGACTCGGCGTCACGCTCATGAGCGCCAGCTTCGCGCGTGATCAGGTGTTGGCCGGACGAGTGAAGCTCATCCCGCTTAAAGAGAAAGAGCTTTGGCGTGAACTCGGACTTGCATATCGGCGCGACCGCACTCTGACTCAGGCCGCCAAAACTTTCATTACCACCGTGCGCCAGCTCGCAGCAGCGTCAAGATAACAATGCTCAACTAGTGGCTATTTTCTTTTGCCGCATCATCTTCCACTCGTCCTCGCTCAGCATCCGACCGAGCGTGGAAAATTCTCCCGCGCCTTGCAGCCATTCGCCGCCGTCCATGGTCACCACTTCACCATTGATGTAACCCGACCGATCGCTCACCAGGAACGCCGCCAGGTTCGCAAACTCCTCGACCGTACCGAAGCGCCCAAGCGGAATTTTTTTCTTCGCCAGCTCCTCCAGTTCCGGGCGCGGCAGCAGCCGCGAAAACGCACCTTCCGTCGGAATCGGACCGGGCGCGATCGCGTTCATCCGGATCCCGCGGTCTCCCCACTCGACCGCAAGCGACCGTGTCAGCGCCTGCACTCCTGCCTTCGAAACAGCCGACGGCACAACATAAGCCGATCCGCTCGTTGTGTACGTTGTCGTGATATTCAGCACTGTCGCTTTGTGTCCAGCCTTCAGCCAGCGCTTGCCGCATGCCATCGTCGTGTGCAGTGTGCCCATCAGCACGATCCCAATCACCGCCTGGAACGCGCCGAGGGATAGCTCTTCCGTGCGTGCGAGGAAATTCCCCGCGGCGTTGTTCATCAGCACATCGAGCGGGCCATCTACCCAAATCGCATCGATCGTCTGCTCGACCGCTGCAGCATCACGCACATCGCACTTTCGCGCGTGAACCTTGCCGCGCGTGCGCTCGCGCAATTCTTTTTCCGTGTCCGCGAGCACCTCGGCGCGGCGGCCACAGATGTAAACCTCCGCCCCAAGTTCGAGGAAACGTTGCGCGGTGCCTTTGCCCAGACCGGTACCACCGCCCGTGATCAAAATTCGTTTGTTGGAAAGAAGATCGCTCTGGAACATGCCAGCGATTGTATCCGCTCGATCTCGGATTTCATGCCCGCCCCTGTGGTCCGAACTGCGCTTATGTGAACGTTTTTCTCCTACGATTCAAGGTAGTGTTCCTTGGCCTACCGATGTAGCTCCGCCGTTCGTACAAGCTACCGTCGCAACATTCGGCTTATAATGGCCCACTTTTTGTGCACGCTGTAAAGGAGATCAGTAAATGAGAACCCTCAGACAACTTGCCTGGAGTGTGGTGGCGTTGGGCGCGATTTGCGCCCAAGCTCAGATGTCATCGAACGTTTCTGTTTTTGCAACCGGCTTCAACAATCCGCGCGGCCTCAAGTGGGGACCAGACGGCAATCTCTATGTAGCTGAAGGAGGCACTGGCGGTAAAGGCTACAGCACCGTCGGCAAATGCGATCAGGTACCTCCGCCCGTTGGCCCCCTACACTGGCGGATCGAGCGCAAGAATTTCAAAGGTAACTCCCGACGGAACTCGCACAACGCTTGTAAAAGGGTTGCCCTCGAGCAGTGCCGCCATCGGTGACGTTCAAGGTGTAGCTGATGTCGCGTTTCTCGATGGTCAAATGTATGCGTTGATATCGGGTGCGGGTTGTTCTCACGCCCACGCTGGATTTCCCAACTCCGTCTTAAAAGTCCAGCCGGATGGAAGTTGGACTCGCCTCGCCGATCTCAGCGCTTTTATCCAACTGCACCCAGTCAAGAACCCTAACCCTGGCGACTTCGAACCCGACGGTACGTTTTACAACCTCATCGCTGCTGACGGGGTGCTTTACGCAGTCGAACCGAATCACGGTGAGATCGACGCTATCACGACGTCAGGCGTGGTGACTCGGTTGATTGATTTCTCAGAAACACAAGGCCACATCGTTCCAACATCGGTCGCTCGTACGAGCAGCGGGTTCATCGCCGGAAACCTCGGCACATTTCCGATCGCTCCCGGCAGTTCAAACCGCTATGCCGTCAACACCATCGGTGGCATAACCCAAGTGACGCCCGGCCTGACAACTGTCGTCGCGGTCGTAGTGAACGGGAAGGACACGTATTTCCTCGAACTGAATAACGCTGCCGGCTTTCCCGGTCCCGGCAATGGCGACGTGGTTCGAATGAACGGAGCAAAAATCACAACAATCGCGACCGGGCTCAATGTTCCGACTGGAATGACGATGGGCCCGGACGGAAATCTCTACGTCTCCAATAACGGCGCGGTACCGTCTCCTCCCGGAGTAGGACAGATTGTGAAAATCACAATTCCGTAAAAGAACAACAGAATCCTAACCGAGGCTGCCTCCAAGATTTGCATCGAGGCAGCCTTTTTTGCATGATTCAAGCGGACTCGACCTCACCAAAGCGCGGCCACCGCTTCCTCTCGGAAGACCGGGTTCGGACCATTGCGGCTCGAAAGATGAATCGTTTTCAGATACGGCTCAACCTGTGGATCGTACGTCACAGTGATCGCTCCGCCCCGTCCCTCCAGTCCATCGGATCCACTTCTTCCGTCCGATCCGTCCCTTCCGTTGCTGCCACTGGGAGTCCCCATGCCTCCCGATCCACCGCGCCCGCCACGACCGCCATGTCCGCCAGATCCGCCCGGGCCTGCGTCTGCACTGACGAGTAGCGAACCGCCCTGCGGATCCACAAGAAAGAACGTCTGGCGGCCGATGGCGGAAACGCTCACCTGCAACAACGGATGTGCGCCTGATCGAAGCGCGACGCGCACATCTACTGCTGGCGCGTCGCCACCCGTACCTCCATCTCCCCCATCGCCGCCGTTCGTACCATCGCTGCCACTTCCGCCGGGAGACGGATTGTTCGGATCGAGTGATCCCATCGATCCGCTTGCACCGTCAATGCCGTTGAAACCGTCCGTCCCGCTGACTCCTCTGCCGCCGTCGAAGTTCGCCCGGAATTGCTGATCGTATCGCAGCGGAATGTCGAGTTCCGCGCGCAGGTCCGGATGGGTTGGTACTGTGACGACCACGTGCGGCGTTTTGCCATCGCTCTTTCGAGGATCGTGGGGTAACCGGAGTACGCCCTTGTTGTTAACCTTCGCAATCGTCGCGTCAACTTTCACGTCCTTCCACAGCACTTTGCCGTGTCCGGCGCCTTCCGTGGTTAATACTTTTCCGTCCGGTTGCATGAACGTAACGACCAGCGCGGATTTCTCTCCCGGCGCGATCCCAGTCCCCTTCGCCTGCCGAACTTCGATCGACTTTACCGGAGTCTGATCGAGGTAAACCTTCCATCCCATTTTCACTTTCAGGGAAGTGCATGCGTTCAGCAAAAGCACAGCGACGAGTGCCGTGCAGCGGGCGGCCCGCACGATAATCGGATACAACTTGGGGTTTTTGGCAATCCTGACACTATCTTGCTGTCCAGGAGTGAACGCTAGCTGGCTTGCAGCGTTGCTCACGTCAGATCGCAGGACTGATCTCACGACCACCTCCTTCGAATCCAACCAC
>Ga0066903_100006504_pt1 | contig 10404 bp, 7 predicted proteins | sample PanSoiMetaGPlot1_FD_67491 | JGI IMG/M metagenome (GOLD analysis project Ga0066903, IMG submission 67491) | Tropical forest soil microbial communities from Panama analyzed to predict greenhouse gas emissions - Panama Soil - Plot 1 (version 2) | ecosystem: Environmental > Terrestrial > Soil >...
GAAAATTCGCCGATGTAGCGCGCGCCGCGGTCGGAATCGAGGATCTTGTTCAACTTTTCGGTCTGATTGCCGGTGGCCTTTACGATCTTGCCCTGTCGGAAATCCAGACGAATCCCGTCGAAGGCGATACTTTGATAAATTGTCGGCGCATTGAACGTAATGTTGCCCTCCACCGAATTTTTCACAGGCGCCGTGAACACTTCGCCGTCGGGAATGTTGCGGTCGCCACCGCAAATCACTGCCGGAATTCCTTTGATGCTGAATCGCAAGTCTGTGCCCGGACCTTTGATCTCGACCCGATCTGTTTTTTCCATGAGCGCTTTGAGCGCTCTCATTCCCGGTTGCAATTTTCGATAATCCAGCGTGCAAACTTGGAAGTAAAAATCTTCGAACGCCTCCGTGCTCATTCCCGCCAACTGCGCCATCGATGGAGTCGGCCAGCGCAACACGCACCACTTTGTTTTTTTGACTCGATGATCCTGGACCGACTTCATTTTCTTGGCCACGAGCTGCATCTTGACAACTGGAACATCGGACAGCTCGGTGATGTTGTTGCTTCCGCGCAGCGCGATGTAAGCCTGCATTTTCTTCATGCGGGCCAACTCGAGGCGCGCGCCTAGGCCCAATTGTCGATCTGACGCTTCCAGTGCCAGCTCGCGGCCGACCCGTGCCCGTTGCACTTGAACAAACGGAATCGCGCCCGCTTTTCTCGCTTTCCGAATAAGGGCGATCGTCATTTCGTCGGGAACGTCAAACGCCTCAATCAAGACGTTCTCGTTCCGCTTTAGCCTGGTTGAATACTCGACCAAGAGTTTGGCGAGCTTATCAAAGCGCGGGTCGTGCATAGGCGGCTACGATTCCACTGAGCGCGCGGGATGCAACCGCTCGCGACTAATCTTGTGAGTCACGCCGCCGCAATCTTGCCACAAACGCACCGTCGAAATTGTCTTGTAACGAGAGCGAACGCCTTTTTTCTTCCACTTGCAGGATCGACATAGTGCGAAGCAATTGCTGAACGACCTCCTCGTTTTCTTCGGGTTCGAGGCTGCAGGTGCTATAAACCAGAATTCCGCCCGGCTTCAATAACGGGATCACTGCACTGACGATTTCAATTTGTCGCGCCCGCATCCGCGTAAAGTCGGCGGGCTTCAAGCGCCAGCGGACATCGACCCGGCGTCGCATTACACCGGTGTTGCTGCATGGAGCATCCACCAGGATTCGATCGAACGGAGCTTCCGAGAGAATTTCCCGCGAGATTTTAGCTTTCGTCCAATCATGGCGGGTAATCTTCGCAATACGGACACCAAGTCGCGCAAGATTATCGTCCAGCAGGCGCAATCTTTCCGGTTCGCGATCGCATGCGACGAGCAATCCTTCGTTCCTCATGAATTCCGTGATGTAGCCGGTTTTCCCTCCCGGAGCCGCGCACGCGTCCAAAATCTTTTCGCCCGGCTGCGGCTGCAACAACTCGCAGGCGACTGCGGTGCTCGGGTCCTGAATATAGCAGTCCCCTTCTTCGATGGCGTCTGCCGGCGAAGGCAGTTCGACGAAATTCGCAGCGTTGGGCAGCGTCCGCGCATCGCGATAGCGCTGAAGGAACGACTGCCGATCGATCCTCAATTGATTGATTCGTGCGTAGATCGGCGGCGGCTGATTGTTCCGATGAGACAAGGCTTCAGCTGGGCCGGCACCGAGTTGTTTCCGCCAACGCTCGACCAAGAACTTCGGATGCGAAGTTCTGAGATGGAGTGGTTGGGCATTGGCTTTTCTTTGCAACTCCTGTTTGCCGCGGGCGGCGGAGCGCAGGACCGCATTTACGACAGCGCGCTGGCGTTTCGGAGCGAGTTCAACCGTCTCATGGACCGCCGCGTGTTCGGCCGTTTTAGCGATGAAGAGTTGATACAGGCCGAGACGCAGCAGATCGCGAAGATCGGAGTCCACTCGGCTGCTTCGAAGGTTGCCGATCCAAAAATCGAGCAAGCTTATATTTCGTAGAACGCCATAAAAAAGTTCGAGGGCGAAGGCGCGGTCGGCAGTTTGCAACGCGCTCTTGGCGAGCGCACTTGAGATGACCGAGTCGGCGAACTGCCTTTTCGTTCGCCAGGTTCGCAGCGCGGCCAGAGCGACCCGGCGAGCTGAGGTCTGCGCCACAACAAACTTTAACGGGGAACGACACTGGCCCGGCCGACGGAATGATAATGGAAACCAAGTTCGCCCATCGTTTCGGGGTTCAACAGGTTTCGTCCGTCGAACACGATCGGCGTTGTCATTCGTTGCTTGACCGCGGTTAGATCGACATTGGCAAATTCATCCCATTCAGTGGCGATGACGAGCGCTTCGGCGCCATCGACCGCGTCCAGTGCGGAGCTCGCAAACTTGGCGTCGGCCACGGCTTTGAGCTCGCGCGCTTTCTCCATTCCTTTTGGATCGTAAACTGCCACGCGTGCACCCTCGCGCAGCATCGCGTCGACCAGTTCAACAGCGACCGACGATCGCACGTCGTCCGTGTCTGGTTTAAAGGTCAAGCCCCAGACCGCAATTTTCTTTTCTCGTAAAACCCAAAGCGTATCGCGGATCAGCTTGAGGAAGCGTTCCTTTTGCCCTGCGTTGATCTGTTGCACCTCTTTCAGAAGATTAAACGGAACGCCAAGCTGCTCGCTGATATGAATGAACGCGGCCACATCCTTTGGGAAACAGGATCCGCCGTATCCGATGCCGGCATTGAGAAATTGGCGGCCTATTCGCCGATCCATTCCGATACCGTCTGCAACTTTTTCGACATCCGCCCCGCTGGCATCACAGATCGCGGAGATGGCATTGATGTAGGAAATTTTAAGCGCCAGGAAAGAATTCGCCGCGTGCTTGATCAGCTCGGCGCTGTTGATTCCGGTGACGAGCACGGGCGCCATGAACGGCTCATAGACCTTTTTCATCAAGTCAATCGCATGCTGACTCTGAGCCCCGATGACGATCCGGTCCGGATGCATTAAATCGCGAATAGCGCAGCCCTCGCGCAGAAATTCCGGATTACTGACTACATCGAACTTCGCGCCGTGCCGATTGTAGCGTTTGATTGTCTCGGCCACGCGTTCGCCGGTTTTCACGGGAACCGTGCTCTTATCGACGATGACCCGATAATCGGTCAAGACATCTGCGATTTCGCGCGAGACCTTTTCGATAAAGCTAAGATCGACATCTCCGTTGGGCTGCGGCGGGGTTGGCACGGCGATGAAGATGATTTGCGACTTCTCGACGCCCTCGCGAATGCTGCTGCTGAAATGGAGACGGTGAGCGGAAACATTCCGGTGAACAATTTCCTCCAAACCGGGTTCGTAGATTGGGATCCGTCCGGCCTGAAGGGTCTTAATTTTTGCTTCGTCGTTGTCGATGCAGATGACGTTGTGGCCAACGTCGGCAAAGCAGGCGCCCGTAACCAGACCCACATAACCCGAGCCAATAATCGCGATGTCCATGATCAACTAATCTTGCTGGCTACCGGTTTCGCCAAAATCGCGAGTCACCTTTACGAAGTGTGAGCCTTATTGCAACCGGATCATTGCCCTTCACTTCCCGGATCAAAATTCAGATTGAAACCAAACTTTGGAAACGCTTTCAGTGTAAAGGTGAGGAGAATGCCATATTCCTTTTTATTGCCGGTGTTGTCTCGGATGACTGCGCCAAAGGAGGCGACCCAGTTCGTCAAATCTCGGTAGATGGCGTAGCGCTGTTCCTCGAAAATGCCGACTGTGCCTTCGTACTGCTCCTGAAATCCGAAACCCCAGTTGTCACTTAGTCGATAATAGCCGCCGACCACAAAGAGACTGCTATGTTGGAAGAAGGGGTTGTCGTTGAGATAACGATGACCGAGGTTGAGTTGTAAATTTGCGGCCGGTTGCACGGAAATCGTGGTGTTCACTTCGGTAAAACCCGAATTGAATGCCGGAAGCTGTGAATCAATCGTAAGCGAGGCCCACGGCAGCGGAGTAAATCGCACTTTGTTGAATAGGTTCGAGAAGGAGCGCCGATCATATGGGTTGTCGAAATTTACATCGGCAAAAGTGTCCAGTTCGAACCAGCTGACTGTTTGATCATCGCGTCGTGTCGCCAGACGGTTGCGAAGACCAAGTCGCCAGACGGTCCAGCTCGCGATCGAGTCAATTGACGTGAAATTGGGAAAATCAATCGGACGCAACTGCGTCGATGGCTCAAATCGGTCGAATTGCAAAATCGCGGCTGGATTGATCCCATTCTCATAGACGTAGGAAAAATCGGTGTATGGTTGCGCGACGTGGAGCAATCCATCCAGTCCAAGTGCTCGGCTTTCTACGTCTTCCCACGTGCGAGATACTTTAAAGGAAGCTTCAACTCCTGTGTCGAATACGGTTCGGACGCCGCTCCCTGCGTCGACGATGGGATTTGTTGGAGTTGGATCAGGAAGAATAAAGTTCGGGATCAATGGATCTAGGTTGGTCGGAAAGAGTGTGTTGCCGAGATCTCGCGTCTCGTCGTAGTAAGTTGCGCGAAAGCCGGCTCGCGGCACGACCGAAAGCCAGCCAAAATAAGTATTCGGATAGAGCACCTGATGAAACGTATCGAGGCGCGTCGTGCCATAATCTTCGAAGCCGGAGCCCTCAGCGAAACTTCGGTGTAAATCAGCCACCCCGGTTTCGCCCTCGTAAAAAATTGGACCGGCAAACAACGCATGCCGCTTAATGTCTAAAACCACTTCGGGTAAACGTTCCGTTTGCTCAAAGAAATCGTTCGTCTGGAAACGGGCAATTGCCGTCAGCGTGTAAAAAGGATCCGTCTTGGTCAGCGCGACGACGTTATCTGGAACGGGATCGACCCGGAATTCGCTTTGGTAAAAGTCCTGCATCACGAACGCGTCACTCAACTTGGTGACGTCGACGATCCCGTAGATGTCTTTCGTGAATTCGGTTCGATCTTCCAAGCTCAGGCGATACCGGTCGGTCGGAACGTCGCGCCGCGGAACAGCAGTCGGGTTAATGTCCGGATTTTGATCATTAATGTAGTAGGTCTTCAATTTGACGTTGCTGGATTTGTCCTTGCCGTAATCAGTATCCGATTCGAAACCAATCGCCGGCCCACGACGGCCACGATAGTCGAGCCGAACGCGTCCCTTGATATCATCGGTAATTGGAAACGTTACTTGAGTGAGAAGCGATGGGCCCCAGGAACTCAGGTCGGCGGGCGCAATCGAAAAGCTGAACGCATCGTTGAGAGACTGATACATGTACGGCCACCAGAATATTGGGACCCTCCCCACATAGAGCGTCACATTCTGGAAAACGACATGATCATTTTCGTAAACGCGCACGGTCCGCGCCCGCAAGTGAAAGTCCGGGCTGGGGGAGTCGTGCGTAGTGAAGGTAGAATCTTCCACGCGATAGGTATTGGCCGAAGTCTCGGTCACATTTTGTCCGCTCACGTAGTAGGGGTAATACTCCGTCCGCACATTACTGGTGCGGATCTGCTTGGTGTCGATGTTGTAAACGCCGCGCTCGGCGACGTAGACGTGGACGTCACGGTAAATCCGGACGTGGCCTTCCACCGAGACTTCGTGTGAGTGCGAGTCGTATCGGGCGTAGTCGGCGTAAATGTCGGTGTCGCCAATGTGAATCGCCACGTTGTCTCGTGCCGTGGCTACGCCGTTCTCGTAAGTTGTTTCCCCGGTGGAAGTAATCTCCACCGGCTCATGCTGGGAAGTACTGTTGTCGGCCGCGCCCGCGATTCCGGCCGCCAAAAGCATGAAAAAAATCCCCCAGACCTGCATTCGCATGGCGGACGCCGAAGGTACCGTAGTCAGCGCCAGTTGCAAAGGTAAAAGGAAGTAGGACGCCATCTTAGATCGACAACCGCAGCCCGGCGGCCTGTTCATTAAGGCCGCAGCTTAGGACAATTGCTTTGCCCGCCGACAGGTGAGCTTGGGTTGGAAAGGGAAGGCCGGCCCCTCCTGTTAAATGCAGCATTGGCGGGAGCCGATTTGTCATCAACGCTTGGGCGGCTACAATTACCTGCCAGATTGCGCTGGCGCCGACGCTCTCACCCAGAGCCGCCTTTGGACTGTAAACTGCGGCGACGGGTGGCCCGCTTTTAATCGCCGCGCGTTCGGCAAGGTCGACAAACGTGCCGTTTGCGCTTGTAATTATACAAGCATCTTCAATCGCCAGGCGTTGGAGGATTTGTGGCAAAATCTTGTTTGCCCCATGCCGGTGCAAAAAATTTCCGCCACCGTCAATCGCGTCGATTTCCGAGTTCCCGTTGCGCGCGAGTAAAACTGCACCGGCCCCTTCGCTCAGAATCGTGCCGCGGGGCGGTTGGTGAAATGGTTCGATGGGCGGCCGCTTTTTCAGAAGTCGCCATCTGTGATAGGCATCGCAAAGCAACCAATCCGCTTCTTCCGCGCCCACCACGAGACAAAAATCCAACGCTTGGCTGCCCAGAAGATCGCTCGCCATCTTGATGGCGAGAAGACCGACGGCGCCGTCTCCAACGAGCGTGTAACTCGTGCCGGTAATTCCAAGGATGGCGGCGAGATGACTGGCCGGCGCGTTGAAAACTGTTTCAGGGAAAAGCAAGGGGCTGGCCGATTGCGCGCCGGATTCGACCACATTGTGGTAGAAGCGCTTTGTATAAATGACGCCGCCGTTGGACACCGCAAATACGAGCGCGATTCGCTCCGGATCGACCTCGCTCACTCTCAACTTCGCTTGCGCGAGAGCATCCAACCCTGCGGTCGCGGCGAAACGCGAGATCGCGCTGGCGCGGCGAAGACGTGGATGCGACGGCAAATCTTTGAGCGCATCGAGAGGGACACGAAAAACGCAGTAGATTCTGTCCGAAACAGAATCTGAAATCGATTCGGCAATGGCTTCCTCGCCGCGAAGCAAACGCTCCCAAACCTGGTCAATGCCGTGGCCAAGCGGCGTGACCCAGCCCATACCGGCGACTCGCAGACTCATGCCGTGGCTTTCCGAATAAGGATCGACGCGTTCGTTCCGCCGAATCCAAACGAATTTGAAAGGGCGATATCGATCTTCGCGTGGCGTGATTCGTTGGCCACGATGTTGAGATCGAGATCTGGATCCCGATTGCGGAAATTGATGTTCGGGGGCAGGAGCTGCGCTTGCAACGCAAGCAAACAGACGACGGCTTCGATTGCGCCGGCTGCGCCTAACGAATGGCCAATCATACTTTTGGTTGAGCTTACCGGAACACTTCCGAACAACTCGGCAATCGCTTTGCCTTCTGCGGCATCGTTGAATGGGGTCGCCGTGCCGTGGGCGTTGATGTAGCCCACTTGCGGCGCGGAAAGGTTTGCGTTCTGCAGCGCCTGTTCCATCGCGCGTCGCGGGCCGCTTCCGGAAGGGTCCGGCTGGGTGAGGTGGTGATTGTCGGTGGAAATGCCGTAACCGATTATTTCTGCTAAAACTCGGGCGCCGCGCGCTTGTGCGCTCTCGAGAGCTTCGAGCGCAAGCACCGCCGCTCCTTCTCCGAGCACCATACCCGAGCGTTCGCGGTCGAATGGCCGGCATTTTTCCGGCGTTGACGCCTGCAGAGAATCGAATCCAACAAACACGAGCTCGGAAAGCGCGTCGTAACCGCCGGTCAAAACGCGTTCATACTTTCCCGAGCGGACGCATTCGAATGCATGACCAATCGCATTTGTGCCAGAGGCGCAGGCGTTGGCGATGATCTGGCAAGGCGTTGATAGCCCGAATGTTTCTTGCGCGTCCACGACCGGCTTTTGCGGCGGATAATTCGCAATCCACGCTGGCGCATTCCGCAAGCTGCGATGTTCGTATAAGGCGCGATAGTAATCTTCGCCGAATGACATACCGCCGCTGGTTGTGCCGATCACGGTCAACTCCGGGCCGAAACTGGGATCGTGTCTAAGCAATTCCTCCAGAACCGTGACCATCATGCGGGACGCGCGATGTAAGCGGTAATTTCTTCGGCCGCTGCCATGCCTGCAGAGAAGGCGCTCTTCGGAAATCTGCCCGGCGGTCTTGCAGCGGCATTTTGAAACGTCGAAGCGGCCCACCGGCGAGACGCAATCCCGGTTCGCGTGGAGTGAAACGAGGGTCTCCTCAAGTCCAAATCCGAGGGGACTTACCACCCCCGCGGCAACTACGGCGACTCGAGCTGGCGCCTTTTTCCCGTTTAAGTCGTTAAATGTCAAATTTACTCCCGCGCGGCTCGCGATTTTGATTGCTTTCCAAACCGAAGCACTCTACACAATGTGCCCGAAAGGAGAAAACAGCAGCTCGAAAGTCCGCCGAATGTCACTTCGACTAGATTCAGCGGCGATTTGAACCTCGCTATGCGGGAACAGCGGCGTTTTCCAGATTAGATTCAATGGCAACTAAATTATACGTTGGAAATCTCCCATTTAACACCACCGAAAACGAACTTCAGGAGCTTTTTTCGAAGGCCGGCGCGGTCCAGGAAGTCATGCTCATGCAGGACAAATTTACCGGTAAGTCCCGCGGCTTTGCTTTTGTAACCATGGGCTCCGAGCAGGATGCGCAGAATGCAATCTCGCAAATCAATGGCACGACGCTCGAAGGCCGGGCACTGACGGTGAATGAAGCGCGTCCGCGCGAGCCGCGTCCACCCGGTGGTGGCGGTGGCTACGGCGGTGATCGGCGCCGTGATGGCGGCCAGCGCCGCGGCCGTTAACCGGCTGACGCTCCCGAAACAAATTCGTTCTTAAAAGCGGTCGCTTCCGGCGACCGCTTTTCTTTTCACACGGCTACCGTGCATCTTTAGCGCGAAGTATATAAGACCATTAACGAACCAAGCTTAAGGAGCTCTGACTATGCCTGACGATCCAGATTCAAAACATAAAGAAAGTCCTGAAAATATAGAGATCCCACCTATTTCGAAAGAGACCGCGGGCGCAGTCGCCGGCGCTGCACTTGGCAGCATGATGGGTCCGGCGGGCGCTGTCGTTGGCGGTGTTGTCGGCGCCATTGCTGGAAAAGCAGCGGCTGAGGGACGCCTTGCCCCTGCGGCAAAAAAAGTAGTTGCGCGCGTAACAGAACCGTCGCGAAAACGAGCCAAGAAAACTTCGCGGGCCAAAGCCAAAAGAAAGCCGACGCGATCACGGAAACGTCCCACGACCCGGCGCGCGAAGGCGAAACCCCGCCGAAGATCAAAATCGACGCGTCGGAAAACGCGAAAACGCCGTCGTTAAAGAGAAAAGTGGGCAGGGCTGGATTCGAACCAGCGAAGGCGTAAAGCCAGCAGATTTACAGTCTGCCCCGTTTGGCCACTTCGGTACCTACCCCTCGCGCGTTGGGCTTTGATCTTTTAGCCGAAAAATTCCGCGATGCAATTTACCACGTATTGCTGCGCTTCGCGCGGGATTTCCGGATAAATGGGTAGCGCCAAACTCTCGCGCGCCGCGTGCTCGGCTTCGGAAAAATCGCCTGATTTGTATCCGAGATACTCGAAACACGGTTGCTCGTGCAACGCGAGAGGATAATAGATCGCGGTTTCAATTTCCCGATCGGCGAGATGCTTCCGCAGTTCATCTCGCCGCGGCGAACGGATCACATATTGATGATAAATGTGATGGTTCGTTAACCCGCTCTGCGCGTAGGGTTCCACCGGCAATTTGATTTTTTGGGCCAACCCCGCTCGCCGGAACTCATTCGTATAGAAATGCGCAGCCTCGCGACGCGCCGCTGACCAACGGTCGAGATGCGGCAATTTCACGTTCAGGATCGCGGCTTGCAATTCATCGAGCCGAAAATTGCCACCAACAAACTGATGCTCGTAACGGGCCTCCATTCCGTGTTGCCGACAGGCGCGCAATCTCTGGGCGAATTGCTCGTTGCGGCAGACCACCAGCCCGGCATCACCGGCCGCGCCGAGATTTTTCGAAGGATAAAAACTGAAACAGCCGATATCCCCCATGGTTCCAGCTTTGGCCGGCCCGTTCTCAAGCGGAAATTCTGCGCCAATCGCCTGCGCTGCATCTTCGATCAATATCAGATTATGTTGGCGTGCAACGGCGAGCATTTCGTTCATGTCGCAGCAGAGACCAAAAAGATGGGCGGGAACGAGCGCGCGAACCAATTGTCGGTTTTCATTAACGAGTTTCCCTTCGACAACCCGGCAATATTTATCGATGTAGCGCCGCAGGGCAGCCGCTGAAATGTTGTAAGTCTCGGGATTGACGTCGATGAAGACCGGCGTGGCCCCGACCCGCGCGATGCAGCCGCCCGTCGCGAAAAATGAATACGCCGTCGTGATCACGGCATCGCCCAGTCCGATTTCCAGCGCCATCAAAACGGCGAGGAGAGCGTCTGTTCCAGATGAAACGCCGATGGCGTGCGGCACGCCACAGTACTGCGCCGCGGCCTTTTCGAATTC
>Ga0066903_100006505_pt1 | contig 10404 bp, 10 predicted proteins | sample PanSoiMetaGPlot1_FD_67491 | JGI IMG/M metagenome (GOLD analysis project Ga0066903, IMG submission 67491) | Tropical forest soil microbial communities from Panama analyzed to predict greenhouse gas emissions - Panama Soil - Plot 1 (version 2) | ecosystem: Environmental > Terrestrial > Soil >...
TCACCCGCCGGCGCATACTGATCGCCATCGGCGCAGTCGCCGTCTGCCTGCTGCTGCTCGCGCTCCCGCTGCTGCGCATCCAGATGGACACGAGCGGCCATGTGACGAGCGATCCGGCCGCCGCGTCGCACCACCAGGTCGCCCTCGTCCTGGGCGCCGGCCTGAACGGCAACGGCTCGGTCAGCTGGTTCCTGCGCGACCGGCTGGACGGCGCGATCAAGCTCTATCGGATGGGCAAGGTCGACGGCCTGCTGCTCTCCGGCGACAACCACGTCACGAGCTACGACGAGCCGGCGGCGATGAAGGCCTACGCGCTGGCACGGGGCGTGCCGGCCGGCGCGATTACGCTCGACTATGCCGGCTTCGACACCTACGACTCCTGCTACCGCGCACACGCCATCTTCGGTGTCGCGAGCGCCGAGGTCGTGACGCAGGCGTACCACGCGCCGCGCGCCGTCTACCTGTGCCGCGCGGCGGGCATCGACGCCGATGGCCTGTCGGTCGCCGACTGGGGGCACGTGCCGACCAACATGATGGTGCACTACCAGGCCCGCGAGGTGCTGGCCGACGTGAAGGCGCTCTGGGACGCCGATATCAGCCACCCGTCGCCCCGCTATCTCGGACAGCACGAGCCGCTCAACCTGCAGCCGGTCGCGTAGCTGGTGCTTCCGGCACGCCGGCGTGAGCGCCGGGCGCGGCGTCAGACGTTGGCCTGGACGCGGGAGGCGAACCACTCCCACGTCTGGCGCACGCCCTCGGCCAGCGTCACCTCGGGCGCATACCCGAGCCGCTCCTGGGCCTTGGCGATCAGCGAGTAGTTGCGGTCGATCTCGCCCGGCCGCCGCGGCAGGTAGTCGATCTGCGGCTCGCGCCCGGAGACCTCGCCGAGCAGACCGATGAGGTCGTTCAGGCTCGTCTCCACCCCGCTCGCCAGCTGGAACACCTCACCGCCGGCGCCGGGCGTCTCGGCCGCGCGCACCAGGCCGTTGGCCAGATCGCTGACGAACACGAAGTCGCGGGTCTGAGTGCCGTCGCCGAACACGGTGAGGGGCTCGCCGGCCAGGATCTTGCGGATGAACAGCGGGATCACGTTGCCCTTGCGCGACGAGCGCGGCCCGAACGCGTTGCTGAACCGCACCGCCACCGCGTCCATCCCATAGGCGCCGTGGAACGCCGAGCAGTACGCCTCGCCGGTCGCCTTACCGGCGCCGTACGGCGAGAGCGGCGCCATGGGCTTGTCCTCGCTGGCCGGGTAGGCGTTCGCACCCAGCGGTGCGTTCGACGACGAGAACACCAGCCGCGGCACGCCCGCCTGGCGCGCCGCCCACAGCGCCACCAGCGTGCCCCGCGCGTTCAGGTCGAAGTTCTCGAGCGGGTTCTCGATCGAGTCGATCACGCCCGCCCCGGCCGCCAGATGGAAGATCGCGTCGCAGCCGGCAAGCGCGCCGGTCAACCGCTCCAGGTCGCGCACGTCCCCCTCGACCAGCTCGATCTCGAGCCCCTTGAGGTGGTCGAGCGAGCCGGTGGAGAGATCGTCGTAGATGACGACGTCGTACCCGCGCGCCAGCAGCAGCCGCGTGAGTGCCGAGCCGACGAAGCCGGCCCCTCCGGTGATCAGTGCGCGAGGCATCGGCCGGGCAGTCTACTTGGGCCGCTGGTCACCGGCGCCGGACGCGCGCCGGTCGTACGACCAGCAGGGTGCGCCCTCGAACGCCTCCAGCCCCGCCACCGGCTCGGCCGCCCGCCGCGCCCGGGACGCCCGCCGCGAGCGCGTGCCCACCACGGCGATCGCGCCGCCGACCATGCCTCCCAGCAGCATGTGCCGCAGCGCCCGGCCGCGGCGCTTGCGCGGCGGCTCTCTCATAGAGCTCCGTTCGGATTGCGGGTCGTCGCGAGGCGCAGGTGGCGGTGGGTGTGGCAAGGATCGAGCGGCGAGCGGAGCGGAGGCGTGGCCGGAGGCCACGTTGAGCACCGCACGACGCGTGGGACGCAGCCACACACGGCGCCAGCCAGCCGCAGCAGAACCGCGTTCTGAACGGAGCTCATAGCGCCTCCCGGTACGCCACGAAGCCCGCGATCGCCAGGCCCAGCACCTGCACGCCGATGCGCGCGGCGCCGCCGGTCTGTGCGGCCACGATCACGGCGGGCATGATGTAGGCCCAGGCGGCTCCGCCGACGGCTATCCAGGCAACCGACTCGGTACGGGTATACCCACTGGCGCGCAGCGTGGCCCGGCCCACCAGCAGCCCGACGATGTAGGCCAGGATGAAGGTGAAGAAGCCAAGCCCGTAGGCACCGCCGCCGCCCAGCACCAGCCCGAACAGCGTGCCCACGCCGAAGGCCGCGCCGACCGCGCGCGCGGTTCGCTGCGGCGTCAGCGCAGCCCGGGCCGAGCGCGGTATGCGGGCGCAGTCCTTGCACTTGATCCCGACCGCGGACTGCACGCCGCAGTCCGGGCAGATCGGCTTGCCGCAGTTCGAGCAGCGCAGATACGTCTGCACGTTGGGGTGGTTCGCGCAGGGGACAGGGCCGCTGCCGAAGTCGGTGTCGGTCCCCGAGGCGGCGCTCACGGGCGCGAGTGTAGCATCAGCCGGATGCGCGGATTCTCAGGCCTGGTGAAGCTCGCCCCCGAGGTCGAGCGGGCCCTCATCCGCTCCCAGCCGGTGGTCGGGCTGGAGACCTCGCTGGTCGCCCACGGTCTGCCCCAGCCCGACGGCGTCGAGACGGCCATGCGCTGCGAGCAGGAGGTGCGCGACGTGGGCGCGGTGCCCGCCACCGTCGCCGTGATCGACGGCCAGGTGCGGGTCGGCCTGCGGCGGAGCGAGCTCGAGGACCTGGCGGCCGCCGACGCCGTGCGCAAGGTCGGTCCTCGCGACCTCGCGGCCTGCGCCGTCTCCGGATCGCCCGGGGCGACGACCGTGGGCGGCACGCTGGCCGTCTGCCGCATCGCCGGCATCCACTTCATGGCCACGGGCGGGATCGGCGGGGTGCACCGCGACTGGGCGCGCAGCCGCGACGTCTCCGCCGATCTGCGCGAGCTGGCCGAAGCCGCCGTCTGTGTTGTCTGCTCAGGCGCGAAGTCACTGCTGGACGTGCCCGCCACGCTCGAGCAACTCGAGAGCAACGCGGTGCCCGTGATCGGCTACCGCACCGACAGCTTCCCGCTCTTCTACCTGCGCGAGAGCGACCTCTCGCTGCCCGACCGGGCCGACGACCCGGTCACCGTCGCGGCCGTGGCAGCCACCCACTGGGGATTCGCCCGCACCACCGGCGTCGTCGTGGCCAACCCCGTTGCCGAGGAGGTCGCGCTCACGGCGAACGAGCTGGAGCCGCTGATCGCCCAGGCGCTGGACGAGGCGGAGCGGGAGGGCGTCGCCGGCGGCGCCGTCACCCCCTACGTGCTGAGCCGGCTGCACGAGCGCACGGACGGCCGCACGATCGCGGTGAACAGGCGCCTGGTCGAGGACAACGCGCGGCTGGCGGCCGAGATCGCCTGCGCGTACTTCGCCGACTAGCGGCTAGCCCGACGTGCGCGGGCGCAGGTTGTAGAGGTTCGTGACGCCGGCCAGGATCAGGTGCCCGTTGGCCACGATCACCGAGTGGTACTTGCCGTCGGGGAACCGCCACACGATCTGGCCGGTGGCCACGTCCATCGCGTACACGTGGCCGTGCCGGCCCTTCGCGCCGAGATCCGAGACGTAGACGAGGTTGCCGACAATGGTGGACGAGCCGAGGGTGCGGTACGGCAGCTTGCGCGTCCAGATCCGCGCTCCGGTGCGGGCATTCATCGCAGCCACCGAGCCGTCGTAGGATGTCCCGAAGACCCGGCCATCGGCGATCCCCGGTGAGCCGTACGCCCAGTCGGGAAGAGTCGACGTCCAGGCGATCTGGCCGGTCGAGGCGACAAACGAATAGACCTTGCCATCGGTGTTGCTGATATAGACACGGCCGTAGGCGACCGCCGGCGTGGCGTAGAACGTGCCCGAGCGAAGGCCGCCCGACAGGCCGTGCGTGGCGGTGCTCCAGATCAGCTTGCCGTCGGTGGCGCGCACGCTGTACATGACGCCGCCGTAGCTGCCGAAGTACGCTCGGCCCTGCGAGATCGCGATGCTGTCCTTGACCGCGCCCGAGGCCTGGAACTTCCACACCACGCGCCCGGTCTCAGCGTTGAGGGCGCGCACGATGCCGTCGAGGCCGCCGGTGAACACGAGCCCGTCGGATACGACCATCGAGGACTCGACCTGCGCGGTCAGCTGGGTGCGCCACAGCGTGCGACCGCCCTTCGCGCCCACCGCATAGATCGACCCGGGCTTGTCGAAGGTGGCGAAGTAGACCTTGCCTTCCCAGATCGCGGGCTGGTTGGCCACCGGACCGAAATGGCGGCGCCAGATGATGTCCCCGGTCTTGGCGTCGAGCGCGGCCACCGTGCCGGCGTCGGAGCCCTCGTACAGCACGCCGTCTGCGTAGGAGGGAGGGAACTCGAGGAACCCCAGCGAGCGACTCTTCCACACAGTGCGATAGGGCGGATGGACATCGGTGATGTCGGAAGCGTCGCGCGTGCGCGCCCGGTCGCGGCCGTAGAACGGCCACGGAGGCCCGTAGGCGGGGTTCGTCGGCGTGGTCGTGCCGATGTCGGTGGTGGTCGGCTCGCTGAGCGTGAAGGGCAGGCTGGCACCGTTGTGGATGTCCGCCACGGGCCGGTGCACCGCCCACCAGGCGACGCCTGCACCGGCGACCACCAGCAGGACGGCCACCAGCGCGCCCAGCAGCATCTTCCGGCGTCGCGACATCGCGAAGATGGTACCGGCGGGCGATCCGCCGGCATGCCGCTCGGATTACGGATGGCGGGTTCCACAGGATGCGTGGCTCGCGGCGCAGGACGGGGTGTTTCAGGCGACGCGAGCGGCGGAGCTCAGGCTGGTTGATGCGTGCGTGAGGACGATCGTGGCGCCTGAGGTAGCCCTGACCAGCCCCGTGGCGCGCAGCTCGTGGAATCAGTCATCTTTCAGAACGGTCTTCGGGGGCCACGACCAGGCGTCCCGTGAGGTCACCGTAGAGGGCGCGTACGAACAGTGCCGAGAAGGGCCAGATCACGGGCGTGGCCACGATCAGCGTGATGAAGAACTGGGTCACACCGCTGCTGAAGGAGAGCACTACGAGCGCCACCGAGATCCATACCGGGGCAGAGAAGGCGAGGGTGAGCAGCCACACACCCCAGGTGCGCGAGAAGGTGCGTAGCGCGAGCCAGGCGCCTGACGGCAGCGCGCGCACCACTGAGCGGTCGCCGGCCGCGACCGCGGGCACTGCGAACAGCGTCAGCGGCAGCACCACCACCGAAAACGGCTGCAAGGCGACGATCATCGCGCCCGCCACAAGGCCGGCGATCAGCGCCTCGCAGGCGGTGGCGGCAACCCGGGCGCGCCCGGGCCAGGTGGGCAGGCCGCGCAGCACGACCCAGCCCAGCAGCGCCATGTATGCCACCGAGTACGACAGCTCCGCGATGGCCAGCTCGGCCCCGCTGTGGGCGCCGCGTGCGTGGGCGACCCACAGCGGCACGGTGCCGGCCGCGAGCGCCACCAGCGCGGCTGCGACCAGGTCGGCCCAGGCCGAGCCGAAGCGGTGCACGGCGGTCGCAAACAGGTCGAGCACCGGCGATGGCCGGCGCTCGATCCGCAGCTCGGGCTCGGTCACACGGCCGTCCCGGCGGGCTGCGGGGCGGCGACCGCGAGGGTGATCGCTCCGTCCTCCACGTCGACCACCACGGTATCGCCTTCGCCCACCTCGCCGGCCAGCACCCGCAGCGCGAGCGGGTTCTCGACCTCGCGCTGCACCGTTCGCTTCAGCGGCCGCGCCCCGTATACCGGGTCGTAGCCCATCTCGACCAGCTGCTGCCTGGCCGCGTCGGTCAGGTCGAGCGCTATCCGGCGCTCGGCCAGCCGCCGCCGCAGTCCGGCCGCCTGCAGCTCGACGACGCGGCTGAGCTGGTCGCGGTCGAGCGCGTGGAAGTGGACGATTTCGTCGATCCGGTTGAGGAACTCGGGCCGGAACGTGCGCTCCAGATCGTCGGCGTTGCTGGTCATGATCACGATCGTGTGCTTGAAGTCGACGGTGCGGCCCTGGCCGTCGGTCAGGCGGCCGTCGTCGAGCAGCTGCAGCAGCGCGTTGAAGACGTCGGGGTGCGCCTTCTCGATCTCGTCCAGCAGCAGCACCGAGTAGGGCCGGCGGCGCACGGCCTCGGTCAGCTGGCCGCCCTCGTCGTAGCCGACGTACCCCGGGGGCGCGCCCACCAGCCGGGCCACCGCGTGCTTCTCCATGTACTCGGACATGTCGACCCGCACCATCGCCTTCTCGGTGTCGAACAGGAACTCGGCCAGCGCCTTGGCCAGCTCGGTCTTGCCCACGCCGGTCGGGCCCAGGAAGATGAACGAGCCGATCGGGCGGTCGGGGTCGCCCAGCCCGGCACGGCTGCGCCGGATCGCGTTTGAGACCGCCTCGACGGCCTCGTCCTGACCGATCACGCGCTCGTGCAGGCGACTCTCCATGTGCACCAGCTTCTCCATCTCGCCCTCGAGCAGGCGGCTGACGGGAATCCCCGTCCAGCTCGCCACCACCTCGGCGATGTCCTGCGAGCCGACCTCCTCCTTGAGCATCGGCGAGGCGGCCTGGAGCTCCTCGAGCCGGGCCATCGCCACTTCCAGCTCGCGCTCGAGCCGGGGCAGGTCGCCGTACGTCAGCTCGGCGGCGCGCTGCAGGTCGCTTTCGCGCTGCGCGCGCTCGGCCTCCGAGCGGGTCTCCTCGATCAGCGCCTTGAGGTTGCGGACGCGCTCGATCGCCTCCTTCTCGGCCTGCCACTCGGCCTTCATGCCGTCCAGCTGCTCGCGCAGGTTCGCCAGCTCGGCCGCGATCGCCTCGCGCCGCTCGACGGCGCTCTCGGCGGTCTCCTTCTCGAGCGCGGCCTGCTCGATCTCGAGCTGCACCGCACGCCGCTGGACGACGTCGATCTCGTTCGGCATGGAGTCGATCTCGATCTTCAGCCGCGAGGCGGCCTCGTCGACCAGGTCGATCGCCTTGTCGGGCAGGAAGCGGTCGGAGATATAGCGGTCGGAGAGCATGGCGGCCGCCACGATCGCGTCGTCGGAGACGCGCACGCCGTGGTGCACCTCGTAGCGCTCCTTCAGCCCGCGCAGGATCGCGATCGTGTCGGGCACCGTCGGCTCGCCCACCAGCACGGGCTGGAAGCGGCGCTCCAGGGCGGCGTCCTTCTCGATGTGCTTGCGGTACTCGTCAAGCGTGGTCGCGCCCACCGCCCGCAGCTCGCCGCGGGCCAGCATCGGCTTGAGCAGGTTGGCGGCATCGACCGCGCCCTCGGCCGCGCCGGCGCCCACGATCGTGTGCACCTCGTCGATGAACAGGATGATGCGGCCCTCGGCGGCGCGGATCTCGGCCAGCACAGCCTTCAGCCGCTCCTCGAACTCGCCGCGGTACTTCGAGCCGGCCAGCAGCGCGCCCACGTCGAGCGCCCACACGCGCCGGTCCTTCAGCCCCTCGGGCACGTCGCCTGAGGTGATGCGCTGGGCCAGGCCCTCCACGATCGCGGTCTTGCCCACGCCGGGCTCGCCGATCAGGACGGGATTGTTCTTGGTACGGCGCGACAGCACCTGCACCACCCGCCGTACCTCCTGGTCGCGGCCGATCACCGGGTCGAGCTTGCCCCGCTCGGCCATCTCGGTGAGGTCGCGGCCGAACTTGGCCAGCGCCTCGTAGGTGCCCTCGGCGTCGGGGGAGGTGACGTTGCGGCCGCCGCGCACCTCGGCCAGCGCCCGCATCAGGGTCTGGCGGTCGAGCCCGGCGGTGTCGGCCAGGGCCAGGAGCAGGTGCTCCACGGCGACGTACTCGTCCTTCAGCGCCTCGGCCTCGCTGAACGCGCGCTCGAGCGCCTGGCGGGTGGCCCGGCTGGCCCCGGGCTGCTGGGTCATGCCCTCCGTGCGGGGCAGGCCGTCGACCCGCGCCTGCGCGGCGGCCCGCACCTCGCCGGCACTGAAGCCCGCCTTCTCGAGAATGCGGCCGGCCACGCTCGCCTCCTGGTCGAGCAGGGCGAGCAGCAGGTGGTCGGGTGTCAGCTCGGGGTTGCCCAGGCTGATGGCGGTGCCCTGTGCGGAGGCGAACGCCTCCTGGGCCTTGATGGTCAGCTTCGAGAAATCCATACGCTCAAACTCTTCGGGTCGGGTGGGAGGGTGGTCGGTAGAGGACGAGGTCGCGGCGGTAGCTGCGGTGCACCCGGTCGATCTCGCTGCGCAGCTCCAGCTCGGCCTCGGCCAGCTTGCGCTCGAGCGACTGCACGTGCCCGATCAGCTCCGCGATCTGCGCCTCCATCTCGAGCACGCGGATCGCGCCGCTCAGGCTCAGCCCCTGCTCGGTCGTGAGCTCGGTGATGCGGCGCAGCTTCTCGATGTCGAGCTCCGAGTAGCGGCGGGTGCCGCCGGGCGTGCGGCGCGGCGTGACCAGCCCGCGGGCCTCGTAGCCGCGCAGCGTCTGCGGGTGCATGCCCGTCAGCTCGGCCGCGACCGAGATCGTGTAGCGGGGCCGGTCGTCCATCAGCCCGCCACCGAGTAGAGGTCGTCACGGGGATCACCGTGGTTCTCGCGCTGCAGCTCCTCCAGCCGCTCGAGCGTCTCGCGCTCCTGCTTGGAGACCTTCGAGGGCACGGCGATGCGCAGCCGTACCAGCACGTCGCCGGCGCCCGAGCCCTTCAGCCTGGGCGCGCCCTTGCCCTTCACCCGCAGCAGCTTGCCGTCCGTCGAGCCGGCCGGCACCTTGACCTTCACGCGGCCGCCGTCCGGCGTGGGCACCTCGATCTCGGCGCCCATCGCCACCTCGGCGAACGTCACCGGCACGTCGACCACCAGGTCGTCGCCGCGCCAGGTGAAGACCGGGCTGGGGTCGACCTGGGTGACCACGTACAGGTCGCCCGGCTCCCCGCCGCGGGGCGCGGCCTCGCCCTTGCCCTTGACCTTGATGCGGGTGCCGTTGCGCACGCCCGCCGGAATCCGCACCCGGTAGGTGGTGGTCGAGCGCACGCGGCCGCTGCCGCCGCAGACGCCGCACGGGGTCTCGATCACGGTGCCCGCCCCGCCGCAGGTGCGGCAGGTGTGGCTGAGCGAGAAGAAGCCCTGGCTCTCGGCGGTGACGCCGCGGCCCTTGCACTCGGGGCAGATCTTCGGCGACGTGCCCGGCGCAGCGCCGGAGCCGTGGCAGTTGCCGCAGGCGTTGGCCTTGACCACCGGCACCTTCAGCGTGACGCCCCGCAGGGCGTCGGCGAACGAGACGCGCACCGCCACCTCGACGTCGCCGCCGCGGGGCGGGCGCTGCTCCCGCGGCCGTCCCTGGCCGCGGTTGAAGAGGCCGCCGAACAGGTCGCCCAGGTCGAATCCCTGGGCGTCGAAGTTGCCGCCGAAGCCGTCCGCCGGGCCCTGGCCGGGGCGGAAGGTCTGGCCGAACGCGTCGTACTGCTTGCGCTGCTCGGGGTCCGAGAGCACGTCGTAGGCCTGGTTGATCTGCTTGAACCGCTCCTCGGCCTCCGCATCGCCTGGGTTGCGGTCCGGGTGGTACTTGCGGGCCAGCGTGCGATAGGCCTTCTTGATCTCCTCGTCGCCGGCCCCCTTTGGCACGCCGAGCACCTCGTAGTGGCTCGCCATCAGGCCTGGTCACCCTCCGCCTGCCCGCTGGAGACGACCACGCGCGCCGGCCGCATCACGTGCGTGCCCAGCAGGTAGCCGCGCTGCCAGATGGCCGCGATCGAGCCCTCCGGCTGATCCGAGGGCTGGTGGGAGAGGGCCTCGTGCACGTGCGGGTCGAAGGCGTCGCCCGGCTCGGCCGCGATCTCCTCGAGGCCGCGCCGGGTGAGCAGGTCCTGCAGCTGCTGGCGAACGAGCTTGACCCCGTCGGCGACCTTGGCCTCCTCGTGATGCTCGGAGGCGTCCAGCGCTCGCTCGAGGTTGTCGAGCACGGGCAGCAGCTCGCCCACCAGCGACTCGGTCGCCCGGGTCGACTGCAGCTCGGTGTCACGGGCGACCCGCTTGCGGTAGTTGTCGAAGTCGGCCGCGAGGCGGCGCAGGTCGGAAAGATACTCCTCCGCCTGGCGCCGCGCCGCGTCCAGCTCCGCCTCGCCGTCCTCGGCCGCGACGGCCTCGGCCGGCTGGGGCTCACGGGTCTCGTCGGTCACGCCCGGTCACCGGCCTCGTCGACCACCTCGGCATCGACGATCTCCTCGTCGTCCTCGCCGGCGGCAGCCTCGCCGTTGCCCGGGGCGCTCTCGGCCTGGGCCGACTGGGCGGCCTGGTAGACCATCTCACCGAGCTTGTACGAGGCCTCGCGCAGCGCCTCCTGGCGGGAGCGGATCTCGCC
>Ga0066903_100006506_pt1 | contig 10404 bp, 8 predicted proteins | sample PanSoiMetaGPlot1_FD_67491 | JGI IMG/M metagenome (GOLD analysis project Ga0066903, IMG submission 67491) | Tropical forest soil microbial communities from Panama analyzed to predict greenhouse gas emissions - Panama Soil - Plot 1 (version 2) | ecosystem: Environmental > Terrestrial > Soil >...
GCAGCGATCGCACAACCTTGACCTTTTCGTCGCGAATACTGTCAGCCCCGAGGTCAGTGGGGGGTTCCATTGAAACAAGACAAAGGAGCTGGAGTAAGTGATTCTGCACCATGTCGCGCAATGCGCCTGCGGTTTCGTAATAGCCTGCGCGAGTACCCACGCCCAGCGTTTCCGCCGCCGTGATCTGCACCTGGTCGATGTAGTGCGTGTTCCAGAGCGGCGCGAAGATGGCGTTCGCGAACCGCAGGACTAAAATATTTTGCGCGGTTTCTTTACCAAGAAAATGATCGATGCGATAGGTTTGCTCTTCTGTAAAAGAATTGCGGACGATCCGATTGAGCTCGCGCGCTGACGCAAGATCCGTCCCGAACGGTTTTTCGACGATTATGCGCGCCCAGCTTCCTTCGCACGTTTCATTCAGCCCGGCGGCTTTCAGGTGCTTGAGAATTGGTTCGAACTGGTCCGGAGCAGCCGCAAGATAGAAAAGGCGATTGCCGCGGGTGCCGTGGTTTTTGTCGATTTCGTCCAGGCGTGTGGCCAAACTCTTGTAACCGGGCTCGTCATCGAACTCGCTCTGGTGATAAAAAATCGATTGAGCAAACGTCTTCCAAATTTCGTCGCGCACGGCTTGGCGAGAGAACTTTCGCGTTGCTTCTTCAAGATCCTTCCGGAATTCATCATCACTTTTCTTGCGGCGAGCGAATCCGATAATTGCCACAGCGGCGGGCAGGTCGCCATCTGCTGCCAGGTTATACAGGGCGGGGATGAGCTTGCGGTGGGTGAGATCTCCCGTAGCGCCGAAGATCACAATGGCACACGGCTGCGGCACGGGGCGGGTGGAAAGCCCTTCTCGAAGCGGGTTTGGTTGCAGTTGATCGGCGGCGCGATTCATGTTGTCCACAGATTACACAGATTTCCGCAGATTGAATAACGCGAATCTACTGTGGCGACGGGCTATGGTCGGCCCTCTAAATAAATCAGCGCTCGCAGAGCGCCGCTATAGCCAACGCATCAGTCTCCGCAAGCGACCTCTAATTTTCTTTAGATCGGCAGCGGAAATCTGCGCGTTAATTCGAGCACCTTTTGGCGGACTTTCTCCAGCGCGTCGGCATTGCTGCGATTAGCCAGCGCTTCAGCAATCAGGTCGGCGATCTCCAGCATTTCTTCCTCTTTCATGCCGCGTGTGGTGACAGCAGGTGTGCCGATTCGGATGCCACCCGGCTTGAAAATCGGATATGTGTCGAAGGGGATTGCGTTTTTGTTCACCGTGATGCCGGCGCGATCAAGCACCTCCTGTGCCTCCTTGCCATTGATCTCCTTCGGGCGAAGATCGACCAGCATCAGGTGGTTATCTGTACCGCCGGAGACAATTCGGTAACCGTGTTTGGCGACGCCGGCGGCAAGCGCTTTCGCGTTCAGAATTACCTGCCGTTGATATTCGCGGAACTGCGGCTGGAGTGCTTCGTGAAAACACACTGCTTTGGCTGCGATCACGTGCATGAGCGGACCTCCCTGCACGCCCGGGAAAAGGGTCGAGTCGATCACCTTGGCAAATTTTTCCTCGCACATCACAATCCCACCGCGCGGACCGCGCAAGCTTTTGTGCGTGGTGGTCGTGACAAATTGCGCGTGCGGAATGGGGCTTGGATGCTGGCCGGCCGCTACGAGACCGGCAATATGCGCCATGTCGATGAACAGAATCGCGCCTACTGAATCGGCAATTTGTCGTAGCCGCGGAAAATCGAATACCCGCGGATAAGCAGACGCGCCGGCAGTAATCATCGCGGGCCGCACTTCTTCGGCCTGCTTTTGCAGCGCGTCGTAATCGATTTGCTCGGTCTTTTCCTCAACGCCGTAATGCGTCACTTGATAAAATTTGCCGGAGAAATTTGCCGGGTGCCCATGGCTAAGGTGCCCGCCGTGCGCGAGGTTCATCGTCAGAATTTTGTCACCCGGTTTAATTGCTGCGAAATAGACCGCCATGTTTGCCTGTGTGCCGCTGTGCGGCTGCACGTTCACGTGTTTGCATCCGAACAGTCGCTTGGCACGATCGATCGCCAGTTGCTCGGCAATATCGACATTCTCGCAGCCGCCATACCAGCGTTTTCGCGGATAACCCTCGGCGTATTTGTTCGTGAGAACGCTGCCTTGCGCTTCCATCACCGCGCGGCTGGTGAAATTTTCGGAGGCAATCAATTCGATGTTTTCCCGTTGCCGTTTTTCTTCAGCGGCAATCACATCGAAAATTTCGGGATCAACTCTGCGCAACGCCTCACCGTAACGAGGCGCTTTCGAAACGAACGATCCGGTTTCAATTGGTGGAGGTAGATCATCCATCGAATAGGAGGATAGCTCGCGCGAGTGCATCGCACCAGGCCGGACCAGTTCACCTTGCTCTACAAATGCAAGCACGCTGGGCAGAGCGTTTTTGATGATGCGCGCGCAATCCTCGTACACGTCGCGGCCAAGACCAATTGGATCAGGGACGTCGCGCCACACGGTCGTCCCCGGTTCTTCGAATTCCCGGAGCAAAAACGATTTTTCAGCGCCGTGAGGAAACAGTGTTTGGATGGTCTCCAGGTGCGCGCCGGTCATTGCAAAAATGTGCGTGGAGCGCGCGACCAGCGTCGACGTGAGCGGCTGACTGCGCACGTCGCTGATGTCTACGCCTTCCTCCGCGCAAACTTGCACTGCGTACAGACTTGGGGGCTGGCCGCGCACTGCATGGACACCAGCCGAAAGAACTTCGATGTCCTTGCGATTGCCAATCAAACGACGAAAGAGCCCTTCCGCGATCGGGCTGCGGCAAATATTACCTGTGCAAACAAAGAGGACGCTTTTCACGGTTCGCGCGGCGCGAGCGAGCGCCAGTCCAACCTAGAAGCGAACGGTTCTAAGTCAATTCAGGCCCTCCGGAGGCTGCTCTTCTTCCTCATGCTCGTGGGGCGATTGGAAGACTGAACGGGAGCGAACGGGCTGTAGCGTGCGCTGTCCTCAGCGCAAAATTCCGGAACTTTTAACAAAAATCCGCTGAGCGCGGCAGATACTACAGCGGATAATTGGCGCTTCTCGGCAATGTGAATTGGCGCTATTCTGGTGGGGTTCTGTTGCTTTCAAATGACTATTGAAACGCTGCGCCAGGTGCCGTTGTTTGAATCGCTCGATAACGAGGCGGCCGACGAATTGTGTCACCTGCTGGAGAGCCTCGATTGCAAAGCCGGCACGACTCTGTTCCGCGCCGGTGACGAAGGCAACGCGATGTATTTGATCGAGCAGGGGAAAGTTAGGATTTGCGTGCGGGCCAAGGACGGACACGAGGTGACCCTGACCGAATTCAGTCGCGGCGATTTTTTTGGTGAAATGGTGTTGCTTGATGGGCAGCGGCGCTCGGCCGATGCGCGGGTGGCAGAAGACTCGCAGTTGGCCATGCTTTCGCGGGAGCATTTTCTTTCGTTTATGCGGAGCAATCCCAACGTCGCGTTGGAAATGCTCACCGCGCTCGCCCACCGCTTGCGGCGTACGGATGAGCTTTTGCGCCATACTGCTACCCGCAATGTCAACGTGGAAGAAGAGGCGCAGCTTACACTCGCGGACCGCGCCGCGGACGTTATCGCCGAATTCGGCGGCAGTTGGAAATTCATTTTCACCGCGATCGGGTTTCTTATCGTGTGGGTGGTGATGAACACAGTGCTGCTCTCGCAAAAACCGTTCGACAAGTACCCTTTCATTCTGCTCAACCTTGTGCTCAACATGATCTTCGCATTGCAGGCGCCCATTATCATGATGTCGCAGAATCGCCAGTCTCACAAGGACCGCCTCCGTGCGGATCTCGATTACCAGCTGAACCTGAAAAACGAACTCGAATTAAATGAAATTATCGAGCGCTTAAAAGCTCTCGAGCATGATTATCTGGAGCTCGCTTCAGATCGAAAGAATAACGAATGAAAAAATGAGCGCGGGAATGACGAAATCCAATCAACGAAGCCGCTTCAACCCTTCAACGATTTAACTGATCTAACGTCGCGAATCCCTTCGTCTTTCTAGTTATTCTTCTAGGAAAGTTGCCGCAGTCATCAGCATTATTACCCTTTCCCATATGAAAAAGCTGACAACCACCGTGCTTCTCATTCCGTCGCTTATCGTTGTACTCTCCGGCTGTGGCTCCACCGGGCCCAGCCCAGAGCAGCAGACGCGCGAGGCGCAGCAGCAGCGAGAAGCCGAACGTCAGCAGGCGGAGTTTCGCAAGGGGCTGCCTCCTGTAAGCAATCCGGGCCAGGGCTGGTAAAGGGATCTCCTGAACCTCCTACTCGTGCTCCTGCTCCTAATGGTAATGGAGATTATTGTTGGTGATTCGATCACAAGCAGGAGCAGGAGTACGATTACGATTTTCCCACACTAGTCTTGCGCTCAACTGCGTGCTTAAAGTGAGCAATGCGTTCCCAATGGAAGCGAATCCGGTATCGTTTGGAGTGGGTAGGGCTTCTTCTTGCCACAAAGTTGATCCCATTGTGTTCGCGAAGGGTCTGTTATCATCTCGCCCGAACAGCAGGCGCACTCCTTACTTTCCTTGATCGGCATCGATATCGAGTCGCGCTAAGCAATCTGGAAGTCGCGTTTGGCGATCGATTCTCTGGCGATGAGCGACGAAGAATTGCGCGCCAATCATTTCAACATTTCGCGCGGGCCATGGTCGATCTGCTGTGGAGCCCGCGCCTGACAAAGGCAAATTTTTCTCGTTACATTGAATGGCAAAACTTCGAGGAAACAGCGCGAGGCACAGGGCCGGAGCGCAGCGTGATCATCGCCTGTTATCACTACAGCAACTTTGAATGGCTCAGTCTGGCCTGTGGTTTTCTTGATTTGAAAGGCACAATTATCTCGCAGGAATTTAAGAATTCGTTGCTCGATCCCATTTTCAAAAAATTGCGTGAGCAATCTGGACACGAGCTGGTTCCACGCGAGCGCGGCATCATCCGGCTTTACAAAGTGCTTCGGCGAAAGGGGCGCACCGCGCTGCTGGTCGATCTTACGGTGCCGCCTACCCAGGGAGCCGTGGCGATTGATTGTTTTGGATTAAAAACCAGCGTCACTTCCGCGCATGCCTGGCTGCATGAACAAACAGGCGTCCCAATCGTCCCCGCGCACTGCGAGCCACTGCCCGACGGACGTTACCGGCTCATCTTCCATCCGAAGATCGACGGGACCGCCGACATGACTCATCAGCAAATCGCACAGGCATGCTGGAATTCGTTTGAACCTTACGTGCGAAAAAATCCCGTGCCCTGGCTCTGGATGTACAAGCACTGGCGGTACCTGCCCGCAAAGCCGGACACGCCTTATCCGTTCTACGCAAACTTTTACCGACCCTTTGAAGATATGCTTCAGCGTGACGGCGTCGATGCTACAGAGCAACCGAAACGGTAAAGGCGTTCGCCACAGGGCGAACGCCTTTCCGAATTCACCTCGCTGCCTGAGTATAGCTTGATTCCGCGACCTAGGCGGATTAAGCGTGCTTCGCGTCATGGCTCGCACACCTACATCGGGCACAACTGAAGTGTTGCGCGCGCATTGCGCGGGGATTGCCAAAGAGGAAGCCGCACTACGTGAAGGCGGAGGCGAGGCCGGTCATGAGCGCCAGCGCAAGATGGGCAGGTTAGCGGTGCGCGATCGTCTTAGTCACCTGCTGGACAAAGATTCGCAATTTTTCGAGATCGGCCTCTGGGCTGCTTACAAAATGTACGAACAATGGGGAAAGATTCCGGCAGCAGGAGTCGTTACCGGCATTGGTAACGTGGCCGGTATTCCTTGCATGATCATTGCGAACGACGCGACCGTGAAGGCCGGCGCGTTCTTTCCGCAAACGACAAAGAAGGTCATTCGCGCTCAGCGCATTGCCTTTGAATGCGCGCTTCCGATCATCTACCTGGTCGATTCCGCTGGGGTGTTCCTGCCAATGCAGGATGAAATTTTTCCGGATGAAGACGATTTTGGCCGGATCTTTCGCAATAACTCCGTGATTTCAGCGGCTGGGATTTCGCAGTTTGCGGCGATCATGGGCAATTGCGTGGCGGGCGGTGCTTATCTGCCGGTGTTATGCGACAAGATCTTGATGACGAAAGGCAGCGGCTTGTATCTGGCAGGCCCTTCTCTGGTGAAAGCGGCCATTGGTCAGATTGTCGATGCGGAAGAACTCGGCGGCGCACAAATGCATGCGCAGATAAGCGGGACAGTGGATTTTTTTGAAAAGGATGACCCGTCCTGTCTCAAGCGTCTTCGTTCGCTTGTCGCGCTTTTGCCCGAAGCGCAAGAATCAGAAACATCCAAGACCCCGCCGCGAACGTCAAAACCCGGTAAGAGTCCGGATACGGTTTATGATCTGATCAGCTTCGACGGCCAGAAGAACTACGACGCGCGCGATCTGCTCGCCACGGTTATTGATGCCGACTCAATGGATGAATATAAGGCTGACTACGGCAAAACGATCGTAGCTACCTATGCCCGTATTAATGGGCATCCGGTGGGCATTGTTGCCAACCAACGTTTGCAGGTCAGAACCAAGAAGGAGGGAATCCAGATGGGCGGCGTCATTTATTCCGATAGCGCGGATAAGGCGGCGCGATTTGTCATGGACTGTAATCAGACGGGTTTGCCGATCATCTTTTTCCAAGACGTCACTGGTTTCATGGTTGGGCGGGACGCGGAAGAGAGCGGGATCATTCGCAGCGGGGCGAAGCTCGTGAACGCGGTCAGCAATTCCATCGTGCCGAAGATCACGGTCGTTGTCGGCGGATCATTTGGCGCTGGCAATTACGCCATGTGCGGTAAGGCATACGATCCGCGATTTATCGTTGCCTGGCCAACTGCACGCTATGCCGTGATGGGCGCCGCTCAAGCGTCGGACACTGTGTTTGCAATTCTCGCCCGCGCCCGCGAACGAGGTGACAAAAAAGCGACACCTGAGGAGCTGGAGGAGCTTCGTGAAAAAGTGAAGGAGAGTTATGATGAACAAACCGATATTCGCTACGGTGCTGCTCGCGGCTGGGTGGATGCTATCGTTCAGCCGCGCGAAACCCGGGACGTCTTGCTTCGCTTGTTGCAATACGTCTCCCGCCCGATGCCGAAAGCGCCTTTCCACACAGGAGTCATCCAGGTCTAGCCATTTAACGATTTAGTGATTTAGCGAGTTCCTGCTGTAGCCCTTTAACACTTGAATTCTTCAACCAACCGATGGCCGTCGTTCTTATCGAGAAACAAACACCGCAAATAACCGTACTGACTCTTAACCGGGCTGAACGCCGTAATGCGCTTACTCTCGAACTACTCACTCAGCTGCGGGCCGCGATCGAAATAGCTTCGGATGAGCCGGAAGGGCGCGTTATCATTTTGCGCGGAGCAGGTGCTGCCTTTTGCACGGGTTTGGACCTCAAGGAAGCAGCCGATTCAACGAAAGCCCATGCTACGGCAGAGATGGTCGCGAATACTTTGATTGCCATCAGCGAAACGCGTTTGGTTACCATCGCCGCGGTGCATGGCGCAGCAGTTGCCGGGGGGGCTGGCATCATGTCGGCGTGCGATTTTGTTGTCGCAGCGAAGGGAACCAAAATTGGCTATCCCGAGGTTCGCCGGGGGCTGGTTGCCGGGCTAGTTATGACTTTCGTGCGCCGGCAGGTAGGCGAACGGCACATGCGCGAGCTGTTGCTAGGCTCCGAGTTAATTGACGCCGAGCGCGCCAGGGAAATCGGGCTAGTGAATAGGGTTGTTGCCCAGGATGACTTGATGAGCGAGGCGCTGAAGTTCGCCGAGTCAGTCTTGCAAGGCGCGCCTGGTGCGTTGACACAAACGAAACGATTGATCGATGAACTGTGGTGGCGTTCGGTGAAGCAAGATATCGATCTAGCCCTCGAATATCATATGCAAGCCCGTGAATCCGCTGAAGCCCGCGAAGGCATCGCTGCCTTTAGCGAAAAGCGGAAGCCGAACTGGGTCGAAGGGGCATAGCGGAGGTTAGGCAGCTTGCCTGACTCGGCTGGCAAGCTATCATTCGCTGGGGCGCGGTTTCCAATCTGCCCTTGTCAGCGGCGCGACGCCAGTCTGCGGCGGTTGTCAAATAGCCGTTTCTACGGCTTCGGTGCCGCTGATGGTCCTTGATAGGTTGCGCTGCCAAATCCCAGGATAGGGAAAAATATGACTGATAGTAAGATCAGGCCAACTGCAAAGCCGCCTCCTTTGCCAAAACTTTTTGCCAGATCAATAGAGAGAATGATATAGAAGATCGGAAAGCAGATTAGCAGGAGCAGAACCCACCATGCTGGTCTGCCAACGATTTTGCACCAGACGATCCAGTTATAAATCGGTATAATGGCGGCCCACCCGGGCTGACCGGCTTTGCTGAATATTTTCCACATCGAGGCCACTATTAAAACAGCGATCACAGCCTCGCCGATCCAGAAGACGGGCCCGGGCGCCTTGCCCTGTGACGAATACGGGTAGGAGTACTCGACCTGTGCGAGCATGGTAATGCTGTGGGTGAGAAGGTTTTGCGTGAGTTGAATGAGTGAGATCATAGGAAGTTAAGGTGTTAAGCGCTCAGGGATAGTGGACTGCGGTTTATCGGGCAAGAAAAATCTGGCGATTTGTATCTATCGGTTTTCGGCAAAGCAATCTCGAACGCGTTCGAGTTAACGAACACGTGTAATCGACGTCATCCCCACTACCGTCATCCCCACCATCATCTCTTCCGCGGTCATCATCGCCGCCATTGTCTGCTGCACTGTCATCATCACCGCTATCGTCGCTGCCCCCAACTATCCCTTTTCTGCTTCGAGCGATGCGCTGATATCTATCTGCGCACCCGCTTCGGCCGTTGCGGCCATGGCTCCTTGGCTGCTGTTGGCTATTGGTGAAAGTAGCCTGGGGCAATCTTAATCGGCGACTGACCGTCGGCGGATCCGATGACTTCGCCTCGGAAATGCTCGCGATTGCAACGCGTACGGGAGTCAAAAAAGGATTTACCTAGCTTCCGAGGTAAATTTCCGCTTTTGATTTCCCAAAAATGGTACTCGGAGGCAGAATTTTGTCATCAGATGTCATCAAAACAATTACACGAATTAAGTGCGGTAGGACCTAAGCCGCGAACGGTCTTGAACAATCAGTAACGCGGCTATGGGGCACCATCACCGTGAAGTTGCCAGTACGCGCCGGGTGTCAGCCAGACTCCTGCTGGTTGGAGATAAACCAGACCTGAGTCCCACATTGCAACGTACAGATTCTCCGCTCCCGCCTGAATGTTTACTGTTGTCGAAGTCGGCACGGTATAGCCAACGGTTGGCACCTTGTGCACGGTCAAGACATGGGTCCCGCTGGCAGCTGGAGCGCCCGGTTAGATGGTTCCCATAGCCCGGTGGCTGTTTGGCTAAGCTTCGAGTTTCGGAAGGAAGAATCTGCAAGCGGAGGCGTATTTTGATTTCATGGCCTTCATACTACGCTCCGGAGTCGTTTTGCCGATTGTGGTGTTGAGGGACTTCTCCTAGTGGATTGCCGCGGTGCGAAACCACCTTGACGGCCAGCCATTTTGCCACTCCTCCCCGGGGGTCAACCACGCCCCATTTGGGCGGAGAAAAATGAAACTCGAATCCCACATCGCAGTATATAAATAGGTCCATCCCGGCTGGACGTTCACGGTTGTCGAAGTGGGCCCAGCAAACCCTGTGAACGGTACCTTGAATACGGTTAAGACATGCTGCCCGGCTGGCAACCATGTTTGATAGCTGCGACCCTGTACGATGTTCCCGACGGGCCTGCCGTCGATCGAGAGGTTGAAGGCCAAATTCCATCCAAAGTTCGCCGGTCTTAGAACGATTAAACGCCCAGCCGGTCGAGCGGCGGCAGTTCCGATCGAAACCGCGCAAACTAAAGCAAAAACAACAAAAACTTTACTGGCGAAGCTGTGTTTCGATTTCATGGCAAGCATTATACGTGCGAATTGGATTTTCGCCAGCGCTGATCCGAGCAGGTTGTCACGATGCTTTGAAATTGTTCTCGTGCTTGCTATGGCAGCGCGTACGGGATTCAAGATGTTGGCCTAATGTTGCTGCCGTCGCCGAGGACTTCTGGTGGGTTTGATCCACCGCGCGCGAGCTCACTTTACGAATTGTAGCCAACGCGCGATGGTCGCGCGCTAATGAAAACGGAAGCCGCATGGCTAAAACGCGGTTGGCGGCCTAAAGCTGGATGGGGCGTTCCGCTAGCTTGGTTGACTCTTTGCGCGGTTTGGAGCTCGACCTGGCTTGCCATCAAGGTTGGCCTGCGCGATCTGCCGCCGATTTCCTTCGTTGCGATTCGTTTTCTCATTGCGATCGCCGCGTTGGTAGCAGTCTCGATTGGCCGTACCCGGTTGCTTCCGCT
>Ga0066903_100006507_pt1 | contig 10404 bp, 10 predicted proteins | sample PanSoiMetaGPlot1_FD_67491 | JGI IMG/M metagenome (GOLD analysis project Ga0066903, IMG submission 67491) | Tropical forest soil microbial communities from Panama analyzed to predict greenhouse gas emissions - Panama Soil - Plot 1 (version 2) | ecosystem: Environmental > Terrestrial > Soil >...
GGCGGCTTGCAACTAATTAGCATGTTTCAGCGTTCCAGATACAGCTACTCTTAGTTCATGTCGGCGGTTGGCTTCCAGAACATGCTTAAGATCTTGGTGCGTTCCCGCTCGTTACGCTTCACAGCCGACATGGTGCGCCAACCTCCAACCTCGTCGCTCGCCCGGTTACGCTGGTCCGGTCGAGACATTTTTTATCGGTCTGGTACCGCCGATCCCTTTGTTCTGCATCAAGTTCTGCTCAGGAGCGGCAAGAAAGCAGAGTATTATGTGCCTCCGACCCTCAGACCGAAAATCATTCTCGATATCGGCAGCAACATCGGCGCTTCCATTATTTATTTTCACGAACAATTTCCCGACGCGAAGATTTTCGGGTTTGAACCGCATCCGGACACCTTTCGCATATTGCAACAAAATGTCGGGCACGTGCGTGGCGTGACCGTTTTCAACTATGGCCTTGGCGCAACGCAACAGCGCGTTTCCGTCCAGGCTGATCAGGTAAATTTTGGAGCGTTTAACACTCGCGGGCACTTCAAGGATCGCGGCTACCCGGCGGTTCCGGTAGAGTGCGAGGTGCGGCGACTAGACGGTGTCTTGCGCGAAATCGGAATCGCGCAGCTCGACCTGATCAAGATCGACTGCGAAGGGGCCGAAGCCGATGTCTTTTCAACCTTGCCCGATGAGATTTTGAATCAATGCCAATGGATTGTTGGTGAATTTCACGATCACGCCGGCTTCGAGGTGCTCGCACGTTTGGCGCCACATTTTCATTTGGATCTGAAAAAGAAAATGTTTCGCCAGCGGTTTCGTTTTCACGCGTGCAACATCAGCAAGATGCAGGAACTATCCCGCTCCGATCTCGATGCGTTGCAACTCTGAGGCGGCCAGATTTGGATTGTCCTGACTCGCGCGCTAAAGTTTACACGTGACTGAGGCTGAACAGGACGAGCAGTTTTACCGCGACACGGAGGCGATCGCGTTTCCGAAGCTGGATGATTACCAGCTGTCGTTGCTGGAACCGTTGGGTCAACGGCGCGTCTTCAAGCGCGGCGATACTCTCTTCAAAGCTGGTCAACGCGATCTTGGCCTCACCGTCGTGCTGGGCGGCGAATTGGAAGCGTTCGAGCAGCGGGATGGCACCGAACAGATTCTCGCGACCGCGCGGGCGCGAGATTTTATCGGCGAAATTTCGATGCTGCAGGGCACATCTGCTCTCGCGAGCGTGCGGGTGACTTCCGACGAGAGCGAAATTCTTCATGTGCCGGCGGCAGAACTTCGCCGCGCCTTGGCCGAAATACCCGCGGTCAGTACGACGATCGTGAACGCGTTGATCATGCGCCGGCGTCGGCTGAATCGGGATCATGAGTTTGCCGGATTCCGCGTGTTGGCGGCGGACGAGGATCGTGACGGCCACCGAATCGACGATTTTCTCGAAAAGAATCACGTTCCGCATCGCCTGGTCGATCTTGCGAGCGAGCAAGGTCAGGAATTAACGAAGCGATTTCGCTTAACCAATCGCGACTTGCCGACGCTGATCACGCCGAGCGGTTCGCCGCTTCGGCGACCGTCATTGCGCGAAGTTGCGCAGGTCGCGGGACTGTTGCGTCCGCTCGCGCGCGAAAACGAAACCGAGATTTTTGCCGACGTGACGATTGTCGGCGCCGGGCCGTCGGGTCTTGCCGCGGCGGTTTATGCCGGTTCGGAAGGTTTAAGCACGGTCGTCTTGGAGAGCTACGCACCCGGCGGACAAGCGGGGTCTTCGTCGCTCATCGAAAATTTCTTTGGGTTTCCAACCGGCGTTAGCGGCGGCGATTTAACCTGGCTCGCGCTGCTACAGGCCTACCGATTCGGCGCAAGATTCTCCACGCCGGCGGAAGCACTGTCCCTTCGTTACGATGCGAACGAGGAATATCGCGCCTGCATCGAGATAGAAGGTTGTCACGCGACTCTGCGCGCAAAAACTGTTCTGATCTCCACCGGCGCCAACTATCGGCGGCTTGATGCCGAGAACCGGGAAAAATTCGAGGGCGTTGGAGTTTATTACGCAGCGACTGCGCTCGAAGGACAGATCTGCCGCAACGAAACCGTGATCGTCGCAGGTAGCGGCAACTCAGCCGGCCAGGCGGCGATGTTTCTTTCCGACGGCGCCGCGAAAGTTTTGCTCGTTGTGCGCGGTGACGATATCTCCAAGAAAATGTCCGATTACCTTGCTCGCCGCGTTAAATCGCAGAAGAACATTGAAATTCTCTACTCCACCGAAATTCGGCGCATGTCGGGCGATCAAAAACTGGAGGCCGTCGAATTGGAGAACAAGAAAACCGGCGAGCGCCGCGAAGTGAAAACGCCTGCGGTTTTTTCGATGATCGGCGCCCAGCCTTGCAGTGAATGGTTGCCGCCAGAGATCGAGCGCGATGAACGCGGATTCATCAAAACGGGCAATGCGGTCGCGGATTCACCGCTTTGGCGAGCGAGCAAACATCAACCGACTCCAATGGAAACGAGCATTCCCGGAATTTTTGCCGCCGGCGATGTTCGTTCTGGCTCGGTGAAACGTTGTGCTGCCGCGGTCGGTGAAGGCGGAATGGCTCTCGCCGGAATTCAGCTTCGATTAGCTTTCTCAAACAACAGCAAAGAAAAGTAATCATGCCGGATCGCGGCTGCGCTCATCTTAATTCCATCGAATCGATCAAACAACCGGAAGTCCGCGAATGTGCCGAGTGTGTGAAGATCGGCGCGCGCTGGGTTCACTTGCGCACTTGCCAGCAATGCGGAGCGACCCTGTGTTGTGACAGTTCGCCGAATCATCACGCAACCAAGCACGCAAACGCCACCGGCCATCCCGTAATCGCGTCCGCGCAACTGGGCGAGCGCTGGCTCTATTGCTACCCCGACGGAGCGTTTTGCGAATACTAAAACATGTGGGCGATCTTTCGAGATCCCTGCGATGAAAACGTAATTCGCGCGCAAGCGGCGGAAGCGCCTTGTTCCGAATCTCGCGGTCGCTGGATCCTCGGCGCCACCATTCTTGCTTCGAGCATGGCTTTCATTGACGGCACCGTCGTCAACGTCGCATTGGCCGCGCTGCAGACAAATATGAACGCTACCGCCGTCGATGTTCAGTGGGTCGTTGAGGCCTACTCACTCTTGCTTTCCGCCTTTCTCCTCGTCGGCGGTTCGTTAGGCGATCACTACGGACGTCGCCGAATTTTTCTGATCGGCGTGACGATTTTCGCAATCGCGTCGGCCGCCTGCGGATGGGCCGCGAACATTCAACAACTAATTGCCGCGCGGGCCGTTCAAGGATTCGGCGGCGCACTGCTCGTTCCCGGGAGTCTTGCGATCATCAGCAATTCGTTTTCTGAGAACGAGCGTGGACGCGCAATCGGAACGTGGTCGGGATTTAGCGCGATCACTACCGGCATCGGGCCGTTACTCGGTGGCTGGTTGGTCGAACATGTTTCGTGGCGCGCCGTCTTTTTCATTAACCTGCCGCTAGCCTTGCTTGTCGTCCTGATCTCGCTACGACATGTCGCGGAAACTTCCGAACGCGATCATGATCGAATCGATTGGTTCGGGGCAATTCTTGCGGTGCTCGGCCTCGGTGCGCTCGTTTACGGATTAATCGAATCGTCGCGGCTTGGTTTCAATAATCGGTTGGTCATTGGATTTCTCATCGCCGCCGGAGCGCTTCTTATCATTTTTCTATTTGTCGAAGGACGGCGCGCGCATCCGATGTTGCCGCTTACACTTTTTCGTTCGCGAATATTTACCGGCACCAATCTCCTGACCTTCCTGCTTTACGCCGCGCTCGGAGGAACACTCTTTTTTCTGCCGCTCAACCTGATTCAAGTTCAGCACTACCCGCCGACCGCGGCCGGTGCGGCGATGTTGCCGTTCATATTAATAATGTCGGTGCTTTCGCGCTGGTCAGGCGGCCTGGTCACGCGTTATGGGCCGAAGCTTCCGCTCGTCATCGGTCCAATGATCGCCGCTGTGGGCTATGCTCTTTTCATTCTGCCCAGTGTAGCCGCGAACTATTGGGTAAGATTTTTTCCGCCGGTCGTAATTCTGGGCTTGGGCATGGCAATAACTGTCGCTCCGCTGACCACGGTAGTGATGAGTTCGGTTGCACAGAACCGGGCCGGCATCGCTTCTGGTGTGAACAATGCCGTCGCACGCTCCGCCGGCCTGGTCGCGATCGCCGTCCTCGGAATCGTCATGCTGGATGTGTTCAGCAACGAATTGGATCGACATCTCAAAGAATCGAAATTGCCGGGGTCGGTGGCGGAATCGGTTCGTCGGCAATCGGCCAAGCTCGCCGCTATCGCCATTCCACAAACTCGAGATCCAGCAGTTCAAGCAGCAACCCGCCACGCCATCGACGAATCATTCGTGTCCGGATTTCGGATGGTGATGGCGCTGGGCGTTGCGCTTGCTGGCATGAGCGCAGTCACTGCGCTGATCTTTATAGAAACAGGTAAGCGCAAAGCGTGTCGCTAAAGAGGTTCAACCAATCGCAGTCGCGACGCGCTTTGCCGGCGCTGCTTCACGAATTCCGGGATGGATTCCCTCGGCACTTCTACCGGGCAGTGGTTCGCGTTTGGATAAGTCAGTTTCATGTAACCGCGTTACAAAATAGTGCCTTCTTGTGAACCGACCTGAGCACGGTAGCGTCACAGGCGTACCAACAAAACAACAATCGACACTGTATGACAATTGCAATTCTCGGAACAGGCATGGTCGGAAAGGCACTCGGCACTAAACTCGTGCAGAAGGGGCATGAAGTGACAATGGGTTCGCGAAGCGCGAAAAACGACAGCGCGCAGAAATGGGCGTCCTCGTTAGGCGAACATGCGCATTCAGCGACCTTTCGGGCCGCGGCTGCTTTTGGCGAAATCGTGATCAGTTGTACCGGCGGCATGCATTCCATCGAAGCGTTGGAATCCGTCGGCGCTGAGCCGTTGCGCGGCAAAATATTGATCGATGTCTCAAATCCGCTGCAACAAAACAGCGATGGATCGATGATCCTCGGTTTCTGCAACACCGATTCGCTCGGCGAGCAAATTCAAAAGGCGTTTCCATGGACGAAAGTCGTCAAAGCGCTGAACACGGTGAACTGCGACATCATGGTCGAGCCCTCGCGCGTCCCAGGCGATCACAACCTGTTCATTTGCGGCAACGACTCGGCCGCGAAAAAACAGGTGACGCAATATTTGAACGATTGGTTCGGTTGGAAGATCGACAACATCATCGACGTCGGCGACATCACCGCTGCGCGCGGCACCGAAATGATGATGCCGTTCTGGATGCGGCTGTTCCAAGGTGTGATCGGTCATCCGCACTTCAACTACCAGATCGTGCGCGGCAACTGAATTCCCGACCGGCGCTCGTTGTAAGCAGGACACCGCGACGGCCTTTTTAACTCGGCTAGAGGCAATCGTTGAATTATGATCCCGGTAGGCGGTCCATCTAAGCCACGTCTTATGAACGGCTTCTTGGAGGAATTAAAGCGGCGAAAAGTTTACCGGGTTGCGATCGCCTACATCGTGGCGGGCTGGGCGCTCGCGCAAGGGCTCGCTCAAGTCCTTCCGGTTTTCGACATTTCGAACTCGGTTATTCGCCCTGTCATCGTATTGTTGCTGATCGGTTTTCCGGTGGCGCTTGTCCTCGCCTGGGTATTCGACGTGACGCCGCAAGGAATCCAAGCCACACCCATGGCTCCGAGCGCAACACACCGGCGCCGGAACATCGTCACGCTTATCGCTGTTGGAATTCTCATTTCCGCTGCCGCCGGATTGTTTGTTCTGCCACGCGTCTCGGCGCACAAGATCGACAAGTCGATTGCGGTGATGCCATTTCAGAATTTGAGCGACGAGAAAGAGAACGCCTACTTCGCCGACGGCATTCAAGACGACATTCTCACGAATCTTTCGAAGATCGGCGATCTCAAGGTGATCTCGCGCATGTCCGTCATGTCTTATCGCGGTGATGGCGCACGCAACGCGCGCGAAATCGGCAAAGCACTGGGCGTAGCCACACTCCTCGAAGGCAGTGTCCGTCGCGCTGGCAATCGCGTTCGAGTCAGCGTACAGTTGATCGACGCGGAGAACGACCGGCACGTTTGGGCCGAAGATTACGACCGCGACTTGACGAATGTCTTCGCCATCCAGACTGACTTGGCGCGAAAAATTGTCTCCGCCCTCCAAGCGAAACTTTCTCCGAATGAAAACGCACGGCTCGATCGCCGGCCAACGAACGATTCAGATGCATACCTGCTCTACGTTCGGGCGCATGATTACGCGAACCGGCCAGATCGTCTCCGCGATACTTCGTTAAAAGCCGAGGAGCTTTACGAGCAAGCGATCAAGCTCGACCCGAGTTTTGCTCTCGCTTTTGCCGGTCTCTCGACAGTTGAAAGCTGGATGTATCACAGTTACGAGCCGACTACGGCCCGCCGGGAGAAAGCACGTCTTAATGCCGATGAAGCGCTGCGATTGCAACCCGATCTTCCGGAGGGACATCTCTCTCTCGGTTACTCGTATTATTATGGTGATCGTGACTATCAGCGCGCGCTCACAGAATTTGAGATCGCAAAACGTGACCTGCCAAACGAAGCCGATGCCTACTCGGCTATCGCCGCTATTCAGCGGCGTCAGGGCAAATGGGCTGAATCAAACGCCAATTTCGAAAGATCCGCTTCTCTCGATCCCAAGAACACAAGCGTTCTTTTTAATTTTGGTTTCAACTACATGGCTCAGCGCGACTTCGCGACTGCGGATAAGTTTTTTGATCAGGCAATTGCTGCTGACCCACATTCGTTTGGCGCACAGGGGATGAAATCAGCCTTGGCCATCGCCTGGAGAGGCGACATCGACTTCGCCGAAAAACAATTAGCCTCCGTTCCTTCGGGATATGATCCGGACGGACTCGTTACGGCAGCGCGGATTTGGGTTCTGACACTGCAAAGGAAGTTTGCCGAGGCTCTTCAAGTGGTACAGCAATTTCGAGGAGAGACATTGATTTACCCAGAGAGAGGCCCTTGCCCAAAACCGTTCCTGGAAGGAAACCTTTATCTGCATCTGGGCGACAAAGAAAAAGCGCACTCAGCGTTCGAGCAGGCTAGGATTGTAGCAGAGCGACTCGTGCGTGACGCACCCGACGATTCCGGTCGCCACGCACAGCTCGGCGCCGTGCTTGCGGGCTTAGGCCAGAAAGAAGACGCGGTCAACGAAGGCAAGAAAGCGGTCGAATTGTTGCCGGAATCTGAAGACGCGTTCGATGGCCCTCAAGCGACCATTGCACTGGCGGCAATCTATGCGTCCGTCGGAGAACATGACGAGGCAGTCCGCCTGCTCGATCATTTACTCACCGTGCCGGGCGGCCTCACCGTTCCAACCCTCAAGCTCGATCCTGTCTGGGATCCATTGCGCAAGGACCCGCGCTTTCAAGCGTTGATCGACAAGTACTCCGCGAACCAAACGTCAGACGCGCGGGAGAAATTCTTCGCGCACGATCTTTCCGTTTTTCACTGTATAAACACCAACTTCTGAGAGTTGAAAGCGCTTTTTTGATTGTTTGTCGGTCACGTCGGCGTCGTATTGAACGACAAATCGGTCGTGCGCAACGAACGGCTCGCTCGCTTTGAAACTGTGGACCTGCATCTCGTTGACCCACCAATCGATTTTCCCGCGCACGCCTTCTTTTCCTCGCGTTTCCGGCGAACTGCCGTCTTGAGTTCGCGCTTCGACGCTGACAATGTTGTCATCGTAGAGCGTATCGAGCGCTTCGTACCATGCTTGTTTGCGAACTAATTCTACCACTTTCTTTGCTACTTCTTCAGTAGTGTTCATTTTACCTCCTTTGTTTTAGATTGAAGTTTTATTTCATGCAGAATCTTTCTAGCCGATCGAGAACGCTGTTCCAACCCTGGTTGTGGCGATCGCGCGATTCTTCGCTTGGCAGTTGCTCGTGCGTCAGTCGCAGTTCGGTGCCGCCATCGCGGTCGGAGAATTCGACTGATACAAGACTGGTGTAATTTTGCCAGTCCTCGTCATCGTCCCATTTCCAGGTAAAGACAATCTTCCGTCCCGGGATAAGCTCCCGGTATTCGCCGAACACGCTCATCTGCTCCCCTTCCGGGTTCACTAGATCCCACCGATACTTCCCGCCGATCCGCGTGTCGGCGACAATTTTGAGAGTGCGAACATTGTCCGGGCCCCACCATTCTTTCATCTGCACCGGGTCCGTCCAGGCTTGATAAACGCGATTCCTCGGTGCGTTGATGAACCGCTTGATTTCGAGTGATGTTTTCTCTGCCGCTTTCGTAGTCATGGTTTTCCTTTCTGTCACAGTTGATCCGGGATTTCCACTTCGACCAGTCTCGCCAGTGAGATGAGCGATTCCTGCCAGCCGAGATAACACATTTCGGCCGGAATGGCAGAAGGAATGCCTTCTTGCACGATTGTCACTTCCGTTCCGCACGAAACTTTTTTTAGCGTGATCGTCGTCTGCATTTCGCCGGACAAATTCGGATCGTCGAATTTCTCCGTATAACGAATGTGCTCATGCAGTGTCAGATCGAGATATGTTCCACCGAAGGAGTGACTCTTGCCGGTAGTGAAGTTTGTGAACGACATTTTAAACCTGCCGCCGACTTTCGCGTTTATCTCATGCACCTTGCAGGTGTATCCGTTTGGCGGAAGCCATTTCGCCAGCGCATTGGCATCGAGAAACGCGCGATAAACTTTTTCTGGCGTCGCGCGCAGGACACGATGCAGCCGGACCGTGTTTGCCGAAGTGGTTTTGGTTCCTCTAGCCATTATCCTTTCTTTTCTACGAATTGTTTGAGCTCGGTGCCGATGATCGCAGTCCAGCCGTCTTCGAAGTTCTTCCGCGCATACGCCGGAGTTTTCGGAAACGTCTCGATGCCTGTGTGCGTCAGCTTGAGCCGCGTCCTGTCGCCCGAAGGCGACAGCTGAAATGTGACTAACGAATCGCCAGGCTCGCCTTTGTAGCGCCAGGTGTAAGCGATTTTCTTTTGCGGAACCACTTCAGTGATTTTGCAAAGGTGGTGATACGTATTGCCTTCGTGTTCGACGACGAACTCGAATTCGAAACCGACCTGCGCTTTGAATTCTTGCAGGTCGAAATACCACTCACGCATTTGATCGACATCGGTTAATGCCTTCCAAACTTTCGCGACCGGGGCGTTGAGCGTACGCTCGACCACCACTGCTTCCGCTGACTCAGTCTTCGTACTCATAATAGTTTCGTTATCTTGCTTTCTCGTCCGGCTCGATGATTCCAAAAACGTTGCTGGCTGGATCTTCCGCATAAGCGAGCCAGCCGATTTTCGGGATCGCCATTTTCGGCACGCAGATTTTTCCCCGGGTCTGCTCGATCTCTTTGATAGTTTGATCGAGCGATTCGACCGCGACCGTATTCAGCGTGCCCGGGCTTTGACCTTGTCGCGGCCGTGTCATGCCACCATTGATCCCCGGCTCTTTGTCATCACCGGTGGTGACGAGCCAATATTCAATCGGCCCGCCTTCGAACTTCTGGAACTTCCAGCCGAAAACGTTTTTGTAGAATGGTTGAACCGCTTCCGGGTCGTCCGTGTAAATTTCAAAGTGAGTTACGCGATACATATGTGGATCTCCTTAATCGTTCTTATATTCATCGTGACGCCGCCACCAGACAGAGTCGTCCTCGTTCCGCCCTTTCGGCGCGCGGTCAAGCCACTGATACATTCCCCACAGACCGTCCAGTCCGCGCGCGTACGTGGAATAAGTGTGGTAAACGACTCCGTTCTCGAGGGCGAACGCGCTCATGCCCGGTCTCTCGCGCACGTACGTCGCCGGATCGGTTCCACTCATGGCCGCGAACGTGGTAGCCCCTTCGCCGGCGCCTTCCCATGGCCCCTCGCGCTCGTAGTTGTATTCGAAGCCTCCCTTGCGTTGTTGTTTTTCGGTGAATCCGACACTGAAGTCGAAGTTGAAATCGCTGCCGAACGAAGACGCCCAAGGAAACGTCCAGCCCAGCCGCTTCTTGTAAGCCTGCAACTTTGCCAGCGGTGCGCGTGAGATCGTCCAAAACATCACGTCATGATTCGCGAGATGGACAGCGACACCGTTGTAGCCGTCCGCGATCGCCGAGCAAGACGGACAGCCTGCGGTGTAGTCGGGCCCGAACATGAAATGGTAGATGAGGAGCTGCGAGCGCCCGCGGAAGAGATGAGCGAGAGATGCTTTTCCTTCGTCGGTCTCGAATTGATATTCTTTGTCGATCTTGACCCACGGCAGTTCTTGACGTTTTCTCGCCAGCTCATCGCTCCGTCGCGTGAGTTCTTTCTCAGCCTTGAGCAGCTCGAGTCGGGCGGCGAGCCACTCTTTACGTGTTCCGGTTTTG
>Ga0066903_100006508_pt1 | contig 10403 bp, 7 predicted proteins | sample PanSoiMetaGPlot1_FD_67491 | JGI IMG/M metagenome (GOLD analysis project Ga0066903, IMG submission 67491) | Tropical forest soil microbial communities from Panama analyzed to predict greenhouse gas emissions - Panama Soil - Plot 1 (version 2) | ecosystem: Environmental > Terrestrial > Soil >...
GTCGTGCCCTGGAAGCGATACCGGTAGATGCCTTCGGCGTAGTCGAGAAACGGCGTCTGCTGGATGCCGAAGCGCGCCCACGACCCCGGCGTCATCCAGTCGTCGAGGTTGAACTGCATGAAGGCGTACTTGATGCGGAACACCAGGCTGTCGTTCGTGATGACATCGGGCGGTATGAGCGTAATGAGGCCACTCTGGCGGACGACGTCGGGCGTAATGCGAAACGCGATGAAGTGGTTGATGTTGCCGGTGACGTTGATATAGGCGCGGGTGACGTTGAACTGGTTCGGGTTGATGGTGTTGCCGTCCGCGTCCTTGATTTGCGGGGAGTCCTGATAGGTATAGTCCGCGTACAGCGTGATACCGAGCTTGATCGACGGCGTGTCGTCTGGCGGCGTAAAGCTCGCGGCTGGCGTGACTTGTCCCGACGCCGAGCGAGCGAAGATCACGCTTCCGACGATCAGCGCGAACAGCTTGAAGGATGGTTGAATCAAGTCGTCTCCTTTTGCGGCGCCCCAAGCGCGCCACAACCGATGTATGAGATCACCTGATGCTGATGAGTTGGAGGGTGGACTATACGAGAGGAGGGATGTCAGGGTTATGTCCGGCCCGTGTCGCCGCTGTAAAAAGACGTGCGTGCGACGACATTTGTCCGCGCTCTCAGCGGCGAATGTGCGAGGAGATGAAAGCAGCGCCAGCTACTGGCGCGTCGTGCTCATCGCGGCCAGTGCAGCGAGTGAGCGCCGCTGGATCTGAGGCGGGAGCGGTGTATAGCCAAGCGCGGCGGCATTTTGCTGGCCATCCGTCAGGCACCATTTGAAGACGTCATTTAGGGCGTCGGCTTTTCGCGCGTCCTCGTAGTGTCGATAAAGGAGAACCCACGTCAGCGTGACGATCGGATAGGCGTCGTGCCGTTCGGGATCGGGAACGTACAAGCGCATGTTGTCTGGCAACTCCGCGTTGGCCAGCGCTGCCATCGAGCTCTCTGGTCCCGGTTGGACGTAGTTGCCGGCACGATTCTGGAGAGACGCTGTTGCGAGGCCGGCACGAATCGCGAACTCGTAGCCAACGTATCCTATCGAGCCGACCGATGCCTTGATCCGTGCTGCGACGCCTTCGTTGCCATTCGACCGCATCGCCAGACCCGGCCAGTCGACCAGCGTCGCCGCGCCGTATTGCGCGCGCCAACTGTCGTTGATGGCGTCCAGGTGCTTCGTAAATGCGAACGTCGTGCCGCTGCCGTCCTGACGGACGACCGTGGTGATCGTGAGATTCGGCAGCTTCACGCCGGGATTGGCGCGGGCAATCGCCGCGTCGTTCCACGTCTTGATCTGTCCGAGAAAGATGCCGGCGTACGCCTGTCGCGACAGTTTCAACGATGGAACGTCAGGAAGGTTGTAGGCGAGCGCCACGCTGCCGGCCGTGAGCGGCAAGAGCATCGTGCCGTTCGGCACCATCGCGATCTCGTCGTCTCGCATCGCCGCGTCACTCGCGCCGAAATCGACGCGCTCGTCCTCGGTTGCCGCACGTCCGATGAATCGACGGACCCCTTCGCCGCTGCCCACCGCGTCGTACGCGATCACTCTCGTGGGATGTGCACGCTGGTACTGACGAAACCACTCGGTGTACAGCACCGCGGGAAACGTCGCGCCGGCGCCTTGCAACAAGATCCCGCCGGCTGGCACGACCGGCTTCGGCTGCGCGTTCGATTTGGACGGCACCGCGCCAACTGAACACGCGCAAAGCGCCAGTCCTGAGCATACGAGCAGGACGGCGACTCGCACCGCGGCGTAACGTTGGATAGATCGCTTCAGCGCGCGGTACATGCGGGCCCTTCAGGAGCCATCTAGCTGAACTCTCCACGAATGTATTGCTGAGTGTGGGGATGCTGCGGATCCTCGAAAATCTGTCGGGAATCTCCAAACTCGACGAGATATCCGGTCCGGCCTCCCTCGGTCGTATCCACGTAGAGAAACCCCGTGCGATCCGCGACGCGCTGCGCCTGTTGGAGGTTGTGCGTGACAATGGCGATCGTGAAACGTTCGCTGAGCTCGATCATCAGCTCCTCAATCCTCCTGGTGGCGATCGGATCGAGCGCCGAACAGGGTTCGTCCATCAGGAGCACTTCCGGTTCGGTCGCAATCGCGCGAGCGATACAGAGGCGTTGCTGCTGTCCGCCGGAGAGCGACAGCCCGCTCTTTTGAAGCTTGTCCTTGACTTCGTCCCAGAGGGCCGCTCCGCGCAGTGCCTTCTCGACTTTTTCGGCAGTGTTCCCTTTGAAGCCGTTCAGCCGCAGCCCGAACGCGACGTTGTTGTAGATGCTCGTCGCAAATGGATTCGGCTGCTGAAACACCATGCCGATGAAGCGACGGACGGCCACAGGGTCGATGGCCGAATGGTAAATGTCGCGCCCCCGGTAGCGCACGTGTCCCTCGAAGCGGAATCCTCGAACGAGATCGTTCATCCGATTCAGACAGCGCAGGACCGTGCTCTTGCCGCAGCCCGACGGTCCGATAAATGCCGTGATCGAGTTCTTTTCGATCGGAATCGTCGTGTCTCGAACGGCCTTGAAATGTCCGTAGTACAGCTCCCGGATGTGGCAGTCGATCACCACATCAGTCGAGGGCAATGACGATGGCACGGCCGCTCGTGCCACTCGATCGGCGACGTTGACGACGTGCTCTCCAGGCATCGAAGCTTCTCCTAAAACTGACGCGCTCCACGCGACGACAGGCTTTGTCCGATGAGATTGGCGCCGAGCACCAAAAGCACCAGCACAAGCGCCGCCCCCCAGGCCAGGGTTACTTGGTTCGGAAACGGCATGCCGGCGAAGTTGTAAATCAGGACGGCCAGCGACGCCGTGGGCTGTTTCAAATTCACCTGGCCGCGCGACCACAGCCAGTAGTTGCTGAACAGCGCCGTAAACAGCAGGGGCGCTGTTTCACCCGCGGCGCGAGCCACAGCGAGCATTACGCCCGTCAGAATGCCGGGCAACGCCGTGGGCAACGACACCATCCACATCACTTGTGTCGGCGTCGCACCCATCCCGACAGCCGCGTCGGTCATGCGGTTGGGCACCATGCGGATGGCGTCTTCCGACGTGAGCACGATCGTCGGCAGCATCAGGATCGAGAGCGCCGCGGCGCCGGCGAATGCCGAATAGCCGCCCGTCGTCAACACGATTGCTCCGTACGCGAACACGCCCGCGAGGATTGACGGGAATCCAGTCAGCACTTTCGCGCAGAACCGGATCGCGCCGGCGAGCCGGCTCTCGCGCGCTTGTGCGAGATAGACGGCCGTCAGCACGCCTACTGGAACGGTGACGATCACGGCCAGCGCGACGATGATCAGCGTGCCGATGACGGCATTTCCGAACCCTCCGCCTTGCTCGAGCGGTGCCGGCGGGAGCTCGGTGAACACGCTGAGGCGAAGCCTCTGGCCGCCGCGCCAGAGCAGCATCAACACGACAGAGAACAGCGGGACGAGCGCCAGCAGCGTCATCGTTGTGACGAGCGCCGTCAACAGAAAATCGACAAGCGTGCGTGGTCTGCGCAGCGACCGCTCGAGATGAGAGAAGTCGACGCCCGCGAATGGATCGAGGGCGTCGGCGCTGATCGTGGGCCTGCCGTTCTGTCGCACTGCCATGGTGTCAGTCGACGCGCGCAAGGCTGGCGCGCTCGATGATGAGCGCGCCAATGATGTTGACGGCCAGCGTGATCGCGAGCAGTACCAGCGCCGCGTACATCAGCACGCTCACTTGCCTGGTGCTGGCTTCGGGAAACGTGTTCGCGAGGAGCGCCGACAAGGTATTGGCTGGAGAGAACAACGACAGCCCGATTCGATTGGCGTTGCCGACCAGCATCGCCAGCGCCATCGTTTCTCCCAGGGCGCGCCCGAAGGCCAGCACGACGCCGCCGACGATGCCTCGGGACGCCGTCGGCAGAATGACGGCAAGGACTGTTTCCCAACGTGTCGCGCCGAGCCCATAGGCGGCCATTCGCAGCTTCGCGGGAACCGACACCAGTGCGTCGCGGCTGATTGCCGTGATCGTCGGCAGAATCATGATCGACAGCACGAGGACCGCCGGCAGCACGCCCGGTCCGCTCAAATCCGTCGCGAAGAACGGAATCCATCCGACCTTGAGGTGCAGCCAATTGCACATCGGCCGGATGAGCGGGATGACGACGAACAGTCCCCACAGCCCGTAGACCACGCTGGGAATGGCGGCGAGAAGCTCAATGAGATTCTTCAGGAGATGCTCGAGTTGATCGGGCAGCTTGCCCCACACAGGATGGAGGTGCAGCCGCAGACGCCGCAGCACGCGAAACACCGCGTGGCCCAGGTAGCCTTCGCTCAGGAACACCGCTGCGGCCAGTCCGAACGCCGTTCCCAGGATCAGCGCGAGGGTCGACGTGTACAGCGTGCCCCACGTCTCGGCCAGGATGCCGTACCGCTCGGTGTTGGGATCCCAGACGCGACCGACGAGAAAACTCACGCCGTAGCGCTGGACGGCGGGCACGGCCGAGACCGTGATGCGCGCGACGATGAAGACGACCAGTCCGAGCGTGAACAGCGCGAACGTGACACACAACGTCCTGAAGGCGCGGTCCATCGCGATCTGCATTGCGCTCGGCGCCTGCGTGATCTCGCCGGGACGCGGCTCGAACAAAATGTCTGACGGCCGCGCCGTGTACGACGCGGACAACCCACGGGACATGATGCCTCGGCGCTACTGCGCGCTGACGTTCTGAATGGCCGACGTCGCTTTCGTAACCACCGCGTCGGGCAGCGGAATGTAGCCGAGCGTCTCCGCGGCCTTCTGACCTTCGGTCAAGCCATACTTGACCAGCTCCTGCACCGCTTGCGCTTTGTCCTTACTCGGATATTTCTTGTAGCAGATGAGCCACGTATAGGTGACGATGGGATACGCGTCGGGAACGTCCGGGTCCTTCGCCCACACGATCATGTCGTCGGGCAGCGCGGCCGACGCGAGCGCCGCCTGGCCGGACGCCGTCGACGCCTGAACGAACTTTCCGCTCTTGTTCTCGAGCATTGCCATCGGCATCATCTGGCTCTTCGCGTAGCCGTACTCGATGTAGCCGATCGATCCCGGCGTCGACAAAATGCTCGCGGTGACGCCTTCGTTGCCTTTGGACTTCGTGCCGGTCGGCCAGTTCGGCATGGTGTTGGCGCCGACGGTCTTGCCGAAGTCGTCGTTGATCGCGCTTAGGTGCTGCGAAACCACGAACGATGTCCCGCTGCTGTCCGCGCGCACCACGACGTTGATTGGCAGGTCGGGCAGCTTCGCGCCAGGGTTCGCGTCGGCGATCGCCTTGTCGTTCCACCGCGTGATTTGTCCAAGAAAAATTCCTGAATACGCTTTTCGGGAGAGTTTCAGATCGCTGACGCCCTGCAGGTTGTACGCAAGCACGATGCTGCCGGCCGTCATCGGAAAGAGCTGCACGCCTTCCGGCACTTTCGCCATGTCCTCGGCCTTCATTGCCGCATCGCTCGCCCCGAAGTCGACGGTGTGATCGATCACGCTCTTCACGCCGCTCCCGCTACCCACGGATTGATAGTCGACGAGGACGTTCTGGTGCGCCGTGGTGTACGACTTGAACCACTTCGTATATAGCGGGGCGGGGAAGCTGGCGCCGGCGCCTTGCAGCTTCACGGTGTTTGTCGATTCCGCTGGCGCACTGCTACACGCGGGAAAGACAGCGACTCCGGCCACAATCGCGAACATCGCCACAGCACGAGCTGTCATCGCAAACTCCTTATCCGGAGATCCCTTCGCCGCAGAGAGTGCGGATCGTGCACCGTCGGTGTGACGGTTGGTACATGTCGATGTAACCCTCGGGTAACTGGCTCTGGACATTTACAACGTTTTCATACGGCTGGACTATCATGCGCGTCGCTCAATCGGTTCGCTCGCGGCGAACAACTCGACACACCAATCAGAGATCGATCCAATGGTCAGGACCGGCGAGCGTTCTCAGGCAGTCGACGAGGCCCTCGAGCGGCGGCTGCGCCGTCTCGGCTTCACCAGCGACGACGATGCGTGGGCGGATCGCTATCTGCTCTGTGAGCATTTCGTCGATCCGCCGTCAGCGCCGTCACGCCAGCGTTTCGAAGCGATCGCGCGCTTCATCCGCGATCTGATCGCCCATCGGTGGGTCAAAACGAGGCTGGCTCGTGAGCAGGCGAACCCGAAGCGCGTCTACTACCTGTCGATGGAATTTCTGATCGGCCGCGCGCTCAACAACAACATCGTCAATCTCGCGGCGCAGCCGATTGTGGACCGGGCCTTGCGCCGCGAAGGCTGGGACCTCGGACAGATCCTGGAGCAGGAGCCGGACGCCGGCCTCGGGAACGGGGGCCTTGGCCGACTCGCGGCCTGCTTCATCGACTCTCTGGCGACGCTCCAGTTTTCAGCGATGGGATACGGCCTGCGCTACGACTACGGCATGTTCCGCCAGTCGATCCACAACGGCTACCAGATCGAAGAACCGGACAACTGGCTGCGGCAGCCCGACCCGTGGGAAATTTCGAGACCCGGCCGCGAGTTTCGGGTGCCGCTCCAGGGAAGCTTCGAGTTTCGAGGGTCGGCCATCCACATCACTCCCAACAGGCCGTCGACACTGATCGGAATCGCCCACGATCGCCCCGTTGTCGGGTACGGCGCCCGCTGCGTGAACACGCTGCGACTATGGTCGGCCGTCGCGCCGGAATCTTTCGACTTTGCCGAGTTCTCGCACGGTGACTTCGTCGGCGCTGTCATCGGCAATGTCGCCGCCGAATCGCTGACGCGTGTGCTCTACCCGGACGATTCGACAGAAGCTGGCCGAACGCTGCGCTTCCTGCAGGAATACTTCCTCGTCAGCTGTTCGCTTCAGGACATCGTGGCGCGGTTTCGAAAAGCCGACGGCGTGGCGTGGTCGGCGTTACCGGATCATGTCGCCATCCAACTCAACGACACGCATCCCGCGCTCGCTGTCGCCGAGCTGATGCGGATTCTGCTGGATGACGGGTGTCTGGGCTGGGACGAGGCGTGGGATCTCACGGTGCGCACACTCGCGTACACGAACCACACGCTGCTTCCCGAAGCGCTCGAAAAATGGCCGGTCGAGCTCTTCGAGCAGCTGATTCCCCGGCATCTGGAGATCGTCTACGAGATCAACCGCCGCTTTCTGGACGATGTCGGCGCAGTGTACCCGGGCGACGACGACCGTCGCCGGCGTATGAGCCTGATTGAAGAAGCGCCGACGCGACGCGTGCGGATGGCGCACCTCGCCGTTGTCGGGTCGCACAGCACGAACGGGGTCGCCGAGATCCATTCGGATCTCCTGAGGTCACATGTCCTCAAAGACTTTGCGGAAATGTACCCCCGTCGGTTCAACAACAAGACCAACGGCGTCACTCCGCGCCGCTGGCTGCTGCTCGCCAACCCCGAGTTGTCGCGCCTGATCACCGAGACGCTCGGCGGCGAATGGGTGACGGATCTCGAACGACTTCGGGATCTAGCAGAGCTCGCGAACGACCGTGAGTTTGTCGAGCAGTATTCGAGCGCCAAGCGGGCGATGAAGCGACGATTTGCCGACTGGCTGGCGACGACCTCCGATCTCGTCGTCGATCCAGATTCCATCTTCGATAGTCAGGTCAAGCGAATTCACGAGTACAAGCGACAGTTGTTGAACGTGTTGCACATTGTGATCGTGTACAACCGGCTCAGGTCGGCGTCAGATCGATCAACGCCGCCGCGCACCTTCTTTTTCGCCGGCAAGGCTGCGCCCGCGTACCGGTTGGCCAAGCTCACGATCAAACTGATCAACAACGTGGCCGCGACGATCAACAACGACCCGATCGCGCGCGACCGGCTGAAGGTGCTGTTTCTCGCCGACTACGGCGTCGGGCTGGCAGAACGTCTGATTCCCGCGACTGACGTGTCGGAGCAGATCTCGACGGCGGGATACGAGGCCAGCGGTACGAGCAACATGAAGTTCATGATGAACGGCGCGTTGACGGTTGGCACCCACGATGGAGCGACGATCGAGATCGCGCGGGAAGTGGACGACGAGAATATTTTTCTGTTCGGCCTCACCGCCGAACAGGTCGCCGAGAGCCGTCCGTGGTACGACCCGAGATGGCACTACGATCACGAGCCGGAGACGCGCGACGCCATCGATCTGCTGTTCAGCGATCATTTCAGCCGCGGTGAGCGAGGCCTCTTCGACCCGATCCGCCAGGCCCTACTCCAGGGCGACACCTACATGCATTTGGCCGATCTCGGCTCGTACGTCAATGCGCATGAGCGGATCGCGGACGCGTACGGCGATCCTGTCGCGTGGACGCGCAAGTCGATCCGCAACGTGGCGGCGTCCGGACGCTTCTCGAGCGATCGAACCGTCGCGGAGTATGCCGCAAGCATCTGGCACGCTCGACCGTGCCCGGTTCCGTGATGGACCCTCACGCTCCGTTTGTCGCTCCGGTGAAGACGGCCGGGGAGCCCGGCGACCCCTGCGTGATGGTGATCTTTGGCGCCTCGGGGGATCTGGCGAAACGAAAGCTCATTCCCGCGTTGTACAACCTCGCAAAGGAGAATCTGCTCTCCAGGGAGTTTGCGCTCGTGGGGTTCGCGCGGCCGGATCTGGACATGGAACAGTACCGGGCCAAATGCGCCGACGACCTCAAACAGTTCGCGACGACCTCGATCGATCCCGACATCTGGCACTGGTTTGCGCGACGGATGTACTACGTGTCGGGAGACGCGGGCACCGATGCCGGGTTTCAGAAACTCGCGCACGTCCTGCAGGAGGTCGAGCGCGAGCATGGCACACGGAGCAACTGCCTTTTCTATCTCGCCACGGTGCCGGCGTTGTTCTCGCAATGCGTCCGTCAAATCGGACGCGTCGGTCTGACCGAGGAGGCGAACGGCGCGTGGCGCCGCGTCATTGTCGAGAAGCCCTTCGGCCGTGATTACGAGTCGGCGCGATCGCTGAACGCCGAGATCCTCGAGTTTCTACGAGAACCGCAGATCTATCGCATCGATCACTACCTTGGAAAAGAAACGGTCCAGAACATCCTGGCGTTTCGGTTCGCGAACGGGATCTTCGATCCGATCTGGAACCGGAATTACATCGACCACGTGCAGATCACGTCGGCCGAGACGGTGGGTGTCGAGACGCGGGGCGGTTACTACGAAACGGCGGGGACGCTTCGCGACATGGTCCCGAATCACCTGTTCCAACTGCTGTCGCTGACGGCGATGGAACCGCCGGTGTCGTTTGACGCCGACGTCGTTCGGGACGAACAGGCGAAAATCCTGAAAGCCATCCAGCCGTTTGACGATCGCGACGTGCTGACGCGCGCGGTTCGCGGCCAGTACGGAGTCGGACACGCTGGCGTGGCCTATCGCCACGAATCCAAGGTGTCGCCAACATCGCGCACCGAAACGTACGTGGCGTTGAAGCTCTCCATCGACAATTGGCGCTGGGCCGACGTCCCGTTCTACCTGCGCACTGGCAAGCGGATGCCGACACGCGTCACGGAGATCGTCGTCCAGTTCAAGCGGGCGCCGTTCGTGCTTTTCCGCCGGACGGCCGTCGAGCGTCTCGAGCCGAATCGCCTCGTGCTGCACTTGCAGCCGGACGAAGGCATCTCGTTGAGTTTCGGCGCGAAGGTTCCGGGTCCGGTTCTACGACTCGGCGCCGTTGACATGTCCTTCAACTACGCCGACTACTTCAACGTCGCGCCGCAAACCGGCTACGAACGCCTCCTGTACGACTGCATGCTCGGCGACGCCACGCTGTTCCAGCGCGCCGACATGCTCGAGACCGCGTGGAAAGTCGTCGCACCGATTCAGAACGTCTGGGGCGCCCTCGATCCACGAGAATTTCCAAACTATCCAGCCGGCACCTGGGGACCCGAGGCGGCAGCCGATTTGCTGGCCAGAGACGGACGCCAGTGGTACGACGGCGACACGTCTACCCTGCGCAGAAAGCAGAGCATCACCGGCGATCCGCTCGCGACGGCGTGACGCGCCGCCGTTTCGCTCACGCGAAGCCGAGGCGGTTGACGCCGTCGAAGGCGGCGGTCTTGTAACATTCCGCAAGCGTCGGGTAGTTGAACACGGTGTCGACAAAATAGTCGACCGGGCCGCCGAGCGCGAGGACGGCCTGTCCGATGTGCACCAGCTCCGCCGCTTCAGCGCCGATGATGTGGATGCCAAGCATCTGCCGTGTTTCGCGATGAAAGATCAGCTTCAGTAGCCCGGTGCGATCGCCGAGGATCTGTCCGCGGGCGATTTCTCGGTATGGAGCGCGGCCAACTTCGTACGGCACACCGTCTCGGGTGAGATGCTCTTCCGTGCGGCCGACCATCGACATCCCGGGCACCGTATAAAT
>Ga0066903_100006509_pt1 | contig 10401 bp, 9 predicted proteins | sample PanSoiMetaGPlot1_FD_67491 | JGI IMG/M metagenome (GOLD analysis project Ga0066903, IMG submission 67491) | Tropical forest soil microbial communities from Panama analyzed to predict greenhouse gas emissions - Panama Soil - Plot 1 (version 2) | ecosystem: Environmental > Terrestrial > Soil >...
CTTCTGCCGGTCGGACGGCGCGGGCAGCGCGACGACGCGAAACACGCGCGGACTGACGCGTTCGGTCAAGGCCTTGATGGTGCCCCCCTTGCCGGCGCCGTCGCGTCCCTCCAGCACGATGATGACCCGCAGCTTCTTTTCCTTGACCCAGGCCTGCAGGTGGCAGAGTTCGACCTGCAGCTTGTGCAGGGCCTTTTCATACTTTGCTGTTTTCATGAGTAGCGCTTCGCGTACCCCTCACGCGAGCGGACTTCCTCGATGTAGTCCACGCCGCGCGTCATCGTGACGAAGTCGAACTGAACCTCTGCCGGTTCCTTTCCGCACTCCATCAACGCCATCAGCGACGTGAAATTCGACGACTGGACGCGCCGTCGGGCGTCGAGCTCGCTCGCCCAGCTCTCGCTGTAGTGCACCGTGAAATCACGGTCCGTCCACGCGACGCACTCCTGACAGCCCCGTTCGAGCCGCGTGGTCGCTGTGAGGAAGCGAAGCGTTTCGACGAGCTCGATCGCATCGCGCGGAGAAGCGGTGTGGAGCGCGACGGTCAGACGGACCATGCACCGCACAAAAGCACCCGCCGTTCCATCGCGCATCGCGACCGCACCGCGCCGCTAAAGCCGTCAAATCAATGTGTTGGGAGGAGGGGCCTGTGGAGCGACGCGCGGCGGCGGTGCGCGGCGTCCGGCATAGCAGAGGCGTCCCCCGGCCCGCCGGAGGTCCGGCGCTCGTCCGATTGCCAGGACACGCGTGTTCGCGCGGATTTGTCCACGCCGGCACGCTCGGCTGCGCGGCCCGTGAATTGCCTGACGCGCGGGGGAGGCTCCAATGACGACGCTCCAGAGAATCGCGACGGCGTCTGCGGCGCTGTGCGTATCCCTCTTACCCGTGTTCGCGCAGGCGCCCGCGGGCGAGGACCGCGCGGCGGCGCTGAAGCAAGCGCTCGCGAAGAACAAAGCGGCGCTCCGTCAATACACCTGGACCGAAACGACGGTCATCACGCTGAAGGGCGAAGAGAAGAAAGAGGAACGCAAACAGTGCCAGTACGCGGCCGACGGCACTGTTACGAAGACGCCGCTGCCAGGCGCCGCGCCGCCCGCGCAGCAGGAGCCGGAAAAGTCGCGCCGACGCGGCGGCGGCGCGGTCAAGAAAGCCATCGTCTCCAACAAGATCGACGACATGAAGGACTACATGGAGCGCGTGAAAGCGCTCGTGCAGGAGTACGTCCCGCCCGATCCACAGAAAATCCAGGCCGCGCAGGCCGCAGGAAACATGAAGATCGAACCGGCGGGCGGCGGAACCACGCTCACGCTGAAGGACTACGTCAAACCGGGAGACGCCATGACACTCGGCCTCAACCCGGAAGGAACAGCCATTCAGACGTTCAACGTGAAGTCGTACGTGGAGAAGCCGAAGGAGGACGACGTGACGTTGTCGGTCACCTACGGAGTGCTTCCTGACGGAACCTCGTATCCGCAGCGCACCGTACTCGACGTGGCGGCAAAGAAGATCGGCGTAACCATGACTAACTCTGGATACCAGAAGGCCGGCTCGTAGTCCCGCGCCCTGTTCGAGATATCAGCTGAACGTGCGCATGTTGCCAGTTGATCGTGTTGTTATAGATGTAAGGCTTGCCCTATGACTTACCAGCACACATCCGTTCGCGTCCGTGCCCTCATCGCAATCGCCACAGGCCTGCTTGTCTGTGCAGGTGCATCGACAGCGGTCGCGCAGACACCGGCCGCGCAGTCGTCCACCCGGGAGACTGATTCGATTGTCATCCGCGGCGGCGGTCTTATCGCAGACTTCAACTCCGGCGTGCGGCTCGACTTGAAGGGCGGAAATCAGGGGACGGACATCAGCTTCGAAGACGACCTCGGATTCACCAGAACGACAGGCTCGTGGTTCATCGACGGTAGTTGGCACATCAGTGGGCGCCATCATCTCTATGTCAGTTTCGTCGACACGAAGCGCGATGCGACGAGGGCGGGTATCAGTGAGCCGATTACGGTTGGAGATACGACGTTCCAGGTCGGAGCGACCCTGCAGGCATTCGTCGACAACAACTACCTGTCGTTCGACTACGGCTTCGGGCTCAACAAGAATCCGAAAGCGAAGTTCGTGTTCACGATCGGCCTTTCGGCCGTGAAAGTGCATACTGGCATCGGACTGCAGGCCGCGGCTACCACCGGCGGCAGCGTCTCGCGTAACCTTCAGAAGGATGCCCAGGACCGTTCGATCTTTCCGGTTCCGGGGCTGCAGTTCTCGTCACAGTTGCATCCGCGCGTCAATCTCACGGGCTACATTCGGTTCATCCAGGCGACGCTGGGCGGTATCAAGCAAGGGTCGGTCGACGGACGTTTTGGCGCCGATTTTCCGCTGTCGCACCATATCGGGTTTGGCGCGACGTACTACTTCAACCGCGTGAAGGAAGAAGGCTCGAGAGACACCTTCACCGGCAAGCTGCGGTACCGGTTCAGCGGGCCGCAGTTGTACGGCCTCGTGCATTTCTAGATCGCGGTTCCGGCGTTGCGCGTACCGCGAACGAGTTGACCGGCGAAGCTGCCGGTGGAGGACCGGCCGGTCAGCTCGTGAACAGGCCTTCGACACTTCATACCGCACTCCCAAGCGGCATAACCGTCGAAATTGCCGAATTTCCGTCCGTCCGGCCGGGAGTATAGATTGGCTGGAGAGGACGAATGGGCAGAGTCGTCATCGGCTCCGCGATTGCGCTCGCGCTTGGCTTGGGCGCGGAGGCCGTTCAACCCGCGTTCGAGCCCGCCGTGTATCGTGCGGGCGGCGTTCCACTGCTGCCCACGATGGCAGTTGGGGGCGGAGAAGTGTTGTTCGACGTGGCGGTCAATGCGCGGGGGAATGTCGATCAGGTCACGCCGCTGCGCCTGACGCCGCCCTTCAGCGAGCTGTTCGCGGATGCCGTGCGCGGCTGGACGTTCCGGCCGGCGAAGGACCTCGGCCTGCCGGCGCCGGCGCACGTGCTCGTCGCCGTCCTCGTTCGACCACCGGCGCTGACAATTCCATCGACTCTAGGGGAACAACCGCGTGACGTCGCGCCCGCACGACCCGAGTTGCCCTTTCCCTTGAGCCTGGTCGTCCCACCGCATCCGCCCAATGCACATCGCAGCGGAGTGGTCCTGGTCGAAGCACGCATTGACGTGCGCGGACACGTGACGGCGGCGCAGGTGGTGCGTCCGGCGCCGCCGTTCAACAGCGCCGCGTCAGACGCAGCGTGGCAGTGGACATTCACACCCGCCAGGCTGCGCGGCACACCCATCCCGTCGGTGGCGTATCTTGCGTTCGGCTTCCCCGAGCCGGTCACAGGCGGTGGCAGCTGAAAAGGCTTTACCGGAGAAAGCGATCGGCCGTAAGACACGTTTCTCCTGATCGTAAGCTCCTGTTATTTCGTCTGATGCGGTCGCAACCGAACCCACTGCCTGGCGCCGGCGACCGAGGACCAGTCCCGAAATCGCGTCGCCAATTGCCTCCGCGTGCACACGTCGGCATACACTCCAACCGAGCAAGGGGAGCGTGTTCGACTGCCCCATTCGGTGGCATGCTGATAGGGACCGTCGCGGAGGTGGATGATGGAGCAATCGGCGGCCCAGACGACAGAGGCCCAGGCCGCGGAAAAGGCGGGGGAGCGCTCGCAGCACGGCCTGGATCGCCTGCTGGCCTCGACGCTGCAATCGAGGATCGCGGGGGCGGGGGTCAGTGTCGAGTTGTGGAACGGTGTGGCAACGACGCCGCAGGGCGTCACCTGCGGCACGCTCGTTGTGCACGATCGACTCGCGCTGATAGGGTTGCTCGTCGATCCCGACCTGCAATTCGGCGACCTGTACTCCGATGCACGGATCGACATCCGCGGCGATTTCGGCGCGGTGCTCGAAGCGCTCTCTCACAACTCCCTGCGCGACTCGTTGACATTGCGGGAGCGGTGGGCGCTTCTGACCGAGCACGCCGCAGGGGTTCGGGCCGCACGGCGGAATATCCATCGGCACTACGACATCGGCAATGATTTCTACCGTCTGTGGCTCGATCGCGACATGGTCTACACCTGCGCCTATTATCCGACTCGAGACGCCAGCCTCGAGGAGGCTCAGACGGCGAAACTGGATCTCGTCTGCCGGAAGGTCAATCTCCAGCGGGGCGATGCCGTCATCGAGGCCGGCTGTGGATGGGGGGCCCTTGCGCTCCACATGGCGTGCCGTTACGGGGCACGCGTGCGCGCGTTCAACATTTCGCGAGAGCAGCTCGAGTTCGCGCGTGCGCGCGCGGTGCGCGCCGGTGTTTCGGCCCGCGTTGAGTTCGTCGAGGACGACTACCGGAACATCACGGGACACTGCGACGTGTTCGTTTCTGTCGGAATGCTCGAGCACGTGGGCCTGCGCAACTACGGCGCGCTCTCGGAGGTGATCGGGCGGACGCTGGACTGCCGGACCGGCCGCGGTCTCCTGCACTTCATCGGTCGCGAGCGGCGTCGGCCGCTGAACGCCTGGATCAAGCGCCGCATTTTCCCGGGGGCTTTCGTCCCGACGCTCTCCGACGTCGACGCGCGGGTGCTCGAGCCCTGCGGATTCGCCACGCTCGACGTCGAGAACCTGCGGCTCCACTACGCGCGTACGCTGGAGCAGTGGTGGGAGCGCTACGAACGGGCGGTGCCCGAGGTACGGCAGATGTTCGACGAGCGTTTCGTCCGCATGTGGCGTCTGTATCTCGCCGGCTCCCGTGCGGCGTTTGCCGCCGGATGGCTGCAGTTGTTTCAGATCGTGTTCGCTCCGCCCGATCTCGACGTCCGCTGGACGCGGGACGGACTGTACGCGTCGCGATCGGAGCGGGCGTGATTCACACCTGCGACGTGGCAATCGTCGGTGGCGGTCCCGCGGGATCGTCGTGCGCGTGGGCGCTCCGGCGCGCCGGCGTCCAGGCGGTCGTCTTCGATGCCGCCGCGTTTCCACGCCAGAAGGTCTGCGCGGGCTGGGTCACGCCGCGCGTCTTTCGCGCCCTCGAGCTGGATCCCGAGGAGTACCGGGCGACTGGCCTGGTGCTCCAGGACGTGCGCGCGTTCAGGACCGGCATCGTCCGCGGGCGGCGGACCGTCGCAACGCAGTACGACGCCGTCGTCAGCTACGCCATCCGGCGCCTCGAATTCGACGATTACCTGCTGCGGCGTGCGGCCGTGCCGGTGCACGATCGTGCGCGCGTCACGTCGATCCGGCGGGAGGACGGCCGCTGGATCGTGAACGAGCGCGTCGCCGCGCGAACGCTCGTAGGCGCCGGCGGACACTTCTGTCCCGTCGCGCGCATGTTGAATCCAGCCGCCCCGACCGATCGCGACGTCGTCGTTGCAAAGGAGCTCGAAGTGCCGGTGGACCCCGCGTCGTGCGCGGTCGACGGCCTTCGGCCCGAACTGTTCTTCTGTCGCGACCTCGACGGTTACGGATGGTGTGTGCGAAAAGGAGGCTACGTCAATATCGGGTTCGGCCGGCGCGGCTCTCAGGGATTCCAACAGCACCTCGCCGACTTTTCGCAGTGGCTCCGCGCGATCGGCGCCGCGCCGCCTGACGTGCTCGACTGGCGTACGTGGAAGGGCCACGCGTACCGGCTTCGCGTGCCTGGACGTCGCGTGGCGGGTGACGGCGTACTGCTGATCGGCGACGCTGCTGGTCTCGCGTGGCCCGAGAGTGGAGAAGGAATCGCGCCCGCGGTGGAATCGGGGCTTGCCGCGGCGCGCGTGATTGTCGCGGCCGGCACCGCGGGCGAGGCCGACGCGCGCCGCGAGCACGATCGATTGACGGCGCCCACGGGCGAGAGATGGAACGTGCCGATTCCCGCGGCCGTTAGCCGCACGCTGTTGCAGGTACCCGCTGTCGCGCGCCTTGCACTCGATCGCTGGTTCCTCCGTACCGCGGCCTGATCCGAGAAACAGAACCGATCACACTCCGCGCGGCGCAGGCGATCCGATCGCTCGATCGCCCCCGGTCCCTCAACTGTCAGCCGCGATCGGCAGCTCATGCACGGTCGGGCACGAGCCGATTTGAATCGAATCGCATCGCGCATCGATGGATTCCGTACGGCGGCTTCTTCAGGTGCCGCGCTCGGCACCTGCTGCGCCCGAGGGACCGCCGGTACGTTTCTTTCTTATTTGTTCGGCGGAGGACGCCCGATGCGCCTGCGAGGCGTGCGCCCGGGGTCGGGAGGTGAGATGCAGAGGGTTCAGTCACTGCGGCTCAACGCGGTACTCAGCTGTGACGGCGGCTCCGTGTCGTTGACGAACGGGACAGAGACGCGGTTGATCCTCGCAGAGTGACCTGTGGCTCAGCCAACGCCGCTCATCCACATTCTGAGGAAACCGCCAGCCACGCTGCCCGAACGCCTCTCGACCTCGGCTCGGGACGGCGCCACTCCGGGCGAGAGTCGCTGTGAGTTCTGCGCGGTCGGCATCGACGAGGGGCATGGGCACGTTGTCGATGTTCGCCGGCGCTCACTACTTTGCGTCTGCCGCGCGTGCTACCTGCTGTTCAGACAAGGCAGCGCGGGGGGCGCGCGGTTTCGCTCCATCCCGGACCGTTACGTGCGCATCGCCGCCACAGCGGCGGCGGGCGAGGTCTGGGACGCCCTCCAGATCCCGATCGGCCTCGCGTTCTTCTTCACGACCGGAATGACTGGCCGCACGGTGGGGTTCTGTCCGAGCCCGGCGGGTGCCACCACCGAGTGCGAGTTCACGCCTGAGGCCTGGCGGGACGTCGTCGAGTCTATTCCGCAGATCGCCTCACTTTCTCCGGACGTTGAAGCGCTCCTTGTCAGGCGGAGTGAAAGCAGGACAGACGCACTGATCGTTCCGATCGACGCGTGTTACGAACTCGTCGGCCGGATTCGCCGCAGCTGGCGTAGCGTTCATGGCGGCGACGAGGTCCAGGACGAAGTCGACGGGTTCTTTGCCCGCGCCGACGATCTTGCCGCAGGCGTGGCGCGGATTCCGTGAGGGGCCGCGCCACACGAGCGTCGACGTTTCAGGCGTTGGAATCGGCGGCACGCACCTCACGTTCGAACTGACGAAACGGCGGGACTCGTTACGGAATCTGCCCGGAGGAGAGGCGGCAGCGATCATCGGAGACGCTGAGCGTCGCTCGCGTGCACGGTGATCGCGGTCGCCCCATAGATGGCCGCACGCGGGTCATCGACGTGCTCGTCGGCGACCTTGCGCGGATCTGCTGAGATGACGACCGTGATCGATCTGCGAACGATCGTGGCCGAGCGGCTGGTCGCGCGGAATGCCGTGTCGCGCATGTTCTTCGACCGTCACGCGGATCTGTTGGCCTGCGCCTGCGAGACGATGGCGGATCGCTTTCTCAAAGGCGGCCGGCTGCTGGCGTTCGGGCGCGGCGCGGCCGCGTGGGATGCACAACGCGTCGCGGTGGAATTCGTCCACCCGGTCATCCTCGGCAGGCGCGCGCTCCCGGCGCTCGATCTCTCGCCCATGTTCGAACACGCGGTCAAGCGCCTCGTCCGCGACGTGGACGTCGTGATGGGTTTCGGTGGGCCCGCAGGCAATGAGGCCGTGGCGCGCGCGATCCAGGACGCGGCGGCGCGCGGCGCCTGCACGTTTGCACTGCCGGGCGTCGCTGCGGACTTCGCAGTAGATGCGCCATCGATCGATCCCTTCGTGTCGCAGGAGCTGATCGAGATCCTGTATCACATGCTCTGGGAGACCGTTCACGTGTTCTTCGAGCATCGAGAGCGCGGGCACCACGACATCGGCGCAAGCGCGTTTCTCTACCCGTTCCTTGGCGGGGCGAAGCAGGATACCTCGGTTGTCGTGGCAGATGTTGCCTCTTCGATCGCCGCCAACGCCCTTGCCGGCGAACGCCTGCGAAACGGGGTTGCACGCGATCAGTCCGAGGCGATCGCCAGAGGCATCGAGGCCGTGCTCGAACGGCTCGACTCCGGCGGAGCGATCCTGATCTTCGGCAACGGTGGCTCGGCAACCGATGCGAACGACTGGGCGTACGACTGTGTGAGCGCGCCGCGAGGTGTCGCGTTGATCAGCGCGATTTCGTTGTCGAGCGATCCCGCGACCATCACGGCCATCAGCAGCGATATTGGCCCCGAGGCCATCTTCATGCGCCAGCTCATCGCTGCTGGCCGGCCTGAAGACGTCGCCATAGCCATTTCGACCGGCGGCGGTTCGGCCAACGTGGTGGCAGCCCTCGCGATCGCGCGGAAGCGCGGCATGTTGACCCTCGCGCTCCTCGGATGCGACGGCGGCGAGGTCGTTCGACGCGCGCTCGCCGACATCTCGATCGTGGTGCGATCGGACGACATCCTCCGCATTCAGGAAGTCCAGGCGTCCATCTATCACGTCATGACGGAGGTGTGGCGAGAATGCCTGCCGGCGCACAACGCGTAGAGCTCTTCGGATCGGCCGCGGTCGCAACGCGGTCATGAACGTCTTACGTGGACGTGCTAGGGTAGATGATTGACCATGGCGTGGCAGTCGACCCGTACCGCGTGGGTCAACCTGGTCTACGCGACGCTCTCTTTTTCGCTCGCGTTTGCGGCCTGGGGCCTGATCAGCGCGTTCGCGACGTCGTTTCGAGCTGACCTCGGCCTCAGCGGTCAGGCGACGGCGTTTCTGGTCGCCGTTCCGGTGCTGCTTGGATCGCTTGCGCGCCTCCCCGTCGGCTTTCTGACGGATCGGTTTGGCGGCCGCATCGTCTTTACGATGCTCCTCTTGATTGTCGCGGTGCCCGCCTGGATCACGCCGGCGGCATCGTCGTACGGCCAGCTCGTCACGGATGCGTTCTTCCTCGGTCTGGCGGGATCCTCGTTTGCTGCCGGTGTCGGCTTTTCGTCGCGCTGGTTCGGTCCCGCTCAGCAGGGGACGGCGCTGGGAATCTACGGGCTCGGCAACATGGGGCATTCCGCCACGGTGTTTCTTGGGCCCCTGCTTGCGGCCGAGTTCTCGCGGACCGGCGTGTTCCGCGGCGTTGCCGTGCTCTGTGTTGTCTGGGCGATTGCGTTTTTTCTGCTCGCACGTGATGCCCCGGGATCGCGCAAGCCCGCATCGGTCGCAGCGATGATGCGAGTGCTCGGGACTGAGCCGCTTTCCTGGGTCCTCGGCGCGTTCTATTTCCTGACTTTCGGCGGTTTCGTCGCATTCTCCGTTTATCTTCCGACGCTCCTGCACGATGAGTTCGGGCTGACGACTGCGGACGCGGGATTCCGGACGGCCGGGTTCGTGGTTCTTGCGACGCTGATGCGCCCTGTCGGCGGCCTGCTGTCGGACCACCTTGGAGGCGCCCGCGTGCTGTCTGGCGTTTTCGCCGGCGTGCTGCTGTTCGGGCTCCTGCTGATGTGGCCGTCGATGATGCCGTTCACGGTCGGTGCGCTCGGGTGCGCCGCATTACTCGGGCTCGGTAACGGCGCCGTGTTCAAGCTCGTGCCGGAGCTGTTCCCAACGAATACCGCAACCGTTACGGGACTCGTGGGCGCGCTCGGCGGACTCGGGGGATTCTTCCCTCCACTGTTGCTCGGCGTCTTCCGGGACCGCTTCGGCGTCGTCTGGCCCGGATTCGCGCTGCTCTTGGTGACCGCGGCCGGTTTGTGGATGCTCAACGCGCGCGTGCTCCTCACGCGGCAGCGCGCCGCCGAGCGCGAGCGGCGCATGATCTCGTCGCGGTGGGCCGAACAGCTGCGCGCCGGCGCGTGGGCGAGCATGGCGACGGCGCTTCTCATCGCCGCGATCGTCGTCGGCTCGCGCAATCTGGAAAACTTCGATCCCGCGCTCGTGATTTACACCTTCGCGGTCATCTTCGCGACATGGGGCATCGTGTACCACTACGCGATCTGGCTGAACAAGCCGCCGACGCGGCGCTTCTTCGAGCGCGGTTTCGAGCTGGTGTGGCGTGAGGGTCCCGTGAAGAGCGCGAACGTGTTAGCTGTCGCCTTCATGACGCACATCGTCGGCCAGACGTTCATCCTGCACCGCTCGCGCCTGCGCTGGTGGATGCATCAGCTCATTTTCTGGGGTTGCGTCAGCGCCGTTGGGATCACGTTCCCGCTCGTGTTTGGATGGATCCATTTCAGAAGCGCTCCCGTCGATCAGTTGAGGTACGTGACGTATCTGTTCGGGTTCCCAGCCGGGTCATTCCTGATTCGCACGCCTTTGTCCTGGGCGCTGTTTCACGGACTCGATTTCTCGGCGATGCTCGTCATCGGCGGCGTCGCGCTGGCGTTCTGGCGCCGGATGCGGGACCGCGGCGCGCTCGCGCTCCAGGATCTGGCAACGGACTTCCTGCCGCTGATTCTGTTATTCGCGATTTCAGTTACCGGCCTTGCGCTGACCGCGTCGACGATGTGGCTGCGCGGCGGGTATTACGGCTTCCT
>Ga0066903_100006510_pt1 | contig 10399 bp, 8 predicted proteins | sample PanSoiMetaGPlot1_FD_67491 | JGI IMG/M metagenome (GOLD analysis project Ga0066903, IMG submission 67491) | Tropical forest soil microbial communities from Panama analyzed to predict greenhouse gas emissions - Panama Soil - Plot 1 (version 2) | ecosystem: Environmental > Terrestrial > Soil >...
AGGTGCTGTTCTCGGGCCAGACGGCGCTCGGGCCGCTCGTGGCGAACGCGGCCGGGTACTCCGTCATGGCGCTGGTCCTGCTGGTGGTCTGCAAGGGGCTGGCCTACGCCGTGTCGCTGGCCAGCTTCCGGGGTGGGCCGATCTTCCCGGCGATGTTCGTCGGCGCGGCCGGCGGCATCGCCCTGTCCCACCTGCCCGGCCTGCCGGTCGTCCCCGCGGTGGGCATGGGGATCGGGGCGATGAGCGCCGTGCTGCTCAGGCTGCCGATGACCTCAGTGCTGCTGGCCACGCTGCTGCTGCTGGCGGACGGCCTCGCCATCATGCCGGTGGTGATCGTGGCGGTGGTGGTCGCCTACGTGGTGTCGGCCAGGCTCACGCCGGCCGCGGCCGGCCGGGCAGGACCACCACCCGATCCACGAGCTCCAGCGGCGCCGAGCGGTGCGAGATGACGAGCAGGCTGCGGCCGGTCGCGAACGTGTCGACCGCGCGCAGCACGCGCCGCTCCGTGGCGGCGTCCAGGTTGGCGGTCGCCTCGTCCAGCACCACGACCGGCGCGCCGCGCAGGAAGACCCGGGCGAGCGCGACCCGCTGACGCTCCCCGCCGCTGAGGGCGAGACCGTCCTCCCCGACCAGCGTGTCGAGGCCGTCCGGCAGCGACCGGACCAGGTCCCCCAGGGCCGCCTGGTCGCAGGCGTCGAGGATGCGATCGTCGGCCGCCTCGCCGTCTGCCAGCAGCAGGTTGTCGCGCAGCGTCCCGTTGAACAGGTGGATGCGCTGGGGCGCCACGCCGAAGCGCGCCCGCACCTCCTCGGCCCGGCAGGACCGCACGTCGCGACCGCCGAGGAGCACACTGCCCGACTCCGCCTCCCAGAACCTGAGCAGCAGGTTCACGACCGTCGTCTTGCCGGCGCCGCTCGGCCCGGCGATGCCCAGGCGGCCGCCCGCCGGCAGCCGGAGGCTCACGTCGTCGAGCACCGGCGGGCCGGCCGGGCGGTAGCGGAACCGGACGCCGCGCAGCTCGACGTCGGGCCGGCCCGCGAGCGGCCGCGGCCGGGGCGGGTCCGGCGACGGGACCGGCGCGTCCAGCAGCTCGAACGTGCGCGCCGCGGCCGCGCGTCCGACCTCGACCTCCCGGAACGCCTCCCCCAGCGACTGCACCCCCTCGAACGCCGCCAGGCCCACCAGCGGGACCGCGGCCAGGAGCACGCCGGGAACGGCGCCACCGCGCACGAGCGGGATGGCCAGCGCGAGGAGCGCGAGGCCGGAGAGGCCGGGGAGCAGGGCCCCCCCACCGGCGCTCAGCCCGCGCGCCGAGGCGAGGCGCCCACGCTCGCGCGCCATCCGTGCGGTGGTCTCCGCGACTCGGTCGCCGATCTCGGCCTCCCGGCCGCACGCCAGCAGGTCGGGGAGGCCGCCGACCTGCTCGGCCAGCACCGCGTGCAGCTCGCCCCGCGCGCTGGCGAGGCCGGCCGCCGGAGCCCGGCTCAGCCGCCTGGCGGCCAGGGGCAGCGCGGTGCCCGCGAGCATCAGCGAGGCGAGCAGGACGAGGCCGAGCCGGGGATCCAGCCAGGCGGCGACCAGGCACGCGCCGACTCCCGCCCCCGCCGCTGCCACCGGCGGCAGCAGCCCGCGGACGAAGAAGCCGTCCAGCGCCTCCACGTCGGCGACCACCCGCGCGAGGAGGTCGCCGCCGGGACGCCCGAGCAGGCCGGCGGGTGCGAGCGGCTCCAGCGCCAGGTAGAGGCGGACGCGCAGCCGCGCGAGGATGCGGAGCGCCGCCACGTGCGCCGCATACCGCTCGGCGTAGCGGAGCGACGCCCGGGCCACAGCCAGGCCCCGGACCGCGGTCACCGCCAGGGCGATGTCGGCGAAGCCGGTGACCACGGCCGCCCGGGAGATGAGGGTGGGCGCGACGGCCATCAGCGCGACGTTGGCCAGCAGCGCCAGGGCGCTCGCGAGCGCGGCGAGGGCGAGCCAGGTCCGCAGCGGCGAGGCGAGCGCCAGGAGACGGCGGACCTGCGTCACGGCCGGCGCACCTCGACGACCCGGCCGGCGTGCATCACCGCGATCAGGTCGGCGGCGCGGGCCAGCTCCGGCCGGTGTGCGATCTGGAGCACGGTGCGGCCGCGGGCGAGCCGGGCCAGCGCCTCCAGGACCAGCCCCTCGGTCTCGGGGTCCAGGTGCGAGGTCGCCTCGTCGAGGACCAGGAGCGGGGCGTCCCTGAGGACGGCACGCGCGATGGCGATGCGCTGGCGCTCGCCGCCGCTGAGTCGCGCCCCGCCCTCGCCGACCGGGGTCTCGTAGGCGGCCGGCAGACCCGAGACGAACTCGTGCGCGTGGGCGGCGCGGGCCGCGGCCACCACCTCCCGGTCGGCCGCCCCCGGGCGCGCCAGCCGGATGTTGTCGGAGACGGTGCCGTGGAAGAGCCACGGCTGCTGCGGCACGTAGGCGACCAGGGCGCGCCAGCGTTCCGGCTCGACGGCCGCCAGCGGCACGCCGCCGACCAGCACCGAGCCGGCGTCGGGCTCGACGAAGCGGAGCAGGACGCCGGCCACGGTGGACTTGCCCGCGCCGGTGGCCCCGACCAGTGCGACGGTCGCCCCCTCGGGCACCTCCAGGGAGAAGCCGGCCAGGGCCGGTCTCCTCCCGGCATCGTGGGCGACCCAGACCCCGTCGAAGCGCAGGTCGAGCCGGTCGGGCGGGGCGCCCCGGCCAGGGGCGCGGCCGGAAACCTGGCCGAGAGATTTGGCGGCCAGGTGCCCCAGATCCGGCTGCGGCGACGAGGAGCGCAGGGAGCGCATGGATATGCGTGACCGAGCACCGCAGGAGCCAAAGCCGGAGATGGGGTGCATGGGCGTCAAGGATCCGGCTGGGTTTTCGGCCGCGCCCCTGGAGCCCGCCGGCGTCCGGTCCGGCTCGTCCAGCAGGGCGTAGACCCGAGCCGCCGCGGCCCGGCCGGCCTGGCCCGTGTGGTATTCGGCGGCGTACCTGCGCATCGGGAGGAAGAACTCGGGGGCCATGAGCAGCGCGGCCAGCGCGTGGTCGAAGCCGAGGCCGCCGCCCATCAGCCGCACGCTCGCCTCGATCGCCACCAGGGCGGTGGCGCCGGTCGCGCCCCACTCCAGGACCAGCGACGCCTGGAACGCGGTCCGCAGCACGTCCATCGTCGTCGCGCCGAACCGGCCCCCGACCGCCTCGATCGTCGTGGCCTGCTCCGCGCTCCGCCCGAACAGCTTCAGCGTCGGCAGGCCGCGGAGGACGTCCAGGAAGTGGGCGCTCATCCACGCCAGCTCGCGCTCGCGCGCCTGCGCCCGCTCCCGCACCCGGCCCCCGATCAGCGCCAGGAGGACCACCAGCACGGGCCAGGAGAGGAGGAGGATGGCGGCCGCCCAGGGGTCGAGCGCGAGGACCAGGATGGCGGCCAGCACGGGCACGATGCCGGCCAGGAGCCGGGCCCGCCGGTACCCGGTGATGGAGGCGTCGAGCTCCTCGATGGCCCCTCCGGCCGTGTGCACCAGCTCACCGGCCCGCTCGCCGACCGTGTACGCCGGCCCCAGCGCGACGAGCCTCGCCACGACCCGCGCGCGCAGTGAGCCCTTGACCTCCTCGGCGGCACGCTGGACGACGACCTCGCCGGCCCAGAGCAGGCCGGCGCGGGCGGCCACCAGCGCGAGCATGGCGACCAGCGTGACGGCCACGGCCGGGAGCGCAGCGCCGCCCAGGAACACCCGGCCGGCCACCGCCGCCAGCAGCACCGCGAAGCCGAACCAGGCGCACGCCGCCAGGGCCGACAGGAGGACCGCCGCGTGCACGGCGCGCCGCGCGCCCGGGTGCTCCCGCCACAGCCGCCGCTCGGCGCCGGGCGCGCGGCCGTCGTCAGTCAGCCTCACCTTGCCGGTCATTCAACCGGCCCCGCCGAGGGCGCACATCCCCCCGATCGGATGAAACGACCGGCTGGCGGCGGCGTGGATTTCATCCGATCGGGAGGATGTGCGGGCGGTGGGCCGCCCGTAGCGTCGCTGCCAGGGGGGAGTGGTCGCGACGTTCCGTTGAGGAGGACCACCGCTCTATGCAGGTGAAGCAGGACCGGACGGACGGTCGGGGCGCGACGAGGCCGTCGGTGGTGCGGTCGTCTCGCCACCGCATCGTGGTCGTCGGGGGCGGGTTCGGAGGGCTGTTCGCCACGCGGCGACTGCGGCGCGCTCGCGTCGACGTGACGCTCGTCGACCGGTCGGCCAACCACGTCTTCCAGCCGATGCTCTACCAGTGCGCCGCCGGCATCGTCGCGCCGGCGACCATCGCCCCCCCGCTGCGGGGGCTCTTCGGGCGTGACCGCAACGTGCGCGTCCTGCTCGCGGAGGTGCACGGCTTCGACCTGGACGACCGGATCGTCCACGCCCGGTCGCCGAGCGGCGACGAGCTGGCGCTGCCGTACGACTCGCTGATCCTCGCCACCGGCATGCAGACGTCCTACTTCGGTCACGACGAGTTCGCGCGCTACGCGCCCGGCATGAAGAGCATCCAGGACGCCCTGACGGTCGGGAGCCGGGTCTTCGGGGCGTTCGAGGTGGCCGAGACGACGGCCGACCCCGCCGAGCGGCGTGCCTGGCTGACCTTCGCCGTCGTCGGCGCCGGGCCGACCGGAGTCGAGCTCGCGGGCCAGATCCGGCAGGCCGCCACGTCCACGCTCCGCCACGAGTTCAGACGGATCGATCCCACCCTCTGCCGCGTGCTGCTCTTCGACGGCGGGAAGGAGCCGCTGGCGACGTTCGGCGACCACCTGTCCGGCCGCGCCGCGCGCACCCTGGAGTCGATGGGCGTCGAGCTCCACATGGGCACGATGGTGACCGGGGTGGACGACCGCGGCCTCGACGTCAGGTCGGGCGACGGCGCCGTCACCCGCCACGAGGCCAGGACGGTGGTGTGGACCGCGGGCGTCGCGGGATCGCCGCTGGGCCGGCTGCTGGCGGACGCCGCCGGGGCGAAGACGGACCGGGCCGGGCGCGTCGAGGTGCTGCCCGACTGCACCCTGCCGGGCCGGCCCGAGGTGTTCGTGATCGGCGACCTGATGAGCCTGGACCGCCTCCCCGGCGTGGCAGAGGTGGCGATGCAGTCCGGCATGCACGCCGCCAGGACGATCCGGCACCGGCTGGAGGGGCGCCCGACGCACCCGTTCCGCTACGTGGACATGGGCAGCATGGCCTACGTGGGCCGGGGCCGGGCGATCGTGGACTTCCGGGGGCTGAAGCTGAGCGGCTTCTTCGGCTGGGTCATGTGGCTGGCGGTGCACATGACGTTCCTGACCGGCTTCAGCAACCGGTTCGCGGCGCTGATGAGCTGGTCGCTCGCGATGATGGGGACACGGCGGCAGCGCATCTTCACCGCCGCCGACGTCGGCTGCCCCGGCGAGCGGCCGGACGCGGTGGCCGGTCCGGGGTCGTCCCCCGGACCCTGACCACCGGCCGGCCGGCCGGGGTTGGGGAGTGGGGTCTCCCAGAGTGGATCGCTAGGTAGCTAGATCGGCGCCCCCTCGGCCTTCGTCCAGCGCGCGGTCAGGCCGAAGAGGACCAGGACGTCGATTGTGATCATCACCACGGACCACCACGGGTACGTCGCGAACGAGCCCATGTGGATCAGCAGCGCGATGGCCGTGATCACGATGCCGAACCACCGGCCCCAGCTCCGGCCGCTCGTGACGGCCGTCCCGGCCGCGATCATGAGCAGGCCCAGCACCATCCACGCCAGCGCCCAGATCCAGAGCGACCCGAACACCGCGCTGCCGATGAAGTAGGTCGAGCGGAAGAAGGCGAAGACGCCCTCGAACGCGATCCAGATGCCGGAGAACAGCAGCATGACCCCCGCGAAGAGGACCCAGCCGCTCTGAGGCACGCCGCTCACGACCGCAGAGGTGTCGTAGCCGCGCACGTCGCCTGTCGTACTCGCCATCAGTTGTGCACTCCTTGGACCCGCGCGGGCGCGGGCCCGGCCGTCGCCAGAAACCGGCGCGGGCGTCCGCCGCCCGGCGCCTGGGTCGAACGTAGGCGAGCTTGATCGCAGCGGCCGGACGTCGGCGCCGAGAGCTGTACAAATGGCTCGACGCGGTCGCGCGGCCGCCCGGCCGTCAGCCGGGCGTGACCTCCCAGCGCTGGCCCTCGCGCGTGTCGGTCACCCGGACGCGAAGCGCCGCCAGCTCGTCCCGCAGCCGGTCTGACGTGGCGTAGTCGCGGTCGGCGCGCGCCCGCGCCCGCCGCTCCAGGAGCTCGGCCGCGCCGGGCGGGAGCGTCGTGTCCACCTCGGCGCGGCGGCCCAGGTCCAGGCCGAGCACGCGGTCCCAGTCGAGGAGGAGCGCGGCCCTGGCGCCGGGTGCCAGGTCGGACCGCACCACCTCCGAGACGAGCGCCATCGCGCCCGGGAGGTCGAGGTCGTCGGCGATCGCGGCCTGGAAGCGCTCCTCGAAGTCCGCGCGGGGCCCGTCCGGCCCGCCCCGCCACTCGACGACCCGGGCCCGGAGCTGGCGCAGCGCGCGGTCGGCCCCGGCCAGGCCCCCGACCGAGAAGTTCAGCTTGGTCCGGTACCTGGCCTGGAGCGCGAGGTAGCGGAACGCGAGCGGGTCGTAGCCCTGCTCCTCCAGCTCGGTGACGCGGAAGAAGTTGCCGGCCGACTTGGCCATGCGCGTGCCCGAGAGCATCAGGTGCTCGCCGTGCATCCAGTACCCGACCACGGGGTGGCCGAAGGCGGCCTCGGACTGGGCGATCTCCGCCTCGTGGTGCGGGAACACGTTGTCGGCACCGCCGGTGTGGATGTCGAACCGCTCGCCGAGCAGCGCCGTCGACATCGCCGAGCACTCTATGTGCCAGCCGGGGAAGCCGGGCCCCCATGGGCTGTCCCACACCTGCAGCCGCTTGCCGTTGGCGGCCTTCCAGAGCGTGAAGTCGCCGGGATGGCGCTTGCGCGGGTCCGGTTCGCCCCTGGCGCCCGCCAGGAGCTGCTCGGTGGTGTTCCGCGAGAGCTTGCCGTACTCGGGGAAGCTGGCGATGTCGTAGTAGACCGTCCCGTCGACCTCGTAGGCGTGGCCCAGGTCCACGAGTCGGGCGATGATCTCCTGCATCCGCGGCACGTACTCGGTCGCGCGCGGGTAGTGCGCCGCCGGCCGGATGCCGACCTTCCGGGCGTCGTCCATGAAGGCCGCCGTGTAGAACGCGGCGATCTCCTCGGCGCTCTTGCTCTCCAGCCGCGCGCTCACGAGCATCTTGTCCTCGCCGCGGTCGAACTGGTCGTCGGTCAGGTGGCCGACGTCGGTGATGTTCATCACCTGCGTGACGCGGGAGCCGAGGTACTCCAGCACGCGGCAGAGCACGTCGGCGAACAGGTACGTGCGCAGGTTGCCGACGTGCGCGTAGCGATAGACCGTCGGTCCGCAGGAGTAGATCAGCGCCGAGGCCGGTTCCAGGGGGTGGAACTCCTCCTTGCGCCGGGTCAGCGTACTGTACAGGCGCACGGTGGTCTCCATCGTAAGAGGTCAAGTGAAGCTCATCCGCCTCGAGTCCAGCCAGGTCACCGTCACCGCCGTGGCGGGCAGGGTGCTCACGCACGACGTCGGTCACGGCCTGCGCAAGGGGACGGTGCTGGGGCCCGAGCACGTGGAGCCGCTGCGCGCGGTCCCGGAGGTGCACCTCGTCGAGCTCGACGAGGACGACGTCCACGAGGACGATGCCGCCCGCCGCCTCGGCCGGGCCGTGGCCGGCGCCGGCGTCAGGGTGGAGGGGCCCACGCAGAGCCAGGTCCGGCTGGTGGCCGAGCGGCGGGGGCTGGTGCGCGTCGATCCCACCGCCGTCGACCGCCTGAACCACCTCCCGGCGGTCGGCGTCTTCACGGTGGTCGACGGGCAGGCGGTCGAGGCCGGCGAGGAGGTGGCCGGGGCCAAGGTGACGCCGGTGGCCGTGCCCGGCATGCTCATCCGCGAGGCCGAGCGGGTGGCCGCCACATCGAGGCGGGTGGTCCGGGTGGACCCCTTCCTGCCGCTGCGGACGCTGGTGGTCGTCACCGAGCGGCTCAAGCCGAGGGCGCGCGAGCTCTTCGCGGTGGCGGTCACCCGGAAGCTGGGCTGGTACGGGGCCGAGCTGCTGGCCGTCCGTGAGGTGGCTCGCAGCGGCGGCGCGGTGCGGGCCGCGTACGAGGAGGCGCGGGCGCAGCGGGCGGGGCTGATCCTGTTCGCGGGGGCCTCGTCCATCGACCCGCTCGACGCCGCGTACGCGGAGCTGGTCGCGGCCGGCGGTGAGCTGCTCCGCCAGGGCGCCCCGGCCCACCCCGGCAGCATGCTCTGGCTGGGGCGGCTGGACGAGGCGGTCGTGCTCGGGGTGGCGTCCTGTGCCGGGTTCGGCCGGGACACCTCGCTCGACCTGGTGCTGCCGTTCGTCTTCGCGTACGGCGAGGCCGACGAGCTCGACTTCGCCAGGCTCGGCTACGGAGGCCTGATCGAGGCCGGGGCGGGCCGGCGCTTCCCGCCCTACCCCGAGTAGCCGATCCGCGGCATCTCCAGGGCGTTCGGCCACGCCGCGCCCTCCATCGCCGCCAGGAAGCCGTCGACCGCGGCGACCAGCGGCGCCAGCTCGACGCCGCGGTGCCGGGGCAGGTACGGCCGCAGGTAGTCGGCGCCGCTCCGCCACTTGTTGACCGTCCCCCGCCGGTTGCGCCGCCCGTAGTGGAGGCAGCCGGCGGCGACCTGGATCAGGCCCTTGTAGAAGCCCCGGTCCGGCCCGTGACGGTCGGGCGTCCAGGCCTCCTCCCACGCCTCGTGGGCGTCCCAGTAGCGGCCCTGGTTGAACAGCTCGACACCGCGGGCCAGGCTCACGGATGCCACCATCGCGCCTGACCGGCCCCCCGCGCAAACCTACAATCCGCTCCATGTCGGAGGCGCTCGCCGAGTACAGCCGCGTCAACCTCTCGAGCGATCCCATCTACCGCTACGTGCGCGTCACGAAGCCGGGCGGGGTGCCCGGGGCCGCGGCGGAGCAGGACGTGGTCGACCACCCGTGGCTGCAGCGCCTGCGCCGCATCCACCAGATGCAGAGCGCCTGGTGGGTCTTCGCGACCGCCGAGCACTCCCGGTTCCAGCACTCCATGGGAGCCATGCACCTCGCGGGCGAGTGGGGCCGCCACCTGTACCCGACCCTCCACCGGCAGCACCCGGACGTGCCATCGCAGGCCGTGGTCGTGGAGACGCTGCGCCTGGCCGGCCTGCTCCACGACGTTGGCCACGGGCCGTTCGGCCACTTCTTCGACGAGAACTACCTGCAGCGATGGGGCATCGACCACGAGGTCGTCGGCCGCCACCTGATCACGACCGACCTGGCGCCGCTCATCGCGGGCATCGGGGCCAGCCCGGACGCGGACTTCGCGCCCGGCGAGCGCGTCGACCCCCGCTGGGTGGCCTACCTGATCTCGCCCGAGCCGCTCGCCGGCTTCACGCCGCCCGGCTGGCTGGCCGTCCTCCAGCCGCTGCTGATCGGGCCGTTCTCGGCCGACAACATGGACTACGTCCCGCGCGACTCCTATATCTGCGGCGTAGCCGCGGGCCCGGTCGACGTGCAGCGCATCCTCCACTACTCGTTCGTCTCCGAGCGCGGCCTGACGCTGCACAGCCACGGCGCCGAGGCGCTCTTCATGTTCCTCAGCGCCCGCCTCTACCTCTACCACCAGGTCTACTTCCACCGCACCGTCCGGCGCATCGACCTCCAGCTCCGCGAGGTGTTCGACCCCACCATGGACCGGCTGCTCGGGGGCAGCCCGCTCGAGCGCCTGCCCGCGTTCCACCGCCTCAACGAGTGGTTCCTGTTCAGCGAGGTCGACCGCTGGGCGCACGAGGAGGACCCGGAGCTGCGGGCTCTGGGCCGGGGCTGGGCCGACATCGTCGCGCGGCGGCTCAAGTGGCGGCTCGTGTACTCGGGGTACGTCGAGGCCCGCGACGTGCCCGGAGGCGCGCTCACGCTGGGCCGGGCGGAGTTCGCGCGACGCATCCGCGAGCGGCTGCGCCCGGAGCTCCACTCGCTGGAGTTCGAGGTCGACGTCGCCGCGCAGGAGTCGCGCGCGTTCAACCCGATGATGGAGCGGCAGGACATCCTCTTCTACGACCCGCTGGAGGACGGCTACCAGCACTCGCGGGTCCTCGACCTCTTCCGCCGCCTGCCGGTGCGGATGGCGCTCTTCCGCATCTTCGCCCGGGACGAGCGCGGCCGCGGCGAGCTCATCGAGGCGGCACACCAGGTGCTGGCGGCGGCATGATCCCGCTCGCCGAGATCCGGGCGGCCGCCGATCGCGCCAGGCCGTACGTCCGCCGCACGCCGCTGCACCCGCTCGACGGCGGCCGCTGGCTGAAGCTCGAGCTGCTGCAGCCCACCGG